>Ga0335081_10022920_pt1 | contig 10102 bp, 6 predicted proteins | sample Lox_Sample_35_FD_206713 | JGI IMG/M metagenome (GOLD analysis project Ga0335081, IMG submission 206713) | Soil microbial communities from Loxahatchee National Wildlife Refuge, Florida, United States - Lox_Sample_3.5 | ecosystem: Environmental > Terrestrial > Soil > Wetlands | place: USA: Florida... | reverse complement strand
ACCCGACGACCTCCGGCAGCGTCCGGGTCGGCGACGGCCGGCGATCGCAAGCAGACATCGGCTACGTACCGCAGAAGTTCCTGCTCGATCCGGACATGCCGCTGCGCGGCCGGGACCTGATCGCACTCGGACTCGACGGGCAAAAACTTGGAGTCCCGCTGCCCTCAAGAGCCCGGCGGGCACGTGTCGAGGAGATGGTCGAGGCCGTCGACGCCCGCGGCTTCGCCGACGCGCGCGTCGGGCGGCTGTCGGGCGGCGAGCAGCAGCGGATCCTGATCGCCCACGCGCTGATCAGCCGGCCTAAGCTGCTGCTGCTCGACGAGCCGCTAGCGAACCTCGACCTGCGTGCGGCGCAGGACGTCGTCCGCCTGCTCTCGCGGATTGCGTCCGAGCAGCGAATCGCCGTGCTCATCTCCGCGCACGAGATGAACCCGCTCCTGCCGGTGATGGACCGGATCGTCTACCTCGCGGCCGGTCGCGCGGCCAGCGGGACGGTCGAGGAGGTCGTGCGCTCCGAGGTCCTCTCGGAGCTCTACGGCCACCACGTCGACGTGCTCCGCGTCCACCGGCGCGTGATCGTCGTCGCCGGCACCGGTCACGACGAGCACGCCCCGGACGAGCACGCCCCGGACGACCACGCCGGCGAGGAACCGCCGGCGGTCGAGATCGTCTAGTGCCCGGCGCGATCTTCGAACCCGGATTCTTCTCGAGCTCGTCGGTCCAGCTGGCGGCGGCCGTCGGTGCGATCGTGGCGATCGTCGCCGGCTGCGTCGGCGTGTTCACGGTGATCCGGGGCCAGTCGTTCGCCGGCGAGGCGCTTGGCGACATCGGCGCCGCCGGCGGATCGAGCGCCTATCTCGTGGGAGTCGCGCCGCTCTGAGGTTTCATGGCCGCGTCCGTCGCCGCGGCTGGGGTCATGGAGATGATCGGGATCCAGCGGACCCGCGGCCGGGATCTCGCCACCGGGATCGTGCTCGGGGCCGGGTTCGGCCTCGCGGCGCTGTTCCTGTACCTCGGCACCACCTACAACAACACGACGGGGGCCACGGTGACCGTCCTGTTCGGGTCCATCTTCGCGCTCGACACGTCGATCCTGCCGCTCGTGGCGGTGTTCGGGGCCCTTGCAACAGGGATCATCCTGCTGCTGTACCGGCCGCTCCTGCTGGCGTCGGTTAGCCCCGAGCTAGCCTCCGCCCGGAAGCTTCCGGTCCGGCTGATCGGCGGCCTGTGTCTGCTGGCAATAGCGCTCGCGGTGGCGCTGTCGGCGGTGACGATCGGGGCGATCCTGTCGACCGCGCTGCTCGTCGGACCGGCCGCGACCGCGCTTCACCTGACCCGCCGCCCCGGCCGCGCAATCGTCACGGCTGGACTGATCGGAGTCGCCGCGATGTGGCTCGGGATCCTGCTGGCGTACGACAGCTACTACTGGCCGCCGCTCCACCAGGGCTGGCCGGTCAGCTTCTTCGTGGTGACGATCGTGCTGCTCACCTACATCGCGTCGCGCACGATCCCGGCCCGCACCCACCAAACCTGACCGGCCCGTGTTCTCGGGATTCATGGTCAACACCTGGATCGTCGCGTCGATCGTCGCCGTCGTCGGAGGCGCCGTCGGGTTCTTCGTCGTGCTGCGGGGCTCGGCGTTCGTTGCCCACGCGGTGCCGAGCGGCTCGTTCGCCGGCGCGGCCGCGGCCAGCCTCCTCGGCGTCAACACGCTGCTGGGGCTCGGCGTGTTCGCGGTCGGCGGAGCGCTCGGCATCGGCTTCCTCAGCCGGCGCGGCCGACACGACGTCGCGACCGCGCTCACGCTCGTGTTCATGCTCGGCCTCGGTGCGCTGTTCCTCAGCCTCAGCGCCCAGAACTCCTCCGAGATCTACTCCCTGCTGTTCGGCCAGGTACTTGGGGTCAGCACCACCCAGTTGGGGCCGACGATCGCCCTCGCCGCGGTCAGCCTCGTCGTGCTCGGCGTTCTCTACCGGCTCCTGCTCCTGTCCTCGATCCTCCCCGACAGCGGCGTGGCCCGCGGCGTCGCCCTTCTCGGAGTCGAGCTTGGGTTCCTGCTGCTCGTCGCGCTCGCGACGACCATGACCGTCCCCGTGGTCGGCACCGCGCTGATCTTCAGCCTGATGATCGGCCCGCCCGCCGCCGCTCGCGGGTTCACCACGCGGCCGTACGTCGCGATCGCGCTGTCTGTCGGAATCGCCGTCGTCGTCGTCTGGGTAGCGATCGCGCTCTCCTACCAGACCAACTGGCCGGTCGGGTTCTTCGTCGGCATCGCGAGCGCCGCGGCCTACGCGGCCGGCCGAGCGTGGACCTTCGCGCGCCGGCACCGCGCCGCCCCGGCGCTCCGATACCAAGTGGCGCCCGCGCGGCCACTTGTCAAGTCCTGATAAGGTGCCCACGCCGAATTTCCCACCTTTCGCGTAGGGAAAGCGGGGGACCCATGTTCCCTGGGGCCGATCGCGGCCTGATGACCGTGTAGCGCGAGCCGCCGCGCGAGCCCGACAGCTAACCCCGTAGGCAGTCACATATGAACTCAATAAGGCGCACGATCCCTCGCTGGGTGGTCGTTGGCTCGGCCACCGTGGCCGCCGCGCTCGGACTCGCGATGGTGCCGATCACCTCCAGCGCCGACCCGAGCCTCGGCCAGCTGCACTCGCAGCTCGGCGCCGTGCAGGCGCACGAGTCGAGCCTCGCCGCCAGCATCAGCAGCCTGTCGGGCCTGATCAGCTCGCTCGATTCGCAGATCGCGCTCGTCGAGTCGCGTGAGGCCGAGGTGCGCGCCGACCTCGCCCGCGACCGCGCGAAGCTCGCCGCGGTCCAGCGTGCGCTCACCCGCGAGCGCCAGCTGCTGGCGCTGCTCAAGACCCGGCTCGCCCGGGCGCGCATGCTGCTGAGCCGCCAGCTCGTCTCCAACTACGAGCAGGCCAAGCCGAATCTGGTCTCGGTCGTGCTCGAGTCGAACGGGTTCACCGACCTCCTGGACAAGATCACCTACCTGAAGGACGCCCAGCAGCAACAGCAGGTGATCATCGCGGTCACCAAGCTGGCGAAGGCGCGCGCCGACGCGGCCGCGGCCCACCTGGCGGCGCTCCAGGACACCGACCGGCAGATCACCAGCGAGACCGCCCAGCGAGTCCAGGCGCTGGCCGGCATGAACATGCTCCTGCACGCCAAGGAGGGGGCCCTCCAGCAGGCGCGCAGCGCCAAGCAGAGCGCGCTCGCCGCCACCCGCTCGAAAGGGGCCGCCCTCCAGGCGGAGATCGGCCGGGTCGAGGCCGCGCAGGCGGCGGCCGAGCGTGCGGCCGCGCTCGCCGCGCAGCAGCAGGCCGCGGCAAACGGCTCGGGCGGCGGATCGGGCGGATCGGGAAGCCCGACACCGGTGGGCCCGACCTTCGGCCCATCCGGCGGGTGGGCGATCCCGTACGCGATCGTGCTGTGTGAGTCCGGCGGCCAGAACCTCACTCCGAACAGCGCCGGCGCCTCGGGCTACTACCAGATCATGCCCGCGACCTGGAAGCTGTTCGGCGGCACGGGACCCGCTGCCTACCTGGCGAGCAAGAGCGAGCAGGACGCGGTCGCCAGCCGCATCTGGAACGGCGGGGCCGGCGCATCGAACTGGGTGTGCGCCGGAATCGTCGGCATCCACTGACAGCCGCCCGCCACAGCCCGTAACCTCCGCGGCGTGCCTGCCGTGGTTCGTGGCCGTCTGGTCGCGACGGTCGCCGTCGCCGCAGTGCTGATGGTGGCGTTCGGTCTGCGCCTGGCCCAGGTCGAGACCACGGGCTACCGGCCGATCAACGATGCGGGCTCGTACCTCACGCTCGCGAGCTACATCTCGCGCACCGGCGATTACTCACTGAGCCACAACCCGGGCTCCGGAGCCGGAGGAACCCGCGGACCGAGCGCTTACTTCGCGCCCGGCTTTCCCTATTTCCTTGCCCTCGTCGACATCGTCGACGGCCACAAGACGCGGCGCGACGGCGCCATCCAACCCGCCCGCGTCTCCCAGGCGGTGCTCGGGACGATCACGGTGGCTTTGATCGGGTTGGTGGCACTCGAGCTGTTCGGACCCACCGCCGGGCTGATCGCACTCGCGCTTGCTGCCGTGTACCCGGTCCTGATCGAGCTGTCCGGAACGATCGTCGCCGAGAATCTGCTGACGGCGCTGATCCTGGCCACGGTGTACGCGGGGCTCCGCGTCCGGCGCGCGAGGAGCGGGCCGGCTCGGCTGGGATGGGTGGCCGGCGCCGGCGTGCTCGCCGGGCTGGCGACGCTAACGCACGAGAACGCGGCCCTGATCCTGATCCCGCTGATCCCCGCGGTGTGGACCGGCCGCCCGCGCCTGCGGCCGCCGTCGCTGGCGGCGCCGGCGCTGCTGATCGTGGCCGCCGCCCTCACGATTCTGCCCTGGACGATCCGCAACGCGGTGGTCATGCACGACTTCATCCCGGTCTCCGACGAGACCGGGATCACGCTCGTAGGGACGTACAACGTGGCCTCCGCCGCTGACCCACAACTCGAGTACAAGTGGCGGATCTTCTACGGCATCCCGGGGGAGCGCAGCCTGATCCGCGAGGAATCCACCCTCACCGAACCGGAGATGGGGTCTCGCCTGCAGCGCCAAGCGCTCCATTACATCTCCGCCCACCCCCTCTCGCCGTTCGTCGTCGCCTACCACAACACCCTGCGGATGCTCGAAGTCAGAGGCGCATTCGCCTGGCAGGCCTCGGGATCCGCGATCTCACTGTCGACGAGCATCCTGTGGCGGGGCATCGTCAGCTTCTGGATCCTGTGCCTGCTGGCGTTCGCCGGCGCGTTCACCCGGCTGGCTCGCACCGCGCCGAAATGGGTCTGGGTGGTGCCCTTGCTGCTTGGGCTCAGCGTCGTCGTGGTCAACGTCGAGACGCCGCGGTTCCGGGAGCCGGTCGATCCGTTCCTGATCCTGCTCGCCGCGGCCGGCCTCGCCACGGCCGGTGACCGGGTCGCGCGCCGGCTACGCGGTGCGCCAGTCGTAGGTGAGCGACGGGGCGCGGTGGCGGCTGGCCCGGCTTAGCTGGTCGAAATGGTCGAGCGCCTGGCCTGAACCGAACGCCACGCACGTGAGCGGCGACTCGGCCGAATAGACCGGCATTCCGGTCTCCTCGGCGACGAGCTCCTGGAAACCGCGCACGAGCGTGCCACCGCCGGCGAGCAGGATCCCGTCCTTGGCGATGTCGCTGGCGAGCTCGGGCGGGGTCTCCTCGAGCGTGTCGCGGATCGCGCGGAGAATCTCGCGGGCCGGCGCCATGATCGCGCCGCGGACCTCCTCGCTGCGGAGCTCGACGGCGGTCGGGAGCCCGGTGACCAGATGGCGGCCGCGGACCTCGATCGTCTCCTCCGGGTGCAACGGGACGACCGAGCCGACCTGGATCTTGATGTTCTCGGCGGTGCGCGAGCCGATCGCGAGCTGGTGCACGGTCCGCATGTACGAGGAGATCGCCTCGTCCATCTCGTATCCGCCGACGCGGACCGAGCGCGAGACCACGATCCCGCCGAGCGAGATCACCGCCATCTCGCTGGTCCCGCCGCCTACGTCGACCACCATGCGCCCGACGGGCTCGTCGATCTCGAGGCCGGCCCCGATCGCGGCCGCGATCGGCTCCTCGATCAGGTGGACGCGGCGGGCACCGGCCGCGAGCGAGGCCTCCTCGACCGCGCGCTTCTCGACCTCGGTGACGCCCGAGGGAGCGCACACGATCAGGCGGGGATGCGCCATGCGCCGGTCGATGACCTTGCGGATGAAGTAGCGGAGCATCTGCTCGGTCACCTCGAAGTCCGCGATCACGCCGTGTCGGAGCGGGCGCGTGGCCGCGATCGTCGCCGGCGTGCGCCCGATCATCCGCTCGGCGTCCGAGCCGACCGCGTGCACTTCGCCCGTGTCGACGTCGGATGCGACCACCGACGGCTCGGACACGACGATCCCCCGGCCACCCACGTACACGAGCGTGTTGGCAGTGCCGAGATCGATCGCCATGTCGTGCACGCCGAGCGCCGGCGCCAGATGGCGTCTGGAGTTGTCTCTTCTGGAACCGTCTCTACGAAAGCCGATAGCGAGAAGGGTGCCAGAAACGAGACGCGGGAGGGTGAAACCCCTGCTACCTCTCGCCGGGCAGTTTGCGCGGGTACTGAGAAACCGGGTCGCTGATGTTGAGCGCGGTGGCGATTATGCGGTTCTGCTCGTTGGCGTGGGCGACCGGGTAGCCCTCGCCCGAGGCGGCGCGCTCGGGACGGCCGATGTAGCCGAACTTGAGGTGCGGCGGGAGGATCTGGAGCAGGCGGGGACCCATGTGGGCGCGCGCGCCCATGTTGCGCGGCTCCTCCTGGACCCACACGACCTCCTGCAGCGCCGGGTAGCTCTCGACGAGCGCCAGGATCTCGGCCTGAGGGAACGGGTAGAGCAGCTCGACCCGGCCGATCGCCACGTGGGGGTTGTCCTCGCGCATCTCGTGGGCCGCGAGCTCGTAGTAGATCTTCCCGGAGCACAGGATCAGGCGCCGCACCTGCGAGTGGTCGTGGTCGGGCTCGGGCAGCACCGGCTGGAAGCGGCCCTCGGCCAGCTCCGCGACCGTGCTCGAGGCCTGCGGCAGACGCAGCAGGCTCTTCGGCGTCATGATCACGAGCGGTCGCTGCTTGGCGACGCGGGCCTGACGGCGCAGCAGGTGGAAGTACTGGGCGGGGGTCGTCGCGTTGGCGACGCGGATGTTGCCCTCCGCCGCGAGCTGGAGGAAGCGCTCGAGCCGGGCGGAGGAGTGCTCGGGTCCCGAGCCCTCGTAGCCGTGCGGGAGGAGCAGGGTCAGGCGCGAGGTCTGGCCCCACTTGGCCAGCCCCGAAACGATGAACTGGTCGATGATCACCTGAGCGCCGTTGGCGAAGTCGCCGAACTGGGCCTCCCAGAGCACGAGCGTCTCGGGCGCCTCCTGCGAGTAGCCGTACTCGAACCCGAGGCAGCCCATCTCCGACAGCGGGCTGTTGTGGAGCTCCATCGGGGCGAGCGCGCCGGGGAGGTGCTGGATCGGGCAGTGCTCCTGGCCCGTCTTCGGGTCGTGCAGGACGAGGTGGCGCTGGCTGAACGTGCCGCGCTCGGTGTCCTGGCCGGTGAGGCGGATGGGGATCCCCTCGGTGAGGAGCGACGCGAACGCAAGCGCCTCGGCGTGTGCCCAGACCATGCCCCCGCCGCCGTCCGAGCCATCGAACACTTCTCGACGCTGGTCGAGCTGGCGCACAAGCTTGGGGTGGATCGTGAAACCGTCCGGGACGGCCAGCAGTTCGTCGTTGAGCACGCGCAGGCGGTCAGCCGAAACCGCGGTCTTGACCTCGGGCGAGGGTGTGCGGTCGAGCTCGTACTCGCCGGTGGCGTGCTCGCGCTCCTTGCCGGCGGCGATCTTCTCCTTGAGCCGCTCGTGCTCCTCGGCCAGGACCTCCCAGACGTTGTCGGTGAGCTCGGTCGATTCCTTCTCGGTGACGACACCCTGCTCGATCAGCTGCCGCGCGAACAGCTCACGCGCAGGCGGGTGCTTCTTGATCACCTGGTACATCTCGGGCTGGGTGTAGGCGGGTTCGTCGGCCTCGTTGTGGCCGAAGCGGCGGTAGCCGATCAGGTCGATCAGCACGTCGTGGCCGAACTCCTGGCGGAACGCGAACGCCAGCCGGACGGCGCTGATGCACGCCGGCACGTCGTCGGCATTGACGTGGATGATCGGGACGTCGAAGCCCTTGGCCAGGTCCGAGGCCCAGTGGGTCGAGCGCGAATCATCCGGGTCGGTGGTGAAACCGACTTGATTATTTTGGATTAGGTGGATCGTCCCGCCGACGGTGTAGCCATCGAGCGCCTGGAGGTTGAGGGTCTCTGCGACCACACCTTGACCGGGGAACGCGGCATCGCCGTGGAGGATCACCGGCACGGCGGCATTGGTCTCGCGGTGGGCGTGCGGGCCCTGGCGCGTGGTCTGTGCGGCCCGCGTCGCACCGGCCGCCACGGGCGCGACGAACTCCAGGTGCGAGGGGTTCGACTCGAGGCGGACGATGATCGACTCGCCGCTCGGGAGCTGATAGGAGCCCTGGGCGCCGTGGTGGTACTTGACGTCGCCGGTGCCGCCCTGCGGGATCGTGGTGATCGCCTCGAGCGTCGAGGAGCCCTCGAACTCGGCGAAGATCGAGTCGTACGGCCGGCCCAGGTTGTGGGCGAGCACGTTGAGGCGGCCGCGGTGGGCCATCCCGATCACGACCTCGCGCGCGCCCCGGGTGGCCGCGAGCTGGATCAGCTCGTCGAGCATCGGAACGGTCATGTCGAGACCCTCGATCGAGAACTGCTTCTGCCCGAGGTAGGCCTTGTGCATGAAGCGCTCGAGCGCGTCGACCTCGGTCAGCCGGCGGAGCAGGGTCTTCTGCTCGTCGGCCGTGAGCGGCGCGCGGAACTTGCCCGACTCGATCGCCTCGCGCAGCCACAGGCGTTGGCGGTGGGAGGCGATGTGCTCGATCTCGTAGGCGATCGGCCCGCAGTAGGTCTCCCGCAGGTGCGGGAGCGCGTTCGCAAGCGTCTCGCCGGTCACGTACATCCGGAGGATCCGGGCCGGGATCCGCTCCATCAGCTCGGGGGTCAGCCCGAGCGGGACCGGGTCGAGCGCCGGGTCGCCCTCGGGCTCGCGGCCAAGCGGGTCGAGCTTGGCGGCGAGATGCCCGTGCGTGCGGTGCGCCTTGAGCAGCGAGGTGGCGGCCTGGACTGCCTGCATCAGCTCCTCGTCGAGAACGGCGGGTCCGGGAGCGGCCGGAATCGCGGGGACGCCGGCCGGCGGCGTGATCGCCCGGGCCTCGGGCGTCGGTGCGAGTGGTCCGAGCGACACGCCGAGGTCCGCGAACGCCCGCTCGTAAAAGCCGTCCTCACCCTGGAGCAGCGCTTCGATCCGCTGGAGGAACCGTCCCGATTCGGCGCCCTGGATGATCCGGTGGTCGTAGGTCGAGGTCATCGTCATGACCTTCTCCGCGCCGATCGCCTCGCCGACCTGTCCGAGCCCGGGCGGATACCCGATCGCTCCCGTGGCGACGATCGTCCCCTGGCCGACCATCAGCCGAGGCACCGACGCGATCGTGCCGATCCCGCCCGGATTGGTGAGCGTTAGGTTCGCGCCCGCGAGATCGTCGGCGGTGAGCGTGTTCGTCCGCGCCTTCTCGACGAGCGCGTTGTAGGCGTCGAGAAACTGCTTGAAGCTCAGGCGGCCCGCGTCGCGGATCACGGGGACCATCAGCGTGCGGGTGCCGTCCTTCTTCTCGACGTCCACGGCCAGGCCGAGATTGCAGGCGCCGTCGTCGATCCGGTGCGGCTTGCCGTCGATGTCGGCGAAGTGGTGGGCCATCACGGCCATGTCGTCGGTCGCGACCCGCGCGATCGCGTACGCGATCAGGTGGGTGAACGAGACGCGGTGACCGGCTTGTTTCAGCTGTTCGCGGCGCTGGCTCAGAGCGGTCACGGTCAGCGTCCGGAACGAGGTCGCGGTCGGGATCGAGCGGCTCTCGTCCATGTAACGGGCGAGCGCGGCCGCGCCGCCCTTGATGAGCTGCGCGCCGGCGGGCTTTTCTGACGGGGCTACCGCCATCGCGCCGTTGCCCTTGGCGGCAAGGACGTCGGCCTTGACGATCCGGCCGCCGCGCGCGCTTCCGTGGAGCCCGCTGACGTCGACCCCCTGCTCGGCGGCGACGCGACGAGCGACTGGGGAAATGTTCGCGCCGTCGGGTGCGGGCGTGGTGGTCGCCGGCGCGGACGCTGCCGGGGCCGGTGCGGCGGCGCCGTTCGTCGCACCCGCGCCAGCCTGCATCCTCGCGATTACCTGCCCGACGTGCACGGTCTCGCCGTCCTGGGCGAGGATCTCGGCGATCGTTCCGGTCGCGGGCGCCGGCAGCTCCATGTCGACCTTGTCGGTCGAGATCTCGACGACGGTGTCGCCCTGCTTGACGGCGTCGCCGACCTTGACGCTCCACTCGAGGATCGTCCCCTCCGTGACCGACTCGCCGCCGGTCGGCGTGACGATGTCGATCAGCTCGCCGGTCGAGGCTTGGGCGGCAGCGGCTC
>Ga0335081_10022919_pt1 | contig 10103 bp, 7 predicted proteins | sample Lox_Sample_35_FD_206713 | JGI IMG/M metagenome (GOLD analysis project Ga0335081, IMG submission 206713) | Soil microbial communities from Loxahatchee National Wildlife Refuge, Florida, United States - Lox_Sample_3.5 | ecosystem: Environmental > Terrestrial > Soil > Wetlands | place: USA: Florida... | reverse complement strand
AGGGCTGTTGTTTTTCTCCAGCAGCGAAATTTACGGCGACCCGGCGCCCGAGGCGATTCCAACGAACGAGGAATACCGCGGCAACGTTTCCTGCGTCGGCCCGCGCGCCTGTTATGACGAAGCGAAGCGCTTCGGCGAAACGCTCTGCTGGGTTTTTGCCAACACGTTCGGAACACCGGTGCGGGTCGTGCGCCCGTTCAACAACTACGGCCCGGGCATGACGCTCACCGACCGGCGCGCACCCGCCGATTTTGCGCAATGCGTGCTCAAGGGCCAGGACATTGTCATCCATTCCAGCGGCGCGCCCACGCGGACGTTCTGTTACGTTGCCGATGCGGTGGCCGGCTATTTCAGGGCGTTGTTGCACAACCGGTTTGAGACGTTCAACATCGGCGTCGAGCGCCCGGAAATTTCGGTGCGGCAACTGGCGGAGCATTTCCGGCAGGCCGGCGAAAAAATGATCGGGTACAAAGGCAAGATCATTTTTCAAACCGCCATGGAAAAGGACTACCTCACCCACAACCCCGAACGGCGCTGTCCCGACATTACCAGGGCGCGAACAAAACTGAATTACCGGCCTTCCATTTATGTCGAAGAGGGCGTCGAACGCTTTTTGAAATTTTTATGGCACGAGCAACAAAATCCCGCGTCGCGATAATTGGTCTGGGCTTTGTCGGCCTGACCACTGCGTTGGGCTTCGCCCGCAAGGGATTTACCGTGCGCGGCTATGATGCCTCGGCGCGCATTGCGAAAAGCCTGCGGGCCGGTCGGTTGCTTTTTCACGAACCGCATCTGCCTGGGCAACTCCATGCGTTGGCCGGGAAACAATTTTCCGTTTGTGAGAGCCTGGCGGAGGCTGTTGCAGACGCGGACGTGATTTTTTATTGTGTCGGCACACCGCAACGCCGCAGTGGCGCGGCGGACGTATCGTTCCTGCGGCGTGCCGTGAGTGACACGTTGAAAGTTTTGCCGCCGAAGCGCAAGCCGACCCTCGTCATCAAATCCACAGTGCCGCCCGGCACGACGGCGCGCAGCATTATGCCTTTATTCAATCGTGCCAGAAGGAAGATTGGCCGCGACATCGGTCTGGCCAGCAATCCGGAGTTTTTGCGCGAAGGCCTGGCATGGGAGGATTTCATCCACCCCGACCGTGTCGTTATTGGCGCCGGTGACGATTTGAGCTTCGACGCCGTGGCAAAACTTTACAAGCCGTTTCGGACGCGCGTCTGCCGCGTGAGCCTGAACACGGCGGAGTTCGTCAAATCGGTTTCCAACGCCCTGTTGGCCACGCTCATCAGTTTTGCCAACGAGACCTCGATGGCCGCTGATGCCATCGGCGACATTGACGTGAAGGCCGCGTTTCAAACGCTGCATCGGGATCGGCGCTGGTCGGGTGCGCCCGCGAAAATGACGAGCTATCTTTTCCCCGGCTGCGGGTTCGGGGGGTATTGTCTCCCGAAGGACACGGCGGCTTTGCTACATACCGCGCGCGCAGCCGGGGTAAAAGCGGATATGTTGCGCGGGGCCATTTCTGCTAATGATGCCATCGCGCGGCACTTCGTCGGGAAAATTGTCCGTGCCACCACGCCGCGTACGCGCCTCGGGATCCTCGGCCTGTCGTTCAAGCCCGGCAGCGATGATGTGCGTGAAACCCCCGCCGCGCGGATCATCGAATTGCTGTTGAAACGCGGACGAAAAAACATCGTCGCCTACGACCCGATGGCCGGCGAATCCTACCGGCGCGTTTACCATCATCCCATTAAATATGCAACGAGTCTGGCGGAGGCGGTGAAACAAGCGGAAGTGATCGTGGTCCTGACGGCCTGGCCGGAATTTCGCGCCGCGAAGAAACGATTCGCCGGCAAACTGGTTTTTGACGGACGTTATTGCCTCTGATGTTTCCGATGAAGACAAAAATCCTCACGACAGTTCCCGTTTGGAACGGTGAGCGATTCATCGAGCAAACGCTTGAGTCCATCGCGCGCCAGACGCTGCGTCCCGACCGGGTGGTGGTGCTGGATAATTGTTCGACCGACCGCACGGAGGAAATTGTCCGGAGTTTCAAAGGCATCACCTGCGAGTTTATCCGGAACCCGACCAACCTCGGCCTGTTCGGCAATTTCAACCGCTCCCTCGATTTCGCAAACCAGACGGAATACCTGCAAATCCTGCACGCGGACGATACGATTGAACCGGAGTTTTACGAAGTGATGACCGGGTTGTTGTCGGATTGCGCGGGCCGGGGTCTGGCCTGGTCGCTTGACGAGCGCGTTGACGAGGACAACAAACACCTTAGCAACTCGGGAAAGCCGGACGGAAGGATTGAAGTGTTGACCCGCGACAATTTTTTGAAGCGCAAGGCGGAAATTGGGAATCAGGCCTTTTGCGCGACACTGATGAAGACCGCCGGACAACCTGCGCCCTGCCGTTTTCCCATGGATTATCCGATCATAGGCGACATGGTGTTCTGGGCGGCGTTCGGCGCGCATTGCGAGAAATGCGTTCACATTCACCGGCTCCTGGCGAAATACCGCTGGCATGGCGGCAACCAGACAGTTTTCCTTGGTCCAAGCATTCAAGCCCTCGTGCTGGACGAATGGCGGGCGATGGAAGTGAATGAGGCATTGCGCGGCAAAGGCTGGAGCTCGCAGCGCAAACTGAAATTGAAGAGCTTGTTGGCGGTGCGCTCGGGCGTCAAGGCCAGGCGCGTCCTCCAGAATGGAAACGCCGCCTACGCGCGCGAAATTGGCCTGGCCACGCGCGGCATTACCGGCTGGCCGCTGTGGTTGGCGGGCCTGGCCTTGGTCGAGTTGCGGGATTTTTATCTTTTCTGGATTCTGGGCCGGAGACGGCATCCCAAGAACATTTACGGTTAAGTTCCCGGCCCGACCCGGCGGCGCGTCGCAACCATCAGGTAGCCGCACAAAAGCATTCCGACGCCGATGGCCGCCAGGGTGATGTAGAGCGGTTTGCTCGGCAGTGTGAACTTAAATTCCACTTTGTGTGCGCCAGGCGTCAGATACACGCCGCGCATGATAAAATTGCAACGCAAAAGCTCCGCCGGTTTGTCGTCCACAAACACGCGCCAGTGCGGGTCATACATGTCGTTGAGCAACAGCACGGACGGCGCCGGGGCCTGCGTGTTGAACATGATGTCGTTCGGGGCGTAGCAATATCCTGATTTTGCCCACAAATCATTTTTCTTGCCTTTGAAGGCGGGATCAGTCGGCACGTAACGCATGACTTCAACCGTGCCAGAATTTTGATTGGTTGAACTGGCAATGGGCAGCGGTGTGGAAACCAGGACGGTCTGTTGCGGATCGAAATCGGCGTTTGTCAGCATTTGGAGCGTGGTTTGGGCGTTGGTGTCCACCTGCCAGCGCGAATAAAGCTTCACACGGGGCAAAGCGCCAGTGAATTCAAAAAGCGCACAGGCTCCGTTCTCGCCAAGCGCAGCGGTCATCTGCTCCAACTGTGTCAACCGCTCGATGCCTGGTTTGGCTACAATGTCAAAACGTTGAACGATGCGGAAGCGGCGCTGCGTCGGGTCGAGTTGCTCATTCAACAAGTCCAGAAAGCCCGCCGGGCCGAGCAGATAACGGGTATTGGTTAGTTCCCAGCGCCGCGCCAAAAGGTAAGCTGTGCCTGCAGAACGAGGTGTCAGTGCCATCTCGTAAGCCAGCAAATCTGCCGGCATGCGTGGCATTTGAATTTTGTCTAGCGACTGGATGTTGTAATAAGGAAAATGATGTTGTGCCCATTCGATGCGGTAAAGGTCACCGAACCAATCATCATAAAATGGCAAGTGCTGTGGGGCATTAAACGGCAAACCCACAACGCGGTGTTCGTAGGATTTATGGCGCAGGAAGTTAACAATCGGATTTGTTGAATTGGCCGAATTGGCCGGGTCAATGTCGTTTTTTTGTTTGTAATCCCAGTGAATAATGTAGGGCAGATCCGCCCGCCCCAGGTCGACCACGAGCAAAACGCCCAGCAGAATGCTACCCAGTCTGGCCCGCCGGCCGGCAAAAACTCCCGCGATGACCAGCACGCAAAGTCCGGCGGCCAGCGCGAACAACAAAACAAACCAGCGAACCTGTCCGACGCTGAACGCGGCAATTTGTTTCGCGGTGTCTTCCTCACCAAAACCAACCGTCTGCAAATAGCGCACGAGGCCGGGCTTTTCCGAACCATAAATCAACCAACCGAGCACAGCGACAAAAAGCGCCCCGACGCAGGTGTAAGTCCAGTTCCGGTCGAAGCCGCGGACTTTGGCCCACCAGTTTTTAATTTTTGCCGACAGTGAAGAATTGGCCGCCGGCATCTCCAGGTAACGCCGGCTGAGGCCATGAACGCCATAGGCAAACAGAATCGCAATCGCCCAAGAGAACACGTAAAGGAATTTAGCCGGATTTCGAATCGTGGAAACATACGGCAGCATGTAGAATAATTTATAGAATGGCGCGAATCGGCCATAGGCCAGCAGCAACGAACCAATCAACACGACCGACCAGAACCAGATAAATCGCCGTTGAACTTCAGGGAAAGCGGAGTTCTCCCGCCGCAAAGATTGCGCCATCGCCCAGAACGCCAGCAATGCGACCAAAACGCCGGCGTAATTCTGGCCGCCGGTTTGGCGCATATAACTATACGGCGGCGGTTGGCCTTGTCCGCCACTGTCGAAAAACCGGTCCAGTACCGGGTCGCGGCCCATGCCGCCCCAATACTCGCCGCCTTGGTAGGCATCCTGCAAAAAGTCCGGCATATTGTGGGGTGTGTCCATCTTGTATCCGAACACGCCGGGCATGAAGAGACTGAGGGTCTCGAGTTTTGGCAGACTCCATTGTGTGGCCGCGTCCCAATGCTGCGCCTTGGTCCCCACATCCTGTGACGTGCCGGCGATGCCGACGATGGCAGCGCCTACCAACGCCACAATTGACTGCGCGGCAATGAAGCCGGCAAAAAGCGCTATGATCGCCACCCGGCCGATGCCCCGCCCCGTTTTTGCCCAAACCGCCCCACCTTCGTCCGCGATGGCCTTGAACAGAACAAAGGCCGCAACAAACAAACTGAAAATCGCACCGATGTCAGCAGCCTCCATCACGTTGATGCCGACGGCCAACCCGGCCAAGGCCAGCCTCGCGCAGCGAACGAGCGCCCGGGATTCCGCCGTGTTGGAAACCACCAGGGCCAGCGCAAAAAAATCCATGCCGATAGCAATCTGTTGCGGCGCCACACCCCAGCAAGCGGTCGCAAAAAAGGCGGAATTCAGCGTCGCAGCCAGCGCTCCAAGTGTGGCTGCCAGCGGCGAGAGTTTCAGCGCCCGGAAAAAGGCCCATGCGCCCAGCCCCAAAATGAACAACGCCAGAGGGGCGAGAAACTTCGCGTAACCGACCGGCCCCAAGGCCCAGAACAAGAATGTGCTCGGAGCCAGTGCCATCGCACCGGCGCTGACGCCAAGATCGTTGATATCATACCAGCTTCCGGTAAAGGCAGCCGGGAGTTGCCGCCAGGCGGCATTTTGTTGACCCAGCGGGCCGTCGTTGGAAAAGTGGACATAGCCAGGCAAAAAACTTTTCCAGAAAAGGGCGGCCAAAACGACCGCCAGCAGCGCCGCGAAGAAAAGTCCGCGGGGTTTTGACTCGCCATTTTTCTTTTCGATCTTCACAAATGATGGGCAGTTAAAAACAGGGCTCATTCTCAATTGCGCCCGGCCACGTGTCAAGGCAACGGGTCGCATTGGAAAAGCCTCGTCACCAACCAAACCGCCCGTTAGACTTTACACATGAGTTCACCGGTTTTGGTTACTGGCGCGGCGGGGTTCATCGGCTCCCATGTGTGCGCCCATTTGCTCCGCCAGGGACATGGGGTGACGGGATTGGACGATTTGAGCGGCGGTTTTCGGGATCAGGTTCCCGAAGGCGTGAAATTCATTGAAGGCTCGGTCACAGATGCGGCGCTCGTACAGGAACTGTTTGTCAGGCATCAGTTTGAATACGTCTTTCATCTTGCGGCCTACGCGGCTGAGGGATTGAGCCATTTCATCAAACGTTTCAATTACACCAACAACCTGCTGGGCAGTGTCAATCTTATCAATGCCGCCGTTAATTACGATGTGAAATGTTTCGTGTTCACATCCTCCATCGCAGTTTATGGCCGCAATCAACTCCCGATGTCCGAAGAACTGGTGCCTCAGCCGGAAGACCCTTACGGCATCGCCAAATACGCGGTGGAACTCGACCTCCGTGAGGCGCATGAAATGTTTGGGCTGAATCATGTCATTTTCCGGCCGCACAATGTTTATGGTGAAAACCAGAACCTCGGTGACCGTTACCGCAACGTCATCGGCATATTCATGAATCAGATCCTGCAGGGCCAGCCCATGACGATTTTCGGTGATGGCCGGCAGACGCGGGCGTTCAGTTACATAGACGACGTGGCGCCGGTGATCGCGGCCAGCATCACCCGACCGGCGTGCTACAATCAGGTGTTCAACGTTGGCGCGGACCAGGCTTATTCGGTCGCCGAACTGGCACATGTTGTGGCTCGGGCAATGGGGGCGAAGGCGGCTATCAAACATCTCGACGCCCGCAATGAGGTTGTGCATGCCTACTCGGCGCACGAGAAAGTCCGGAAACATTTCGGTGACTTGATCAAGAACGTGTCGCTCGAAGAGGGCGTGGCACGGATGGCCGCGTGGGCCAGGAAGGCGGGTTCGCGGCAGGGGAAGCCGTTCGCGAACATCGAGGTCCACAAAAACCTGCCACCGTCTTGGGCGGCATTAGAAGGCAAATCTCTATGAGTGACTATAAGGAACTTGACTTCAATTCGGTTCAGTTCTTTGGTGGTTGCGTCCCCACAAGCCAATTATATCTATAACTCACCAACCTGGCAGATTTGGTGAACCCTCAAATCAAAGTGGCGGCAGGGCGCCAAGTCCAGTAACAACCAGGCTCCACCAGCGTTAAGCGGTCGTGCCGACTCGCGTCTCGATTACTTTCTTTGCGCAAATTTACTTGACAACAACAGTTGTTTTTTCTAAAGATCTTGGTGTCAAACCTTCAAAAGTCTTATTCGCGAGGAAAGTCTTATGAAACAGGTTATGAAGTGGTTCGGAACATTCTTCTTTGGATTGGTCCTTTTGCTTAGTTTGCCCGCCAATGCCCAACGCACGGCGACCGCCACCGCGACTTTGGTTGGCGGTTTTGTCGTGGCGATTAGCGTCACCGATGGCGGCAGCGGTTATGGTTGGGCGCCCTTGGTAACCATGGCCGGCGGCGGGGGCACAGGTGCGGGAGCGTTTGCGACTGTCAGTAACGGAGTGGTGGCAGCCATCACCGTTACGAACGCTGGCTTTTGGCTACACCAGCACACCGCAGGTGATTGTCGCTGCACCTGTGACTGTGCCTTTCGGCGCGTCGCTGGTCTTAGATTTGTCTTTTGACGGGACGGTCGTGGATATGGGGCCGAATGGCTTCACGGTCATGACCAACGGAGGCGGGACATTCGTGCCTAACAGATTTTTACAGGCGAATTCAGCGTTTGCTTTGAACGGGGTGAATCAAAACATCGCGCTTCCCTACGATGTCCGGTTGTATCCGAATGAGATGACTTTGAGCACATGGGCCAACTTCCAGGAACTCAACGAGGTAGCATCACTCTGGCAATCGGGAAATGCTACCTCCGATGGTTGGCATGGGTTTAATCTAGCATTTCGTGGATACGATTTCTGCTATCAGGATTACACTGGCAGCGGAGGTAACGCAAATCTTTCAGTGAATTTAACAAACTTCACTGTTGGAGAATGGTATCAAATCGTCGTTACCAGAACAAGTAACTCGGCTGCAGTGTTCGTGAACGGTACGAAGGTAACTTCGCAAACCGGTTTGACCCCTTACGCGAAGCCTCAAGTTACGCCCATGAGTTTGGGAGCTGATAACGGCATTTCTAGTGGTTTTTACCTTTACTGTCCTGTGACTTTGGATACGGTTCACATTTACAATCGTGCGCTTGCTGACAGTGAAGTCTATACCCTTTATACCAACGAAGCATTCTGGCCTCCCGCTATCACCAACCAACCACAGGACGCACTTGTCAATGCCTACGGCCCTGCTTCATTTAGTGTAACTGCCATTGGAGCGCCACCGCTTTATTATCAATGGTCGTTGAACGGCTCCAATCTCTTGAACGCTACGTTCAGCACCTTGAGCATCGCCAGTGTCAAGCAATCGGATTTGGGGGCGTACGCTGTGGTTGTGACCAATCTGTATGGTTCCGTCACGAGCTCCGTGGCTCATCTGTTCATGTATCCCTATTTGGCATCTCCGTTTACGGGCCTGGATACGTATTGGGGTCAAACCAACACGTTGAGCGTTGGGGTATGGGGAACCGGGCCATTTACTTATCAGTGGTATGACAACGGCTTTGCTGTGCTGGATGCCACCAACTCAACACTGACTTTGTCCTCGATCCAATTCACCAACGCCGGGCTTTATTCGGTGGTCGTTACCGGTGCCTTCGGCAGCGTGACGAACACCCCGGAACAGGTGGTTGTCAATCCAGCGTTTGTAGCTCTCGGATTATTTCCGGGAGTGATAATCACCGGAACGGTGGGTTACAACTATATCATTCAAAGCACGGCTGACCTGGCAGATACAAATTCATGGACGACGCTCACTAATATCACGCTGACCCAACCAATAGAGATTTGGGATGATAACAGCACCGACACCACGCAACCGAGTAATCCGCACAAGTTCTATAGGGTCCTGTCCGGCCAATGAAGGATTCTTGTCGTGAGTCAACCGTGGAATCCCCACTGGCGACAAAAGGTCCGCGGGGGGTCATTTCGGGGATTGATCCCCAGGCTCAAAACAGGGATTAAGTTTTACCAGCGACTGTCCTTGGGGGATTGCCGCGTTTTCAGCGAAATTCAACGCGCCGACATTTGATTATTTTGCGTCCACCTTCGGCAGGCCAAATTTGAGCCAGCGTTTCAGTTCCCACCAGCGGCTCGGCTTCAGCCACAGAAAACGCAACATCCAGAAATCGCCGCGTTGCCGGAACCCACGGATGCGCCGCCGCCACTGGCAAACGTGTTCGCGCATCCGGAATGCCTCGACGATGGCCGCGAGGTACGATTTGCGCACGTAACTCCAGCGCCGGATTAAAACCAAGCTGGCCGCTGCCTCGCCGAGCAACAACAGCAAGTGCGGAATCAAGAGGAGCAGCAGGATGTGCTGGCTGTTTTTCAACAGAAAAAGAATCCCATTTCGATTGGTCAAAAAACGCTTGGTCTCGCTGGTTCGTGATTCGATGGTTCTGGTTTTTCCTCCCGGGTTGACAACTGCCGCACCCCGATGATGGAGTCGTGCGTTTGGCACCGCCACCACTTCCCCCCCGGCAATCCAGACCCGCCAGGACAAATCAGTTTCGTCACCGTAAATCAATAGTTCCGGCGGAAAACCGCCGATTTTGTGGAACAACTCTCTTTTTACAAACAAACTACAGCCAGGCGCAGTAAAGGTTTCCTGGGTACAACGTACCGGCGATCCCAGGGTTGGCAGACCGAAGAGATCCAGACCGGTGTCGCCGCCGACTTGAAATATGTTGTCGTCGTAATCAAACACGGTGGGAGCCGCGCAATCCGCTCCGGCTTTGACGGTCTCCTCGTATAAGCTTTCAAGGCAATCCGCCTCCAGCCAGGTGTCGTTGTTCAGGAACAATAAAAATTCCCCCGTGGCAACCGCGGCGCCGTTGTTGTTGGCACCGCAATAATATAAATTCGCCCCATTCTGCACCACGCGGCCTTTGCCGGTTCTCGCCAGCCAGGCCGCGGCCCACTGGTCCGAGCCGTCTGAGGAGTGGTTGTCTGTCAGAATGATCTCGATCTCTGGGAAAATCGTTTGTTGCTCCAGCGATTCAAAACAACGCAGGAGCCATTCCTGCCCGTTGTAGTTCAGGACGACGACGCTGATTTTGGGCTGGGCCGTGCCAGGATTGCTCATGCCACCAGTTATTTTTACGGGGATGGTTGCCAGAGAGCGCCTTAATTGAAAAGTCTTTTGATTTTTTGTGTTACTTCAATATTGTGGGACGAAATC
>Ga0335081_10022916_pt1 | contig 10104 bp, 10 predicted proteins | sample Lox_Sample_35_FD_206713 | JGI IMG/M metagenome (GOLD analysis project Ga0335081, IMG submission 206713) | Soil microbial communities from Loxahatchee National Wildlife Refuge, Florida, United States - Lox_Sample_3.5 | ecosystem: Environmental > Terrestrial > Soil > Wetlands | place: USA... | reverse complement strand
CTCGGCGTCGACGATGACGAACTCGTCCACGCGACCGACGCGCTGTCCACGCGCGAGACACGGTGTACCGACGACCTCGCTCAGGCTGAACGATCGCTCGGGCGAGGTGACCATTCCGTTCTTGGTGTTCATGGCGACTCCGAGGCGATCAGCCGACGGTGATCGCGAACTTGTAGACCAGCAGAGCGATCAGCACGAGCAGGTATACGCGCAGCGTCACGAGGGCGAGCCTGACGAATGGCGTCATCTCGATCCCCGGGTTCGCATATCTGCGGTTCACGGCCCGCACCCCGCTCACGAGGCCCCGCAGCATCCGGATCAGTATGTTCATCTTCGTTCCCTCCCGGGGGCTCGCTCAGTGAAGGACGTTGGGGAACAGCGTGCTGACGCCGTACAGCGTCGAGAGGACGATGATCACCACCACGATGCCGATGTTGGCCACGTTCTCCCAGGTCGAATTCGTGTAGCGCCCCATCGTCTTCTTGTCGTTCAGGAGCAGGATGAGGAACACGAGCGCCGCTGGTAGCAGCGTCGTGGCGATGACCTGAACGAAAAGGGTGATGAGCACGAGTGGCGCCTTGGGAATCAGGACCACCGTGCCGGCCAGCAGCAGGTCGAAGAAGTAGTAGGCGTAGAACCATGGCGCCTCCGTGATCTTCCGGTTCAGGGAGTGCGCCCAGCCGAACACCTCGCCGAACGCCCACGAGCTGGCCAGGGAGATGCAGATCGCGCCGAGAAAGCCGGCGTCGAACAGGCCGATCGCGATGATCGCGCCGACGTACCGACTCTGCGGCATGATCTGGATCGCGGCCTGCGCCGCGCTGTCGATCGACTGCCCGGGCAGCAGCTTCGCGCACACAATGATGAGGAACGTGGCGACGACGACGGTCAGCAAGGCGCCGATCGCCGTGTCGATCTTGCCGAAGGTGATGTCCTTCTCCTGCAGCTCCTTGTCCACGACCGAACTCTGCTGGAAGAAGAGCATCCAGGGCGCGATGGTGGTGCCGATGTTCGCCATCAGCAGGAAGAACAGCTCGTTGGTGAACCCGCCCGGCGGCAGGTTCGGGATGAAGCTGTTCTTCACGATGTCGTGGACGGACGGGTGCACCAGGAAGGCGGCGGGAATGTAGATCAGATTCCCGACGCACAACACGAGGGCTATCTTCTCCCACGTCCAGTAGCGCCCGGTCATGATCATGCCGCCCATGAGCAGCCAGCAGCCGATCACCGTGAGCCACGCCGGCACGCCGAAGATGCTCATCGCGGCCGTCATCCCGATGAACTCGGTGATCATGGTCAGCCAGTCGGTCAGGACCAGGTCCAGCAGCGAGAACCAGCCCCAGAATGGCCCGAAGGCCGAGAAGATCGCCTCGGCATGGCCTCGCTTGGTGACGGCGCCGAGGCGTACCGTCATCTCCTGGACGAAGTAGGCGACCGGGCCCAGCAGGATCAGGAACCACAGGAGATGGTTCCCGTACTTAGCGCCGGTGGCGGTGTAGGTCGTGATGCCGCCCGCATCGTTGTCGGCCACCATCACGATGATCCCAGGCCCGGCCACGATGGCGAACAACCGCAGGATCTTGAGCCAGCGGCGGGACTGGTAGAAGGTGCTCGCGACGACGTTCATGGCAGGGCCCCCTCAGTGCCGCACGTTGAGTCGAAGGCCCAGGACGGTCGCCGGCCCGCGATCACGGTTGTAGCCGGGGTTCCAGATCTGCTGCAGGTCGGGGCTGACCTGCACCCACCGTCCGATCTGCACGCGGTAGTAGGCCTCCAGGATTCGCTCATTCCCGTAGTTCAGCCGCCCGTCGCCGAGCAGGAAGCCTGACCCGCCGAGCGCCAGGTACTCGCGATGCAGGTTGGAGAGGCCGTGGATCACGAAGCCGACACCCAGAACGTCGCGGCGTCGGGACCAGTGGGCGCCGGAGAGCTGGATTCCGGCGCTGGCGTGCCGGTCCACCTCGGTGAACGCGAAGCTCTCGTTGCGTCCGTCCGACCAGCCGAGCCGCGCGAAGAGGCCGGTCTCTCCGCCGTCGGTCAGGGGCTGCTCGACGTTGAGCCCGAAGCCGTACTTGGTGCGGCCCGGGGCGTCGTCGGCCACGATGTTCGGCGTCTGCCCCGTCTGTTGCGCCACGCGGATCGCGTCGGCGTAGCTCCCCATCCGCGCGTGGTTGAGGTAGCCCAGCAGCCGGACCACGGTCCCGGCACTGTTGGGCATCAGGGTTAGCTCGACCTGGTCCCCGCGTGCGCGCCCGATGTCCCAGTCAAGGATGTTGCCGTTGGCGAAGGTCGGAATCAGGAAGGACGTGGCGCGCAGCGCCCAGCGAGGCTCGATCCACGCAAGCGCCACACCGTCGGAGTAGCCGCGCGTATCCGCCGGGTAGTCCCAGGCCGTGTTCTGGAACAGGCCCCAGTTCTCGAACTGCAACCGCGTGCTGCCCGCGTAGCGATTGACGTCGATGAGGTCGGTGACGGCCAGCTTGCCCGCCGTGATCTCGAGCCTCCGCGACGACTCGATCACGGGGCCCTGATCCTGAGCGGCGTCTAGCGTGTCGCGCCCTGAGCCGCCGAGCGGCACCACATAGCGCAGGAAGGCCCGCGCCACATAGGGGGACTTGGGAAGGTCGACGCTACCTTCTCGAAGGACGTCGCCGTTGGTGGGACCGGCCAGGCCGCTGGCGCCGCTGATCCCGTTCCCGGCAATCCATTCCACGTCGACGTACGCCTGGAGCCGGGTTCCGAGCTGCGCGCCGCCGTAGACGCCGTACGCCTGGCTCAGTTCCTGATCCCCGGTCGCCCGCAGGCTGTTGCGGCCGGCGTAGGGGCTGTGGAACGGCTCAAGATCCTGCGCGATGAGGTTGATCTGCTCGCCGAGTAGCCAGGCCTGCCAGCGACGTGGAGTGGTATCCGGCGTCACCCTCGCGCTGTCTTGCGCGTGCGCGGCCAGCGGGAGAGCTGCGAGAAGCAGCACGAGCCGGAGGATCGCGGGCGTGAGGCGGTTGCGGACATCGTGTAGTGTCATGGCTCCCCCTTCCGGTCAGACCGCCGGATCCCGCGATCCGGCTCGCATGGCGTTCCGGGGAGAGAGGGGGACGAGAAAGCTCCCCCACTCACGATCAAGTAAGCCGGGGGAGCCCTGACGTCCGCGCGCCATCCGAGGCGCGTCCGTCGCGTGCTGACCGCGTACTCACTCGTGTGAGCTTTGGCACCGCGCACCGTGAGAGGCGCCGAAGCGCCTCAGCCACCTTAGGCAAACCCTTCCACCGGGAGTGCCTGCTCTACCCGCTGACAGAGCATCTTTCGACGCCGCCGGGCAGTGGCCTGTGTGCTGCGCGGGAACCTCGCCTACCGAGGACCGCCGTCGGCTCTGCGATCCAAACGTCGCCGCGCCGACGCGGCCAAAATAGGAATGGCTACAATTCTGTCAAGAGGCAATATACCATGGTGGGTATGGTACCTGATACCTGCCATGGTATGGTAGTGTGGAAGTGGGGCGCCAGATGCATTAGCGTTCGCCGCTAGGAGGTGGCCATGGCGCACACCGTGCGTGACAAGGAGAAGCTCCTCAACCGTGTGAGCCGGATCATTGGCCAGGTCGAGGCGATCAAGCGGAGCATCGAAGCGGAGGAGGATTGCACCGACATCATGCAGCTGACGGCGGCGACCCGGGGGGCGATCAGTAGCCTCCTGGCGGAGCTCGTGGAAGGGCACATTCGCTATCACATGAGCGATCCGGACCACAAGCCCTCATCCCGGGAGGCTCGGGCCGCCCAGGAGTTGATCGACGTCGTGAAGAGTTATGTGAGCTAGGAAGAGGGCGGTCCTCTGGGATGGCGTCCGCTAGCGCCCGCCCCCGTGCAGCGCCTCCATCCTCCGCTCCATCGACGGCGTGCGGATCAGCTCGGCGTAGATGGCCGGATCCCCGCGGACAAGCAACGGGAAGAGTTTTCCAACCCAGTTCCCTGTAGTAGGTTCTAGTGCGCCCATGTCATTCGACTATCAGATCGATGTTGCTCGCCGCCTCGTGATCTCGCGGGGATGGGGAGCCCTGACGGATCAGGACCTGCTCTCGCATGCGGCGTCGCTGGCCAAGGACCCTCGGTTCCAGCGCGACATGCGACAGCTCGTCGATTTCCGCGAGGTGGCGAGGATCGAGTTCGCCACCGGCACCATTCACCGGATGGTGGGCGTCAACCCCTTCGGCGCCGGCGCCCGGCGGGCCTTTGTTCTCAGTAGCGCAGGTGCCTACGGAATGGCTCGTATGTACCAGTCACTGTCGGACCCATCGCCCGACAAGGTTGAGCTGTTCCGCGAACTGGAGCCGGCCTTGGCATGGCTGGGCCTCACCGATGACGCTTCGGAAGTGCGCGCCGTCCTAGCGGCCATTCGCCCCTCCCCTCCCTAGAGCCAAGCGAGACGGCTCAGCGCCTCACGCGGGGCGTGAGTCAGTTGGCGTGCTGGCTTCGGGTGTCAAAGGCCAGCTATTCGGCCCGACCTGCCTCATTCCGACGGCGCGCGGATCAGATGGGCATAGATAGCCGGATGAGCCCTAGCGGGCAACGCGGCGGGATGGATGATACCGTACCCCAGTATTATATTGAGCCATCCTCGGAACCGAAAGCGCCCATGTCCCACACGATCCGAAACAAGACCAAGCTCCTGCTCCGCGTGCGCCGGATTCGCGGCCAAGTCGAGGGCGTGGATCGCGCGCTCGAGCGCGAGCAGGAGTGTGGCGACATCCTACGGCTCATCGCGGCGGCACGAGGCGCTCTGGACAGCCTCCTGGCCGAAGTCCTAGAGGGGCATATCCGCGCTCACGCCCTGTCAGGCAGCCGCCGGGACCGAGGCGTCGCCGCCGACGAGTTGGTGGACATCGTCCGAGCCTACCTCAAATAGCCGAGAAGCTCGCTAACGATGACGACCGCAATGCCCGCTCCGCAGGCGCTCCCCCCAGCTGCCGCGCCGGGCAGCGACGCCCCCGAGGCCCACGCAGGGCCAGAGGCACAAGATCTCGCCCGCATAATCCTGGTCGCCCTCGCGGCCGCCGCGGTGTGGTTTCGGCTGTGGGAGCCCTTCTCCCGGGTAAGCGTGATCGGCCTCACCGGCACGCTGCTCGGCGGCTGGCCGATCTACCGGGAAGCGCTCCGGGACATCCGCGAGCGAAGGATGACCATGGAGTTGTCCATGACCATCGCGCTCCTGGCGGCGCTCGCCATCGGCCAGTTCTTCACCACGCTTGTCATCACGCTCTTCGTGCTCGTCGCGGAGGTCCTTGAGGGTCTCACCGTCGCCCGAGGCCGGCGTGCCATTTCCGATCTGCTGGACTTCCTGCCCCGCGTCGCAAGCGTGCGACGCAGCGGCGAAGTCTGCGACGTCCCGCTCGCGGACGTACGTGCCAACGACGTGGTTCTGGTCAAGCCGGGCGGGCGGATTCCCGTTGATGGCACGGTGCTGAGTGGGCACTCCTTTGTGGATCAGGCAAGCGTTACAGGGGAGTCGCTGCCCGTCGAGAAGATGCGCGGTGCGGCGGTACTCGCCAGCACGATCAACCAGTCGGGCGCGCTCGAAATCCGGGCGGAGCGCCTGGGCCGTGATACCAGCTTCGGCAAGATCGTGGAAGCCGTGGAGCGCGCCGAGCGCTCGCGCGCCCCGGTGCAGAAATTGGCGGACCGACTTGCCGGCTACCTGGTCTACTTCGCGATCGGCGCCGCCGTCCTGACGTTCCTCGTGACTCGAGACGCCCGCTCCACCATCTCCGTCGTGATCGTGGCAGGCGCCTGCGGCATCGCGGCGGGGACACCCCTGGCCATCGTCGGAGCGATTGGCAGAGCGGCGCACGAGGGCGTCATCGTGAAGGGAGGACTCTATCTCGAGGCCCTCGCCACCGCGGACACCGTGGTCCTGGACAAGACGGGGACGCTCACGCTCGGTACCCCCGTCGTTCGAGCGGCCTTTGGGGTCCCCCCGATCACGGCGGAGTCGGTCCTCGCGGCGGCCGCCATGGCGGAGCGTCGGTCGGAGCACCCACTAGCGAAGGCGATCCTCGCGCACGCGGCCACATTGGGGCTCCCAACCCTCGAGCCAGCCGAATTCACGTACGAGCCCGGCCTCGGCGTCATCGCGAAGTTCGATGGGCAGGAGATCCTCGCCGGCAACCTCGCGCTCCTGCGCACGCGCGGCATCCGGCTCGACGGGCTGGCGGGCTTCCCCGAGGACTCCACGCCGCGCGTCTACGTCGCCCGGCGCGGCCGACTCCTCGGCGGGATCGACGTCGCCGATCCTCTGCGTCCGGAGGCCATCGCGGCGGTGGCGAGTCTGAAGGCCATGGGGATGCACACGGTCCTGCTCACCGGCGATCAGCGCGCCGTGGCCGCGGATGTTGCGAGCAGACTTGGCGTGGATGAGTTCGGGGCCGAAATGCTCCCGGAACACAAACTCAACCGGATTCGAGAGCTGACCTGCCAGGGGCGGCGGGTCGTGATGGTCGGTGACGGGGTCAACGATGCCCCGGCATTGGTCGAGGCCACCGTTGGTGTCGCGATGGGCTCGGGGACCGACGTCGCGCGGGAGAGCGCCGACGTGGTGCTCCTGGGCAATGAAGTCGCACGGCTGGTCGAGACCCTGCGAATCGCTCGGCGTGCTCGGCGCATCATCATGCAGAACTTCGCGGGGACGCTCGCGGTGGATGCAGTCGGCATGGCGCTGGCCGCGGTCGGCCTCCTCAGCCCCCTCCTGGCCGCGTTCATCCACGTGGCCTCCGAGCTCACGTTCATTCTGAACTCGGCACGCCTACTACCGAGTCGGTTCACCGCGACGCTTGAAGGCCATGGGTGAGGTAGCTACTGATCCAGGTTCGGGTGTCGAGGGCCAACAGCTCGAGCCTGCAACCGATCGTGACGTCTGGCGGTCAATCGCCCTTCTACAGGCTGCTGGGACTCTCCTGTTGAGCGCCTTCGACGCTCGCTCTGCGCCCTTCCGCCCACGCTCCCTCGTCTGAGACGCCCTCCCGGGAGACGCCTTCTACGGCCCGCCCCCGTTCAGCGCCGCCATCCTCCGCTTCATCGACGGCGTGCGGATCAGATCGGCATAGATGGCCGGGTCACAGTGCTGCTCCTGCCGCAGCCAGCGCAGTGCCCACTCAAGATCGCTCGCGCTGGCAATCGCCAACAGATCCCCTCGCATCCAGCGCAGTTCCTCCGGGGTCACCGTGGTCAGCCGGCCACCGCTGGTTGCGATGAACTCGAGTGCCGCCCTGGCCTCCCACGTTGACTCTCGCAAGAACGTTCGCCGCAGCTGGCGGAGGAAGTTGACAATGACCCCCGCCCAGTCCGATGGCTGACGAATAGCGAGGAGCGCTTTCAGCGTCGCGATGTCGTCCACCCGGCGGAACTGAGCGTCCAAATCTGGCAATTCCGCCACACGCAGCACATTGAACAGCTCATGCCGGCCGTAGAGGATCGCCATCTCCGCGCTGGACGAGACCATCTCCTCGTCCCATGCGTCGTCTCGTCCCAGATCGCTGGCCGAAGGGACCTTCCGGTGAGGATCGGCACCCGCCCATTTCAACAGATGGACGGCCATCACTTTGCCTTCCTTGACGGCTTCACAGAGCGCCACGTCGAGGGCGTCCTGAAGCCGCCGATCCGAGCGATGGTGCTTGAGCCAGCCGTAGAGCGCCTTGTTGGGCGTCTCGGCGAGGTACGAGACGAACGACGAATCGGCGCTGAAGTCCAAGCCGGCCTGCCAGAAGCGGTCGATCAACTCGGTTTGGTAGGTGTCAAGCACGTGGCAGATGTGAACCTTGGTAGGGTCCGCCCCCCATTCGATCAGCAGCTCCATAATGTCGAAGGCGCGCGCCGCCAGGGCGTCGTCGAGCACGGTGTCGTGGTCGCCCGGCTCCAGGTCCAGCCGGTAGCCATTGCACAGTAGGAGCAGCACCAAGTCACGATTGCCCCTGCCGATGGCCGCCCGGAGGGGACTCGGTAGGGCGGATCTCTTGGGCCGCTTGTAGTCGAGCGCCTGGATGGGCCGCCCCGCCTGAATCCAGCGTTCCACGTCATAGACGCGGCCCGCTAAGCAGTGGGCGATCAGGTCCCGGAGTTCCTCACCGTAGGCGGCTGGCTCCCGGGAGACTCGCGCGGGAGGCTCCGGATTGGTGCGCGGATCGACGAACGGAGTCACGGGTTCGCCAGAGGCGCCGCGCCTTGTCCGAGTCGTGCAGCGTTCTTGCAGGCGGAGCGCGTCTCCATTCGTCATTGTGGGACCAGTCGAGCCACGTGAATCCACTGACCCGGTGGCAACGCGGGGAAGAGGTCCGGATGCCTGGGGTCACTCAGAGGCTTGGGGAGGGCTTCCCTTGTGTTGAGGTACGCTTCGATGGCCTTGAACCTGTCCACCTGCCTGCGCGTGAACGGTTCGGTCTTCCCCTTGCACTCCACGAAGCGACACGCACCGGTCTTCGTGTCGAAGACAAGCAGATCGGGTGCCCGACCACCCTTCTCCGCGTTAGGAGTGATGAACCGTGCCGCCTCCTGCCCGCCCAGGAGCGCTGCCGCCTTCTCGTAGCATCCGCGATCCTCGACCAGGCGGTAGAAGAAGAGTGCCTCGTATCCCATGTCCAAATAGCGCGTCCCCGCATACAGCTCGTGGAAGAACATGGCGTTCTTCAGTGGGCCGCTATGAGGAATCTGGCGACTCCTTCGCATCCGCTCGGTGAACAGGAGGTGGCCGTGATACTGGTCCCGCCATCGTCCAAAGAGCGCTCCCTCCCGGTACTCCGCACGGAGGGCCGCGGGGTATGCGAGGCGCGCCTCTGGCCAGATGGGCGGCGTGCGGAGGCTCACGGCCCCTCGCCTTCCTTGGGGTCCTCAACCCTCAACGGATCGAGCCTGTTGGCGTAGGCCTCGGCCCACGTACGCCACTCCTGCAGCGACGCGATCTCCAAGTACTCTGTCCGCATCATCACGGTCGTCGCGTTCTTAAGCGCGGCCACGTATTCCCGTAGGTCGCGAGCGTCCCGCCAGCGACCCGCTTGCTCCCGCAGCTCGGCAGCGCGTCGTTCGTCGAGATACCGCTGTTGCTGCCGCTCCCACTCCCGCTTCCGTTCTTCTTCGCGCCGATGCTCTGCCTCCTCCTCTTGGACTCGCTGCTTCTTGATCGCCTCGGCCACGTCCTCAAGCCCCCGCACAAACTCCCCCAGGTACTGCTCCAACCGCCCCTTCTTGCTGTCGGCCCAGGTCGCTGGCAGGCCATACCACCGCGCATGCGCAATGTGCAGTCGCAGGTCGCCGGAGGGGGCCGGATCGGACTTCCGAGGGTGCCACCCGAACTGCTTCGCCTCGAGCTCCTCGATGGGCGTGGCTTGGTGCGCGACCTGCTTGATCCGCTCCTCGAGGAGGAACTCGATCTTCTCATCCTGCACGCTGGCGACCGTTGCCCAGGGGTGCTCGCTGCCGACGCTGACCGAACAGCCGCGCTTGCCGAGCGTCTTCACCAGGGTGTCCATGATGAGGAGGGCGCGCTCGTGGGTGGCGGGCGTCACCCGGATGTCGAGGCAGCGCTTGCCCGCCGCGTGCAGAAGACCCTTCGCATCCGGCTCTGAGGCGCGCAGGATCCGGTCCGCTTGGGCCACCAGGGGGTGCGGCTTCGTCAGCGCCTCGGGCACCAGGACAGGAGGCGCCGGCGGACGCTGAGGTTTGGGCGGTTGGTCGGATGCGGTTGAGGGCGCAGCCGGGTTGAGAATTACCTGTTCGTCTGGCGGGACCGTCTTGGCTCGAGCTGGGAGCGGCGGTCTTCGCATCTTCTGCCCCGCCCTGATTTGCTGCCAGTAACCCCTACCGGGCAATGGGATCCCATGCCTTCGGCAGAGCTTGGCGAGTCCGACATCGGAGAGGCCGTAGCGGGCGGCCATTGTGTGCACGGGCTCCGACCAGATGGCTTCGTAGAGCTGGTGGCGAGTGAGGGGGGCGGGACTGGTCAAGAAGCCACCTACTTGAGAGGGAGCACCAGATGATTACCCCTGCTAAGGGGCCGCCACGCCCCGCGCGTCCCCGGTTGGCCGCGCGCACTCCAGGCGCACAACACCTGCACGACCTCAGATCAATT
>Ga0335081_10022915_pt1 | contig 10104 bp, 10 predicted proteins | sample Lox_Sample_35_FD_206713 | JGI IMG/M metagenome (GOLD analysis project Ga0335081, IMG submission 206713) | Soil microbial communities from Loxahatchee National Wildlife Refuge, Florida, United States - Lox_Sample_3.5 | ecosystem: Environmental > Terrestrial > Soil > Wetlands | place: USA... | reverse complement strand
TGTCTCTGCGACATTCGCTTCCATCTGACCAAAAGCGGGATACAATTGTGCGCCAACTGCGGCGCGCCGCGGAAACGTTTCTGCGCCGGCGATCACAATCAAGTTTGAGGGTTGAGGAGGGGCTATGGCTGGCTTTTGCGTCAGTTGTGGTACGCCGTTAACGGGGCCGTTCTGTAACAAATGCGGAGCGCGCGCGGTTGCGCCATCTGCGCCTGCGCAGTCGACCGTGCCACCAGTTCCGCCGACCGCACCACCGGCGCAAGCCGGATTTCAGCCCGTCAATCTCCCGGCGTCCTCTCCACTGCAAAACCAGGCTGGATATCAACCCGTTCAAGCTCCGACCGTTGCCGCACCGAGAAGTTCGGGATTAGGGAAAGTGCTGTTGTGGGTCGGAGGGATCTTGTTCGTACTGTTCCTGGCGGCGGCTGGCGCCACGGTGTACGGTTATTATTGGGCGAAACACAAAATCGCGAAATACGAGTCGGCTATCACGTCGGGATCGAGCGACTCGGTCAAGGTTGTGGCGAGCGGCGACAGCTGCCGACTGCTTTCGGCGCAGGATCTCGAGAAGGTGCTGGGAGTCACGATCCAGAAGAGTGCGGAGATCGTCGATGACAATCAACCTGGTTGCGCGTATTACACCGATCAGGCGTCGGTCACGCAACTTCAGAAAATGGCGTTGGCACAGCAGAAGCGGGATGCCGACGACGTGAACCGGCGACCGGGGCCGAAGCCGGATAATCTTCCCGCTCTGATGAAGAATGCGAACCAGCTGGAGGGCGTCGTCAAGGCGTTGGGGATGACGCAGCCTCCAATAGACGGGCGGGTCTTCTCGTTCACCCTGCAACGCGGCGTCGACGCGGAGGCCTGGTCCGGTATGCGGCTCACCGAGGCGGCGGTTCCGGGGTTCGAGGAAGTCTCAGGCGTCGGAGATCATGCGATGATCGGAGCCTTTGGGCATGCGTTCTACGTGCAGAAAGGTGACGCGGTGATCACGATGTCGACGATGTTCGTGCCCGATGCACGAATGCGAGGATCAGAGATCGGGAAGAAGATTATCGGGAGATTGTGAAGGAGTATGATGTGGAAGTATGCAACTTCTGCGAGTTCGCGTTGAAACGATAACCGCAGAGGACGCGGAGATCTCGCAGAGGGTGCCGAGACGACCTTTATCCAGTGTTACTGCCACTTTCTAGTTAATCAGTGTTTCGTGATCGGCGACGCACAGCCACTTTCCATTTCTCTTAATCCAAGTATCAGTGAAGCGCCCGTGGTGAGCGAAAGGCTTGCCGCTATCGCTGCCGCGCGTGCGGTATGCACTGGTTACGATCGCGGTGTCGCCATAGAGATAAACCGTGGTGTCTGAGTTGGAGATTTCTTCCGGATTGTAGGAGAGATCTTTGAGGTCAGCGAGATACTGCGATTTGTTGAGGAGCTTGCCGTGATGGTCCACGCTGATGAAGGTGTCGGCCATGATGGCGGAGGCAGCCGCGGCATCGTGGTGGAGTTCGGCCTGGTTCCATGCGCCCTCAAGAGCTAGGATCAGGCTTTTTTCGCCGCTTTCCGCGCTTTGCTGAGCCAGCGTGAGGACGGGAACAAGTACGAGCAGAAAACGGATACTGCGCGTCATACGACTTCTCCCTTGCACAACCGATCTCGAACCGTAAGGGTCGATGGCGCCTATGCTCTCACGATTCTTCTGAGGGCGGGAGTAGATAATCGAAGACGGTTCGCGCTACGACCTGACGATTTCCTGCAACGCGGCCAACAGGCGGTCGACCTCTTCGAGAGTGTTGTAGTGCACCAGGCCGATGCGCAGGAACCCGCCAGATTTTTCCACGTCGAGGTGCTCCGTGAGATTCAGGGCGTAGTAGTTGCCGTCCCAGGTGAAGAAACCGCGTTCTCCCAGCTTCGTCGCAAGTTCCAGCGGAGTGTGGCCTTCGATGCGCACTGCGAACGTCCCACAACGGTCGTTGTAGCGCGCGGGATCGGTGATGCCGTAGATCGTAAGCTTCGGAATCGCTTTGAGGCCGCGCATCATTCGTTCCAGCAACGCACGTTCGTGCTCGTGGATGGCGGCATAGGCGGCTTCGATCGCGGCGCGGCGAGTTGCGACTTCCGGACGGGCCCGGCGCCCTAGATCAGCGATGTATTCCACACAGGCTTCAATCCCAGCGATGCATTCGTGATTCAGGGTGCCCCATTCCCAGCAATTGGGAATCGCGTTGGTATTCGGGCGAACTTTGTAGGGACGAAAACGCTTGAGATGCTCGCGCTTTCCATAAAGTACGCCCATATGTGGACCAAAGAACTTGTAGGTGGAACAGGCAAGAAAGTCACAATCGAGAGTGGCTACATCGATCAACCCATGCGGACCGTAGTGGACGGCATCGATGTAGGAGAGAGCCCCGGCAGAATGGGCGAGGCGCGTGATGGCTTTCACCGGATTAATCGTGCCGACTGCATTAGAGGCGTAGCCGACGGCGACAAGTTTGGTGCGCTCGTTAATCTTTGAAGAAAGATTGGCGAGGTCGAGCGTGCAGTTTTCATCGTGAATCTCTGCCCAGCGGATAGTGACGCCGCGGTCTTCGGCCACCGCGATCCAGGGAGAAACATTCGCATCGTGGTCGAGCCGGGTGACCAGGATTTCGTCGCGCGGGCCAAGTTCGCGGCCGATCGCGCGTGAGATGGCGAAGGTCAGGCTGGTCATATTCGGCCCGAAGACGACTTCATCGGGGCCGCAATGAAGGAAGTCGGCCATGGCCGCACGAGCGCGCGCGAGCATCGCGTCGGTATGACGGCTCGTGTCGTAGGCACCGCCGGTGTTGGCGTTGTCGTGGCTCAGATAGGCAGAGATGGCCTCGATCACACGCTGCGGGACTTGGGTTCCACCCGGACCGTCGAGGAAGGCGGCGGGATGGCCGTTCACGGTTTGGGCGAGGGAAGGAAATTGGGAGCGGACGTAGGTGAGATCGAGGGTCGCGGCGGTCGTCTCGGTAGTCGGCATAAGTGAAACCGTTATTTTCTCACGAGCGTGGAATCAGTTGCTTCGTGGTTGCGTTTCTAGCTGGAGCACGTCTGAGTCTGAATGGGAGACGAAATGCGGAACAGCACAGCTGTTATCAGCGTTTATGGAATGTTGTTGTTTCTGGGCATGAACACAACTGCCCTCTGTGCAACTGCTCCAGCTCCAACGGGGAAACTAGTTGATCTTGGCGGTCATCGGCTGCATGTCAATTGCAGCGGAAAAGGCAGCCCGGTGGTTGTGATCGAGAATGGACTAGGAGATTATTCTTTTGATTGGGTTCTTGTGCAAGCCCGCGTTTCGAAGTTCACACGAATCTGTACATACGACCGCGCAGGTTATGCTTGGAGCGATCCCGGTCCGAAACCGCGGACCTTTGCACAGATCAACCTGGAACTGCGCGATGCGCTGGCGAAACTTGGAGAGAAAGGGCCGTATGTGCTGGTGGGACATTCGTATGGCGGCCCGGTGATCCGGAATTTTGCCCTCACGTATCCGCAGGATGTTGTGGGCATGGTCCAGGTGGATGCGGCGTTTGAAGGCATGCGGGTCGGGATCGGAGGGGGCAGGACATTGCGCCTGGGAGATGACGCGCAGGACAGGAGCATACCTGCGGCGCGTGAAGAAATGAAGGAGACAGACAAGCCGAATATCCCGGCCGGCATGGCCCCTCTCGATCCGCAGCCGCTGGAGCCGCTCTACAAAGCCCTTCCTGAGTCTGACCAGAAATTACAGATCTGGGCGCAATCGCAACTCGGAATGCAGGATGCGGAAGGCAGCCAGATGGAATGGTCCGGAGAGTATTTTGCGAAGTGGATGAAGAGTTCTCAGGCGGGATCGCTCGGTGCGATTCCTCTGATCGTGCTCACGCGCGCCGAAGGCGGATATGGGAATGATCAAGATGTCACTGGGGCAGAGATGGAGAAGGAGCGCAAGGAAGGACAGGCCATGCTGGTGAAACTCTCGACGAACAGCCAACAGGTGATCGTGAAGAGCGGACATAACATGGATCTGGAAGCGCCGGACGATGTGGCGGCGGCGATTCGGACCGTCGTGGAAGCAGTTCGAAGAAAACAGAAAGTCTAAAATCCACCAGGGGGAAAGGGCAGGCCGTGGTGCGATCCGAGTGCGAGTTTTCTCCCTCGCAGATATATAGTGTCACTGCAACGGAGAACCACACCATGGCCCTCGGTCTTAAGTCGAACGCTGTAAGCATTCTGCTGCTGACGTTGTCGCTTGCGCCGGTCCTCACCGCCCAAGATCAGTCAGTAGATCTCATCCTGATTCACGGACACATTCTCACCGTTGATGCTAAGGACTCCGTCGCCCAGGCAATCGCGATCCGAAAAGGTGTCATCGTAAAAGTCGGCACCGACGCCGACGTGCGTCAGTTTGCCGGCAATGCTCCCGATCTCCGAGTGATCGACCTGCAGGGGCACACGGCGACTCCGGGCCTCATCGACACGCACGCCCACGTTGCACCAGATGGAGTGCCAGAGCTATACGACGTTGGACTCTCAGACGCAGCCTCCGTCGCAGACATTGTGTCTCGCGTGCGGGCCAGGGTTGCGACTCTGAAGCCGGGGAAATGGGTGACCGGATCGGGCTGGGACGAGGGAAAGCTAGCCGAACATCGCTACGTGACTGCAACGGATCTGGATACCGTCGGCCGACCCGCCTGCCGGCACTATTGACCGCGACGCGCAGAAAAATCCCACCGGTATTCTGAAAGAAAGCTCGGCCATGGATCCGGTGAGGCACCTGATTCCGCCATTTACTCTGGAACAAGTGCGCCAAGGCATTCTCCATATGCAGGAGGTGCTGCACAGCGAAGGCATGACCGGAGTTAAGGATCCGGACATCTCGCAGATTCACTGGGACGCGTACAAGTCTCTGTTCGACGAAGGGAAACTGAAGGAGCGGGTGTGCGTGTTATGGCATGCCGGTTCGACGATGGAGTCTGCTCGGACGGCGCTGGCGGAAATCAATTCTGCTCCTCGGTTGCCCGCTAGGCTGGGCGATCGGCTGCTCTCGTGCGGGGTCAAGATGTACATGGATGGATCAGGGGGCGCACGCACCGGCTGGCTCTACGGCGACTGGCTGCGGAACGGCACAACTCCGGACTTGACGAGTACGGGCGCGGGAAATCGGGGGTACCCGCAAATCGATCCTGCGGTGTATCAGGACATGGTGAGGCTTTTTCATCAAAACGGAGTGCCGGTGGGCACGCATGCAGTGGGCGACCGCGCAATGGACTGGGTGGTGGATACGTATGCCTTAGTCGAGAAGGAGAACCCGAAGCCCGGCGTGCGACACAGCATTATTCATGCGAACCTGCCGACGGCGCATGCGCTGGATGTGGTCGCGGATTTGCAGAAGAAATACGACGCCGGGTATCCGGAAATGCAGGCGGAATTTCTCTGGTGGATCGGAGACATCTACGCGGGGAACTATGGCCCGAAGCGGAACCCTAATCTGATTCCACTCAAGACGATGCAGTCGCGGGGGATTCTCTGGTCGGGAGGATCGGATTTCGCGGTTACGCCGATTGCGGCGCGTTATGGCATTTGGGCCTCAATAGCGCGTCAGACTGCGAAGGGCACGTACGGTCCGAATCCGTTTGGAATGGCGGAGGCGGTCGATATTCATACCGCATTGCGCAGCTATACAGCATGGAGCGCGCGGCAGATGTTTCTGGAGGATAAGATCGGGACTCTGGAGGTTGGGAAGAGAGCGGATGTCGCGGTATGGGATCGGGATTTGTACTCGGTGCCGACTGACCATATCAAGGATATGAAATGTCTGATGACTCTGCTGGATGGGGAAGTGGTGTACATCGCAGGTGGATCTGCGATTAAGGTGCCTGGGCGCTAGTTTCAAGCGAGCGAGCGCAGGTGCTCGCGACACGCGGCCGGGAGCCGCTACCTCCCAACTGCTCTCAGGAAATCTGCGAGCATTCCATACGCCGTGGCGTACAAGCCGGGATTTTCCTCGGTGATCGCGAGGCCGGGGAAAATATCGGTTTCGAAATAGATGTACGAACTCGTGCCGGTGATCTTTGCCATCGGTTGGGTGCTCTGGATCTTTTCCGGTTGCACGCTAGCTTGCACCTCATTGCCCACGCGCCTGGCACGACAGACTAGTTTGAAAGCCCAGCCATCGCGGCGGGCGGTGCGGACCGCTTGTGGCGTCAGATCGCGGATTCCGTCGCGGGCGATTTGATCGAGGCGAATCGGAAAGTCCATCAGCACACTGATCAGCGCGGCAGTTTTTACGGCGGCATCCCAGCCGTCGACGTCATGGGTGGCTTCGGTCTCGGCCACGCCCAGTTCCTGCGCTTTCTTCAATGCTTCATCGAAGTTCAGGCCTTGTTCCATGTGGCTGAGGATCACATTCGTGGTCGAGTTCAGGATGCCGTGGAATCCTTGCAGGCAGACCGTGGGCATCTGATCGAAGAAGGAAAAAACGGGGACGCCGTCCATCACCGTGGATTCGAAAAGGAATCGTTTGCCTTTGGCCGCAGCCAGGTCGCGAAGTTCCCGGTAGGCGTGGACAATCGGGCCTTTGTTGGCGGTGATGGTGTGGGCTCCGTGATTGAGGGCGGCGCGGATGTGATCGACCGCGGGTTGGCCGGTTTCAAGGTTGAGCGAAGTGGCTTCGAAGAGGATGTCGGCCCGGGCGGCGGCAAGCCAGGAATGAACGTCGCTGAAATTGTCGGCAGGATTCAAGCGCTTCCATTCAATTCCGTTCGGATCGGCGATCCAGCCGAGACGGCGCGATGCGATTCCGCTGAAGCGGTAATCGATGCCGTAGCGGCCACGCAACTCAGGCGCGCGATTTTCAAGCAGTTGCGCTAGCGTGCGGTTGACGTTGCCGAAACCCAAGAAGCAGAGGTTGTAAGTACGGATAGAGCCTCGCTGGGGCCAAAGCCCTTCTTTGCCTTTATCTGAACGCGGCGCTGAAGCGCCACTCTCCACTTTTTATCCCATCACTGTGGTGTGTTCGGGTTTGATCTTGTAGAGGACGCGGACTTCACCTGGCTGGCCGTAGGGGTATTTGTCGACGCCTAGATATTTTTTGGCCATTTTGTGGATATGCTCGCCGGCGCCTTCCTCTGTGATCTCTACGACGCGGCCGCGAATTTCGAGATAACGGTAAGGATTTTCGGGATCGATAATGGCAAGGGAAACGCGGGGATCGCGGCGCACGTTTTTGTCTTTCTGGCGGCCTCGAGCGGAGTTGAAGATGACGTGCTCGCCGTCGAAGTCGATCCACACCGGAGTGACTTGCGGGCGTCCGTCGGGCATGAGCGTACCGAGGCTGGCAAAAGCTCGTTTCTGGAAAAGATCTTTGTACTTCTCAGGAATGGCTTGCGGCATCAGTGCCTCCGAGGGGGATGGAGCCAATTGGACTCAGAGGGAGATTATAAAACGCATCGGCCGGATTCCGCTGCATGAGTTCCTTTCCGGTTGCGTCGCACTTTGGTTACAATCGACAACCTACTCCGTCATCAAAAACAGTGCCGGTTCGCTCGACGTCGGAGCCGAAGTAGGTCGCACTCGGTCGACGCGAGGTTTTTATCTGAATCAAAAGGGGGATGGAATGAGTTTATCCGCGAGGTGCGCACTCGAACGCAAGTTCTGTACGGCGATTATTCTTGCTGTTGCCATTTTGCTGATGGCGGCTCATCCCACCAAGTCGTGGGCGGAGGATGGTAAGTATCCGTCGACGATTGTCTTTATGACGGACTTTGGCGTGGTCGATGATTCCGTGGCCATTTGCCGCGGCGTGATGTACGGGATCATGCCGACCGTGCGCATCGTGGATCTGACGCACCAGGTAACACCGTTTTCGATTTTCGACGGAGCCCGCTACCTGTATGGGGCGACACCGTACTATCCCGCAGGGACGGTGTTCGTGGTGGTCGTGGACCCCGGGGTGGGAAGCACTCGGAAAGCAATCGTGGCGCATTCGAAAAAGGGCCAATACTTCGTGCTCCCGGACAATGGGGTGATCACGCTGGTGGAGCAGCGCGATGGAATCGACGCGGTCCGCGAGATCACCAACGCCGATTGGATGATCGGCAGCAAGTTGTCATCGACGTTTCACGGGCGGGATATTTTCTCCCCGGTCGGCGCGCATCTGGCGCGCGGGGATGACTGGAAGACGGTCGGTCCGGAGATGTCGGTGAAGGATCTGGTGCGGCTTGATCTGAAGGTCGCCAAGATCGACGACAAAGGACTTAGCGCGACCGTGATCGCTACCGATGGCCCTTTTGGGAATCTCGTGACGAATGTGGATGCGGATGAATTTCTGAAACTTGGCTATCAACGCGGAGCGCAAGTTGCGGTCAAGGCCGGCGACCAGGAAATCAAGTTGAAGTTTGTGAAGACGTTCAGTGATGTTCCCGTGGGGGATCCGCTGCTGTATATCGATTCGCGGGGACATCTCGGGTTGGCCTTGAATCAGCGGAGTTTTGCGGAGCGGTACGGGATCAAGCCGCCAGTGGCCCTATTCATTCCGAAGGCGAAGTAGGTCGCTGCGTCAGCAATTGATGCTTCCGCTCGCCCTCGGCTTCGCGGGACAGCCGAGGCGGCTGCCCCACATGGTTCGTGCGAAGGCGTCTGTCGCTACACGGCCTCGGCCACTCTCGGTAGCACTGCTCTTAATAGCGCCTCGAACGTAGATTTCACACGCTCAGCCGTTTCGATCACCTCAGCGTGGGAGAGAGGCTCATCGAGGATTCCGGCGGCCATGTTTGTCACGCACGAGATCGCGAGAACTTCGAGTCCCATGTGACGGGCAGCGATTACTTCTGCTACTGTCGACATTCCCACCAGATCAGCGCCGATGCGGCGCAGATATTCGATCTCTGCCGGAGTTTCGTAGCTTGGTCCGAGCAGCGCGGCGTAGACGCCTTCGTGTAACTGGATCTTTAATTTCACCGCCTCTTCACGAGCGGCCTGGCGGTATTGCTTGCCGTAGGCGTGCGTCATGTCGGGAAAGCGGACCCCAAAGCGGTCGTCGTTTGGGCCAACTAGCGGATTTGTTCCCTGCAAATTGATGTGGTCGCGAATCAGTACCAGCGCGCCCTGCGAGTAGCCAAGATTGATGCCTCCGGCGGCGTTGGTGAGAATCACGGCTTTGATCCCCATGCGTGCGAAGACGCGGATGGGGAACACGACTTGCTGCGCGGAGTAACCTTCGTACTGATGAACGCGTCCCTGCATGGCGGCGACTGGGCTGCCGCCGGCTTTGCCGATGACCATGCGTCCGGCATGGCCGATCGCGGTCGATTGCGGGAAAGCGGGGATTTCAGAGTAGGGGACTTTAGTCGATTCTGTGAGCGAGTCCGCAAACGCACCTAGGCCGGAGCCGAGAACGAGGCCGATTTTCGGCCTGAGTGGAGTGCGTTGCAGGATCAGCAGTGCAGCGGAGTCGGCTTGCGTAAATTGGTCGGTCATGAATTCTTTTGTTCAATTTGCCTGTCATCCTGAGCGGAGTGGATGCGTTTTTGGCATCCACGGACTCGAAGGATCCCTGCCTTACAGCAGAGCCTGTCTGGTAGGGATCTTTCGACTGCGCAAGATCTCGCTTCGCAAACTCTTGCTCCGCTCAAGATGACAACGCGTTTACAAATCTCCGTCGGCAATCTGGCGACCGTAGCCGTTTTGATCCAGCCAATCATACAGAAAAGTCTGGTACAGGTATGACGCGACGATTTCCTCGCCGAGCTCATGCGTGTCGGTGCAGATGAACGGCAGGCGCAAGCCGGTGAGTACCGCGAGCAGAGACTGCGTGATGCGGTTGGGATTGGCGGCGCGGTAGGCGTATTCGGATTTGATTTCCGTGAGAGACGAGGTCACCACCAGCAGGCTATGCGGCCGTTCAGCCATCCGGCGCAGGCGGTTCACGAAGACGGAGCGGTTCGTCGTGAACGAGCAGATCAGATCGGCAAGATCTTTGCGCTCCACGACGCAGACATCTTCCATCCCCTTCACGGAGTAATCTCCTAGCGGCAGAGCGCGGTGCTCGATCTTGGCGAACCATCCACGGAAGCGACGGAAGGAAAGCGGATT
>Ga0335081_10022914_pt1 | contig 10104 bp, 6 predicted proteins | sample Lox_Sample_35_FD_206713 | JGI IMG/M metagenome (GOLD analysis project Ga0335081, IMG submission 206713) | Soil microbial communities from Loxahatchee National Wildlife Refuge, Florida, United States - Lox_Sample_3.5 | ecosystem: Environmental > Terrestrial > Soil > Wetlands | place: USA: Florida... | reverse complement strand
ATCCTTGTACGTCTCATAAGCGGCTCCAGCGAGCGCCATGAAGGCGCCGGCAATGACCTCCGCGCCGGCGCCGGAGGCAATCGCCGCGTGCAACTCCGAAGCGGCCTTGGAGGCTGCGTGGCCCTTTTCACCGGTGGCCTCCATGTTTTTTTCCGCCTGCGCCTGCCGGGCGGTGAGTTCCGCCGAGGCCGCGGCAATGCCCGGGCCCATGGCGGCCACTCCTTTGGTTTCAGCCGCATTGGCCGCGCCGCTCGCAGCCCCGGAGGCTTTGGCCTCCGCTCCCTTTTGGCCCGCCGCACCGCTGACCGCTCCCTTTTTGATGGCATCCGCCGCGGCTTTGGCCCCGCTTTCGATCATCGCGGCAACGAAGTTCATGGCCTTGAGATGAATGCCCAAATTGGTAAACAACTCGTATGATCCGCCGGCCTTCAAACTCATATTCTTGCCGGAAGTCGTGACGATGTCCTTGCCGGCGGAGTCGGAGATGGTGACGTTGGCCGTCCGCGAGATGTTCGCGCCCGCATTGCGGCTGATGCTGGAACCAGCATGGGTGGAAATACTGGAGCCAACGACTTCGTTCTCGCAGTCTTTGATATGGATCGTCCAATCCTTCTCGCCGTGCAGGAAAACTTCTTCGCCGCCTTTTTTGTCCTCGAACCGGAATTCGTTTGAACCACCACCGCCTTTGGACGAGTTGGATTTGACGGTGGATTTGGTCTTTTCGCCAGGGAGACTGTAGGGCGGAATTTGGTCGGCATTATAAACACGACCAGTAATAATCGGCCGATCCGGGTCGCCCTCCAGGAATTCCACAATCACTTCCTGGCCGATTCGCGGGATATACATGGAACCCCAAGCCTTACCCGCCCAGTATTGTGACACGCGCATCCAGCAAGAGCTGTTTTCGTCGAATTTGCCGTAGCGGTCCCAATGGAATTGCACTTTGACCCGCGCGTGCTCGTCGGTGTAAATCTCCTCGCCGGCGGGTCCCACCACAATGGCGGTTTGCAGTCCCTGGATCAAAGGTTTGTGCGTGAGGCGCTCCGGACGGTACGGGCACTTTTGGTCCACGGGGATGGCCGTGAATTGGCAGTCGTAAAATTCCTTTTCGTCCGCCATTCTGCCGGTCTCGTACGTTCCCGCCTTGACGTGGTAGGCAGCACCGGTGATCAGGTATTCGCGGTTCTGGTCCTCGCGCGGGTTTCGCTGCAGGTTGAATTTGCAGCCGGTGCAGACGCCGCGGACTGTGGCGCGCGCGCGCAGAGTTTCAAACTGGCTTTGCAGCTCCTGAATGCGCACCTTGGCGTAGGTTTCGCCTTCGGATCGTTGTTCATATTCACCGGGGTAGTCGTACACTTCGTAATCTGCCGCCGCGTGCTGCCGGCTGACGTTTGCATTGGCAATGAGCGATGCCTTGGGCGTGGTAAAGTTGAAGTCGTTGAGCGCGTATTGACCCGACTGCACCTCCTTTTCGATGACCCATTCTGTCACCGTCTCGGTGTTTTCCTCCTGCTTGGTGGTCGGGGGGCGATAGATCATGGTGTCGTAGCCTTCATACGCCTCGTGCGCGGAGAGAGAATCCGCCAGCACCAGGGTGTGTACGCCGTCCGCGTGTTCAAAGTAATAATAAATCCCCTCCTGCTCCATCAGGCGGCTGACGAAATTGAAATCCGTCTCGCGATATTGAACGCAGTATTCCCACGGCTGATATGCGCCGGAGAGCTTGAGTTTGTAATCGGTGAGCCCGTGCCCTTTAAAAACTTCCTCAATGATATCCGGCACCTTCTTGTTCTGGAAAATCCGGCAATCTGACGTTCGCGTCAGGAACCAGAGCCACGGCACCAGCGTGGCATGATAAACAGCAAAGCTGCCCTGATGCTCCGTTTGCACGAATCGGCTGACACAACCGTTGAAATAGCGCGTTCCCTTTCCCCCGGGCAATTCCAAGCGCAACGTGGCCTGGGTACCCACGACGTCCTCGAACTTGATGGCTCGATCATCGCTGTGCAACTCCACCTCCATCCGGAACAAGCGCCCGAGCTGCTCGTACATGGAGAAATCCTTGATGAGGACCTTATCGGTTCCCAGCTTGGTCTCGATGGCCAGAAAGCGATTTTTTTGTGTGGCTGGCATAAGCTTTTGGTCTTGTTTGGATTATTAGTTCTTTCGCGCGGCCAAATCAAATTCAATCGGTCAGTCAAACGCAAATTTGAAATTGCCGTCCGCCACGCTGATGTGAACGCGGTTGGCCGGCATGCCGCTCACGAGCCGACCGAGGAATTCGCGTCCGACCTCGGGCAGAATCGTGTTGGTAATCAGCGCGTCCACCATGCGCGCGCCCCGCTCCAGTTCGCTGCAACGCTGGCCAATCAGCTCCGGCACGCTCGGCTCGTAGGTAAACGGCACCTTGTGGTTTTCTTTCACCCGCTTCTCCACGCGCGACAGGTTCAGCTTGATGATGCTTTGCAGGACCTGCTTGCTGATCGGATAAAACGGAACGACCATGAGCCGATTCAGCAGCGCATCCGGAAAGACCTTCGTCAACGGCCCGCGCATGGCCTTCTCCAGACCTTCGGCGTTCGGCATCAACTCCGGGTCCTTGCACATGTTGATGATCACATCCTGCGCGGCGTTGCTGGTCAGGATGATAATCGTGTTTTTGAAGTCTATGTATTTCCCCTCCGCATCTTCCATCCAGCCTTTGTCAAAAACCTGGAAAAAGATTTCGTGGACGTCGTGGTGCGCCTTCTCCACTTCATCCAGCAGCACGACGCTGTAAGGCCGGCGTCTCACCGCTTCGGTGAGAATCCCGCCTTCGCCGTAACCCACATAGCCCGGTGGCGAACCTTTGAGCGTGGAAACGGTGTGCGCTTCCTGGAACTCACTCATGTTGATGGAAATCATATTTTGCTCACCGCCGTAAAGTGCCTCGGCCAGCGTGAGGGCAGTTTCGGTCTTGCCCGTGCCGCTGGGTCCGACGAGCATGAACACGCCGATGGGGCGGTTCGGATTGTCCAACCGTGCGCGGCTGGTCTGAATGCGGCGGGCGATGGTTTCAAGCGCATGACGCTGGCCGATGACGCGGCGTTCCAATATATCCGCCAGCTTGAGCACTTGTTCGATCTCGTTCTTGACCATGCGCCCCACGGGGATGCCGGTCCAGTCCGCCACCACGCTCGCAATGGCATTGGCATCCACGCTGGGAAATATCAGCGGAGATTCCCCTTGGAATTGTTTCAGTTTTTCCTGGAGGCCTTTCAACTCGGCCAACAGCTTGTCGCGTTCCTCAGGCGTGATCGCGTTCTTCGGATCCGCGGGTTTCATTTCGTTGGGGGCCGCTTCGATGGTCGAACCAGCCGCCCGGAGTCTGGCGCGCAATTCGAGAATTTTGCCGACCAGTTCCTTTTCCTCGTTCCAGTGCTTTTCCAGCCCGGCGAGCGATTCCTTCTCTTTCGCCAGCGTTTCGCTGATTTCACCCAGGCGCACCTGGTGATCGAGGCCGGTGGCATTTTCGCGGCCCAGAATTTCCGATTCGGTTTCGAGGGCCTGGATACGGCGCCGGCAATCGTCCACTTCCGGCGGCACGGCGTGCTGGCTGACGGCCACGCGCGCGGCGGCGGTGTCAATCAGGCTCACCGCCTTATCGGGCAACTGGCGGCCGGCGATGTACCGGTGCGACAAACGCACGGCGGAATCAATGGCCTCGTCCAGCACCTGCACTTTGTGATGTTTCTCGAACGGCACCATCACCGCGCGCAGCATGCGGATACATTTGGCTTCGTCCGGTTCCTCCACTTTCACGACCTGGAACCGCCGCGTCAGGGCGGGATCCTTCTCGATATGCCGTTTGTATTCATCCCAGGTGGTCGCGCCGATGGTGCGCAAGGTGCCGCGCGCGAGGGCTGGCTTAAGAAGGTTCGCCGCGTCGCTGGCCCCGCCGCCACCGGCGCCCATGAGCGTGTGAGCTTCATCAATGAACAAGATGATCGGTTTGGGCGAAGCCTGAATTTCGTCAATCACACTCCGCAGGCGCTGTTCAAATTCACCTTTCATGCTCGCGCCGGCCTGGAGCAACCCGACGTCCAGCGCGCGGACACTCACGTCGCGCAGCGCAGGCGGCACGTCACCCGCCAGGATGCGATGCACGAAGCCCTCGACCACCGCGGTTTTGCCGACGCCGGCCTCGCCGGTGAGGATGGGATTGTTCTGGCGACGCCGCATGAGGATATCCACGCACTGCCGGATTTCCTCGTCGCGGCCGATGACGGGGTCAATTTCGCCCTTGCGCGCTTTCTCCGTCAGATCAACGGTGAACCGCTTCAGCGCTTCCTGTTTGCCCATTTGCGCGGGTGGAATGGCGCCGCTGGTTTCGCCGGGGGCGGCTCCCGCGCTCAGGCCGGAACCGTCGCTGGCGCGGAGCGTGTCTTCGGGCGAACCGGCGACGATTTTGGCAAAATTGTCGGTGAGAGTTTCGAGTTTGATTTTGAGCAACTCGCGGGAGATGGCGAGGAACTTGTGTTTGAGCTCGCTGCTGAGAAAGCCGACGACCAGATGGCCGGTGCGCACCTGCGACTCGCCGAACAGCAGCGTGCCATAGACCCAGGCCCGCTCGATCGCGTTGGGGATGTCGGGCGAAAAATCGGCGATGGCCGTCGCACCGCGTGGTAGATTGTCGAGTGCGGTGATCAGGTCGGCCGCGAGCCGGGAATTGTCGAGTTCGAAATGTTTGAAGATATGATGCAGGTCGGTGTCCTGATTCTGGAGCAACTGGTGAAACCAATGCACGGTCTCGACGTACGGGTTGCCGCGCATCTTGCAGAAGATCGTTGCGCCCTCGATTGATTTATAACCGATGCTGTTCAGCTTGCCAAAGAGAGTGGTTCGTTTGATTTCAGCCATGTGGTGACCTTGGTTGACGTTGTTTTAACGGGGTGGGCGGGACAGCACAATCAATTTCTTGGCGGGTTCAGGATCAAGTCGTCCGCATCCTGCTTAAACGGCCGCGTTTTCAGCCAGGTGGTCCAGCCAAGGCGGCCGGCCCGACCTAACTGCGTCCCGGGGACTTCGCCCGCTTCCAGCACGAGTTGCGATTCCCAGAAGTAATGTTCGCCACAATAGTTGAGCACCCAATGCCTGAGCCGTTGGAATGCGTTACCGGTCGGGAGCATCCGTTCGTAATCCTTCAATTTCATCGGGCCCAGGCGGATGCGAAATTTGAGCTGGGTCTCATAAAAGTGGGAACCCAGGATGGTGTTAACTCCGAGGCACCCGGTCTGAGGCGATTTACCCAGTTCGCAGATGCTGTCCGGCGGCAGATCCATCCAGTGCCCGACAAACGTCTGAAGCTCGGTCTTGATTTCAAAATATTCCCGGAGGATGGCCGCCAATCCCTCGGCGGAACGCGTCTGGCAGGCCAACCGGCCGGCAAAGTAAAGTTTCGCCCAATCCTGGATCGAATCCCTGTCCTGCAACGCATCCATGCCCTGGCCGAAAGCACTGCCGACAAAGACGGTGAACCGCCGGTCGGTGCTGCGGTCGAGGTCAAGGGCCTTCTGATTGTCAGCCCAGGCCCGGTAGAAAAAGGAAATCAGCCGGTGATGAAAGACGTTTAGAAACGCCGGCAACGTCCGGTCATGATAATGTAGCACCCGCTCGCACGCGTACTCGGTCAGGTGAAGCGGCATCGGCGCGTTCGGTCCCAGCAGGCCGAAGAACCGGACGAATAACTTCGGGCAAGCCGCCGCCGGTTTCTGTTCAAGGGCTTCGAGCGTGGAGGGAGCAAACGCGAGCGACGGGTTCTGACAAAACCGCACTGCGTCCTGCGCGGGCGACAGTGAGTAACCGACGCGCGGCAGTTCGGGCCGGCTGTTTTCCAGGAGCCGAACGGCGCGGAAAAAGTCGAACGCAAACGGGCTCTGAGCCAGTTCGCCGATCAGATTATCTGGCGTTTTCCAGTCTGGGCCGGCCATCGCATGATCTCCCCGCGTTGCTGGGTGTGGACAACGGTTTCTGTGAACGAGTTGAGGGAAACGTATTTGGCAAAAAATTGTTCCAGCACCGCGCCGAGAATAAAGGCGCCGGTGCCTTCAAACGCATTTTCGTCGAAGGTCAGCGTGATTTCGAGGCCGCGGGCGAAGGTGATCGGTCCCGGCGTTTGTACGCGCCGGACGATGGGTCGCGATCGAACTTTCAGCAGCCCGTCAATCTGCTTGAGCGTTTGCCGGTCATTGGCGTTCGCGTAGAGCCGGAGCATCTCCCGCAAGGCGGCAACACCCTCGTCACCCTTGGAATCTATCAAGGAAAAGTAATTGAGCGAGAGATGGCTGATCAACCGCCAGGAAAACCGGCCCTCGGCCTGTGACGGCCGCGGCAACGTCGGGTTGCTCAGGCAACGGATGGACGTGACGGGGGCGCTGATATCCATGGTGAAATCCGCGGACCCTACACCCACCGCCATCTGAATCGGCAAATGGCGATTGGTGCAGAGCGCCTTGATCCCCAGTTGGCGCAGGTCGGTCCGGTACGGCGTCGCATTGGCATCCACCAGCGACAAGTAAAGCTCAGTGCCTGCGTAAGCGGAACGGCGCCCAAACTGTCTTTCCTTTGCCGTGAGCACGCGCGGGACACGGTTCAGCGTGTAGAAAGCGCCCACCTCCACGTCCGCGTCCTTGGCCAGATAGAACGGACGAAACTCCTGTTCCTCGCCCGCTTCGGCGCCGTAACCGGTAACGGACTGGATTTCGAAGACCTCGAAATCCAGCGGGCGGTTGTGGTCGGCCACCACGTGAAACTCGGTGAACTTGTCGGAAAGGGCGATGCGATCCAATTGCTTGGAAAACAGGTTGATGATGGGGGTGCAGAACAGTTCGAATGAGGACGCATTGATGCGGTTTTCGAGCCGCGTATCCACCGCCCGGAGTGGGATGATGAGGTCGAACTGATTTCCGGAAACCAGGCGCAGGCACTCGCCAAATCCGTCGAAACCCAGAAAGAGAAACCGCTGCGGAAAGGCGAAATACTCGCGGAGCAGCCGGTATCCCTCGAAACTGCGCGGGCTGGGAGGCAGCAGCGATTCTTCTTCCGAGAATCCCACGCGCTGCACGCACTCTGCCGGCATCGTGGCCAGCGTTTTGCCGCGCTCGGCCGGCGACTGGAGGACCAGGCCGGTTTTGTGGGCCAGGACCTGTTCGTAGATCATGGCCGGCAATTCGTCCGCGCCCCGGAGAAAGACGTTGAGCGGCGCAACGGCCATGTCTTTGAACGGCACCGGGACCGTGGACTCCAGGCGCAGGCGAAGGGCGGCCTTGGCCTGCAGTTCGGCCGGCAGATTCAACTCACCAACGTCGCGGGTAAAGTAGCGGACCTCCACGATGCGCAAAGGCAACAGCCGGACTTTGTGCGCGGTCTGAAACGTGCAAGCCGTCCGCTCGCCCTTGCCCAGGTTGCTGCGCAGGAGCGTGCCGCGTGGAATCGGAACGCCGGCGGCCAGCCCGGTGTCGTTTTGTTCGGGATCAAAACGCACCACCGCCATGGAAGGGATCGGCGACAGGTAATGTGGATAAATGGTTTCCAACAGCGACTGGGTGAACCGCGGAAATTCGGCGTCGAGTTTGAGATGAACGCGGGCCGCCAGCCACGCGAATCCCTCCAGCAACCGCTCGACAAAGGGATCGGGACAAATTTCCTTGGCGTCCGCATCCAACGCCAGGCGCCCGGCGATCTTGGGAAATTCCCGCGCGAATTCGCCCGCCGTTTCCCGCAGATGGCGCAGTTCCGTATTGTAGTGATCCAAAAGCCGCTCATCCATTGCTGGCTTCTCCCAGGTTGCACTGCCCGGATTCCAGGTCAATGTTCGTTTTGATGAACAGTTTTTCCGGGATCGGGTTGGCCCACAATTCGCCAAACATTTCAAAGGTAACCACGTTCCGCTCAATGGTCGCCTTGACGGTGAGCGTGTGGTTGATGATGCGCGGCTCGAAAAATTGGATGGCTTCGGACAGTTCACGCTCGAGTTCGTCCATGTTCGGAGCGATCAATCCGCACAACTGGTGGGTGCCGAAATTGATCACCGAATGCTCGGCTTCGGGGTAATCGCTCAACCGAAATTCGCGGCGGCCTTCCACCGGCAGGTGCGCACTGGCGTTGAACAGCCATTCCAGGTCGCGCAGCACCCCGCGTTTGTACCGCTGCACGGAAATCACCCGCTGGTTGCGACTCTCTTCGGTCTTGTCCGGTTCGTCGTCGGTGAGACGATCCAGCAGGCACGGCTGCAACTTTTCAAGTGGCGTCAACTCGGCCATAGGCTTTTTCGGGATGCTCGGTCAAAACGGCATTAGGCCGCAGGCGTGAAATCAATCGTCCGGCACTCGAGCAACGGGAATTCTTCGCTGTCGGTTGCCAGGATCCGTTGGCCCAGGCCCAAACCATATCCTTCTTCACGTTCAACCCATTCAGTCTTGCGGGCCAGCCGGAGGTGATCGTCTCCCGCACTCTCAGTGCCGGGGTAACGCGTCGGTATATGCCCGGAAGCCTCGCCACCATTGGCCCACACAAACTGCGCCGGCGCCCAGACCAGATCTCGCAAATCAGTCGGGGCCTCGAAGTGGATCAGTTTAATCCGAAAAAATGGAATCCAGAAATACCGGCCCTCGACGATTGCCTCCAGCACAGGTCCCAGACGGGGATCGGAATCGGCGATCCACTCGAAAGGTTTGCCGTTCACCTTCCCGGCTGACGCCGGGGCCGCTTCAAAAGCCTTGTCCCTCAGTTCGCTGGCAGCGTTGAACTTTCCCTGGGCCACGAGTTCGTTTGCCTGGATAAGCCAGCTCATCCATGGCGCAGGCTCACCGAACACAATCGGCGTGTGCGTACCGGCGAAAACCTGGCCGCGCAGTAATTCGCACTGGACGACCGGTTGAAAAATTCGGGCCAGCATCATGTGATCGGAGCCCATGCCCGCCAGGACGTCCAATTGATTGAGCGCGCGTTTCCACTCGCCCAAAACGCTCAGGGTTTGAAAGAGAAAAACGCGCAGACGCGGGTCAGCCGCGTCCTTGCGCACCGCCTCCTGGAGGGCGGCCAAAGACTCCTCCACGCGCCCGGCTTGGAGGAGTTCTTCGGCTTTCATTCAATTTAGGCTAGCGGCAAGGACACCACCCGCACTCCAGCCGTGTCCTGCCGGCAAAAGCACGCCAATTGACACATCGACGCCTTAATCTTGCGCGTTCGCCGCAATATCCCATTCCATGGGAATGGCTGTGCCGGCCGCGCCTTTATCGTCCTGCGGGGTGTAGTCCACGTGCACCTTGGCAAAGTTCAGCGTGACGTTCTCGGTCAACCGATCCTCGCCGCCCGAGCCACCGGTGCTTACCGAGGTGACGAGCACCTCCGTGAGCTTGATTTTGACATACTCCACGGGCTTTTCGCCAGCCTTGCGGACAGTCAGCAGCGCGTCATCATAATGCTTGCCGTTACAGCACGCCAACATCAGTTTGGGCGAGGAGCTATCCACGTACTTGGTGAAGGTCAGGTCTTGAACATTTACTTTGCCGGAGCCGCCGCCGCCGCCCGTGTGGGCGGAACCCGAGTTGGACATCCCCCACGACCACGACAGCACGTCTATTTCCTTGCTGTGTTTCTTATCCTTGGATTCACCTTGGATATCTCCAATCTTCATGAACATATCAACAGCCATATAACAGGTCTCCTTTGTTGGTTTTAATAATGGTTGATTGTTGGTTAATCGTTGCCGCCCGTTCCTGCGAATTTTTCAGTCAGCCGCCATCAAATTCTCGTTTGTCAACGCTGTGCTCCATGGAATCATTTGCCGCCTTTGGCCGAAGGCAGCTTGGACACCAGCCGGAGTGACACGGTGAGGCCTTCCAACTGGTAATGCGGCCTCAGGAAGAACTTGGAAGTATAATATCCCGGGTTGCCGGGCACCTCTTCCACTTTGACCTCGGCGTCCGCCAGCGGGCGCCGAGCCTTGTCGCTTTCCGAAGCGGTGGCGCTGTCCACACAATAGAGCTTGATCCAGTCGTTCAGCCAGCGCTCCATGTCGGCGCGTTCCTTGAAGCCGCCGATCTTGTCACGCACCATGCATTT
>Ga0335081_10022913_pt1 | contig 10104 bp, 6 predicted proteins | sample Lox_Sample_35_FD_206713 | JGI IMG/M metagenome (GOLD analysis project Ga0335081, IMG submission 206713) | Soil microbial communities from Loxahatchee National Wildlife Refuge, Florida, United States - Lox_Sample_3.5 | ecosystem: Environmental > Terrestrial > Soil > Wetlands | place: USA: Florida... | reverse complement strand
AACGGCTGGCGATTTCAACGGGGATGGCAACATGGACCTCGCCACCGCAAACCAGACAGACAGTACCGTGTCTATCTTGCTCGGCAATGGAAAGGGTGCATTCACCGTTCAAACGCCTGTCTCGATGGCTGCACCGCCTCACTATCTGGGAAGCGGGGACATGAACAGCGATGGGAAAACCGATGTCTTGGCAGTGGTCACGGATCCCATCCTTGGGGACGTTGTTTTATTGCTCACGAGCAATGGAAACGGCAATTTTTCAGTTGTAAACCTCACGAGCGGTTTCCCCGGCTGGGGAAGTGGCGCTGCCATAGCTAACCTCGCTTTAGGGGATTTCAATCATGACGGCAACCTCGACTTCGCCTTCTCACTCGCGCCCACGCTGGTCAATAGCAATTTCAATGCGTACGTCTTACTAGGCACTGGCACAGGGTCCTTTACGACGGAAACAATTTCCCTCTCTGATTTGCCGATTTCTGCTTTCGGTCCACCCCCCCCAACCGTCGCCGCCGGAGATTTCAATGGCGACGGCGCTCTGGACCTGGCTGTCGCTCAGCCTGGTTTCGTGGCGATTTACGAGCAAAAAAGTAACGGAACTTTTGGGGCGCCGATCCTCGGTGGTATTCAGACTGTTTCGGTTCCTCCTGTTGCCGCTGCGGATTTCAATAACGATGGCCTGCTCGACATTGCAGTCGTGTCGCCCGACTACGACACAGCCTTGATTTTGCTGGGGAATGGAGACGGCACTTTGGGAAGCCGCTACGATATCGGCTTGCCGGTTTCGGGCGCTGCACCTGCCATCGTACTCGACGATTTTAATAACGACGGGAAGCTCGACATCGCCGTTAGCCAGTTCAATCAATCCTTTCCCTCCGGCGCCATCGCGGGATTTGTTACGAGCCTTCTCGGAAATGGCGACGGCACATTTCAGACGCCTGTCTCCACTCCGTCTGGCGACATAGGAATCGGCTCGATGATTGGCGGTGACATCACTGGAGACGGCAACACAGACTTGGTCACAGCAGATGGCAACTCGAACGACCTCGCAGTTTTCCTGGGAAACGGCAACGGTACCTTCGGGTCGCCGATTGATTCCGTCGTCGCTGGCGGTCCTACTCCCTGGAATCTCGGTCCCATGGCTGCTGGAGATTTCAATCGCGACGGCAAAATCGATCTAGTCGTCGTGTCGGAAGATAGCTCTAACATCACGTCGCCGATGTATGTCTTCCTTAGTCAAGGTGACGGAAGCTTTGCGGCTAAGTTTGTATATAACCTCAATTACGGTTTTGTTCCTTTTATTGCGGTCGCCGATTTCAATCACGACGGTTTTCTCGACGTTGCTGCCACGACGCAGAATACACTTCTGGTTTTTCTCGGGCACGGGGATGGAACCTTTCAAAGTCCAGTCCCTTACTCGAATACTGCCACATTTACGTACGGCGTCACCACGGGCGACTTCAACGGCGACGGTAAGCTGGATGTTGTTGTGGGAACATCCGCGGGGGTCTTGTTCTATGCCGGAAACGGAGATGGCACGTTTGCGCCTCCCCTTGCTACGAATTATCTGGTTCCTATGGAGACCCTTCTTGCGGGCGATTTCACAGGCGATGGCATTCTGGATTTGGCTGGAGGTTTCGGCTCGACCCTCCTCCTGGCTGGCAACGGCGACGGAACGTTTAAGCCAGCAATCCCGTACCAGCCCACTCATCCACTTGCCTCATCCCTAGGCGTTGTAGTCGGAGACGTGAACGGCGATGGCAGGGTCGATATCGCGCAGCTGAATGAATTCATATCGCAGCCAGGCTTGGGGAATCCCGAAGAACAGAGCATAACTCTCTGGCTTAGCAGCCCGACGCTAAGCTTTACCGCATCTTCGCTTCAATTCGGCTCACAGAATGATGGTACATCCAGCTCACCCCAGACTATTCAGCTCTCCAACGTCGGCAATGCGACAGTCTCGCTAACGAAGATTGCGTCCACGGGAGATTTCGGCCAGACCAATACTTGCCCCAGCACGCTGAACATCAAGAACGACTGTTCGATACAGGTCACATTCACCCCAACCGCAAATGGGCCGCGAACTGGCGCTCTGACCTTTACAGATAACGCCAGGCCAGGCACACAATCGTTGACTCTTGCAGGCTGGGCTGGCCCTCCAGACTTCGTGCCTTCTGTTTCTCCCTCGTCTGCCACGGTGACAGCAGGTTCATCTGCCAACTATTCGCTTCTCGTGACATCGGGCGCCGGTTTTGCGGGCACGGTGCAAGTGTCATGTTCCGGCGCGCCAGCTGAAGCTGATTGCCAACTCTCGCAGCAATCCGTGTCGCTGTCGGCCAACAGGACCGCGAGAATTCAGGTCACCGTGACCACGACTGCACGTTCCTCTGCAGCATTTGCCCCGGTCTTCTTGCAGCTGCGACGCCTGCCCTCCAATCAGCCATTTCTCGTCGCAGTGCTCGACATTGCCTTTGTCTTCTTCTTTGGGTTCGTGATGTTCTTTTCGAGGAGACGCCTGGTCAGACTTCTTCCGGCCATGGCGTTGTCCGTTGTTCTCGTTGCCTGCGCTAGTGGGTCTGGAACGCCACCGCCGCCCCCACCCTCCGGCGGAACGCCGTCCGGCAGCTACACACTCACTCTTACCATGGTGAGCGGAAGTTCAACCCACACCAGCACGTTTGTTTTAACAGTCCAGTAGAATGGCCGTGCATCAGGCGAGTCATCGTTGTCGTACTGTCTACTGATTCGCACGAATGCTGTAAGCGGAGGTAGAAAATTCATACCCGCGACCAAGCCTGGCAACTCCTCACCGAGTTCACCCAATCCGAGAGCCTGCGCAAGCACGCGCTCGCCGTGGAGGCCTGCATGCGCGCCTGTTCTCGCAAATACTCCGACGGATCCCCCGAAGCCGAAAATCTCTGGGGCATCGTCGGACTCATCCACGACTTCGACTACGAACGCTGGCCCACCGCCGAAGAGCATCCCTATAAAGGCAACGAAATCCTGAAAGAGCGCGGATACTCCGACGAAATCCGCCGCGCCATCATGTCCCACGCCGAATACTCCGGCGTCAGTCGCAACACGCCAATGGAAAAATGTCTCTTCGCCTGTGACGAGCTCGCCGGATTCATCACCGCCGTTGCCCTCATCAAGCCCGGCAAGTCGCTCGCAGAAGTCGACGCCAAGTCCGTCCGAAAGCGGATGAAAGACAAAGCCTTCGCCCGCAAGGTCAACCGCGACGACATCATCAACGGCGCCAAAGACCTCGGCACCGATCTCGACGAACACATCACCTTCTGCATCGAAGCCCTGAAGCCGATCGCCAAAGAACTCGGATTGGATGGCAGCGCCGCGAAACCGGTGTAAGTGGAGGCAACGTTGTCCTCAACGTCGGTAATCCACTCACATTCGGCACGGAGGCACTTCGTGAGGATAGCCCACCCATACGCTCTTCCGCCGTTTGTCCGAATCTGAGAGAGTGACTTCCCAGCGCTTCTTTTTCTTAGGGTCTTCTGGCAACCCCACGGCCAGTGAATAGAACGCTGAAATCTGACTACTCAACTGCAGCGCGCTGACTCTGAGCTGCTGCTTTATCGTTTCGTCGACGCGTCGTACATTCTCTGAGACGTCGAACCATTCCACGAAACCGCCAGAATCATTACTCAGAGCTGCGACGTCCTCCCTGTCGGCGAACTCGGGAGGCGCGGCGTACTTTTCCGCCGGAAGCATCAGTGTGAACAGGCGGACTCGCGAGTCCCACAGTGCGCTTTGAACCTTCGATTTCCGGGTGCCACTCGTGTTCTCCCCTCCATCCGTGACGAGGTAGATTGAGTCGCCAGGCTCAAATGGGCTCAGTTGATCAACTGCAGACTCAACCGCGTCATAGAGCGCCGTACGTCCCTTCAACACATGAGCATCGCGGACCTTAGGGCTATTCAACCACTCCAAGATTGGCTCACGGTTGACGGAAAGCTGAGATTCGCGATGAGTAGTCGTGGAAAATGTGATTAGCCCGACCCTCGACCCCGGCGCCAAGGCCCGGACTAAGTTCTCGGCCGCAAGCCTTGCGATTTCCCACTTTACAGAGTTCTCCACAGCGCTTCCCATGCTTCCGCTTACGTCAATTAAGATTATGATTCGGCGTGGGCCCTCCGAATAGACCGCGCTGATCGGAACCAGTTTCTTTCCGTGATAAGTGATCAGGAAATCGTCATTGTGGAGGCCCTTGGGTACCACACCGTGGTCCGCGACGTTTGCGACGAAGGTGCGTTGAGGGCAGTCGCCAGTTTGTGCGAGTAACACGGCGTTGCAAGCGAGCAGAAGCGTGCATACGAATTCGACAAGAGATTTTGAAACACGCATGACCACGCTCCAACGGCAGAATATATACGACCTCCCAGTCGACATCGGATCAGAATCGTATCATCCCATTCGCCACGAATCCGCGGTTATGAGCTTTCCATCGAATCAATTCAGTGCATACCAAATCGTGTGCTAAGATCGAGCCATTTTCCGGGGCGGATCGTGTCGGGCCGCTTACCGGAAATCCGCTTCCATAATCTGGCCCCAACCCTGGAGTTAGTATGCCGCGCGAGAATGCGCCGCAAGTCGATACCATCCTTCTGGGCTGCAGCAAGTGCGGCACCACGCTCCCGCTCGATGCCGAGTTCTGCCTCAAATGCGGCAAGCGGGTCGGGGTTCCAGTGGACGAATCCAAGAAGAAATCGCCTACGAACGAGAAAGCACCAAAAAAGCCGGCCGGAATACAAGCCAAGCCCAAAAGCAACCGAGTCTGGATTTACATCGGAATATTCGTGTTCCTGTTCCTGGCAGTGACCGGTTGGGCTTTGGTCAGCGACAATCCCTTCGCCCAGGGAATTCAGGACCTTCTCGGTTCCAAACACGACCAAACCATCATCGAAACCGAAAAGCCGTTCGAGCTCCAACCACACAGCTTTCGCTATTACAAATTCGACCTGCCTGAAGGATCGACACGTGTCGCCATCGTCGGCCAATTTTCTGCAACTGCGGGGGGCGACAAGAAAGCCGCCACGACTCCAGAGCCGCCCGACAATGCGATCGAAGTCTTCGTACTAAGCGAGCCGGCCTTCACCGTCTGGCAGAAGGGATTCGCCACCAATTCCGTCTACGAAAGCGGCCAGATCTCTAGCGGTACCATGAACTCTGATCTTCCCGACGGAGCCGGTATCTACTATCTCGTCTTCAGCAATAAGGCCTCGCTGAAGACTGCCAGGAACGTCACCACCACCGTGGTTCTGCGCTACAAAAGCTGGCTCCCCGACTGGCTCCGCAGCGCAAAGCACCGCCTCGATGATTAATTGGACGTGCCTCACCACGAGGCACTGAGTCACGGAAGATTCCTGGGCGAAAATATCGCTCGGCCGGTTTTTAGGGAATCCCAACCGCTAAACCCTACACAAGAATTGGAGACTTAGCTATCTCCGTGTTTTCGTGCCTCCGTGGTGAAAAACAATCGCTAATTATCCTATAATCAGCACTTTACAGCTGCCAGAATGTTGGCATTTCGATTACCTAGGTCCAAGCCTTCAGTTACTTGCCGATTATCCCTCCATAAATTCAACTAGCCATGAACGTTGCTTGAGTCGAGCGCCGGTGTGCCCTGAAAGTTAGCGACGCGCCATCCGCCGACCAATTCACCACTCACTCTGGAGGAGTTAACGTGCGTAAATTTATCGTTCTGGCCTGCTTCGTAGCGCTGTTCGCGATGTCCGCGTTTGCAGGTGACACGAATTCGGATTATCCCAAAGCCGAGTTCTTCGGCGGATATCAGTACTCGCATCTCGAAGGCGGCGTCAACGCCAACGGATTCGATCTCGCCGCGACTGGGAACTTCAACAACTACTTCGGCATCGCCGCTGATTTCGGTTCTTCCTATAACAGCCAGGGCGGCGTCAATTTCACTAACTACACCTACACCTTTGGTCCCCAGCTCTCGCTGCGAGCCAATAAGGCCTACACGCCCTTCGTGCATGCCCTGATCGGTGGCGACCACGCTTCCGCTTCGGTTGCAGGCGCGACCGGAACCGGCAACGGCTTTGCGTTCCTGGCCGGTGGTGGAGCGGACTTCAACTTCAACCGCTACATGGCATTCCGCGGCGCAGCCGACTGGATGCTCGTCCACGGCAACGGCGGCACCAGCAGCAAGAACATGCGCCTGGTAACAGGCATCGTGTTCCGCTACTAATCGCGATTGCTGTAAGAAGTAAAAGGGCGGCTCTCGAAGCCGCCCTTTTTATTGTTTTCGAATTTTTGACCGCCTGTCGTCGCGGTCGAGCCAACGACCAACGACGAACGGCTAACGACGGAAACTGACAGCTCGCAATCGGCGGCTGGCAGCTGCCCTACCGCATCGATTCCTCAATCTCCGAAATCCAATCCGGCCGCTTCAAAACTTCGCGCGGCTTCGGACCATCTGCCGCCCCCACAATTCCATCCTGCTCCATCAGATCGATCAGGTGCGCGGCGCGCCCGTAGCCGATACGCAACCGCCGCTGCAGCAGGGAAGTCGAAGCCTTCCCGAACTCCACGACCAGCTTCACGGCATCGTTGTACATCGGATCGTTTTCGCCGTCGCCGCCCTCACCGGCTTCTCCGCCGCCCGCGCCCGCCGTAGCCTCGCGCTCTTCCTTCGGAGCCTCAAGGAAATGATGGATGTACTCGGCCTGCGCCTGTGCCTTCCAGAACTCCACCACCGCCGCAATTTCCTTCTCCGTAACAAACGGAGCATGCAACCGATGCACCCTCGCCGATCCCGACGGCAGATACAGCATGTCGCCTTTACCCAGCAGCGCCTCGGCCCCATTCGCATCGAGAATCGTCCGCGAATCCACCTTCGTCGCCACGCGGAACGAAACGCGCGCCGGGAAGTTGGCCTTGATCAATCCCGTAATCACATCGACGGATGGGCGCTGTGTAGCCAGCACCAGATGAATCCCAACCGCGCGCGCCATTTGCGCCAGCCGCGTAATCGACTCTTCCACGTTCGACGAATCCAGCATCATCAAGTCCGCCAACTCGTCGATGATTATGACGATATACGGAATCGGCTTCTCGTCCGAATCCTCGCCAAACAAGCTTGGCGTGTCGCCCTGGTCGAACAGCTTGTTGTACTGATCGATATTCCGTACGCCCTTCGCGGCCAGCAATTTCAGTCGCCGCTCCATCTCGCGCACCGCATTTCGCAGCGCATTCGCCGCCAGCTTCGGCTCGGTGATGATCGGCGTGTAAAGATGCGGCACGCCTTCGTAGTTCCCCAGTTCCAGCCGCTTCGGATCGACCAGGATCAACCGCACCTGATCGGGCGTCGCCTTGTACAGAATCGACATGATGAAGGCGTTGATCGCGACGCTCTTGCCCGCGCCCGTCGATCCAGCGATCAGCAAGTGTGGCATCCCGGCGAGATCGGCCGTGACGATGCGCCCGTTGATGTCCTTGCCCATCGCCATCGTCAGCTTCGACCTCGAGCCCATGAATTCCTGCGATTCGATGTTCTCGCGCAGGAAAATAATCTCGCGCTGCCGGTTCGGCACCTGAATCCCGACCGTACTCTTCCCCGGCATGCGCTCGATCAGAATGCTCTCGGCCTTTAGCGCCAAACACAAATCGTCGCAGAGATTCGTGATGCGGCTGTACTTGATCCCGGCTTCCGGCTTGAATTCGAACGTCGTCACGACAGGCCCGGGATTGATCTGCGTAATCTGCCCGTGAACATCAAATTCCGAATACTTCTCCACCAGCACTTGCGCCAGCAGTTTCAGTTCGTCCGCATCGACCGCCTGCTGCTCGTCCGGACGCTGCAGCAGACTGCTCGACGGCAGCTTGTATCCGCCCGCAATGCGCGGCATCGTCGTCTTCGCTTTGACGCTGCTGTCGGCGCGCTCGGTAACTTCTGGCTCGGGAGCATCTTCCTCGCCCGATGCCGCAGGCAGAGACCCGGGAAGAATTCCGCCCGTCGCTGACGATTTCGCTACCGGCGCATCCTCTTCCATCATTCGCTCGATACCCGTCCGCCGCGGCTCAGCCGGCGCCATCGCACTCGACGGACGCGAAGGAATCAACTGCGTTTTTACCACCGGCTTCGAAATCCGCCGCTGCTCCAGTTCTTTTTGCTGCCGCTTCTTCAGCCGCTCCTGCTTCCAGTCTTCGTAGCGATTCCACAGCGCCGTCACAAACGCAAACCGCGTCGGAGCCCACACCTGAATCGCCGAGAACGAGAACGCCGTCGACAGATACAGCGCCACCGCCAGAACCGTGCCGCACACGATGTACGCGCCAACCAGATTCAGATAATGAATCAGGAAGTCGCCCAGAACGCGTCCCATCAGTCCTTCGATCGGAATCACATGCTCCCAGCGCAGATGCCCGGGGAGCAGCCCCAGCAGCGCCGGAACGAACATCGCCAGCCACACGCCGCCCAAAGTCTTCGCCATAGGCGACTGCACTTTGATCGACCGGAACCACCGCACGCCGAGCGTAGCCGGAAAGATCACCAGCAGAAACGCGCCGAGCCCAAAGAACTGCAGCACGGCATCCGCGGTATAGGCGCCGACCACACCAATCCAGTTGCGGGCGGCGTGCGAGCCGGTCAGCACCGAGGCGCTATTCCATGAAGGATCGAGCGGTGAATAAGATACGAGCGCGAGGAACAGGAGGAGCGCGGAGACGCACATCAGGAACCCGATCAGCTCATTGAGCCGCCGGTTCCCGGTGGGGACAAAGATCGCTGCCAGATAATCCATGAAGGCCGGATTCATCGCCGAACACCCAAGTTCGGCGCCGCAATCGGCCAGAGCGGATCTATTATGCCAAGAACCCGTCCCCGCGACAATCAGGAAGTTGGGTACGTTGCGGGGACGAGGTACTAACGCGGGTTCGCGAATTTTGATTGCTGATTTTTGATTGTTGAATAAAAGCCCGTGAGCTTGGTTTTTCCATTCAACAATCAACAATCAAAATCCAACAATTGCTTTTAACTGAGTACTGAGTACCGATTACTGGGTACTGTTTTCAAACCAACCTCGCCGCAAACGCGAGCACCAGCACCCCAATGACAATCCGATAAATCGCGAACGGCGTGAACCCGCGCTTCCGCACCCACGCCATAAACCACGCCACCGATCCATACGCCACAATGAACGACACCACAAATCCAATCGCCAGCACAACCCACCCGTGCTGATCGATCTGCGCCACTCCAATCGGATTCTCGCCTTTCCCCCGCAGCGACTTATAGAGCGTATAAAGCGTAGCCGCCGCCATCGTCGGCATCGAGACAAAGAACGAAAACTCCAGCGCCGACGCCCGCGACATCCCCGCAATCTGTCCCGCCGCAATCGTCGACATCGACCGCGACGTCCCCGGAAATACCGCCGAAAAAATCTGGCAAAATCCGATCCATATCGCCTGTCCCAGGCTCATCGCCTCCATCTTCCACGTGCGAATTCGGCTTCCGGACACCGGACCAGCCGCCTCGGCCTTGGCGTGCATCGCATCAACGATCCACATGATGATTCCGCCGATCAGCAGCGACCACCCGATGATGCCAATATCCTCGAGATGCTTGCCGATCACCTTAGTTAGCAGCCACGCGGGAATGGCGGTAACCACGAACGCGACCATCGTCAGCCCAAGCGGATGCGTCAGCACATTCCTGTCGCCGCTCTCACCCTTCGGAAACGTCGACACAAATTTGGTGATCCGGCTCCAGAAATACACCGGCAAGCACATGATCGCGCCCAACTGGATCACGATCGAATACATCTTCCAATATCCGCTATCGAGTGTGAGCCCCGGCGCCCATCCCGAAGCATGCAGCAGTGCCTCCGAGAGCCGCAGATGCGCCGTCGAACTCACCGGCAGAAACTCGGTAAGCCCTTCAACAATGCCGAGAATGACAGAGATCAGGTAATCGTTCAATCGCCCTCCAGAAGTTTAGGGAAGCACCAGTATCTCAGGAGTGGATGAATTTTTGTGCTGTCGAAATCACCGTAGTAACTCGAACCGTAGCGCCTGCGTCCGCGCCAGGGTGCCCCATTTCTGGCCGGCTTTGCCAGAAGTGGGGATTTT
>Ga0335081_10022912_pt1 | contig 10104 bp, 10 predicted proteins | sample Lox_Sample_35_FD_206713 | JGI IMG/M metagenome (GOLD analysis project Ga0335081, IMG submission 206713) | Soil microbial communities from Loxahatchee National Wildlife Refuge, Florida, United States - Lox_Sample_3.5 | ecosystem: Environmental > Terrestrial > Soil > Wetlands | place: USA... | reverse complement strand
GCCGGCCTACCCGAATAATCCGCGACGATTTATCGCTGCCATCTGCCTTGGAATTGGGGGCTTATTGCTGCGCCGCACTGTGGTCGGTTTTGGCACAGAGCGAAATTTCTCGCGCAACTCGGCTTGTCCGAAGTTGAGCCAATAGCCGACATCGGCGGGGATTCATTCCTAGTGCAGTATTTTTGCGGTCGCTGTGCTCGACGCGATTGGGAGGTAAGCAGACTCACCGCCTACGATCCGGTGGCCAAATGGACCATCGGCCATGTCGCCAGGTTCGCCAGAGCTCCAGCCTTGCGATTGCTGCTTTGCAAACGGGCCTCGGGGCAGGGCAACCCGGTCGCCCCCCGGCCGGTAAACGGCCGCATGCATGTTCATTGCGGGTTCAGATTGCACCACGAAAATTCGGGCCGTGTGCTGGGACCCTACGGTTCGGCCCCACCCTGTCTGTGCAATTATCGCCAGGTGTTATTTTAGAAATTTGCCGTATGCCGGACATCGTAACCCGGCCCGGCCGCCTGTATGCCCGTTTCATGCAGCCGATACCTTCGGATAGGTTTTGCCCTCTAACGTATAGTGGCAAGCACAATCTTCACTGTCCTAGCCTGCCCAGTATGGCGGTGAGGGGATGATGCGACGGGATTCGATCAAAATCGAGGAACTCGCGACCCACGAGAGGGCAACTATGGCCTTCGCGCTGGATGACGGCTGTGTTTGTCACCATGCTCGTATTGAATGCCCTCTCTTAGCACCCACTGATTTTGAATAGTGTTCCCAACGCGGAGTTCGGTACGTTTCTAACTCAAAGACGCGTTCTTTGCAGCCTTGGAGCGATCACGATCGAAATAGAGCCCGCTGCGGCTGCGGCGACCCGTAGCTTTTAGTGATCGCAGTCACAGCTCCCAGATGCCCAGCGATGTTAAGAGCTATTGGCGCAGACATCGGAATGGTGATGAACAAGCTCAGGACAAGCCAATCGAATAGGGAGGAGGCGCGGGTTTCACTGTGGCCTACAGAGGCCAAGGCGCCGGATCGTTTACGGCTGTCGACGCGCGCCCTTCCCAAGCGCGATTGCTTTGAGGTTTTTCGGGAGAATTTTAACCAATATGTTTATCAGGCTGAGGTTGAGAACCGTTCGGAAGGCAGATTCGAGTGCGACATTGATGTCCTCAAGGCCGGCAGCGTCAGCATCTCGCGGATTGTCGCCCCACCCACTACCTACGCGCGGACGCGCCGCCACGTCTCCGATTCCGATGAGACGTTAACTCTCTTTGTCGGCGTATCCCAAGGGCTGACGATAGAGCAAGCCGACATCTCCCAGGAGTTTCGCCCGGGCAATGGGTTCCTCTATAACGGCTCAATCCCGGGCGAAGCAGAGACCGTCTCGCCGATGGAGCTGTGGGGCGTCAAAGTGCCAGCCGCTCGCATCATGAATGGCTTGGCTCCCGGACGCCACCTTACGCCAATGCCGATTGCCGCCGAGCTTCCAGCGATGAAGCTCATCACGCAATACCTCAACTCGTTCAGCACCGTGGCAAACAGCTCCGATCCGGAGGTGCGCGAGGCGTTCGGCACTCATATCGTTGATCTCCTGATGCTCGTCGTCGGCGCCGATCACGATAGGCTGGAACTCATCAAGGGCCGCGGGCTCAAGGCCGCGCGGACCGAGACTATATTGAAGACAATTGCGCGCGATTTTGCGTTGCCGGATCTCTCCGCCGATAAGATAGGACTTTTGCTCGGCATCACGGGACGTCAGGTACATCGCCTGCTGCTGGAGACACCCAAAACGTTTTATGAGCACCTTCTCGAGCGTCGCCTTGTTGAGGCGCGCAGGCTGCTGACAGATCCCAGCTGCGGTGTGCTCAATATGGCCGAGATCGCGCGCCGCGCAGGATTTGTCGACCGCTCTTATTTCCATCGCGTCTTCCGTACCCGGTTCGGTGAGACGCCAGCAGACGTGCGCGCAGCCGCTGTACGCGAGAATAACGGGCGTCTTGTTTAAAGCTTCGTCCAATCGGTCGTCGACATAGGCCTGGACAAACTAAAGGCTGCGCGCCCGAGCGCTCATCGACTTAAGCCTCACAAGAACTCTCTGCCCCCAAGACGTGCTCATCGCAGGCGAGTAAACGCCTGTGACTGACAGCGACATTTACGTGGCTGAGCGCGACTCACGCTCTGGCATTTGCAGGCTGTAGAAGCGCCATACGGCACCAGATCATTCTCCGATGAGAGCGGTTGAGCGCTGCCGTGAAATTCGATCCAAGCTCAATCGGCACGCTACGCCAGTAAGGGAGACGGAAAAATGAATGCGATCGACAAAATCTCTGCGACCGACCGGTACGCGCGCTGCGTTGAGACGTCAAAGCGGGTGCGGTGGGACATCGAAAAGGACGTTATCCGAGGGCGCAGCTTCGATACCACACACAAGTTCCTTCCGGACGGGCTTTCGCTCGCCGATGCGTTCACGACCTTGTCGGCCGATGAAAAGCGCTTCGTGAGCCAGATCCAGGGCCGCACCTACGCCAATGTCTTCGGACTGGTCGAGCGCTTCATCAACGCCAAGGTCCTGGAGTTAAGCCACGACCACTGGTTCGGTGACCAAGTCGCGCTCGAGGCGTTGGTTCGCTTCAGCGACGAGGAGTTGAAGCACCAGGCGCTGTTCCGCCGCATCGACAAGATGGTCGGCGACGTGCTGCCCGATGGCTATCACTTCGACATCGACCCCAACGGTGTCGCCCACGCCGTGCTCGGCAAGAGCACATGGGCGGTGTTGGCACTGACGCTGGATATCGAGTTGTTTACTCAGCTTCACTATCGTCAGAGCATCAAGCCGGACACCGAACTCTCCGAGCTGTTCAAGGACGTGTTCCTCTATCACTGGAGGGAGGAAAGCCAGCACGCGATCCTCGACGAGCTCGAGTGGGTGCGCCACGACGCCGGGCTGACGGTGCAGCAACGCGACCGCGCGATCGACGAATTCATCGAGTTGGTCGCCGCGGTGGACGGCATCCTGCAAGTCCAGGCCAAAGCCGACGCTGGCTACTTCGCAGCGACGTGCGGCCGCGCAGTCGAGGAGGCGGAGGCGCGGCAAATCGAGGCCGCGTTCCTCAAGGCATACCGCTGGCAATACATACATTCAGGCGCCCAGCACCCGCAGTTCGGCAAGGTGCTTTCCAGCCTGATCACCGCAAAGCATGGCCAGCGCATTCAGGCAGCGCTCGCCACGCTCCAATAACTCAATGCGATTATCACCACTCATTACAGGAGGTCCATCATGGTCGCTCAAAGAAAGATCGCCGAACCCAATGTCGTCAACGGCATCAATGTCAACGACCTGTTTGCCCTGATCGACGGCATCAGGAAAACCGCCGCAAACGGCAAGACAAGGTGGCGTGTCAGCACAGCCTGGCAGGGCCAGACACGAAGCCGCACGCAAGTCGATGGCTTCGAAATCGGCGGAGAGCGGATACCACGCCGGTTCTCGATCGACATCGACGAGCCTTGCGAGCTGGGCGGATCGAACCAATTCGCCAATCCGCAGGAACATCTGCTCGCGGCGCTCAATGCCTGCATGATGGTGGGGTACGTGGCGCAGTGCGCGGTTCGGGGAATCACTCTCGAACGGCTGGAGATCGAAACCGATGGCGAGATCGATCTTCGCGGTTTTCTCGGCATCGATGCAGCCGTGCCGCCGGGTTACGACAACCTGCGCTATGTCGTCCGCATCAAGGGTAACGGCACGAAGGAGCAATTCGCCGAGATCCACGCGGCAGTGATGGCGACCTCGCCCAACTTCCACAACGTGTCCCGGCCTGTGGATCTGAAGCCAACCCTGGTCGTCGAGTAATCGACGTTTGGGCGCTTTGCGAACGGAAGCAAAGGCCATGTTGAAGATCAGCCCACAAAGCGCATCGATGGGCCGGGGAGCCACCTTGCGTACTATTTGCAGGGCGTCCGCTGAACCACAACACAAAGCCAGCCAGTCCTGGGCCGGCGGCTTGGTCGCCGCCTTGCAATGTTGGTTCGTTGCCTACCTGACTTGGCGCAAGGAGAGGGAGGCGATCGTTCAGCTCTCGTCGATGAGTGATCGCGAGCTCAAGGATATCGGCCTCAGCCGCTCGGAGATTGCCGGCGCCGCCGATGGCGAGGGGGTGCGCGACTGTGCAATCAGCCGCTACTACTGAGCAACCCGGAGGCATAATGCCATGAACATTAACATCGAGTACGAGCCGCGCGGGGCAGAAGCTGGGACTCTGAATCTCCCGACCGCAGACGCTCCATCGAGGTCACGTCCTCCCATCATCGCACTGCATTGTTACGGACTTGTTGGCGCGCAAGCTTGCCATGGCGATGAATCCCAGAGCCATCCAAGTCGTGGCGGGCGCTGGTCACATGGGTCCGTTCACTCACGCGTCAGAGTTGTCGCGGCTGATCGGGCAACGCATCGCGGATACCGAGCTCGATGCGCAGCGGCGGGGCGAGCAGCACCCTTGGAGCCGAGGCAAGACCGTTGCTGCCTTAACGCAGCCGGGCGGGGCGGCGGCATGACCTACACTATTCCCCGCTATCCGGTGCACCTAATCGACATTGTGCCGGCACCTGACAGTCGCCGGGTAACGATCCGCCCGATGTTGCCCCAGGACTTTGAATTGCAACGGGAGTTCTTCCGTTCGCTCTCCGCCGAGGCCCGCTGCTACCGCTTTATGGTTCCGTTAAACGAACTTCCTGATGCCGTGGCACAATGCCTGAGCAAGATCGACTACAGCAACCATCTCGCGCTGCTCGCCGAGGTATTCGTGGACCGGCGCGAGATCATGGTCGGTGAAGCGCGGTACGTCGTGGACGAGCACAATCCGGCGATCTGCGAGTTCGCCGTCGCCATTGCCGATGAATGGCAGGCCTGCGGCATTGGCCGCGCTCTGCTGGAGCGCCTGGAACGTCAAGCGGCCGCGTCCGGAATTGAGCGCATGGTCGCTGACACACTCTTCTCCAACAAAGCGATGCTCCGGCTCGCCGCACGCAGCGGATACGCGCTTAAGACGAACCACGACGATGCCCGGCTCGTCAGGCTGGAGAAGGAATTAGGCGCTGCGACCGCGCCGCTGCCGCTCCACCCATTGGGCGCTTGAAACGAGCGACTTTCGCGGCACCGAGCATGCGGCAAACCTGTTCGCACTCAAGAAATTCGGTAGCATTTATTCACGCATCATGAAGACGACCTGCGATGCGAACTCGCATCTCGTTCAGAGCCACCCGTACTTCATCGGGCTTGAGCGCGCCACCGCCCCGACGAGATGACTGAATAGAACGCCAATTTTTGCTGCGGTGCACTTTGGTCGCGATTGGCCCATCACGTCATTTCGCGGCAGCGCAGCAATTGGTCGCTTGGGGGCAAAGCGACATTCGACGATTAGTTCAGGCAGCCTTGGCTTTGAAAGCGTCGACTATCTGGGGTGACATGAGCGCCCCATCGATTCAGGGCCTCTTTGCGCTCGGCCAGGAATTCGTGGCGTTGATAGACTGCCGCCACCCCCCCGAAATCGTTCCCGACTGGTGATTGAGGATCTTGTCTGCCACGTGAGGTGGGACGCCCAGTCGCGCCATACCAGAGACCACTGTTCGGCGGAGATCGTGTAATCGCCAGCCGCTGACCCGAGCCGGCCGGTCAAGGCACGCTTTCCTTTCGCGAACGCCTGAAAGTGCTTCCCTCGCGAAGTTCCGAATACGTAGGCATCTGGCTCGCCGGGGTGTCCGCAGATCACGGCCCAGGCGGGCTCCGACAGATGGATGATATGAGCCTTGTTGTTCTTGCTGCGCTCCGCCGGCATGCACCATGTCCGGGCTTGCCCGTCGATCTCATACCATTTGAGCTGAGCAACCTCCTCCCGCCGCTGTCCGGTCAGCGCCAGAAACTCCACAATGCCCCCGTAAGGCCAGGGCATCTGTCGGGCGCCTATGATGATTGCAGCTAGCTCTTGGTCCGTCAGAACCCGATCCCGGCTGACGTCCCGCCAGTTCGATTGGACGCCCTCTGCGGGCGAAAAATCGATGACAGCCCGCCCGACGCACCAGCGAAAGAAGGTCTTCAGGGTTTTGAGCAGCCGATACGCGGCATGGGCATTGCGCTGAGAAATCTCGGTGACCAAGTCGATGACGTCGCGCTTCTTGATCTCATGGATGCTCTTGGTTCCCCAATAGGCGATGACATCCCGGCGTAGCAGGTTCGTAATTCTTCGTGCCGTTCTGGTCTGCGATACTCGCTCTTGGATGAAGCTCTCGGCCAAGTCATCGATGCGGTCGACGACCAGACGGCGACGTGACTGCTTTTTCTCCTCTGCCGGATCTCGACCATCGAGCCTCGCAGCAAATATCTTCTGGGCCTGCGCGCGCGCCATCGGCAGTGTGACACGCCCATACGGACCGATCGTGTACTTGCGCAGCCGGGAGCCCGCTCCGGCCACGCGATACATGACCAGAAACACCTTGCGGCCCTTGGGAGTCACCTTCACGCCAAAACCCGGCAGCCCGGCATCCCAGTAGAGCGTGTCTTTCGACAGGACTGGGAGGCCATCGATGGCGGATTTTGGTCAGCCGAATGCGAGGCAATGCAGCCTCCTCGGAATCGCTACCTCGACCTCATATAGGTAGCACCGAGTGGGCAACAACGGAACAAAGCAGACATCACAATCAACAAAAGCTTCGGAATTAACGAATGAAAATCAACGTCCATCCACCTACAGGAACGACCAGGAAAGCTATCCCCGGGTCCGCCCGGGAGCGGTTTGCGAGACCGCGCGCGGGCGCCGCACCCGCTCCGCCCTTCGGCATGCCTCCGGAAGGCGTCCCTTAAGGGAGCGAGATGGCGGCATCGTCGCACAATGGGAGACATTTGTCAACGTGCGTCGCTGCTGAGCTGACAAAATTGTGAATATAACCCTATAGTCTCCTATTATGTGACAAATGAACCGATCGATAATGGACGACGGTGATTCACAAAGTCTAGCGTCTCAGTGAAGAAGAGGGCGCCGATGATTTGGGCCTCGCCTGCACTGATCAAGGCTTGCTGCTCGGCGGCACGGCGTTGATCGAACGGCGCGACCGCCGCTTTGCGGTGCGCGAGGCAGCCGAAATCGAACGGCTGTTGAACCGCGCCTACGGCAAGAATTTTGCGGCCGGGATTACCTGTGGGATCGCGTTACCAAGTACGGCGACGAGCCGCAGCAGATGGCCGACGCGATCATTGACGAGTGGCGGAAGTCGGGGCGCGATCCCGATGCCGGCGGCATCTGGTTTGCGACGCCGAACGTTTATGAGGAAAGGTACGACGAGGGACGGCCCAAACGGTAAGCCCAGCGCGGCTGAACGAAACGCCGGCGCCGTTCATCTCCCTCCGCCGGCGAAAATCTCCCTGAACAGCTTGGTCCACTTGTCGCCCTGGTCGAGGAATTGCGCGACGTCGACCAGCGTGAGCCCGGGCGGCGGCTCCTGCACGGTGCGGTTGGTCGGCACGTTGCCGCGCTCGGCCAAAATGCGCTGGCCGTCGCTCAAGAAGAAATCCATGAACAAAGCCGCGGCGTTCGGATGCGGCGCGCGGGCGAACACGGCGATGCCGGTCGGCAAGGCGACCGCCGGCGGGATGACGACGCCGTCGATCGGCGCGCCTTTGCCCTTCAATTCCTTGACGCGGTAGCCCTAGGCGGTGAGCGCCAGCGGCACTTCGCCGGCAACCACCAGGTTGGCGAGCAGCGTGTGGCCCTTGCGCACCGACATGCCGTTGGTGGCGACGACCTTGCGGAACAGCGCCACGGTCTTGGCTTCGCCGAGCACGCCGGCGACCGCCATCAGCCAGTTGCCGTCGTCGGCCTCGATGCCGAGTTTTTGCTGCCATTTCGGGTCGGCGAGGTCGGCATAGCTTTTCGGCACGTCCGCGGGCTTGACCAAGCCGGTGTTGTAGGCCGCGGTGAAAATGCTCAAGCGCGACGTCACCCAGGGGCGCTGCGACACCACGGCCTGCGGCATCAGATCGGCGAACACCGGCGACGAAATCTCCTGGAGCAATTGCTCGCGGCGCAAGCCTTCCATCTCGGTGGCGGCGGTCTCGGCGACGTCGACGTCGTCGCGGCCGCCGCGATGCTCGGTGACGGCGCGGCGCAGAATATCTTCTGAGCTGCCGCGCCAGAGCTGCACCTTGACGCCGTATTTCCGCGCGAACGCCGCGATGATGGCGTTTGAGTCGGCGATCACGGCCGAGGAATAGAGCGTGAGGGTGCCCTCTCGCTTCGCGCCGTCGATCAGCTTCTGGGTGCGGTCGAGGCCGGAATATTTTGCGACGTCGGCCGCGGTCTGGGCGTGAGCGGGTAATGCAGCCAAAAGGCAGAGCAGGAGTGCGAGCGGGGCTGCCCACTTCTCCTTCTCCCCCGAGGGGCGAAGGCGAGAGGGAGCTCGCATGCGTAAACCTACGCGCTGCGCCCTTACCATCTACGCCGCCCGCGGCGGCAGGTTGGGGATTTCGGCGGCGTAGACCTCGTCCATGCGCGGCGTGAGCGCATGCCTGGCCAACGCCTCGGCGAACAGCGCCCGCACCTTGGGATGCTCATCGGCATAATCGATCTGGGTGCCGCCGAGGCGGCGGCTGATCCAGGAGATCGGCACGCCCTGGGCGTTGCGCGGCGACCAGTGCTTGAAGGCGAGATAGCGCGCCGGCGCCGGCCCGGAATTGAAGTGCTGGTGAAACCACATGTTCGGCGGCACCACCAAGGTGCCGACCTGCCATTCGAAGCGCTGCGGCTCCTCGCCCTCCGGCCACATCAGCGAATAGCCCTCGCCGGAGAGAATGATAACGTGGGCGCCGGGGCCGTGGGCATGGGCCTTCTTGTAGGTGCCGATCGGGAACTGCGAGATGTGGCTCGCGATGGTGCCGCGCGCCATGTTGAAGCGGATATGACCGCCGCCGGCGCCGCGCTCCTTGGCGCCGAGCAGCGGCAGGTTGACGGCGTCGGGCACGAAATTGGTGCGCGAGAGAAAGCCGTCCTGCTCGCTCTTGGCGGCGAAATAATCCGGCTCGCCGGAGAAGCGGTTCTTGAAGTCGTACGGACAGTTGAAGATGAAATCGAGATCGTCGTAGCGGTCGATCACCGTCGGTGCGTTGGTCACCGCGACGAAGCGCGCCGGCTCGCGGCCCGAGCCGTTGAAATGCTGATACCGGCAATTGAGCGGAATGGCGAAGATGGCGCCTTCCTTCCACTCGAAGGTGACGCGGGCGCCGCCATTGTTCCACACCGTGGTCGAGCCGCGGCCGCTCAATATCAGCAGCATCTCCTCGTAGAGATGATGCATCGGCTCGAGTTTTTGCCCCGGCGCGATCTCGCAGACGTAGCAGTCGTTGGAAAAGCGCGACGCTTCGTGATTGATGAACACGCCCTTGGCGGCGCTGCCGCGGCGCGGCCAGGATTTCACCTCGACGGTACGCAGGTTCGGCACATAATGGGCGCTGATGATGTCGAGCCCGTCGTTGCGCACGAAGCGCGAATAGGGCGAATCCTTCTCGGTGCGGAACTTGTCCGCCAGCTCGTTGGACACGACGGCGTCCTGCACCACGCGCTGCCTCCCGCTTTGCGGTCAAGGTAGCAGCGCCGCCGCCGCGGCGAAAGCCGCACGCGCCGATCCGCACGGCCGGCCGGCAATGACTCGCCGCGTTATGCGATCCGCCGTTCGCAGCGGCGCTCGCGCTGCCGCGGGCGGCTAGAATTTAACTCCGTAATAAACGGCGACGGCGGCGACCCCGCCGATAACGGCGGCGATGCCGACGATCAGCGGCACCGTGCGCTCGGTGGCGATCAGCTGGTTGGCTTTTTTGGCCTGCAATATGTCCCACTCGTGATGGAAGATCGGGAACAGCGTCCCTCGCTCTTCCATTTGCTTCAGCACGGCCAATTTGGCGGCGAAATGATCGTGATAGAAGGCCAGCGTCTTCCACCATGCCAGACAGATCAGACCGAGAAAGAACAGGACGGCGGCCGTAATCAGCGCGCTGTGCTCGCTGAACGGCGAGTCCTTGGCAAAGGTGACCACGGCGACCAGTCCGGAGACCACCGACATGTAAAA
>Ga0335081_10022909_pt1 | contig 10105 bp, 9 predicted proteins | sample Lox_Sample_35_FD_206713 | JGI IMG/M metagenome (GOLD analysis project Ga0335081, IMG submission 206713) | Soil microbial communities from Loxahatchee National Wildlife Refuge, Florida, United States - Lox_Sample_3.5 | ecosystem: Environmental > Terrestrial > Soil > Wetlands | place: USA: Florida... | reverse complement strand
TTTCTGGCTGACGTTACATGTGTTCTGAAAAAAGCCGGTCGGCCGTTCTTCGGTTTAGCTCGACCGGGAGACATCAGTGTGAAATATAAAATAAATAAACCATTTGCTGTACGATTAGATATTGCTGATAAGTTTAATATATGTCTAAATGCTTGAATAAGAGCGTGGAACACTGCAATACAATCTACATTTATTGAAATTAATAAAAACATGGTTTTAAAGAAAAACAATTTTTTTAACCTATCATAATTTTGATCTAAACATTATTTGATGATGTCTTTTTTGCTCTAGGGAAGCAGTACCATCATATCAAGATATTCTGAGCCTCAAATACCGTGCAACAGAGAGTGGTTGGTGCATTGTAGATGAAAAGATAAAAAATGCACAATGTAAAACACACTTGGTGTAGGGATGTCAATCCGGACTGAAGTTCACGCTACCGTAAAGGGCGTTTGCGCTGCGTGCGAAAGTTGTGGAAAAACTCCGCCAGACAAGCAGAGGGTGCGTGTGCGGACAGACTCTGGACAAGGAAGCCCGTCTTTTTATTCCACGATGGCTCAGCTTTTTGGCTATGCTTTGACGCTGCTGCCTCCCTCGGCGGTCACAACGGCAATTGTCGGACAGTTCTCGGGCATCAAGCAGCAAGAGATCATTTGCGCACACGGCTCATGGATCGAACTGCTACGAATGGACCCCCAGACACGTAAAATGGTCTCCGTAGTCCACCAGGAAGTCTTTGGGGTCGTGCGCTCGTTAATGCCATTTCGCCTCGCAGGCTCACCGAAAGACTACATCATCGTCGGCTCTGATTCAGGGCGCATCGTAACAATGGAATACCTCCCCGACAAAACCACGTTTCAACGGATTCATTGCGAAACATACGGGAAATCAGGTGTGCGAAGAGTCGTACCCGGTCAGTATATTGCTGTCGATCCCAAGGGCCGAGCCTGTCTCGTTGCCTCCATCGAAAAGAATAAACTCGTCTACGTTCTTAATCGCGATGCCGCCCTCAACTTGACCATTTCATCCCCCCTCGAAGCCCATAAACCCGGTGCCATCGTCTTTGCCGTTGCGGGTCTCGATGTCGGCTATGAAAACCCCATTTTCGCGGCGTTGGAAGTGGATTATACAGAAGTCGATCAAGATCCGACAGGGCAACAATACGAGACACTGCCGAAGACTCTTGTCTACTACGAGCTAGATTTGGGATTGAATCACGTTGTGAGGAAGTGGTCTGATGTCGTGGATCGACGGTCAAGTTTCCTGCTGGCCGTGACGGGCGGCGCAGATGGACCAGGCGGGATTCTCGTGGGCACAGAAGATTACATCTACTACAAACATCAGAATCGAGAGACATTTCGAGTTCCCATCCCCAAAAGGACGGACATCCCACATGCCGACAAGTCCCAAGCACGCAAAAATATGATCATTTGTGGTGTTATGCACCGCATGAAAACCCAAATCTTTGCTCTCGTACAGAATGAAGATGGCGATATATTCAAACTCATGTTTAATCTTGACGAGGAAAAACGACTAGCGGGCCTGCGAATCAAGTATTTCGATACGGTCCCACCGGCCACGAGTCTTTGCATCCTCAAAAGCGGGTATTTATACACGGCCACCGAAACTGGAAACCAAATGGTCTACAAATTCGAGAAATTGGGCGACGACGACGACGAAATGGAATTCTCCAGTGAGGATTACGATGAAGAAGCCATGCAATACGGACAAAAGGCCCTTTTTAAACCTCGGCCCCTGGAAAACTTGTCCGTGGCCGATGAGATTGTCAGTATGAATCCGATACTGGGCTCCAAAGTGGTCAATTTGACCAGCGAGGATGCCCCGCAGATTTATACCATTAACGGTTCTGGCGCACGATCTTCCTTCCGTAAACTCGTCCATGGACTAGATGTCAATGAATTGGCGACCACAAACTCCGATAAACCTGTCGAAAACGTATGGACGACCAAGATCATCGCCAGCGATCAACATGCTCGGTATATCGTCCTATCCTACGCCGGGACAAAGGAAACAACCGTCCTTTCCATTGGCGAATCTGTTGAAGCGCTCCCCGATACTCAAACTGGTTTCATCTCGAAAGCACGGACGCTCGCGGTTCAACAAATGGGCGAAGATCTCCTGGTCCAAGTCCATGAATCCGGAATGCGATTGATCCGTCCTGGTGGCAAGACCGTGGACTGGAAAACACCCACCCACCGAACGATTCGGCAAGTTGCTACGAATACCCGCCAAGTCGTTCTCTTCTTGTCAAACGGAGAATTGGCCTATTTCGAATACGCCGAGGGCGGACTTAACGAATATGAACGACGAGAGAAATTTGATAATAATATTATGTGTCTTGCGATCTCGGAAGTACCCGAAGGTCGTGTTCGGACAGACTTTTTGGCTGTGGGTATAGACGATAATAGCGTTCAGATTCTCTCGTTGGCTGAAGATACCACGCTTGAACGGATGAGTTTACAACTTCTCTCGGCGCTGCCAACGTCTCTCTGCATCGTGGCTATGGAAGATCCGAGTTCCGGACAACGTCTTGCATCTACGCTGTTCCTGCATATGGGGTTGGAAAACGGGCTTTATTTACGGACAATTTTGGATACCACAGACGGCTCACTCTCGGATTCACGACGACGGTTCCTGGGCACGAGGCCCGTCAAGTTGGTGCCGATTGAAGTTCAGAAACAGAGTTGTGTCATGGCGATGAGTTCACGGTCTTGGTTGGCGTATAATCAGGTTTCGGGGTTGACGTTGACACCGTTGAGTTATCCCCCACTAGAGTCTGCCTGGAGATTTTCGAACGCAGATTGGCAGATTGATGAGGGAATTGTTGGTGTTGAGGGTGTGAATTTAAGGTAATGTCCCACTTCACCTACCCTCTTGCCCCATTTGTTTTTGCGTGATGATTCCTACAGCTCACTCTGAGTTTCCGTGAGGATAACTTTTATTTCCAATTGTTCCTACTGACTTTCTTACTCTCCACTTTTGCTTCTGATTTTCTTTTGAATGCAGTGACTGATGGGGTAGAATCTTCTCAATCGATCAGTTGAATAATAATCTCAAGCAAGAGATTATGCCACTCAGTTACACCCCACGAAAATTCATTCAACATCCCAGTCGACCATTATTCTACACCATCGAATCTGATCACAATACCTCTCCCCTTCCAAATGTCCCACAGAACGGCCACGTCAACGGACATGCTAACGATGATGACGTCGACGGCTACGACGCAGTCCAATACGGTCTTCCGAAAACGGGAGAAGGTCACTGGGCCTCATGTATCCGCATCATCGACCCGCTGGCCAAAGAAACCGTATTTCGATTAGACCTGGAAGAAGACGAAGGTGCATTGTGTGCTGATATCGTTCATTTTTCCACTCGACCGGAAGATCTGTATCTCTGTGTTGGAACGGGGAAGGGCGTTTCGTTTAACCCGCCGGCCGTCCCGGCTGCGTTTATTAATACTTATCTTATTTCTCCGGATGGGAAGAGTTTGGAGTTGGTGCACAAGACACCTGTTGAGCAACCACCCGGTGCTTTGATGGCCTTCCAAGGAAGGTTGATGGCTGGAGTCGGTCGCTCTCTAAGGCTGTACGAGATCGGCATCCAGCGTCTCCTCCGCAAACATGATTCAGACGTATATCCTTCCCTTACTTTCATGGAACAATGGGCTAACGGTGCAGGTCTCGCATAAAAAGATTGTCGGTTTGGAATCGCAGGGCAACCGAGTCATGATAGCCGACGTGCAAGAATCTGTCGCATTCGCCATGTACAAACACGTCGACAACAAATTCCTCGTCTTCTGCGACGATTATGTCTCCCGCTGGACGACCGCTTCGGTAATGATGGACTACGACACCATCGCCGGCGGCGATAAATTTGGTAACATTTGGATCATGCGGTGTTCCTCCGACGTTTCGATTGCAGCAGAAGACGATATCAAAGTGGCGCAAATGATGCACGAAAAATCCACCCTCCATGGTGTCCCACATAAGCTCGAAATGCTAGCACATTATTTCCTCAACGACATCCCTACGGGTCTCCATCGCACGCGTCTCGTCGCCGGCGGTCGTGATGTTCTTCTATACACCGGTTTGATGGGAACGGTAGGGATTTACATTCCCTTTGTGAGTCGGGATGATATTGAGTTTTTTCAGCAATTGGAGGCGCATTTACGAAGCGAGGATTCGCCGATTGCGGGGAGGGATCACATGATTTATCGGGGGTATTATGTCCCTGTCAAGGGGACGATTGATGGGGATTTGTGTGAGCGGTTTGGGAGTCTGTCGGCGGAGAAGCAGAGGCGAATTGCTGGTGAGATGGATCGATCTGTTGCGGAGGTGCAAAAGAAGATTGAAGATATGAGGGTGCGGGTTGCTTATTAGAGATGTGGTGCGGCGTAATAAAACTATTTTGTAGAGTTATCAATATCCGTGGCTGGGGATGACACGCACACGAGCACAAATTTCTGCAATTCAAGTAGGAACTGATGGTGGACAATGGCAAACCCATCCGCGTCATGACGACGCTGATGCAGGACAGTTTGGTGTTCCATGATCTCAACATCTCGTGGCGGACCTCCAATGACGAACTCAAGCGTGCAGCAGGACTCATAGACCACCGTAATTCCCTCGTTTAACCTTCAGCTAGACTCTAGTGGGCTACTGCGTAACCGTTTTTATGATTTTTTATATAAGTACACTCCTTCGTATGATTATGATCTCATCGCCGCACAGCACAAGTAACACAAGCCGTCTAATGGCTTAGCATAAAACACCACCTTAGACTTTGACATTCTCTCGCTTGAAACAAACTATTGTCTCCAATTTTGCTTCCGATAGAAAACTCCGCTAGCCCTAATCAGGGAGCCGTCTTTTGTCTGATGATAACCCTAACCCATGTCGGATTTGCGGGCAGAGTCAAAAAAATTTCGGAGTTCTTCTCCCTGGTATTTCTTCCTTCGTGCAACATCAAGAGCCATCCATAACGGGCCATCTGCACGCGTTGTTATCTGCCACAGATCTTTACCATCAACAGAGCCTCTGCCCGAAGCCTAACATTTTCCAGCGCTCACCAACCCCTCAGCCTTTCTTCACCCCTTTGAGACACTAACCTACAGGTATTTGAAATCGGGCCTCAGAAGCAACCGTTTCAGCCACTGCCGACTAAAGCCACAAGAAGAAAGAGTAGAAAGAGAAGAAGAGCTGCCTCCTGACCGTCCGCGGCTGCGTATCTGCTTTCCAGCGCGTCTCCATGACCTCTGTCGCTGCTCCCTTATCCCTGCAGGCGCAAACCGAAATCATCGTGAAGAGAACAGTTGCGTCCTTCGAAACCTTCGAAGAAAACGAAGACACAGATTACAGCGACATAGAAATGACAGACGCCGAACAAAACCAAACTTCAGGGGACACCATCTACGAAGAACAAGATACATACACTGCCGAAATCGAGTCCACCATCGTCGAACCCCCGCAATCCGATGCGGTGATGACTCATGCCCCCTCCACAATCCTTGATGAAATGGAATATCTAGAGGAAGCAATAGACTATGAAGAGGCCGATCCATCTTTATCAAAACCTCCTCCAGACATTCATCTCATTCAAGAATCGGACACGTACAAAGTACTCCTTCCTGGCCATTGGGATTTGCATTTTCCCGTGTCTGACATCGTTGAGAAGGGCGATGCAACAACAGCCCCAACTCCCCCCGCCCATTCCCCCGAAGACATCACCACACACGTACAACTATTCAGCCCGAGAAATCGCCCGGTTCCACTCCCCCGTCCTCAAACTCCTCTTCTGCCTACTCTCGTTCCTTCAACCGCTGCCGCTCCTCCGGCGGGCGACGCCCAAGATGATTCCGGTGTCACCGTCGTCGTGGACGATGACTGGCCGATTTGTCTATATGCCCCTGGTGGCCAGGAATACATCCTCTTCCGTTCCGATGGCGACACTGAAGCCCTCTTTGAAGATAATTGGTTGAAATCGCAACCACTTGAGACTTTCTTCAGTTCGATACGTCAGACTCTGGAAAACGAACTTATTCCATTAACGACATCTTTTGCCATGGACGAAATTGTTCTTGCTATCCCTGACTTGGAACTTTCTATTGCTGAGGTATTTTTCCCTGCCCTCCATTCCTGTTCTATTTTGGAGAGTTACTCATGGGTTTTAGGATAATTATTATACACGAGAGATCAGTCTTCAAGACCTTGTGAATTTGATAATCGATTCATGCGCCAAAAACGGAACTGAACGACCGAATGTATGCAAGATCCTACTCTCCTTCCAACAACGGTTTATCGCTCGATTCAATCAACTAGTCGCACTCACTTCGCAGTCATGGGAAACTGAAAAGACCACCGATGATTCAGGGGAGGTCGAGGAAGAAGAAGGCAGCTATGTCCAAGCTCAACCTGAAGAAGAAACGGATTTCCGACATCACGATGAGGAAGAGCATCCTGACCAACATTACGGCGAGGGACATCCTGATGAGAACCCGGATCAAGTTGTTGCCGATGAAGGCCCGCAAGACGTCGAATATGAAGAGTATGAGGCTGATGATTATGGGGATGATGAGGATCAACTGGGAAGTACAGTGAAATTCCGAGACCTCGCTGAACAAGTGCATGATGGCGGTGCCGCTGATGAGGGGGAAGCCGAGTTAGATGCTGCTGAAGAAGGTGAATTGTACGAGGAGAATGATGAGACGTTTGATCCTGGTGTACAATCGACGGAGGCTCTCGTGAATGCGGATGATGTCGTGGAGGAGGTTGGAGATGAGTATCAGGAGCAGCAGTATGAGGAATATGATCAAGCTGATCAAGATTACACCGAACATGAACGTCGCGACGAGGAGGGGTATTACAGTGCGGATATTGTATCTGCACAAGATTCTACCCCTGTTGATGCTGTGCATCAAGAGCGTCCCTCTGTACTAGGCCAAACGCAAAGCGGTACGTCTGTCTGGAACACCTGGCATCTTACAAGCTCAGGTAGCGAAGCCGACAGTGATGACGGTGACGATCTCATCTCCTACGAAGAAGCAGTCGATCAAACCGAAGACGGTCAAGATTATCGACAGCAATACTTGGCCGAAGAAGAAGACTCGGCAGAACAAACAACGGCAACAGCGGAAGACGAAACGGTCCACGTCAACGGTCACTCCACTCAGAACCACGAAGGCGAGCCGTCTTCCGTTGCAGCACCCAAAGCCGACGTCTCAACTCCCGAAGCACGCGTCAACAACGCACCAACGCCAAAAAGATCTCTGGAGGAGGTCGCCGGCGCTGATGCTCAGACTGAAGAGCCACGTAAGCGCCGACCTCCAAGGGGGTTAATGTCTAATGTGTTTTTAGCTCTAAAACGGACTAAATCTTGATCCCTATTGTCCATGCACAGGTAAACAATTTTTCGAGAACGGACAACCTTTCTTCGAAGATACCCCCCTTTTCCTTCACCCAACCTATTTTCTCCCCCGCCGTTTTCGGTCCCACTTGCCTGCTTCCATCCTTTCACCTGGCCTTTCTGCCGTCGCATTCGGTCGACAGCCGGCCCACTCTATCACATTAATAAAGTTGCATTTCCCTCTTTCTTATTCCTTTTCTACTCGTTCGTAACAACATGGTCAGCGGTTGGAGATGACAAATGGGCAGATTTCATGCTTTTAACCAAACTTAGCAGACGAATTAGGGTTCTTTTTGTCTTTGCAGGGAATGGATCGCAATGTTAAGAGGGCATTATGTAGGTTACCATTGTTTTTGTTGCTTAAGTGTAACGTCGGAAGAGTATGGAGTTTCATAGCAGTCAATGCGAATTGATGCTTGTCGCTCAAAACTCCTGACCTAATCTAATGAGATTACCAAGTTGTTGATCGACGCCAGGCACGTGACCATCAGCGGACGGTTTGTGTGACGAAGCACGAAGACAAACCGAAACTGGGGGGCGGGGCAACGACCGGGAGAAGAAAGGAAACAGAGGGAGAGTTATAGAGCTTCTCTTCCCTCGCCGTTCTCGATCCTGAGTGTTGTTATTCAGAACGCTATTGTTTATCAACGCACTCTAGGATATATCGTCATGTCTGTACAAAGTCTGTTTTACGGCCTCTTCTTCGGCCTCGGCGGCGGCTTCATCTTCCTCATAATCTGTTCGGCCATTACATACCATCGATATCTTCGATCAGGGAGAATACGACTTGGCGCCGGAGGACCCGGCGATCTAGATGATGAACAGCGATTATTAGAGGAGGAACAGGCCGTGCGCCAACTCGATCAAGCACAACAGGAGGCTTACTTCCGTGCAAAGGGTTCGTCTTCCTTCCAAGGTAGAGACTGATGATGATAAGAATTCCAAGAGCGATACCCGCCCGAGAGTGTGCAGACGGATATCTCGTTATCACAGTTCCTGTCGATTCAGGAGAAGGGCGTATCGGCTTGGGAGTTCATACCGGTTGACCTTGAACAGTCGTCGAGTGTGTATGTGCAATCAAGGACAGAAATTTCCTTTTACGACGATGATTCCGAGGCTTGTGTACAGACAAATTTGCCCGTTCCAAAGCAGAACGAAGTGTATTACTGGGAGGCGAAGATGCATGACAAGCCTGAAACGACGCTAGTCTCGGTCGGTCTCGCCACGAAACCTTATCCCTCTTTTCGGTTACCAGGTGCCCTTCCGACCCTCTACTAGTCAACTAACATGTACTGCAGGATGGAACAAACATTCCATAGCATATACATCCATCGGACAAAAACGATTCAACCAACCGTTCAACCCCTCCGCCCAAGTCCTTCTCCACTTCCCCTTTCCAATGTACCAAGAAGGCGATGTCATCGGCGTTGGTCTCCGTCCTCGAACCGGAACAATCTTCTTCACCCGCAACGGCAAGAAATACGAAGAAACAATCCATCAAACTTTCAAATCCGCAAACCTCTTCCCAACCGTAGGCGCCACAGGTCCTTGTTCAATCCACATCAACTTTGGTCAATCAGGATTCGTCTTTATTGAAGCCAACGTCAAGAAATGGGGTCTAGCTCCGATGACAGGTACTCTTGCGCCACCTCCACGATACGGCCGCGAAGACGAGAGTATTCTCCTCGACTCTGGGCGACTGCATGGCGGCACTCAACAGACCCCAAAATATTCGTCCGCATTGAATGCTGGGGTTGGACATACTCGAGGACAGAGTTGGGGTACGAGTGTCGCGCGAACGCAGACTATGAGCAGCGCTATTTCTCTCTCGAGTTTGCCGAACAACAGTCCGCCAGGGTATACGAGTTTCTCGGATGGCCATGAGGGAGAAGAAGAGGAAAGCAGTGCGAATGGGGAGGAGACGCCGCGTGCGAGTTCAGAGTCGGCGCCTTTGGTACGACAGTAGCTTTGTGTGTGAAAATAGATTTTATACGGAAATCTGAAGGATGGCTGGGATTTGCTGATTTGGATTATACGACATTATTGTGGCGAGAACACGTTTTCAATGTCATTGTATAGACTGATGTCAATATTGCGATCGGAGTATATTCGTGCAAATCGGGCTCGCTATTTACCCCATGGATTAACAGATTAGACGGCGTGAACCTCCCAAGTCCAACTGTTGGAACCTTAAAGTCACGACCAGGCTGCCAAAGGACTGTGGCGCGGCCCTGCCTCGAGGGTTTCTGTTCCGAATTTAGAGTTCACGTACCAGGAGATAGGCCGAAGATTATAAATCAGATGTTAAAACGCTTCCGATCCACGATTTGGTCTCTGTAATGTGATAGATATGAATGTCTAATCGCTGCGAAGTTGGAATATTTGATCGCAATAGATCCTGAAAGCGAACGGCTGATGTCTTGTCTCTGGGTCTCCAAATGCTCCAAGTATGGACTTCTTGCTATCGAAATTCGTAGATTGGTATTCTCCCTTTGGGTTTTGGAGAGTGCTATGGGGTCAAAATGGGGTATCGGAGGAAGCTAAGCACCTTGAGAAGAAGCTTTTGGTTTCTGAAGTCAGTAAAGATTTCGATGGACCTGAGTGTACTGTTCGGAATTCTTATGATAATACCAGCCACTAATGGTGCCTGGGCACTTCTGATATGATATATCTATCGTCA
>Ga0335081_10022908_pt1 | contig 10105 bp, 9 predicted proteins | sample Lox_Sample_35_FD_206713 | JGI IMG/M metagenome (GOLD analysis project Ga0335081, IMG submission 206713) | Soil microbial communities from Loxahatchee National Wildlife Refuge, Florida, United States - Lox_Sample_3.5 | ecosystem: Environmental > Terrestrial > Soil > Wetlands | place: USA: Florida... | reverse complement strand
ACCGCCCCCATGTCGGACCCCGCCCATCCGGCCTTCCGCCGGCTTTTCGGCGAGATCGGCACCGTCGATGCCGTCGGTGTCGAGGAACGCGTCGCCAAGTACACCACCCGCAGCATCAAGAAGCGGGCCAAGGTGTTCGGCCTGAAGCTCGCGGTCTCGATGGTCGACCTCACCACGCTCGAGGGCAAGGACACGCCGGGCAAGATCGCGTCGCTCTGCCGCAAGGCGGTGCGCCCGCACGAGGACCCGGAGATCCCGCCGGTGGCCGCGGTGTGCGTCTACCCGGCGATGGTGCGGGCGGCCCGCCGCGCGCTCGGCGCCGACACCCCGGTGCGGATCGCCTCCGTCGTGACCGCGTTCCCCTCCGGCCAGATGCCGCTGAAGACGCGCCTGACCGAGGTGCGCACGGCCGTGGCCGACGGCGCCGACGAGGTCGACATGGTGATCAACCGCGGCGCCTTCCTCGCCGGCGAGTTCGCGCGGGTGCAGGACGAGATCGCGGCCGTGGTCGAGGCCAGCGGCGACGCGGCCCTCAAGGTGATCCTCGAGACCAGCGAGCTCGAGACCTACGACCACATTCGCGCCGCCTCCTTTTTGGCGATGCGGGTGCTGCGGGCCGGCGACTTCATCAAGACGAGCACGGGCAAGACCTCCGCCAACGCCACCCTCGGCAACAATCAGGTGATGCTCGAGGCCATTCGCGACCACTACCTCGCCACCGGGATCCCCATCGGGATGAAACCAGCGGGCGGCATCCGCGCCGCCAAGCAGGCCCTGCAGTTCCTCATCGCGGTGAAGGAGACCCTGGGCGACGCCTGGCTGACCAACGAGCGCTACCGGTTCGGCGCCAGCGCGCTGCTCAACGACCTGCTCCGCCAGCTCGAACGCGAGAAGACCGGCGCCTATCAGGCACCGTACTATTTCAGCGAGGCCACCGAAAGCTACTGATCCGCCGCCATGCCCACCCTGACCGCCCCGAAAAATCCCGCCGTGCCGCGCCGCGGCCGTCCCGCGGCTGAACTCATCTTCGGCGACTTCTGGGAGTACGATCCCGCGCCGGAGACGGCCGACCCGAAACTCAAGCCCCGGTACGAGCTGTTCATCAACGGCGAATTCGTGCCGGCGCGCGCGGGCAAATACTTCGACTCGATCAACCCGGCCAACGAGCAGAAGCTGACCGAGCTGGCGCTGGGCGGCGCGGCCGACGTCGACGCGGCCTTCGCCGCCGCCACCCGCGCCTTCGAGGGCTGGGGCCGGCTGCCGGGCCGGGAGCGCGGCAAGTTCCTCTTCCGCATCGCCCGGCTGCTCCAGGACCGCGCCCGGGAATTCGCCGTCGCCGAGACGATGGACAACGGCAAGCCGATCCGGGAGACGCGCGACTTCGACGTGCCGATGGCCGCGGCGCACTTCTTCTACCACGGCGGCTGGGCCGACAAGCTCGAGTACGTGGCGCCGGGCCGCCGGCTCGCGCCGCTCGGCGTGGTCGGCCAGGTGATCCCGTGGAACTTCCCGCTGCTCATGCTCTCGTGGAAGATCGCGCCGGCGCTGGCGGCGGGCAACTGCGTCGTGATCAAGCCGGCGACGAACACCCCGGTCACCGCCGTGAAACTGGCGGAGATCTTCCAGGACGCCGGCCTGCCGCCCGGCGTGGTCAACGTCCTCACCGGCCCGGGCTCCACCGGCGGCCTGATCATGGCGCACCCGGCCGCGGCCAAGATCGCCTTCACCGGGTCGACCGAGGTCGGCAAGGTCATCATGCGCTCGGTCGCCGGCACCGACCGGCGGATGACGATGGAGCTCGGCGGCAAGGCGGCCAACATCGTCTTCGACGACGCGCCGCTCGACCAGGCCGTCGAGGGCATCGTCAACGGCATCTTCTTCAACCAGGGGCAGGTCTGCTGCGCCGGCTCGCGCCTGCTCGTGCAGGAGACCGTGGCCGACCTGGTCGTGGCCAAGCTCAAGCAGCGCCTGCGCGTGCTCCGGGTGGGCGACCCGCTGGACAAGAACACCGACGTCGGCGCGATCGTCTCCCGCGCCCAGCTCGACACCATCCGGCATTACCTCGACGTCGGGCAGAAGGAGGGCGCCACGATGTGGCAGCCGCCGTGCCGCCTGCCGGCGAAGGGCTTCTTCCTGCCGCCGACGATCTTCACCGGGGTCACCCAGAGCCACTGCATCGCCCGCGAGGAGATCTTCGGGCCGGTGCTCAGCATCCTCACCTTCCGCACGCTCGAGGAGGCGGTGGAGAAGGCCAACAACACCGCCTACGGGCTCAGCGCCGGCGTCTGGACCGACAAGGGCTCGCGCATCCTCAAGATGTCCACCGAGCTCAAGGCCGGCGTGGTCTGGGCCAACACCTTCAACAAGTTCGACCCCACCTCGCCGTTCGGCGGCTACAAGGAGTCGGGCTTCGGCCGCGAGGGCGGCCGCCAGGGGCTGCTCGACTATGCGAGGCTCGTGTAAGGTTTAAGGTGTTACGTGTAAGCCACTCTCCGATCCTTACCCCTTAAGCCTTGCCCCTTACACTCGGCGTCACCTCCGCCAACAATGAACAGACTTCCCATCACGAAGACGCCGAAGGTCTACGCCGGCGGCGCGTTCATCCGCTCCGAGAGCGGGCGTACCTATCCGCTCAGGGACGCGGCGGGGAATTTCTTCGCCAACATCCCGCAGTGCACGCGCAAGGACCTGCGCAACGCCGTCGAGGCCGCGGCCAAGGCCGGGCCCGGCTGGGCGAGGCGCACGCCGTACAACCGCGGCCAGATCCTCTACCGCCTCGGCGAGATGCTCGAGGCCCGCGCGGGCGACATGGCCGACGCGCTCCGCGTCGGGGGCGCCACGCCGGCCGCGGCGCGGCGCGAGATCGCGGCCGCGGTCGACCGCCTCATCTACTACGCGGGCTGGGCCGACAAGTACGAGCAGGTGCTGGGCGGCGTGAACCCGGTGGCCGCGCCCTATTTCAATTTCACCGTGACCGACCCGATGGGCATCGTGGGCGTGCTTGCGCCGGAGGCGCCGGCCCTGCTCGGCCTGCTCAGCCTGGTCGCGCCGGTGATCGTCAGCGGCAACACCGTGGTGGCGCTGGCGTCGATGGGCCAGCCGTACCCGGCGATCGTGCTCGGCGAGATGCTGGCCACCAGCGACCTGCCCGGCGGCGTGGTCAACCTGCTCACCGGCCTGCGCAAGGAGCTGCTGCCGACCTTCGCCACCCATGCCCACCTGCGCGCCCTCGCGGCGGTGGCCGACGCGGAGGAGCGCAAGGCGCTCGCGCTCGGGGCGGTCGAGAGCGTCAAGCGCACGAAATTCTGGAAGGCGGAGGAGAAGCTCGACTGGTTCGCGGAGACAGCCCAGAGCGTCTACGCCATCCGCGATTTCCTCGAGTTCAAGACCACCTGGCACCCGGTCGGGGCGTAGACCGCGGTCGCGGAGATTTCCGATGGGCACCGCAGGCACCGCAGGCACCGCAGGCGCCAGCAGCGCCGGACCAGCGAAGGGGCGTCCCGGCTTCGGCGCGCCGCCGCTGCCGGTCTGGTGGGTCTTGTGGCTGGGCCTCCTGGCCGGGTTCCTGCAGGTCTGGCAGTTCGGCCGGCGGGTGGCGCCGCCGGCGACGACGCCCGCCGGGGAGACCGCCGTCGCGCTGGTCGGCCTCGGGTTCCTGCTGCTGAGCGCGGCGATCCGGTGGCTGCTGCTGCCGCGGATGACGCGGGCGCGGGTCGCGTTCATCTTCTTCATCGTGGGCCTGGCGCTGGCGGAGGCCTGCGGCTACTTCGGCGTCTTTCTCGGCGGCAGCCGCCGGGACCTGCTGGTGGCCGGCGGCATCGTCGGCCTGCTGCAGTTCCTGCCGCGTTTCGCCCGCCGGTTCTTCGTGCCGCCCGCCTAGTCCGGGATCGCTCCGGCGTCCGGGACCACCACGGCAAACCGGTCGGCCAGCGCGGCGAGATTCGCCCGGTGGACGACCTCGGCGGGCACGACCCCGCCGCGGCCGTCGGGCAGGTCGCGCGTCGCGCAGGCGGCGGCGACAACCGTGCAGCGGTAGCCGAGGTCGAGGGCGGCCCGCACGGTCGAGCTGACACACATGTGCGTCATGAAACCCGTGACGATCAGATGGGTCCGGCCGAATTGCCTGAGCGTCGCGTCCAGGGTGGTGCGGGCGAAGCCGCTGGGCAGCGACTTGATGATCACCGGCTCGCCGGGCTGTGGCGTGACCTCGTCTACCACCGCGACGTCGGCTCCGCCGGGGTCGCAGATGGCGCCGCCAGGGCGGCCGTGCTGGACCACGTGGACCACCGGTGTACCCGCGGCGCGGGCCCGGGCGAGCAGGCGTGCGGCCTCGGCCAGCGCGGGCCGGATGCCGGGGAGCGCCAGGCGTCCGTCGACATAGACGCGTTGGGCGTCAATGAGCACGAGCGCGCCGTCGGCGAGTCGCGCGGGCGGATAATCGGCGCCGGAGATCTCCAGCAGCGTGGCGGGCGTTCGGGGGGAGGTCATGGCCGGCAGCATAGTCGGACGGGCGCGGCGGGGGAAGCCGGAGGCGCGCCGCCGCTGATCCCGGCGGGGGACCGCCTGTCTAATGTTTGCGGCCGCCGCGGGCCCGTGCCTTAGTCTGGGCCCCTCATGGACGCCGCGGCCAGTTCCCTCGCGTACGGCGCCGACACCGGGCTCCGGCGGCGGGCGAAGGAGCGGCTGTACGTGGCGTGCCAGGCCGGCGGCTGGCTGTTCCTGCTCGTGGTGCAGCTGCTGTTCCTGCGGCTGTTCAGCGCGCCGACGAGCCGCGGCGGTTCGCTCGCCGCGAGTGTGCAGGCGCTGGCCGTCGGCCTGCTCCTGACCCACTACGCGCGCCACTGGATCGCCCGCTGGGGCTGGAAGGATCTGGGCTGGCGCCCGCTGGTGCCGCGCATCCTCGGCATGGCGCTGACGCTGTCCGCCGTCTGGATGACGCTGACCTACGGGATCACCTACGGCCTGCTGCGCAATCCCTGGCCGGAGAAATACCATCCCCTGGCCCTCATCGCCCTCGGCCTGACCGACGGCTCGATGCTGATGGCCGGCTGGCTCTGCCTCTATTTCTTCTACCACCTCTTCGACCGCTACAACCGGCTCCGGATCGAGCAGCTCCGCCTCGTCGCCGTGGTCAAGGAGGCCGAGCTGCGGGCGCTCAAGTCGCAGATCAAACCCCACTTCATCTTCAACTCGCTCAATTCGCTCCGCGGGCTGATTGACGAGAATCCCGCGCGGGCCCGCCAGGCCGTGACCCAGCTGGCCAACCTGCTGCGCTATTCCCTCCAGAGCGGCCATCTGGAGACGGTGCCGTTCGAGGACGAGCTGAACACGGTGAACGACTACCTCGCGCTCGAACAGGTGCGGCACGAGGCGCGGCTGCGGGTACGGCTCGACGTCGCGCCCGGGGCCCTGCACTGTCTGGTGCCGCCGATGCTGCTGCAGACCCTGGTGGAGAACGCGGTCAAATACGGCATCGCGCCGCGGCGCGAGGGCGGCGAGATCGCCGTGCGGGCGTGGTGCGCGCGGGACGAGCTGCGGATCGAGGTGACCAACCCGGGCGCCCTGGCGGCCGGCGGCGGCTCGACCGGGGTGGGGTTGCGCAACGCGGGGGAGCGCCTGCGGCTGCTGTTCGGCGACCACGCAACGCTCCACCTGCGCGAAACCCCGCCGGGCCGGGTGGTGGCGGAGGTCGGCGTGCCGCTCGCCGCGGCCGCCCGCCAACCAAGTCCGGGCGGCGGGATGGAGCGGCTGCCGGGCGAACCGATGGCCCCGCCATGACCCCGCTGGCGGATTTTCTGACCGCGCAAGGCTACCGGCCGATCGGGCTGGCGCGCACGGCGTCCGGCCATCTGGCCCTGGCGGAGGCGCGGGTGAACGGGCAGCCGGCCAGGCTTTATCTCGACACCGGCGCCGGGCAGACCCTGTTGGATCTGGCGTTTGCGCAGAAGCTGGGACTGCCCCTGGCGGCGGATTCCCGCCGGGGCGCGGGCGCCGGCGGCGGCAGCCTGGCCATTTTCAACGCCAGGGTGGCCGAACTGACGCTGGCCGGGTGGACGGAACGGGAGGTCGCCTGCGCGGCCATGGACCTCGCGCATGTCAATGAGGGACTGCGGCGGCGCGGTTTGAGCCTGATGGATGGCGTCATCGGCGGGGACCTGCTGGCCCGGCGCGATGCGGTGATCGACTGCCGGAAGGCGGTCCTCTACCTGAGGGCCGGCGCGCCGCCGAACCCATGAAAGCCCTCCTGGTGGACGACGAGCGCCTCGCGCGCAACGAGCTCCGGCGGCTGCTGGCGGCGCACCCGGGCGTCGCGGTCGTCGGCGAGGCGGCCGACGCCGACGAGGCCCGCGAGCGCGTCGCCGGGCTCCGCCCGGACCTGCTGTTCCTCGACGTGCAGATGCCGGGCGACGACGGCTTCGCGCTCCTCGAGTCGCTCGAGCCGCCGCTGCCGCAGGTGATCTTCACCACCGCGTACGACGAGTTCGCGGTGAAGGCCTTCGAGTTCAACGCCCTCGACTACCTGCTCAAGCCGGTGGATCCGGCGCGGCTGGCCGCGGCGCTGGAGAAGCTGGCGGCGCGCGGGGGCGCGGCGGGCCCGGCGGCGGACCGGCCGGCGCGGCTGGCGCCCGAGGACAAGGTCTTCGTGCGCGAGGGCGAGCGCTGCTGGTTCGTGGAGCTGAAGGCGATCCGCCTGATGGAGAGCGAGGGCAACTACACCCGCCTGCATTTCGAGGACGCGCAGCCGCAGCTCTTCCGCTCGCTCAACGCGATGGAGGAGCGCCTCGACCCGCGGACGTTCTTCCGGGCCAACCGCCGCCAGATCATCAACCTGGCGTGGGTCGACCGCATCGAGCCGTGGTTCAGCGGCGGCCTGCTCGTGCAGCTCAAGGGCGGGGCGAAGGTTGAGCTCTCCCGCCGGCAGGCCCAGGCCTTCCGGGAGCGGTTGAGCCTGTGAAGGCAAGGCGGGAAAGCGGGAAAGCGGGAAAGTGGAAAATCGGAGGCGCGGATCCGGGGACGCCGTTCGTTTCCCGCCTTCCCACTTTCGCGTTTTCCCGCTTTTGTGCACCCACATGATCGAGGCCCGGCAGCTCACCAAGGTGTTCCAGGACCGGAAGCGCGGCGAAATCCGCGCCGTCGACGGCGTGTCGTTCACCTGCCGGCCGGGGCAGATCTACGGACTGCTCGGGGCCAACGGCGCGGGCAAGACCACGACGCTGCGGCTGCTGGCCACGCTGCTGCGCCCCACCGCGGGCGGGGCGAGCGTCGCGGGGTTCGACGTCACCGCCGAGCCCGGCCGCGTGCGGGCGAACGTCGGCTTCCTCGCCACGAGCACGGCGCTCTACGGCCGGCTGACGGCGCGCGAGACCCTCACCTATTTCGGCCGCCTCCACGGGCTGGCCGACGCCGTGATCGCCGCCCGCGTCGAGCGGCTGGCGGACGAGCTCGGCATGCGCGAGTTCCTCGACCGGCGGGTGGAGAAGTACTCCACCGGCATGAAGCAGAAGACGTCGATCGCGCGCACCCTGGTGCACGACCCGGCGGTGAGCATCTTCGACGAGCCGACCGTGGGGCTCGACGTGATGACGGCCCGCAACATCGTGCGCTTCGTGCGCGACCGGCGCGACCGCGGCAAGACCGTGATCTACTCCACCCACGTGATGAGCGAGGTGGAGAAGCTCTGCGACGTGGTCGGCATCATCCACCGCGGCCGGCTGGTGGCCGAGGGCACGGTGGAACAGCTCCGCGCGCGCTACGGCGAACCCGACATGGAGGAGATCTTCGTGCGGGCGGTGGGCGGGGAGGAGGCGCCATGAACGCCCGCAACATCCTCACGGTCTACGGCAAGGAGCTGCGCGACTCGCTGCGCGACCGCCGGACGCTGGTCTCGATGATCCTGATCCCGCTGCTGATGATTCCCGGCATCATGATGGTGGCGGTGGGCGTGTCCGCTCGCGTGATGAGCAAGGCGCGCGCCGAGGTCCCCAGCGTGATGCTGCTGGGCGACGGCGACTCGCCGGCGGTGCATGCCGCGCTGGCGGCGAACCGGCGGATCCGCCTGGTGCCGGCGGCGCCGGACTGGCGGCAGCGCATCGCCGACAAGCAGCTGCGCGCCGCGGTGGAACTGCCGCCGGGCTTCGACGCCGCGCTGGCCCGGGGCGCGGCGGCGGAGGTGAAGATTTATGACTACGAGGGGGAACTGCGATCGGGCTTCGCGGTGGGCGAGCTGCGCACCTTCTTCAACGAGTACCGGCAGCGCACGGTCGCGGCGCGGCTGGCCGCGCGCGGCCTGCCCGCGGAGCTAATCCGACCGTTCGAGGTGCGGACGGAGAACGTGGCGCCGCCGGAGAAGGTCGGCGGCAATCTGGTCGGCGGCCTGATTCCCTACCTCGTCATCCTGCTCTGTTTCACCGGGGCGATGTACCCGGCGATGGACCTCACCGCCGGCGAAAAGGAGCGCGGCACGATGGAAACCATCCTGTGCAGCCCGGTGGCGCGGGGCGACCTCGTGCTCGGCAAGTTCCTCATGGTGCTGACGGCCTCGCTGGCGACGGGGCTGATCTCCCTGATCTCGTCCGGCGCCACCTTTCTCGCCCGCGGACTGGTCATGGGCGGCGCCCCGGCCGCGCGGGCCCTCCCGGGCCTGCCCGCGATCGACCCGGCCGGCCTGCTGCTGGTCCTGGTCATGGTGGTGCCGGTCGCGGTCCTGTTCTGCGCGGTGCTGCTGGCCGTGTCGCTGTACGCCAAGAGCATCAAGGAGGCGTCGAGCTACGCCTCGCCCATGATCATCCTGATCATCGTGCCGGCGATGATGGGGCTGCTGCCCGGCCTCGAGCTCAACGCCCGGCTCGCCCTCGTGCCGATCCTCAACCTCGCGCTCGTGAGCAAGGAGCTGGTGTCGGGCGTGTACCACTGGCCGTACCTCGCGCTCATCTTCGGTTCGACCTGCCTCTACGCCGCCGCGGCGCTGGCGTTCTGCGTGCGGATGTTCAACCGCGAGGACGTGCTATTCCGCGTCTGAGCGCGCGCGGGCCCCCGCGACGGTAAAACAAACATGCAAACCCGCCCGCGGGCGCGGCCGGGCGTCGCTCGCGATCTTGCGGGCTGCAACCCCCGTGAACCCCACAGGGGTAAAAAGGGGTAAATCCCCATGGACGGGGCTCAAATACTTTCCCGTCCGGTCTGCCCTGGGGTATCGTATCTCCGGTCCGACCGAGACCCCGATCCACTCAAAGGCACCATGAATTTCGTGAAGAAGATCCTCCTGGCCCACAGCGACGAGAAGACGCGTCGCACGCTCACGCTGCTGCTGGCCGGCGTCGGCTACGACGTTCGTCCCTGCGGGCGCGCGCCGGCGGCGCTCGAGGCCGCGCGCGCCGAATGGTTCGACCTGGCCCTGCTCGCCAATCCGCTGACCGAAACCGATCCGGTGGAGTTCGTCCACGCCCTCCGCAAGCTCCAGCCGCGCATCCCCGTGCTCCTGCTGGTCGACCAGCTCGAGCTGCCCTCGGTCATCCAGGGCATCCGCCTCGCGGTGACCGACGTCCTCGCCCCGAACGGCGACTGGACGCGCGTGGTGCGCCGCGTCCACGAGCTGCTCCGCCCCGGCGAGGCCGCCGGCCCCGTCGATCTCACGCCCGAGGAGCTGGCCGAGGTCGAGGCGATCCTGGCGAAATTCGACGCCGGTCTGGAGGACCCGGCCCCGGCGGCGGGCCCGCCCGCGACGGCCGAGGCGTTGCGCGAGGAGCTGCAGCGGCTCACCCGCGAGCGCGACGACATCAAGCAGACCGCCGAGCGGCTGGCGCGCGAGAAGGCCGCGCTGGAGGCGGAGCTGAAGACGCCGCCGGCCGGGCCGGCGGAGCACGCCGGCGTGGAGGCCGAGCGCGCCGCGCTGCGCAGCGAACGGGAGCTTGTCGCCGCGGCGCAGGCCGCGGTGGATGAAAAGGCCCGGGCCCTGACCGCGGCCCGCGAGGAATTGAATCGCGAGCGCGCCGCCCTGGCGGCGGAGCGCGCGCAGCCGCCGGCCGGGCCGGCGCCCGGGAAAACCGAGGACGAACTGGCGCGCGAACGCAGCCTGCTCGAGGACCTGCGCCTCGACCTGCAGACC
>Ga0335081_10022907_pt1 | contig 10106 bp, 16 predicted proteins | sample Lox_Sample_35_FD_206713 | JGI IMG/M metagenome (GOLD analysis project Ga0335081, IMG submission 206713) | Soil microbial communities from Loxahatchee National Wildlife Refuge, Florida, United States - Lox_Sample_3.5 | ecosystem: Environmental > Terrestrial > Soil > Wetlands | place: USA... | reverse complement strand
TGCCACAAGGTGGTTCGCTGGTTGGCACATGGGAGGCCGTGCTGATGTTTCAGAGTGAAAAGCGGTTGGCGACGTTACTATTTTTTGAAACCTGAGTTGTTTTCAATGGATTTAGTCAACTGTATGCTGTGAATTGCAAATAGCTGAATGACGGGTAAGCCCCTGATCGACAGGCGGAAAGCGCAGGGCCTTCTTCCGCTGCCCTTCGGAAAATAGAAAGTATGAAATGAGGCTTGGCAATTTGACGACGAGGGGACGAAGGAGAGTGCAAATGAGGGAATGAAGAGCGACGGTGTCGATAGACACTAAATATGGACATATGAATGAAATGTCGGCATTCCATTTTTCAACGTCGGCTGACTTTGGACGCATATTTTGAACAAACTGGTGCCTGAACAGGACCCGACGTCGTGGCTGAAGCTGCATGGCGTCGATCGTTTTCGAGGGGCCCTGACAAACACGACATGTTTAGTTTGTCCGTGTTGGCTTAGCGAGGGAAGCAGCGAGCGGCCAACTTCGGCGGACGTGGCGGCTAAACATCTAAGAATATTCAACTAGCCACCGCCTTTTGCCGATTCCGTGAATTTGGACCGCTATATTGTAGCAATATTCCCGCAAACTCCGCGGGGGCCCGACAGCGTTGTTGATGCATTGAGCGAGAAGATCATTCACACCTTCGCACTCGTCCGATCGCTCCGGAGGACTGCGGCAAATCCGTGACATCCCTTCTCCGCTTCGAGCCGACCCGTCATCAAGTCGTCCACTTGATTGCTCAGCTGTCGATTATAAATATCCCATTCTGGCGGTATATAACGAGTGGAGACGGAGCCCGGACCTGGTGCAGTGTAAGAGCGTTTCTCATGACCATGTCGTACGCGCGGAGTTCGTGCGTCAATGAGCCTCCCCAACCCTCGGACAGGACAGCCAACACATCCCCCCAACCCATTGTTCATCCCTCTCTCGCAAAGACTAGCGAATATGCTCATCATGATAAACACAATGCGAGGACGAACCCGGGGGCGATCCGGAAGCCAACAAATCCGATTCATCACCACATTGCACCTGCATTAGCTACCCCCTTCATGACCGGCGAAGGGCTCGTCCATCGAGGTATGGGATGATCAAAACTCCGTGAGGAACATAATCTAACGCGCAAAGGTCACTTGGTCCAACGATATGAAGATCGGACTGAAAATCCGGTTCCAGTAAAATTGAAATCTCTCGGCGATGGCACGGTCATAACTCGTAATTTCTTTTACGTATGGCTGTGATTAAACCCAGTATAGAGCCAACATGGGACTCATCCTCTTCGTCGAGCCCAGATGTCGAAAGGGAATCCTATACCTCTTCGGAAGCCGAAATCCCTGAATCAAACCTCGAACTCATTGACCGGGGGGAAACATATGTTCTTGCAACATCCGAGCTACCCCGGAAAATGGCCTCCAGACGACGCCAGTCCGGTCATAGACGCGAATTCCACAACGTGCCTTCTTGTAGCCGCGCCGTAATTGCTGACTAGAGTAGTTAATTTTTACACCTCAATATTCGACCTTGGATAGGATCAATCCAGTTTCTGCCGCTTCACCCTTCATTGGATTTTATACCCTCTTCTGGATCGGCTTGGCGATGTTCTCTCTTCGCACGTTTCTCGTTTCGTATCGTACCAAGGGGCGATTATTCGGCTACCAAATGGTGTCAATATTGAAGAAGGATCTGATTGTTTTGGCGGTTTTTGATGGGGCCATATTCGCGTCAACATTTATTTGTGTTGTGCTGCAAAAAGCTGTTTATCGTCGCTGGATATCTTGGAACCGGTCCGGTTGGATCTTGCAACATGTAACGACTACCTGTGGGATCGGTTTGACACCATAGTTTTGGCAAATGACCTTCCTCGGGGGAACAATAGCCTTCGCCTTCTTCCGTGAGTGGGAATGGCCCCAGACAGTCTTCATCCTCCTCCACTCTATAGTCCTCCTCATGAAGCAACACTCTTATGCCTTTTACACAGGCTGGCTGTCTGTCGAATCCCTCCGTCTCGAGCGTCTCCAGGGCGAACTCGGTTTCTTCGATGAAAACACTATGACCCAGTTGAATGGCCATCGCGGCTCCATCATGGAGGAGCGCGAAAGACTCGTAACGGAAATCGAGAATTCCCAACGCGCTTTAACGGGGTCAGTTTTCCATCAGGTCAAATACCCGGGTAATTTGACGTTTGCAAATTTCTTGGACTATATGCTTTGTCCGACGTTGATTTACGAGTTGGAGTATCCACGGACGGAGAGGGTGAGAATATGGTACATTTTAGAGAAAGCTGCTGCGACGTTTGGATCGATTGCATTGATGATCGTGATTACGGAACAGTACGTACTGCCGGCAATTCAACCGATCTTGCCGCCCAATACAATTGGGATGACCGTTTCTCAAAAGGTTGTTGAATTGGGATGGGTTTTGCTCGACAAGCTCTTGCCGTATTACTCCTGTCCAGAATTCCCATCTGATCACAGATTCATTACCCTTTATCTGCTTGCTTTCTATGTTATTTTCGAATGTGTTCTGAATGTATTCGCAGAGGTCACGCGCTTCGCCGACCGCGGATTTTATGATGCTTGGTGGAATAGTGTTACGTGGGATCAAGTACTGTTAACTCTGGAAGGCGCTGACTTGTTTTAGTTTGCGAGGGAATGGAACAAACCGGTCCACTTGTTTCTTTTGCGACATGTCTATTATTCCTCCATCTCAGCGTTTAGCATTTCCAAGACAAATGCCACATTCATAACTTTTCTACTTTCAGCTTGCGTTCATGAGTTGGTCATGGCTTGCATGTTTCATCGCTTGCGCGGTTATCTGCTGGTTTTGCAGGTGCAGACCACCTGCTTCTCTCCGATCGGGGGTATTGATAAGTAGATGTGCCAAATACCATTGATTTTCCTCGCAAGAACGGGTTTCTTCCGGAAGAGACAGTTACTCGGACACGTTATGTTTTGGGTAGGAATTTTTACGGGGCCTAGTCTTCTTTCGTTGCTTTATTTAATGTTTTGACCTTTATATGTTTTGAGCGATTTCCGCAGGAAATTTTGATCTAGGAGTTTCGTTGCAGGGGTCTTTCTAGGAAGGGGAATTCACTAGGTGGGTCAACTTAAATATTATTTTGAATCAACAGTTTCAGACAGCTCGAACAATGTCCGAAGGTTTTTCAATTGTTTCTTGTGCAACCATTATTCGAGAGATTTATTCAATGGAGACTCCGGAGATGAGAATCACACTACATAAAGGCCGCCTACAAAATTTCTGATATTTCTGCGCTATATTCCCCAGCGTCATACTATATACTCATGGATTCAATTCTGCCTGTACGGCAACGGTTTTTGATTGGTCATTGAAATGCCAAAGGTATGCTTCAAGGCTCCTATACTCCGCATAACCGCCTCATGAGCATATCTCCACATCTGAGCCTCGTACTCCCCAATACCGTTAATCCCGGATTTCTTCAAAACACCCACAAGAATCTGGGCATCCCTCAGAGCGGTATTCGCCCCAGATCCGCCAGTGGGTGGCATTGCGTGGACTGCGTCTCCAAGCAAAGTAACAATCGTGGGCTTCCATTTCTCGGGCCCCGTTATCGTGGTAACACGAACAACCGACGCTGTCTCGTCTTGTTGTAATTCGATGACTGCACGTAACGAGGGATCCCAATCCTCTATCATTTTGCGCGATAAGGCGGCAGCGCCTTTGGAGTCAAGGGAAAAGAATTCTTCGTCACTGAGGGGATAGTTGGAGGAACCAGATATCATAACCCAATAAACGTAATCTTTGACACTGACTAAATGCGGTGAGATCTCGGCTGGATCCCTGGGGAAAGTTATGAATTCGAGGAATAGGTGGACTTGATTTTCGTCAGAGATGATGGTCATCCATTCGCTCGCATATTTGTTGAATCGTTGCAGAAATTTGTCGGTAATTTGTGTCTTGCCGTAAATTGCTCGACCTTGGGTATGAACGGGATTGAAATCCGGTAGATATTGCCGGCGAACTCGAGAATACATCCCATCAGCGCCAACCAGGAGATCCCCCTCGACACTTGTTCCGTCCTCGAAATGAGCAACGACTTTATCTCCCTTCTCTTCATAGTGAACAAATTCCTTCCCGAATTGGACCGTATTTTCCAGCTCCCTTAAGAGCACGTCTCGCAAGGTCGCTCGATCCACCGTGTGTACGTCACTCCCGGACCCTTCCCCACCAATCCCTCGAAGCTGATTCATCCCCTCACTCCGCACCTTCACCTTTCCATTCACACCGTCGACTTGGGTAAACCAAAGATAGTCTTAGCCGACGTGTCTTCGAATAATTTCCAAAGATTTTCAGGTAGATTCTCTCTCAAGGCGGCGGAACCTGGCAGATTAATGCGCAAGCGATAACCCTGTCGTCGAGCATCTTTCGAGACATCTCGTTCAAAAATAGAAAATGAGATGCCTTCCTTTTTGAGGCCTTGGGCAAGACAAAGGCCACCCAATCCGCCGCCGATGATGATTATGTGCATGATTGAGAATTATTGTCGACAGCTTGGTTGAGTGAGTGACACTATATATTAATTGCGGTTCAGTCGCGCCGATCATTTCGCCGATCGCACATGGCCGATCGGATGCGAACATTTGAGCGCAACTTCAACCAATGCCCTGAGTCAGCGCTCCGAATCAGAATCGCCGACATCTAGCTATCTAGACTCTTAATTTACACTGTCTAAAGTCTAGACAGAAGGTTGCTAGACAACCAGATATCTTAGATCAAAAGATAAACATTTAAATTTTATATATTTAATTAAATATAATTTGATTATTTATATTTTCAATCTCAGTAATATAAATAGTTAACTATTTCATTTGTTTATAAATATCTGAATTTTTTTTTTTTTTTTTTTTTGATCCAATTATTTGACAACTTTCTATTGAAACTCTAGGTAATCTAAAAGTCAAAGTTTAAACAGAAAGTTAGCAAAATTAGAGTCCTCTAGAGAAACAGTTAGATTATAGTTAGTTAAAGATCTAAAATTCTCAAACACCAGTGATTTAGATCATTAATTATCTCATATTTTATAAATATCTGAAATTCAGATTCTTATCTTTTGCCTAGTTGTCTAGCAACCTTCCATCTAGACTTTAGATGGTCTAAAATTCAGGGTCTAAACAGCTTGACGTCGGCGGCTCGGATCACTGGGTGCGGTCGCGGTCACAACGCCTTTTGTGAGTTCGGAAGACCCGGGGGCGACCGGCCATCGCCAATTGGGGTGCCGCCCTTCACTTCTTCAAAGACGCTTCACCGACGAGGGTGCCTTTGTGCATGCTGAAGGAATTGATGGTGGTATTCAGCTCGACGGGTAGTCACGAAGAGCAAGCTGATTGCTAATCCAAGGTCAGGTTGGGGGATTGGTGGTCCGCCCCGGGCCGGCAATTGACTGTTATAACTATGGGAATGCGACTGTCCAAATCAGGACGACTTCTAGCATCGGAACCCATTGTTTTGAAGGCTTCAAACCCTGGAGTCGATGTCTTCGAAGCGAACTTGGACGATGTGGAGGGATTGAAAGCTGCTGCTAATGGTGTGTTTTGCGTTCCCGAGTGTTGGGAGCAATACGCTACTGAAGTTCGGTGCCGCAAAAACTTGGTGGATCACGCGAGGGTCCAGTATTTCTGCTTTCGATCATCATCTGTCCCTCATTTTGAATACAAATCAGAAATCAAGGTGACGTTATCAAGGCGCTTCCAATGGTATGCGATACAATTCGGAATCCCTAGAATGTGCCTTTATTTTATTCTTCTCTCTATTTCCAGCCAAATCAAGCCGTTCCAAGAAGGAAAGAGGGTACTTGCATCACTCCGTTCGGTATGCTTCCCGATGGCGCCGTGGTTCCAATTGCGTGGTTCTAATTGACAGCGAAGTTATTTCTGTTGGCCCAGGGCTTGGGTTTCGGCTATGTTTATAGATCACGGAACGGGATTAGGAAGGCTACGAAAGTGGTTACACAATGGCTGACAGTCCCTGAAATGACATTAGCACTCAAAGTCACAGAAAGAACGTTGTCCTCTTCAAATGAGTCAAGAACAGTTTCCGGAAGGCAAAACTTCAGAGGATCATCTGGCTGCTGAGCTTTTCCGAGGCAATCTATCCGCAGTCGAGGTCCAGCACCTTTCGGAACTCGTTGATGTCTAGCATCATCGTCCCGAAAGAGGAGTCCGGGATTTGGAAATGAATTTGAAATTGTGTCCCAGAACCCACGATGTACGAGACCTGCATCCACAAATATAATGATACCTTGTTTGTATAACATAACTATGGAAAATGGACACGTGGGCCCTGCTATGGAGTTTCTTTATTCCGAAAGCCGCGATCGGAGCGGATATTCCCACTTCCCAACGACTTTCAGGTGACGACATTTTACCCCAGCGTTTTGAATATTTGGCTCATGAAATCGGTCCCCTCGCACAGTCATTCTGCTAGAGATGCGTATTCCACCGTTTCTGATGACCAGAAGTCACCCTCTGACACGCATGCTTTCCTCAGCTCAGCTCGAAATGAGGGATGTTTGAGAATCGTTCGAAGTCGCCCACAAAAGATCTCAAAATCGGACCGCGTGCGTGGCATATCGACGTGACGTCATTTCATTCCTTGACTAAAATAAGGTTGTCTGTACGGCGGTAGTAAAGAATTCCCTTCAAAAAGGGCGGAAGGATGGAGAAATGATGCTTTGGCGTACGGAACATAGTGCTGCGCGATGATCAATGTGCCTTACTATGACGCCCAATACCTCTCTCTACCTCTAGAAGAATGCTCCTATTCTTAGCTAGAATGATACGCCATGTCCTCAAATCCCAAAAGATGGTCTATCTCGCCAACCGTAATGATTTCTCCAGTTCCATCCGAATCTAGAACCACCTTGGTAATAGAGCAATGACTAGCGGTCCTGTCGAAGTCCACTTGACTACGTTTGATCGAATCATGGATGGCAAAATCCTGAGATCTCATGTACCGAAGCAATCCAGTAATGATAGCCCCGTGTGTCACTACCAGCACAATTGCATCTGTGGCCCGAAGGGGACTGATCCGACTTTCCCAGAACCGCATGATTCGTTTGACAACTTCCCCTTCCCTCTAGACATTTAGTAAGTCAAATGCGACAGACCACCTCTTGGCCGAAGGTAACTGCGAATGTCTCAAAAGAAACCCCGCAGCTACGCGCATATGCTTTAATCTCTTTCTTGGGGAGACCGAGGAGACTTCCGCGGTGAATCTCTTGAATATCCTCATCAACGATACAAGAAGGGATCAGGGCTCGATTCCAGTCGCGGATCTCGTCACACGTCTAAGTAAGCTTCTCGATTTCGAATAACCGAGGGCTACCTGCCTGGCGCGGTTTTGCGGGCTGCAAAAAATATGTGTAATTGGAAGTTCGGCAAGTGTGGCTGCCAATAATCGCGACTGATGGATACCCGTGCCGTTGAGGGCATTGTCTAGTTTTAAGTGCATGGATAGGAAAGATGGTGTGTACCCAGTCGTCCTTGAACGACGCCTCGTCTCTACTAGTCAGTGGCACCATCGAGGAGTCACAACATTTTCTTCGGTCTCGCCGTGTCGCACAATGAAGATCTGGGATGTCAGAAATGGTTGGAACGACAAACTCACTCTCATCCGAGTCGCTCGTTGACCTAGAAAACTGTTGATATAGTTGCTCTGAAGCAAGCGAGACCCGGATATAAAGGGTTGCGCAGTCGAAGCGATAAGAGGATGCCGAAATTACGCGCATTGCTATACCGTTCAGGGCGCTTTTCTCAAAAGCACCAATCATGATTCTTATATACAGCACGTCCTAACTTTGCTTTCGGATTGGGTCGGAGTGAGGCTCTATCAACTATGTGCATACGCACGAGCCGCCGTGCGGTGGTCATAGCCGCCGGCGGGCGTGGGGGTTGCCGAGTGGGGTAGGGATTTGCACGTTCCCCTCCGGAAATTTTGTTTTCCATTTCTGCGCCGTTCCGCCGTTGTCGTCGCGCATGCAAATGAGACTTCTCGGCTCCCCTTTTCCGAATGTTCATCATGATGTTCACCTTGAGAAGAGAGGCGGAGCCAGAATGAGGATTTTTGTTTGACGTCGATCGAACTGTCGATGGACTCCGTCATGATTGGATCGCACGACCGCCCTAGGCCGCGTACCAAGTTCCAAGTCAACGGACCGACATCACCCAATCCCGTTTGGTGTCACCAAATATCGCAATCGCCGTTCGCCCGTACAATCCTAAACTTCCCGGTCTCCGAGAGAACCTCCTTCTAAGGTTCTAGCCGTGAACCATCTTTGTCTGTCTTCCTGAACAAAATTGAAGAATGGGTCATTCATCGGCTCATTCATTGACCGATGAGACCGTTGCTGATCGAGAAAATACCGGGATTGGCGATAACAAGTTGGATGGACCGAAAGATAGTCAAGAAAAGGAGGGAAGCTTGGAATTGGGACATCAGGATCCTCCGGCGTGGTCAGCCGGCTTTCGAGAGGGGGGAATGGAGAACATGAAAGTTGGTGGTGGCGTTGATCCCGTTTTCGAGGCCAAGGCCGCGGTTGTCAATGCCGCATTTCAACATATGGGGATGGGGAAATACCAATGGAAGCTATTCGCCCTCTGTGGATTTGGATGGGTTTCAAGTTGTATGACCAATTCTGATGGGTAGGCCGCCGACAACTTGTGGTTGCAAGGCGTTGCTATTATTCTCCCTCAAGTCGGCAAGGAATTCAACCCTCCGCATCAGACTTTCCTAACCCTGGCCTTGTATACCGGTTTAATCGTTGGCGCTTCCTTCTGGGGAATCGGTGCAGACCTTATGGGAAGGCGGCTGGCATTCAACCTGACGCTTTTTATCGCCTCCGTATTTGGTACGTCCGCTGGCGCAGGCTCGAATTTTGTCGCCACAGCCGCAATGATTGCTTGTGTCGGTCTTGGAACTGGTGGAAATCTTCCTGTTGACGGCGCTATTTTCCTCGAATTCGTCCCAGGAAGACATCAATTCTTATTGACGATGTATCTCCGAACACGCAACCGCTAATGGCAGCCTGAGTGTCTGGTGGTGCGTCGGTCAAGTCGTCGCATCCGTAATCGCTTGGGGTCTGATTGGAAACTATTCTTGTGAAACATCTGCAGACTGTACTCGGGAAAATAACATGGGATGGCGGTACACTCTCTTCACGATGGGCGCAATCACTTTCTTAATGGTCCGCCGCAGCGTCTCTATGCATACTGACGATTCGCAGTTTTTTGCGCGATTCTTGGTTTTCCACCTTTTCGAATCTCCGAAGTATCTTCTCGGCCAAGGCCGTGATGAGAAAGCGGTTGAAGTTGTCGCTGCAGTTGCCAAGCACAACGGCACTGCCTCTCCCTTAACAATCGAACACCTCCGTGAGTGCGAAATGGAGTTCTCATCTATTCCAGGCGAACTAGCCCGTCAAGACACCTCGTTCATGACAAACTTGAGGCGCGCCGTAAGACAGTTTTCTTTGGCGCACGTCAAGGCGTTATGGTCAACACCGCGGTTGGCGTACAGTACGACTTTGGTTGTCTTGCTTTGGGGAATCATTGGGCTTGCGTATCCGCTGTATAATGCTTTTTTGCCTATTTATCTGGCGAACGCTGGCGCTCAAGCCAGTAGTGGTAGTGTATTCATTACATATCGGAATTATGTTATCATTTCTGTAACGCTATTTCGATTGGTATCTGACGATAGGTTTGCGGAATTCCAGGCTCCGTCATTGGCGGTTTTGTTATCGAATGGCGCATTGGTCGTAAAGGCGTCATGAGTTCTACCTTCACATTTACAAACCTAATTTCAGGTCTATCCACCATCCTTACAGGTGTATTCTTGTTCCTCTTTGTCGCTACTGCTCGAACTGATGCTGCAATTCTGGGGTTCAACTGTGCTACGGCGTTAACCCAGAACGTTATGTACGGGGTCCTCTATGCCTACACTCCCGAAATCCTTCCCAGCGTTCATCGTGGGACAGGCTCTGGTATAGCAGCCTGCTTCAATCGGATCTGCGGCCTCATGGCCCCGATCATCGGAGCGTATGTAGG
>Ga0335081_10022906_pt1 | contig 10106 bp, 8 predicted proteins | sample Lox_Sample_35_FD_206713 | JGI IMG/M metagenome (GOLD analysis project Ga0335081, IMG submission 206713) | Soil microbial communities from Loxahatchee National Wildlife Refuge, Florida, United States - Lox_Sample_3.5 | ecosystem: Environmental > Terrestrial > Soil > Wetlands | place: USA: Florida... | reverse complement strand
CGCCTATTCGACGATCGTCTGCGACGCCATAGCGCGGCGCAAGCGCGCGCTGGGAATCGACACCTGGTTTTTGACCGGAACCGACGAGCACGGGCAGAAGATCGAGCGCTCGGCCAGGCAGGCCGGTCGCACGCCGCAGGAGTTCGCCACAGCCATTGCCGGGGAGTTTCGCGCGCTGTGGGACCGGCTCGGCATCACCTACGACGACTTCATCCGCACCACCGAACCGCGGCACAAGTGCGGCGTGCAGCAGCTCTTTGGCACTCTGCGCGACAAGGGATTCATCTACAAGGGCTCGTACTCGGGCCAGTATTGCATCTACGACGAGGCTTACGTTGACGGGCCGCCCGGCACCCCTTGCCCGGACTGCGGCCGCATTACGGAGACGGTGAGCGAAGAAAACTACTTCTTCAAGCTTTCGGCCTTCGAGCGCAAACTGCTCGAGTTCTACGAAGCCCATCCCGATTTCATGGCGCCGGAATCGGCGCGGCGCGAAGTCATCTCGTTTGTGCGCGGCGGCCTGAAGGATCTCTCGCTCAGCCGCACCAGCGTCGCCTGGGGCATTCCCGTGCCGGGCGACGAGACGCATGTGATCTACGTGTGGTTCGACGCGCTGGTCAATTACATCACGGCGCTGGGCTATGGGTCGGACGATGCCGCCGATCGCGAGCGCTTCGCGAAGTTCTGGCCGGCCGACATTCACCTGGTCGGCAAGGAGATCACGCGCTTTCATTGCGTCTACTGGCCGGCGTTTTTGATGGCCGCGGGAATTGCGCCTCCGCGCTCGGTCAAGGCAAATGGCTGGCTGCTCTTCGACCAGGGCAAAATGTCGAAGTCGCGCGGCAACATTGTGCGCGCCGAGACCGTGCAGGACGTGCTCGGAGCCGACGCGCTGCGCTATTTCCTGCTGCGCGAGATTCCCTTCGGGCAGGACGGCAACTTCAGCTTCGATGCGCTGGTGCAGCGCTACAACGGCGACCTGGCCAACGGCTACGGCAACCTGGTGAGCCGCGTGGTGAACATGGTGCACAAGTATTTCGGCGGAATTGTGCCGGAGCCGGGCGCCGAGACCGCGGCTGAAGGCGCGTTGCGCGAGGGCGCCGCCCGAATGATCGCCGAGTTTCCGCCCGCCTTCGACGCGCTGAATTTTTCCGACGCGCTCAAGACGGTGTGGACCTTCGTCGCCGAAACCGACGGCTACCTGACCGCCAACGCGCCGTGGAAGAAGCACGCCGAGCGCTCCGAAGCCGATCACGCGCAGCTTCAGGCGCTCGTCTATCCCATTCTGCCGGAATCCGCATCGAAGGTTTGGCGGCAGCTTGGATTGGGTGACATTCAGGATGCGGCCAGGAATCAATTCCTGAAGGATCTCGCGTGGGGCGGGCTCAAGGCCGGAACCCGATTCGGCACGCCGGCGCCGCTCTTTCCCCGCGCGGAACAGGACGCAATCGATCGTATGCAGAAGCTTGAAGAAGAGAACAATCGCTCCGCCGTGGAAGCGGCCAGTGGAAGCAAGAACGAAGCCGCCGCTGAGCCGGCTCCGGCCCCCGCCCCGCCCACGGCTTCGCCTTCTGTCAACCCCGTTACGGCGCAGGATCAAGCCGAGGCGGCGCGCGCCGGCGAGACCATTACGCCGGCCACCGGCGTCCCTCATGACCCGGATAAGCCGCTGCCAACGGCGAAAGTGCACCAGGTCCCGGCGGAACTCTCCAGCAGCCGGCTGAGCACCACGCCGGCCGATGCGCCTTCCGACAAGCCCCTCCACCCCACGCAGGCCGCCGGCGAACCCGCCACGCCACCGGCAGCGGGAGAGGCAAAGATCGGCATTGACGACTTTGCCAAAGTGGACCTGCGCGTGGCCCAGGTGCTGGTGGCCGAGCGCGTTCCCAAAGCCGACAAGCTGTTGCGCCTGGAGATCGACCTGGGCTACGAGAAGCGGCAGATCCTGGCCGGCATCGCGGAGCACTACGAGCCGGAGAAGCTCATCGGCCGCAAGATCGTGATCGTGGCTAATCTGGCTCCGCGCAAGATGCGCGGCCTGGAATCGAACGGAATGCTGCTGGCCGCGTCGTTGCCCGACGGCGCGCCGGTGCTGGCCGGATTCCTGGAAGATGTGCCGCTGGGCGCGCGATTGAAGTAACCGACTCATCCACCGGGCCGGGAGCGTATACACATAATTCGTGCTACCCTTACACATCGAGGAGCGCGAATGCGAACCAACATCGACATCGACGACAAGCTGATGCGCCAGGCTATGAAGGCGACCGGCGCCAAGACCAAGAAGGCCGCCGTCGAATCAGCTCTTCGGCTTTCGGTCCAGCTCAAACAGCAAGAGGGAATTCGCAAACTGCGCGGCAAGGTCGTGTGGCGCGGTCACGATGACGATTGGTTGGCTCCGGACGAAGAGATTCTGAGGAAGCGAAGGGAGAACGAGCGGACCGCGGACTCTGGCCGACCTGAATCGAAGGAAGCAGCCTGATAACGCGAACTGGTCTATGAGCGTAGCCGATAAACGATGACAATCGTGGATACATCGGTACTCGTCGCCTACCTCAATGGGCGGATTGACTCTCGGACCGACTGGCTCCATCTGAATCTCGGTCTGCGTCGGCTGGGGATTACGACCTTGATCCTTAGCGAAGTCCTGCAGGGAGTCCGCACCGACAAATTGTTCCGTGAAACTCTGAGAGAATTGGAACGATTTGCGGTATTTGAAACCGCAGGCAGAGATTTGGCGGTGGCCTCTGCGCAAAATTATCGCGCCTTGCGCAGTAAGGGCATCACAATTCGCAGCTTGATCGATTGCTTTACTGCGACCTTCTGCATCGAGCAGGGCTTCGAGCTGCTCCACAACGACCGCGACTTCGACGCATTTGAGCAGTACTTCGGTCTGGTCGTCGTCGATCCGAGCCTGCGAATTTAGGTTGAAATAGAAATACGCCCCAGCGCGAGGTCTCAACATTGCTCATCGACTCCCACGCCCACCTGGACAGCCACCGCTACGACGACGATCGCGCCGCGATGCTGGCGCGCGCTCAAGCTGCCGGCGTGGGCGCGGTGCTCTCCATCGGCATTGGCGAAGGACCGGCGGAGATGCACCAGGCGCTCGATCTTTGCCGGCAGTTCAATGGGCAGCCGGAAATGCCGCGGCTCTATGCAAGCGCTGGGATTTACCCCCACAATACCGGCGAGGCCGACGATGCGGCTTTGGCCAGGCTCGATCGCCTTCTCGCCGAGCCGGAGGTGATCGCCTGCGGCGAGATTGGGTTCGACTACTACCATGAAGGCGCGCCTGCCGAGGTACAGCGCGAGGGACTTATCGCGCAGCTTGAGATCGCCGCCGCGCGCAAGCGGCCCATCCTGATCCATTGCCGCGCCAAAGAAGGAACCACGGATGCCTGGGACGATCTTTTCCTCGTTATGGACCAGCATTGGCGCAAAACGGGATTGGGCGGCATCATGCATTGCTTCGGGGGCGAGTGGGAGCAGGCGAGGCGCTCGCTCGACCTCGGATTTCTGGTCTCGTTTGCCGGAAACCTGACCTACCCCAAGGCGCAGCCGTTGCGTGACGTGGCCGCGAGGATGCCGCTCGACGGCATCCTGGTCGAAACGGACGCGCCCTGGCTCGCGCCGGCCTCGAACCGCGGCAAGCGCAATGAGCCGGCGTGGGTGGCCCAGACCGCCGATGCGTTGGCCGGTTTATTGGGCATTTCCAAGGATGAAATCGCCGATTCGACCACGAAAAACTTCTTCCGCCTGTTTCGCATTCCCCCCGACGTGGGAAACTAAAGGAGTTGCAGTCGCACGACCTGCCGCCCAGGCAGGCAGGGAGCAGACCATGGCGCAGGATAATTCGTTCGATATTGTCAGCAAGGTCGACATTCAGGAAGAGCGCAACGCCATCGAACAGGCGATGAAGGAGATTCGCCAGCGCTTCGATCTCAAGGATTCTCATTCGGAGATTCATTTGGAGGGCAACGACGCCGTCCAACTGGCTTCGGCCAACGAATACAAATTGGAGGCGATTAAGGAGATCCTGGGGCAGAAGCTGGTGAAACGCGGAGTGTCGCTCAAGAATCTCACCTATGCCAAGATTGAGCCTGCCGCGGGCCAGAGCGTCCGGCAGAGAATCTCGCTGCAGCAAGGCATTCCAGCCGAAAAAGCCAAGGAGATCGTCCGCATTGTGAAAGACTCGAAGAAGAAGGCCCAGGTCAGCATCCAGGGCGACTCGGTAAGGATCAGCAGCAAGGACCGCGACGTCTTGCAGGAGGTCATTGCCCTGCTTCGCGGCAAGGACCTGGGCCTCGATCTGCAGTTCACGAACTATCGTACGTTCTAGGTCGCCAGCGGCTTGGTTGGCGATTGGAGGCAATAGCCACTTACACTCATAAGTATACGCAGCAGAACCGCGGGGCGATTCCCCGGCACCGGAGGACCTTGAGCACACTGGCGATAGCGACGGCGAGAGAGGTCTTCGATCTGCTGCGCGACGATCTGGTTGCGGTCGAGCAGGAACTGGGCCGCGATGCTGCTTCCACCGTCGATACCATTACCGAGATCGCCGAATACCTGCGCGAAGGCGGCGGCAAGCGCATTCGGCCGTCGCTGCTTCTGCTATCGGCGCACCTTTTCGGGCATTCGGGATTCAGCGCCATCCGCCTGGGCGCAGTGGTCGAACTGGTGCATACGGCGACGCTGGTCCACGACGACATCATCGACGGCGCCGACACGCGCCGCGGCCGGCCTTCGGCGAACACCACCTGGGGCAACGAGAAATGCGTGCTGGCCGGCGACTGGCTCTACATGCAGGCCTTCAAGGTGGCGCTCGAGGAGCGCAACTTCCGCGTCCTCGACCTGCTCATCGGCCTCACCCAGCAGATGGTCGAAGGTGAGCTGTTGCAAATCCAGAAGCTCGGCAAAGCCGTTTCTGAGGCCGAGTACTACGACCTCATCTATCGCAAGACCGCCTGCCTGTTTTCGGTTTCCATGCGGCTGGGCGCGGTGCTGGCCGGCGCCACCGAGGCGCAGGAAGCGAGCCTGGCCGTCTATGGCCGCGCCGTCGGCCTGGCCTTTCAGATCGTCGACGATGTCCTGGACCTGACCGCGACCGAGGAGGTTCTGGGCAAGCCCGTCGCCAGCGACCTGCGCGAGGGCAAAGCGACGCTGGCGGTGATTCACTCGTTCCACCACGGTTCGGCGATCGACCGGCACGCCATCCGGCGCGTGCTGGACGATCGCAGCTTCGAGAATGTTTGCCGCGCGGAAATTCAGCAGATGCTGGCGCGCAACGGCTCGGTCGAGTACGCCATGGCTGCCGCCGACCGCTACGCCGAGCAGGCGCGACAGGCGATCGCCGGATTTGCAGATTCCGAATTCAAGCGCGCTCTGCTCTGGGTACCGGATTTCGTCGTCGCGCGAGAAAAATAAGGGCGCGCCCCAGGATGAACCGCTCGATCAGCCTTCGGGCGAAAGCAAAGGTTCGCCCACCCGAATCGGCAGTTCTCCCGCAGCCTCCGTCGCTCGCTCCGCAACCATCGCCGGCCGCAGAGCCAGCGCGTCCTCGATGAGATCGGCCGCGCGCTCCAGGCCATCCACTCGCCGCATGGCCGCCTGCAACTCCCCGGCAGCCTTGCGATAGTTCGCGTCTTCGAGCACTTGCCGCACCGCCGCGCGAAGCCGCTTCGCGCTGAGTTTCGCACGCGAAACCACGACTCCGGCTCCGCGCGCTGCCACTCGCGCGGCTACCCCCGGCTGGTCGTTGCCCAGCGGAAGACAAACCAGCGGCACGCCTTCCGCCAGCGACTCCAGCACAGTATTTAAGCCTGCATGCGTGATCACCGCCGCCGCCTGCTTCACAATTTCAAGCTGAGGCGCATAGCGCACCATGATCGGGTCGCCGGCGAGCGCGCCCAGGCACGCCGGATCGAGCCCTCCGCCCAGCGAGATGACCAGTTGCATATCGAGTCCCGCACAGGCCTCCGCGATCGTCCTGAAGATCGCTTCCGAGCCGTTTTGCAGCGTACCGAGCGACGCATAGACCAGCGGACGGCCGTCGAGCCGCTCCCAGGGAAACTCGACCGGGGGTCGCTGCTGCGCATCGACGAACGGACCTGTGTAATGAAGCGCCGCCGGCTTTGCCCCTACGTCGAACTCCAGCGCCTCCGGCAGCTGCGCAATCTGCGCCAGCGTCGAGAGCGCGTCGGTCGACCGGAGCAGGGGCTTCAATCCCCACGCGCGCCTTTGCTCGTTCACCAGCTGAAAGATCGGCGCCGCAACCCGGGAGAGCAAGCGAAATCCCAGCCGGTTGCGCAGCCGGCTGAACGCATCCTGGCCGGCTTTCCATCCAAAGCAGAACGGCGGAATGCGATCGTCCTGAACCAGCGGAGGAAACATGGCAATGGACACAAATGGCAGGCCGAGGTGTTCGGCCACATTGCCCCCCATATCCGCCTCGTCCACCAGCAGCGCATCCACATTCGCCTTTCGCACCGCTTCGGGGCCGTCGCGCAGGATCATCCGCGCCGTGTTCTTCACACGCTCCACGGTGAATCTGAAGGTTGCCAGGCCCTTCAGCTCGCCCAGCCGCTCATCGAGCTTGCGCAGCGTTCCGGGCGGATAGTCTTCTGCGCCGATCAACGAGAACTCGACGCCCGCTGCGCGAATGCGAGCCTCGGTATCGGCAATGCCGAAGATGACGACTTCGTGGCCGCGGCGCATCAGGGTCCGCGCCAGCGCGGTCATGGGATTGATATGCCCGGTTCCGGGGAAGCAGAACGCGCCCAGTCTTGCCATTTATCGTTTTCCATCCTGCGGGAAATTCGGGAGCACGTATGACGTACGATGCATCAGCGGGAATGGATTTGAATTATAGATCACCATTGGCAGGACACTTCGTTTTGCGTTAGAAGGCGCAGGGCGATCGCATGAATGCGGAATCGCGTCAAAGTGTCGTTTTGAAAGGGCACAGCTTCAGCCGTTCCTCGATGGGCCTTCGGCCCGCCCAAGCGGACGAAGACGTTCTTGACCATTCAAAGGGGTTGCCACCCTTTTCGCACGTCCGCGGCTGCGGTCGGGCGAAAGGGTGGGATTCTCGATACCCGCGTCTTCGACGCCGGATCGCAATTCACGCGAGAACAGGAGCGCAGCGACCCGACGGCATGATAAGCTTCGCCGCGTGCCGTCCGCAGCACGAATGCGGCGCCGGCACCGGGAGAAAGACGATGCGCATGGTCATGCATGTTCGCTTGCCGCACGAACCATTCAACACCCAGGTCAAGAATGGAACCGCGGGATCCGTGATGAAAAAGATACTCGACGAGCAAAAACCCGAGGCTGCCTACTTTTGCGAGTGGGATGGACATCGCTCCGGTCTGCTGGTGGTGGACGTGAGCGACACAGCACAGATTCCGGTCCTGGCCGAGCCCTGGTTTCTCAACTTTCATGCCGACGTCCATCTGCGCCCGGCGATGACGGTTGAGGACCTGGGCCGCGCCAACCTTGATGCCATCGGGAATAAATGGGCATAGAGAGGCCGCTCTCTCCCCGAATCCTGAAGCACCTTTCCCTCCCCCGACTTCCCTCTCGACCGCCCTCGCTGTTTCCTCAGGCCACCGGCAGCCGCGTTTGCTACACTCCGCATACACTTTCCCCATCGGAGAGACTGAATGCAAAAGCTGGCCATTGCCGCCTTGGTGTTGTGTTCTCTGGGAACTGCTGAAGTCGTCGCGGCACAAACGTCCTCTTCACCGGCAGCGAAGCGCACACTGGTCCGCGCCGGCCGCCTGCTCGACGTGAAAAGCGGCAAGCTGGTCGATGCACAGACCCTTGTCGTGGCCGGCGGCGCCATCCAATCCATTGCGCCGACGGCCCAGGTTGCGGCGCAGCCCGGTGACACGGTGATCGACCTCGGCGCCTTGACGGTGCTGCCCGGGCTGATCGACGTGCACACTCACCTGACCAGCAATACCGACTTCGATCCCTACCAGGAACTGATCGTGACCACCGGAAGAGAGGCGATCAATGGAGTCGCCAACGCACGCACCACGCTGCTGGCCGGCATTACCTCGGTGCGCAATGTGGGCGCGGGGGGCTACACCGACGTCGATCTGCGCGACGCCATCAACTCCGGCCAGGTTCCCGGGCCGCACATGCTGGTGAGCGGCCCGGCGATCGGCATCACCGGCGGCCACTGCGACGACAATCTCCTCCCATTCCAGTACCACCAGGTCGGTGACGGCGTGGCTGATGGCATTTCTGGCGTGCAGCACATGGTGCGGCAGAACATCAAGTATGGCGCCGACCTGATCAAGATCTGCGCCACCGGCGGCGTGCTGTCCAAAGGCGACGACCCGCAGGCTTCGCAGTTCACTCTGGAAGAGATGCAGGCCATCGTCGCCGACGCGCACCGCCTCGGCCGCAAAGTAGCCGCGCATGCGCACGGAGCGCAGGGCATTCTGTGGGCGACCGAGGCCGGGGTCGATTCCATCGAGCACGGCAGCTACATCAACGATGAAGCTATCGCCGAAATGAAGAAACGCGGCACGTATCTCGTGCCCACGATTTATCTGGAAGACTGGATCGTGGAGAAAGGCAACCTGCCGCCCTTCTATCACCAGAAGATGATCGACGTGATCGCCGTGGCCAAGAACAATCTCCGCCATGCGATTCAGTCGGGCGTAAAGGTCGCCATGGGCACCGATGCGGCCGTCTATCCGCACGGCCTCAATGCCCACGAGCTCGACGTCTACGTCAATCAAATGGGCATGTCGCCGCTGGCCGCGTTGCAAACCGCAACGATCCATGCCGCCGACCTGATGGGCTGGAGCGCGAAAGCCGGCACGCTCGAGCCCGGCAAATTGGCCGACATCATCGCCGTCGACAAAAGCCCGCTCGACGACATCCGCGTGCTGCAGGATGTGAAGTTTGTGATGAAGGCGGGAGTTGTCTACAAGAACGAAGTCAGCTCACGGTGATCGGCGCGCTAGGAGACTTCAGTGATCAGGCCCATTCGAACCGCGCTCTTCCTCATTGCCTGCATGCTTTCCGCGGGCTCGTCGATCTGCCACAGCCAGAGCACCTCGCCGCTGCCGATGCTCGACGCGCAGCAGCAGCAATCCATCGACTCCTTTGTCGCCGGCGAGCTGGCGCGGCAGCGCATTCCGGGGCTGGCGCTCGGCATCTACAGCCGCGGGCGCATCCTGCTGGCTAAAGGCTACGGCCTGTCCAACGTCGAGCTCAATGTGCCGGTGAAGGCGGAGACCATCTTCCAATCGGGCTCGGTCGGCAAGCAGTTCGTCTCGGCGGCGATCATGATGCTCGTTGAGGAAGGCAAGATCTCCCTCGACGACAACATCGCCAAATTCTTTCCCGATGCGCCGGCCAGCTGGAAGCCGATCCTGATCGAGAACCTGCTCTCCCACACCTCCGGTCTTTCCGAGTACGAAAGCGACGACCGCACCGGACCCAATGGACCGTTCTACCTGCGCCTGGATTTCACCGAAGACGAGCTGGTGAAGAAAATTGAGGCGCTTCCTATCGAATGGTCGCCGGGCAGCAACTGGGCCTATCGCAACACAAATTATGTTCTGCTCGGCGTCATCCTTCACAAGATCACCGGCATGCGCTACGACGAATTTCTGGCCGAGCGGATCTTCAAGCCGCTGGGAATGGCCTCGACACGCCTGATCAGCGAGCATGACATCATTCCCAATCGCGCGGCCGGCTATCAGATCGATGACGGGCAACTCAAGAATCAGGATTGGGTCTCGCCCACGTTTAATTCCACCGCCGATGGCGCGCTCTACTTCAACGTGCTCGACCTCGCCAGATGGGATGAGGCGTTGTACGGCACACGGCTTCTCAAGCAGTCGAGCCTCGACCGCATCTGGACCGTGTATCCGTTGAACAATGGCAAGCTGAATCCGGCCGGCTACGGCTTTGCCTGGGAGATCGGCGAGCAGAACGGCCACAAGCGCATCGAACACGGCGGAGCCTGGCAGGGGTTTACCTGTAACATCGCGCGCTATCCGAACGACAGCCTGACTGTGGTCGTGCTGACCAATCTGGACGCGGGACATTCGGATCCCGATTCGATCAGCCACGTCGTC
>Ga0335081_10022905_pt1 | contig 10106 bp, 5 predicted proteins | sample Lox_Sample_35_FD_206713 | JGI IMG/M metagenome (GOLD analysis project Ga0335081, IMG submission 206713) | Soil microbial communities from Loxahatchee National Wildlife Refuge, Florida, United States - Lox_Sample_3.5 | ecosystem: Environmental > Terrestrial > Soil > Wetlands | place: USA: Florida... | reverse complement strand
CCTTGCTTCCCCTGACCCGCCTGACGCCCGGTTCGCTCTACGGCGTGAGGTCCTACGACCCGGTCACCTATGCGGTAATCGCGACGCTCCTCGGCGGCGTGGCCCTGGCGGCCAGTTACTTCCCTGCCCTCCGGGCGACCCGGGTCGATCCCGTGATGGCGTTGCGGCATGAATAGAGCCCGGGCGGCCGCCCTCCGCCAATCGGGCTGGCAGCGTTCCAATTCAGCAATCGGCAGAAGACCAGAGCGGCTTGGTTGATTGATTCCAGGGAATATCACGGTTCTGACACCAAAACGCCCCTCATCATGGATCTTTGACTTTTCACCTTCAGCGCTTAACGTTTCGACTGTGCCCTGGCCCGGATTTCGTGACAGAGAGATACTCCCTGACGATCCAAAATCCTCGAAAATCGGGAGTAAAATCGCTGTAAGCGACTGATAACAAACAGGATGAGTAGATTGGGTTTGTTTCGCCAATTTGCAAGGTATGTTACTGAAAAGAAATACTTTAGATCTTTTGGGTTTGTTTGGCTTTGCGGGCCTCAACCCCAATTTGGCAATGTAGAAGAACCCTCGATCCATCCAAATCTTTCGAAAACCAGGCCTGGAATCGCCGTAAGTGCTTGACAGCATGGCCGGTAGGTGGCTTGGGTTTGTTCTGGTCATTTCCAACCTATCTTATTCACACTAAAAAAGTTAGTTCAGTTGGGTTTGTTTGGCTCTGTTTTTTTTTCGCGATTCGGCATTCGGGGTTCACGGAGGAGGACGCGCCATGCACAGTCGCGGCGGCCGCTCTAGGCGCGGCTCGTTCTGAATGTCCCGAATCCCCAGCCACCTCTTCTCTGCAAACCCCAACACCCGAATCCCGAACCCCGAACCCCGATTGTCTCGCGTGTTCTGGCCATTTCCGTTTGCCTTGGTCTTCGGTCGTCCCACCAACCCCGGCTCCACCGCCAAGGCCGGCCCCACGCCGCGCGGAGTTGAACTCCGGAATCTCGGCGGACCCCTCTCTGCGAGTCTCGAACCCCGAAATCCCGAACCCCGGTCCAAAGCGAGCCTGGCAGCGTGCTGAAAAACCCGTTTAGCACTCGTAGAGACCGGCTTTAGCCGGGCATCTTGTTGAATTCAAAGTGCCGCCCTTAAGGGCGCCGCTGCGAAAACCGCTCGAAACGGAGTCTTTCAACATCCTGCTAGAAAATGATACAGTACCACAGGGTAGATGTCAAGAAGAATATTTCGCGAGCCGATACCCATCCCCATTCTAAGAGACTTCGATCCGGGCGCGGGCGCTTCGGAATGAGCCGTGACCTTTTCGCTGGGGTTGTGGGGCTAGCAAGGGTAGCGCGCACCTGACGTGCCCGGTCTGCGGCTACCCACATCCAAAGGATGGAAAAAGTGTGGCATTTCGCCCCACTGGCGGGGGGGTTGGAAACTGACGATTGATGATTGCGAAGAGGAAAACAGAAGACCGAAGCTGGAAGACAGAAGCAACAAGGAGATTACCGATTGAGAACCGACAGGATGGAGTCAAAGCCAGAAGGACGAGCGCATTCGGCTTCTGACTCCTGACTCCTGTCTTCTCGCTTCCTTCTTGCTTCTGTCTTCTTGCTTCTGTCTTCTCTTCGAGCTTCCCCGGTCTATTGGTCGGTCGCCGTGTTGTACTGGGCGGCGCCGATTGCCGTTCCCCAGCTTCCTGACGAAGGCGCGTACTGAGCGGCAAACCATAACAAGCCGCGGGTCGCGATGGTGAAATCGGGCGCTGTGGCAGTGTAGTCTCCCCAGCGTCCGGAAACCCCTCCGCCGCCGCCCACCAGTACGGACCCGGGGCCGTTCATCCAGCCGTCATGGTAGGTGGTCCGCCGAGAAGTAAAGACCATAGCCGGATAGGCTTTATCGGTGGAGTAATCGAAGACCATCACCACGTTGTTTTCCTGGTCGGGCTGGAGCGTAGCGTAATAGGCCGAGCCGTTGTCGACCCAGCCGCCGCAGTAGAAGCAGTCTTCCTGGGGCTCCTCCACTGCCGTCAATTGGCCGTTGTTGTCGGTAATGGGGTGCAGATCGAACCAGATGGGGCCAGCCAGGGCAGGTGTGTGGGTTACTCCGGTGTTGAAGGAACCGAACAAATGGCCCGCGTGATATTTGATTCCCCCAGATATGAAGGTATAGTCGGTATCGACACACCCTCCTGATGCCGCCGTGCAGTTCGGCGCGCCGGCCCAGGGTGGCAGCGAGTAGTTGTGGACAGTGCTGACGACTTGGCCGGTCAGAATGGGGCCGTTGCCACCTTGGAGGAACTGGAACGGGTTGTTCGGGTTGGCGGGAACGCTCCCGTTGGCGGTAGTGGGGCCGGATTCCGCCCACACGATGAGCCCATTACAACCGCCGCTGCAGGCTCCATTACCCCAATCGTAGTTGAAGGAGTTGGTCCAGAAGATCGAGCTGGGCTTGTCAGCTCGATCCGTCACATTGTCGGGCTGCAACGTGTCTACCAAGGTTCCACCATCGCTAAGCCCGGCCATCCACCAATAACCGTAACCGCCTCCGCTGTAGAGGGCATCCTTGGGGAGGATATAGATTATGTTGTTAGCATAACTGTCGTCGCCGCAGTCGTTAGCGCCGCTCCAGAGGTTGAGACCAATGTAGATCCCGCCCTTGGTGGCATAGGGTCCCCAATTGGTGGTATCGTGCCCGAGGGTCGGAAAGTCCGGGCAAACGCCACTCCCTTGTTGGAGGTTATTGGAGTAAATATACCATCCACGCCGCGGATCCTGAGTCTGGCTCACCGCCCAAGCTACCGCCCCGACATTGGGGCTGCCCTTGGGGTTGGCCGTGTTGGTCTCGGTGAGTTCCAGCACAAAGAAGCGGTGACTATCCCAGTCGTAGAAGGCGCGAGGGTCCGTGGTGTAGGTGCCGGCAGCAAGGCCAAAGAACGCGTCGGCGCTCTTGGGAAAGCCGGACTGAAGAGCGCCGCTCTTGCTGTAAACGGCGACGTAATTGTTCACCATCTGAAGCACAAAGTTCTCGCTCACCGCCAGCGACATATCCGGCGGGTCGCAACAGACTTCACTTTGGGCATAAAAACCGTATGTCCACCCCACCGACATCGGGCTGCCGCCGAGGGATACTACGTTCTTCCCCATTCTTGGACTCGCTTTGGCAGGTAACGGCGATGGCTTGGACCCGATCAGGCCCGCCGCCTCTCGTTGCGCCACCAACTTCTTGAGAGCCTGGTATTGTGCCTCGGTAAGGCCGGAGAGCGGACGATCGTGGTCCTGTGCCTCGTCCGCGCCGAGGTGGGTGGCCTGGGGAATGGCGGCCATTTCCACCTCCCGCGCTGCGTTCCCTGTGCCCATCCCGTTTGCCCGAGCCGCTAAGGGTCCGGTTGCGCTACCCGCCGCCACTCTTCCCGGCAGCCCATGCTGAAGCGCGGCGTCAAGCTGAGCCGGAGTCACAGTGCCGGCTGAGGCTGGCGCCTGGGCCACGTCGGGAGAGGCGGTAACCAGGAGCGCCAAAACCGCCGCGCAACACGCGGCGACGGTCGCCAAGAAAACAAACCCCCTCTTCTTCCTTTGGGACTTCATCTTGTTCTCCTTTCTCAAGGTGCCGCAGTCCTTCCCCTCTCTAAGTCACGGACCAGGGGCGAGAGACCAGGAACCAGGAAGCTCTCAGCCCTCAGCTTTCAGCTCTCAGCCAGAATGTGTTCTTGCTGATGGCTGATAGCTAATACTCGATAGCGTACTTTCCTAGTCGATAGTTCCTAACCCCTAGTCCCTTGAAGGTTAGTGCTGGCTTGCAGCGGCGGCTTGCGGGCCGGCCGGCCGTTGCACCTTCTTCTGGAACTGCGCCGTCAGATCGGGCAGTCTCGCCGCTTCAAATCCCCTGCGGTGGGCCACAATTCGGTAATCGAACTGCACATTGGACTTGCCGCCTTTCAACTCGCGCACTTCGAAAGAAGAGGCAGTCTTTTGGGTCACATAGAGTCCTTCGCAATCTCCATTGGGCGTAAGAAAAACGTGATAGCTGGCGTCGGCGGCTACGGTCTGAGCAAACTGAGGTTCGATTCCGACGGTGCCCGCGCCGTTCACCAGCGCACCGGAACCGTAATCTTCGACCCAGTTCTCGGAGGACTGGACGGTGTAGAGTCCCACCTGACGATTGTCGGCCGTCTTAATGATAGGTGCCAACACGCCGGTGCAGTACAGGTTGCCGCTCACGTCGATGGTGCACTGGTTGGCGCTGGGACATCCCGAAACGCCTCCGCAGGCTGCGTAGGCCTGGAAAATCCAATCGCCGGCGTCGGTTGAGTCATCGTTCTCGATGTACAAGGTAGGCGTGGAGGGGCTGGTACTTTCGCTGTATCCGAAGATCGCGGTGCTGTTACCAGCCCCGTATGTAGAGAAAAAGGGTTTGGCGTACAAGCCCTTCTCAAACCAGCCATAGCCCCCGGTGAAGGTTTGGTATCCGCTGAATGTGTTGCTGACGTTCAGTTGCGGTACTACCGTGGTATCGATAGCCAGGGTTGGAGTCTGCCCGCCCGTCGACGTGATGCCGGTGCCGACCCCCACGCCGAGGATACCGTTGTTGGTGAGGGTGGTGCTGCCGCCCAGCGCCACCGACCCACCGCCGCTCAGCCCTGTGCCCGCGGTTACGGTGAGCGCAGGGTTGGCAAGCATGGCGTTCGTCACGCCGGCGGTAGCGATGCTCAGACTTCCGCTGGTGGTGATCGGTCCGCCGGCAAGTCCGGAGCCGCTGCCGACGCTGGTCACCGAACCGGTCCCAAACGCCGTGCAGGTGGGCGCGGCATTGCGGGCCAGAGTGGTCACCGCCGTACCCGCCGCACACGTTGCGACGCCCGAATACGCATTGGCCAGCATCGCGTCCGTCACACCCGCCGCGGCAATGCTGAGGCTGCCACTGGTGGTGATCGGGCCGCCTGTCAATCCCGCCCCGCTACCCACGCTGGTCACGGTGCCGGTACCGGGGAAGGTCTGCCCGGCGGCGAAAGTCACCAAGCCATCAAACTTGCCGGTGCCGTTCACTTCCAACTTCGCGGCTGGGGTTGTGGTCCCGATTCCCACGTTGCCCGCGAAATAGCTTTTGGCGTTGCCGCTCGCCGCGTACAAATCGTAGCGGTTGGTGATGGTGCCAGTCGTCGCGGAGTTCGCGATGTACACCCCGTAGGCGTTGGTCATGGTCGTCCCCGCGACGGCGTTGAAGATGTCGAAGTATCCCGCATAGGCGTTGGTCACCTTCGCACCGGAGGTCGCGCCGCTGATCCCGGCCCGTCCCCACACTCCGTACTGCGCCGCCAAAGTACCGGCAAAGCCGGCGGTATTAGCGTAGGCCGCGCCCTCCACCCCGATGCGGTACCCGCTGTCCGTCACCCCCGCCGAAATGGACATGTTGCTGGCATCCATGACAAAGGTAAGGCCTTTGTTGGTGCCGTTCGCGGTGACCGAGGAGTTCAATATCTGGTGGTCGAGATAATGGGTGCCGAAATTGGCCGCCGGGGTATCGGTGATTTGAAACTTGGTGCTGGCGGGGCTGGCGCCGCTGATCCCGATGTTGCCGGCGGTTTGGGTGATCGCCGAGGACTCGATGTTGCAGGCGGTGGTGAACATGGTGATGGAATTGGCGGTAGCCGTGCCGTCGCTGGTGATGCTACTGCAGGCGGCGCTGGGCTGCGGCCCCGACGTCAGTGGTCCGTTGTCAGTTGTCCCTTGCCCGTTGACAAAGCCGGCGGAGTTGGACTGGCTGGAAGCACCGCCAAGCTGCGATGCCGTGGCCGCGAGGAAGGCGGAAGCGGGTAATCCACCGAGAGTGTCAGCATCCGCCGCCTTCAGGGCGTAGGGTACGGCTACCAGCAGGACACGGGGCTGTTCTGTCGCTCCGGGCAATTGCGGCTGAACCCCCAACCACAAAGCCTTGCCGGAAGTGAACAAGTCCAGTGGCAAGCCCTCCGGCTGCCTCGCCCCCAAGAGCACGGTGTAGCGGCCTTGGTCGTCCAAGCGGACTTTCTGCAACTCCGACCAGAGTGGGCCGCCGCCTTCCTGAAGTTCATAGAGCGAGAAGGTGAGGCCGACTGTCGTGGGCAACTGGTTTTTTCCATTTTCGTTTTCTTTCGTCTGTGGAATCTGCGCAATCTGAGGATTGATTGCCCCGCTGAACTTGATCAGCCGCGGGACCACACTGGCACCGCTCCCCGATCTCGACTGGGCGCGTAAGCTGACCGCGCCAACAAGACACACTACCGCAACCGCTGCTGAAATTCGGTGCTTGGTCATGATTGGTTCTCCTTAGGCAACCCGGATCTAAAGGGTCCAGGAGTCTGGGCTAATCGTCAGGTCGTCAAGTCTTGCCCACAGCAGTCTCTGCTCTTTTCCGCGCTTGTTGCAAGTGCTGAAACGCGCATTAACAGAAGGCGCAGACGAAAGCGGCCGGATGAGACCTGCCACTGCTGCTTTCGTCGTCTTTGCCACAGTTCCTTTGGGAGCGCCGAACGCTGCGCCCCCCTAGCCTGGAGAGTGCAATCAGGTCTCCATTAGAGTGGGTTGTGCCCTGAGAGGAAAGAACCAGCGGGACGCACGCGCTGGCAAGATAAAGCAAGGATGCTATGCCTCTCAGCAACCGACCTTGCCGGGAAACCGATTGGCGTGGCTGTCCCATTAGGGACAGAAGTGGACCTTTTGAGGCACTTGCCACGACTCTGTGCCTATCGCCATCTCCGTGACCCCGTCTTGGGCCGGACTCATGTCCAGCACCAGCAAGCGAGTTTCCAAGTCAAGAGAAATCAGAGTGCTGGACTTTTCAGGAACGATTGGAAGTCCGGGCTGGCGCAGAGCGCAGCTCTGCGGCCGACAAACAAGACTGGTATCAGGCGAGCCGATCACTCTGAAAAACTTGTCGCGGCGATCGGCGCTGATAGTCAGGGGTTGGTGGGGAGGCGACGGGTGCCGCTTGAGCAGTTCGGTAGCGATGAAGCCGGCCGGACAATCCTGGCGGCCACCTCCTAACGGTCTCGCAGCCACCGTGTCGAACCCATGGCCGTCTTGCTCGCCCCCATTATAGAGCCGAGGCGCGGTAGCAGCAAGCAAGGCTAGGGCAGGCACTTCTTCTTGCCGATTGCTGTCAGCATCGCGGACGTGGCGCCGACCTCCAGCGTGAACTCGATCTCGTCGCCCGGCTTTAAGCCGACGAGCATCTGCTTGTCTCGCACCCGAAAGCTCATGGTCATGGCCGACATAAAACCGGGAATCGCGCGATGCGCGATCGTAACGTGCTCGCCGTCGGGTTCGATACGGACCACGCGGCCTTCACCGCGGTAGCCTTTGACGGCGATCTCCTCTGGGGGCAGGGTGGCGTATGGCGGCGCCTTGGCGTCGTGCGGTTGGCCGGTCTTCTGCTGCGAATGGGACGATCGGCAGGCAAAGAGTAGGCCAGCGATCATGGCCCCGCATAAGGCGAAAGGGGCAAAGACAACGCGGCGGGTCATGGTGAATTCTGCGTCGTGAACCTGACGGGTGAATCCTGTAGGGGCACGCCTTCACCCGCATTTCAGAGCTGCACGCCAAGGGCGGCGGCGGTTAGCGGGCCTACTTCGCCGTCGGGTAACAGCTGGTTTGCAAGTTGAAAAGCCACGACGGCTGCCGCGGTCTGGGGTCCAAATACGCCGTCTGGTATTCCTGGGTCAAACCCCGCGGTCTTAAGCGCCCGCTGGATTTGCTGTACCGTATCGCCCCGCATCATCGGCGTCGTGAGGCGATAAACCACGGTGTCGGGAGGCGGAACCGGAACATCCGGGTTTTGAGTATAGGCGATACCCGGAACGAGGATTCCCATGTCCCATCGCCGTTTACCCAGGGTAAACTCAATAACGCCGTCTTGCGAAGAGTGTGCTTCGACGGTACCGCCGGTGCCATCTGAAATTACAATGTGTCCCGTAGCTCCTACCTGCGGGATCCTCAGCACCGCCGCACCCGGAGTACGAGCAGCCTGCTCGATGGTCACGATCTGGCCAAGGTTCTTCGCGTCGCGTTCCCAATAGCCGGTGAAGGCGTCGGCAGTGGAAGGATTACCGTTATCTCGATCGCAGCCGTACAGCTTCGCGGCAGCCTGGAACACGATCCACGAGGCAAACTCGGAACAGTCCCATGGTCCCGTCCAGTTTGGGTTATTCTTAGGTACCATTACACCCAGCACGTACTTTTCGCCAACGTGGGGCCGCGCGAGTTGGAGCAGGCTTTCTCCGGTCACCGGGTCTCCATTAGGCATTTTGCGCCTCCTTGGGCTTAGCTTAATTCACTACCACCGACAATTCAGACTGAGTCCACTTTCTGGTACATCGTCGCGGCCGGCTTGTGCTCGAGCTCGTACGCGGCAATATTGTCCGCGAAGCACAGGGAGAGGCCAATGTCGTCGAGGCCCTTCAGCAGGCATTCGCGGCGGAAGGGGTCGATCTCGAATTTCAAGTCTAGCCCGCTCTCATCGGCGACGGTCTGGCTCTCGAGGTCCACCGTGAGCCGGTAGCCTTCCTGCCGCTCGGTGCGCCGAAATAAGTCGTCCACCTGGTCCGTGGGCAGGGTGACCGGGAGGATGCCGTTCTTGAAGCAGTTGTTGTAGAAAATGTCGGCGTAGCTGGGCGCGATGAGGGCGCGAAAGCCGTAGTCGAGGATGGCCCACGGCGCGTGCTCGCGGCTCGACCCGCAGCCGAAGTTGGCGCGGGCCAGCAGAATCGACGCGCGCTGGTAACGCGGTTGATTAAGAATAAAGTCCGGGTTAGGCGTCTTGCCGTCGTCGAGGTAGCGCCAATCGTAGAAGAGCGTGCGCCCGAAACCTTCGCGGGTGAGCGCCTTCAGAAACTGCTTGGGCACCATCTGGTCGGTGTCGACGTTGACGCGATCAAGGATCGCGACGAGGCCTGTGTGGGTCATGAATGGTTGCATAATCTATCTCCAGCAGCGGAAATAGTGAATGGTGAATAGTGAATTGTGAGAGCGCGTCCGATACGCTCGTTGTGGTTGCTAAGCACTGCGTCGTGGGTGCGGTTGATCTCGACCTGAAACTCGGTCGAGGGTTGAACGAATGATGTTACTGCAGCTTCCAGGCGCGTCAATCTCTCGTTAACAGTCATTGTTCTCCATTCCGTTCCAGAAGTAGGCTACGGTGTCGAGATCCCTCACCCGGCCCGCCCCGGCTGGCAAAAGCGCCGGATGCGGGCCACCCTCTCCCGAGGGGAGAGGGTTGAAGTATTTGGAAAGGGCAGCCCTCTCCCTTCGGGAGAGGGGGGACCGCGAAGCGGTGCGTGAGGGTCGCCCGAACCTTGATTTTACCTAAGCGCACATCCGAATATGAGCACTTGCTCATGGCGATAGCTTCAGACCTTCCATTGTCTGACATCGACAAAATGTCCTGCAACCGCCGCCGCTGCCGCCATCATAGGACTCACCAAGTGCGTGCGTCCGCCCTTTCCCTGACGGCCTTCGAAGTTGCGATTAGAAGTCGAGGCGGAGCGCTCACCCGAAGGCAGCACGTCCGGGTTCATGGCGATGCACATGCTGCACCCTGCGTCGCGCCACTCGAAGCCGGCCGCCCGGAACACCTTGTCGAGGCCTTCCTTTTCCGCCTGCACCTTTACCACCATGGAACCGGGCACCGCCAGCGCTTGCTTCAGCGTGGGGGCAACGTGTTTGCCGTCCAAAACGCGCGCGGCGGCCCGCAGGTCCTCGATGCGCGAGTTGGTGCACGAGCCGATGAAGACGCGATCGATGGCGATATCAGTGATGGGCACATTGGGCTGAAGTCCCATGTATTCGAGGGCGCGCGTGGCCGCTTCGCGATCGACGGAATCGGCAAACGCACCCGGATCGGGCACGCGGCCCGTCACGTCCGTCACCATGCCGGGGTTGGTGCCCCACGTCACCTGCGGCGCGATCTCCGCCGCGTTCAGCTCCAGCACGCGGTCGAAGGCCGCACCGGGATCGGACGCCAGCGTCTGCCAATGGTCTACCGCAACCTGAAAATCCTTGCCGCGTGGAACGAACGGGCGGCCTTCCATGTAAGCAAAGGTGGTGGAGTCCGGTGCCACCATGCCGGCGCGCGCCCCGCCCT
>Ga0335081_10022904_pt1 | contig 10106 bp, 7 predicted proteins | sample Lox_Sample_35_FD_206713 | JGI IMG/M metagenome (GOLD analysis project Ga0335081, IMG submission 206713) | Soil microbial communities from Loxahatchee National Wildlife Refuge, Florida, United States - Lox_Sample_3.5 | ecosystem: Environmental > Terrestrial > Soil > Wetlands | place: USA: Florida... | reverse complement strand
TCTCGTTAACACTCAAAATCCGACGCCGCTGTGTGAGCGAGCGTGGGCCCGCCCAGCGAAAATCCGTGAGATTCGCCCTTACGCAAAGCAATTGCTCGCGCTTATCGTAACAACTGCTTCGTCTTTTCATGAGACTCCGTATGGGTAAACGCCCGTCGGATATCCCCCGTTCGCCGGGCGTCTCTTACCCCGAATGTGCATTGCGTTGAGCAGGTGCCAATGTCAGTCTCTCGCGACATCCCGATAGCGCACAAGCCTCTTAGCCACTGAGAAGCGCCACTTGTTTACGTCTCACGTCGCAGTGTGAGCTGTATCCTTGCGACGGCCTCGGCTGGGGCATGAAGATTAACGTTTTACATTTTCGGGTTGGAGGTTGTCAGCCATGGCCCTAATAGTCCCAAGCGCCGAGCTGGCAAGGCAAGAACCGGAACTACTGTTTAGGCTCGCCGAAGACAAAGGCCGCAGGTTGAACTTCGAGTTCTTCGATCAGCTTGACTGTCTGGATCTGCGTGAGGTGCCGCGCTATATCTCGGAGTCACTAGAAAGCGCGGATTAAAAGACGCCCGCCTTCCCGCGCGCGAAACGAGCTTCTGCGTCTGGCCGTAGTCACAGCCCTGACGCCACATCCAGTACAGATGCACCGCCAACTTTCGCGCCATCGTTATTTTCGCGATCTTGCGTGCACGCCGCATGGGTGGAAGAGCTTGCTACGCCACTCCTGCTGACTGTGCGCCGTGACCTGTGCCGCTTCCACCAGCAGAAAACGCAACAGCACGTTGCCTTGCTTGCTGATGTGTCCGAGCCTGCGTCGATCTCCGCTGGACTTTTCTCCGGGAACCAGCCCGACCTAGCTGGGGCAGTTGCTTGCCGCAGTGAAAGCGTTCGGGAGTTCCAATCACCAACTCGTAGGCCAGCGCCGTGAGTGGATCGACACCGCGATGCGCGGAAATCGAAAAGCAGCTTTCGACACGAACCTTTCCAGAGCGTTCGCGGCGAGAAGGGTTTTTGGTTAGAAAGCAACTGCTCTTATCACTTTTTTTTGGTGCGTAGCGCACGCTGGGCCGTGACGCAGGTCACTGGAGTAACGTTTGGATAACCTAATGTCCTGCGGAGCATTAGTGAAATTCCATCACACCAACCCTGGACATCGCTGTCCTCGCTTATTTACTTGCTCACCGCAAAGAGTGACCGCAGTCACTGAACATTCGTACGAATGGAGCCAAAACGTGTCATCAGCACTCAATTGATCCGCGCTGAAAAAAGTAATGCCAAGCCGCTATCAGTGGAGTTTCAGATGAATACGAAGCTTACGATGACCAGCGATGGAAGCAAGTTCATGTGGGACGGGAATGACTTCGCTACTCACGAAGAGGCGGTCGCCGCGGCTGAGTCGTATCGAAATAATAACTTCGAGGTCCGAATCGTAAGGCAAGAAAACAACTTTTCCGTATATAGCAGACGGGTGATCAAGGAGGCGGTCCCAGCCTCCTGAGAATGATCCCGCTGTGGCGGTGTAACCATGGCAAGGTCTGTATTTTCGGTGGTAAGCGATCCCGCGCTCCTGACGGAAATTCGGAAATACGGGAAATTCGACAGCGCGGCTTGCTATCAGTGCGGTTCTTGCACGATTTCTTGTGAGCTGGTCTCCGGTTCCAGTCCCAGCTTTCCGCGAAAAAGCATTCGCTATGCCCTCCTCGGGCTTCGAGGTTCGTTGCTGGCGAATCTTGAACCCTGGATTTGTGAGGACTGTGGCGATTGTTCCATTGCCTGCCCGCGCCAGGCGGAGCCGAGGATTTCAATGGCCACCCTGCGGCGCTTTCTTGCCGCCGAATACGACTGGACCGGCATGGCGTCTAAGCTTCTTACTTCGCGAGGCTGGTATTTAGGCTCGCTACTTTTCATTGGCCTGCTCACTGTGCTGCTGATCCTGGGCTATCACCTCTGGTATGTGGGTTTGACCTTCTCTCAGCTCACGACGCCACTGGGGATCGAGCACGTGTTTCCGCTGATGACGTACTACACACTTACGGTGATATTGCTGCCTGTGCTGCTGCTGCTGTCCCGCGTCTACCGCATTTGGCGGCTTACCATGGGAGGCGAGGAACAACAGAAAATTCCGTTTTTTGTGTACGTCCGCGAAGCCTGGGTTTACGTGAAGGAGTCTGCCACTGAGTCACTCTTGCATAAATGTCCGGAGCATCACAGGTGGCTAGGGCACTTCATGCTGGCCGGTGGTACCACCATCATGCTGGCCATCAAGGTCTTCGGTCTGCGCTGGTTCCAAACCGAAAATATCTATCCCTTCTATCATCCGCAGCGGTTACTGGGTTACCTTGCGTCTGCTCTTATTCTGTACGGAATCGGCGACATCCTGATCGGACGGCTCCTTGCGCGAAGGGAGATCTATAAGGAAACGCGATTCCCCGATCTGGTGCTTCCCGTCCTGCTCCTGGCAACTGTGCTTAGCGGGTTAGTGGCGCACGTTTCCCGGTATCTCGGCTTTGCGCTTACCTGTCATTTCGCGTACGCGGTGCACGTCGTCATTGCTACCCCGATGCTCATCGTCGAAATGGCGTTTGGCAAGTGGGCGCACATGATCTACCGTCCACTGGCCTTGTATTTCCAGGCGGTAAAGGATCGGGCTGAACAGCAACAACCAGCTCCCGCTCAGGAGGGCGTCGGTTATGCGGTCTGAGCAATCGCAGCTCGGCACAGTCGGCGCGGCGGTAGTAGTTGGCGGCGGCATCGGCGGGATGCAGGCAGCACTGGACTTGGCAGGCGCCGGCATCAAAGTCTATCTCGTCGACAACAAAGCGTCGATCGGCGGCGTCATGTCGCAACTCGACAAAACCTTCCCGACGAACGACTGTGCGATGTGTACGATGGCGCCGCGCCTGGTCGAAGTCGGCCGGAACCCCGATATTCAGATTCTCAGCTTGAGTGAAGTGCAAAGCGTTCGCGGGGAGCCGGGCAATTTCACTGTGACTCTCAACAAGAAGCCTCGCTTCGTAGACGAGGCCAAATGCACAGGCTGCGGAACCTGTGTCGCAAACTGTCCAACCAGAAATGTGGTGCAGCCCGGGCAGGTTCCAGCGGCCGAGGTCGATCCTGCCATCTGGCTAAAGGTTACGAACATCATTGCACGACACAAGAACCGGCAGGGACCATTGATGCCTATTCTGCAGGAGGTCAATGCGGCGCTGAATTACTTCCCCGAAGGCGTATTGAAGTTTATCTCTCAGGAGACGGGCTATCCCCTCACTCACATTTATCGGATCGCCACTTTCTATAGCGCCTTCAGCGTTGTGCCCAGGGGAAAGTACGTAATCAACGTCTGCATGGGAACCACCTGTTACGTGCGCGGCAGCGAGCGGCTGATGGAGAAGCTCAGCGACATGTTGGCCATCAAGCCCGACCAGACCACGCCGGACATGAAATTCACGCTGAAGAGTGTCCGTTGCATCGGATGCTGCGGGCTCGCACCCGCCCTAACCGTGGGCAGCGAAGTTTACGGGAAGCTGGCGCGCACCGATATGCCTGACATCGTCCGGAAATATCAAGAGGTGGTCTGACATGCCGAGAGTCACCATTGAGGAGCTTGCGATCGAGCGGGAGGCCGTACGTGACCGCGTAGCCCTGCGCGAAGGCGCATTCGCGGCTCATGAACCAGTGCCGAGAAGGACCGCCCAGGCAAGCCGGCGACTTGAATTGATGACGTGCTGCGGTACGGGCTGCGTTGCCGGGGGCGCATTCAAGCTCAAAGAGGCCCTGGAAAAGGAAATCCAAAAACACGGACTGAGGGGCGAAGTCTCGGTGGTCCCGACTGGCTGCAACGGGTTCTGCGGGCAAGGGCCGCTTCTGGTGGTAATGCCGGAAGGAATTTTTTACGGCAACCTCAAGACCGAAAATATTCCAACTCTCGTCGAAGAGCACTTTGTCAAAGGCAATCCCGTCAAGAAATTCATGTTCGTGTCGCCCGAAACGAAAGAAGTGATCCCGCACCTTTCCGACATTCCTTTCTTCAAGAAGCAAATGCCCCTGGTGCTAAGAAACAAAGGAATCATCGATCCCGAGAAGATCGAAGATTACATCGCGAGAGATGGATACGTGGCGCTGCAGAAAGTCCTGACCACACTCACTCCATTCGATGTAATCGGCGAAATCACGCGCTCGGGGCTGCGCGGCAGGGGCGGGGCAGGGTTTCCGACCGGCATAAAGTGGAAAGTCTGCCGGAGTGAAAAAAAGATTCCGAAGTACATCATCGGGAATTGCGACGAAGGCGATCCCGGGGCGTACATGGATCGCAGCCTTCTCGAATCCGATCCCCACTCGCTTGTTGAGGGAATTACGATCGCCGCTTACGCAATTGGAGCTTCGCAGGGCTTCATTTATGTGCGTACGGAATATCCCCTCGCCATTCAAAGGTTACGCGGCGCAATCACCAAGGCTAACGAATATGGCCTGCTCGGCGAGCGCATCCTTGGCTCCTGCTTCAGTTTCCATCTTGAGATTCGCGAAGGATCAGGTGCCTTTGTCTGCGGGGAAGAAACTTCGCTGATCCATTCGATAGAGGGCGAAAGCCCCGAACCACGACAGCGGCCTCCATTCCCCGCGCAAGTTGGGCTATGGGGTTGTCCAACGGTCATCAATAACGTGGAAACTTTGGCGGACGTGCCGCTGATCATCAATCACGGTGCGGAGTGGTACTCCACAATCGGAACAAAAACCAGTAAGGGAACCAAGATTTTCTCCCTGGTTGGGAAAATCAATAATACCGGCCTGATTGAAGTTCCGATGGGCATCACGCTGCGCGAAATCATTTATGACATCGGTGGCGGCATTCCTGAGCACAAGCAATTTAAGGCTGTGCAGACCGGAGGGCCTTCGGGAGGTTGTATTCCCGCGAGCCTGATCGATCTCCCTATCGACTACGAGAGCCTGAAGGAAGCCGGATCGATGATGGGCTCGGGGGGCATGATCGTCATGGATGAAGACACTTGCATGGTCGATGTTTCCAAGTTCTTTATCCAGTTCACCAATGACGAATCCTGTGGAAAGTGCAGCGCCTGCCGTGACGGGAGCGCGGCTTTGCTCGAGGTGCTTACCAGAATCTCGAATGGCGAAGGACGTGAAGGCGATGTGGAATTCCTGGAAGAACTCGGCCAAGCGATTAAAGACGCATCGATGTGTGGCCTGGGACAGACCCTCCCCAATCCAGTGCTATCTACATTACGCTACTTCCGAGACGAATACGCCGCCCACATCGCCGACAAGAATTGTCCCGCAAAAGTTTGCAAGCCGCTGATTAAGTACTACATCGACCCCGACAAATGTCCCGGTTGCACGCTATGTCTCAAGAATTGCCCTGCGGGAGCAGTTAAAGGAGAAACCAAGCACGTTCACGTGATTGACCAAAATGTTTGCACAAAGTGCGGCGAGTGCTTTGACCTCTGCCCGCCGAAAGTGTCAGCCGTGGTCAAGGTCTCAGGTCAGGAAGCGCGGGATCTGAAATCGATTCCTGCTCCGATACCGGTCAAGGAATGGAGGGCGTTGAAGGCGCAGGAAAAAGCAGCGTACGTCAGGCAGTAGAGGAAGAACAGAGAATGCCAAGCCTCACGATCGATAACACGGCAGTCGAGGTTGCCGAGGGAACCAAACTCCTCCAGGCTATCGAGCAGGTAGGAGTTAAGGTCCCCACCCTCTGCCACCACAAGGCACTGACTCCCTATGGCGCCTGCCGCCTGTGTGTGGTTGAAGTGCAGGCTCCCGGCAGAGCGTCGACGGTTCAGGCGTCGTGCTCATATCCTGCGCTAGACGGAATCACTGTCCACACTCACAGTGATAGAGTAGTGCACGCCCGCCGTATCGTTGCGGAGCTTCTGCTGGCGCGTTGTCCGGACGCTGACCCCATTAAGCGCATCGCGGCTGAACTGGGTGTTGCCGATACCCGCATTGCGAAGAAGAACGATGACTGCATTTACTGCGGTCTCTGCGTGCGCATGTGCGAGGAAAGGATGGGCAGAGCTGCGGTCGGCTTTTCCGGCAGAGGCCCCGGCAAGAAGCTCGAAGCGCCCTTCGGCAAACCCAATCCTGTCTGTTGGACCTGTGGAGCTTGCAATTTCATTTGCCCAACTGCTAAGCAGGTGAGCTCCCTGACCACCGCAGCCACGTTCTTGCCGATCCCCAATGCTCATAACAAAGGGCTCGACTCGAGGCCGGCCGCCTATATTCCTTACCCACAGGCGGTACCTAACAAGGCCGTGATCGACAGCTTGGCCTGCATTCGTTTGAACTACGGTTCGTGCGGAATCTGCGAGGAAGTGTGCGAAGCCAAGGCAATCAACTTCGACCAGAAGCCGGAGACGGTTGAGCTAAATGTGGGCTCGATTGTTCTTGCGCCAGGTTACGAAACCTTCGATGCCGGCAGCAAGAAGGAACTTGGATACGGCCGCTTTCCAAATGTGATTACCGCAATGGAGTTCGAACGGGTGATGTCGGCGTCGGGTCCGTATTCGGGGCGGGTACTGCGGCCAAGTGACGGCCACGAACCCAAGCGGATCGCCTTCATTCAATGTGTCGGCTCGCGAGATTCTCAGCACGATTACTGTTCGTCGGTGTGCTGCATGTACGCCACCAAGGAAGCGATTCTCGCCAAAGAGCATGTCGGCGAAGAGTTGCAGTGCGACATTTTTTTCATGGACATGCGCGCTTTCAGTAAAGGCTTCGAGCAGTACTACCGACGCGCGCAGGAACTCGGGGTCAACTATATCCGTTGCCGCGTTCCGATAATCGAGGAAATTTCCGGCAACAGGAATCTGGTCATCAAGTATCTCGCGGAGGATGACAAGAAAGTCTCGCAGGAATACGACATGGTGATTCTCTCGGTCGGCATTCAGCCGCCGAAGGAAGTCAAGTTATTCGCCGAGCGCTTCGGCATTGCGCTGAACCAATTCGGTTTCTGCACGACATCTGTGTTCAGGCCGGCAGAGTCCTCACGAAACGGAATTTTTGTTGCAGGTCCGTTTACCGAGCCGAAGGATATCCCCGAAACGGTTATGCAGGCATCCGCCGCGGCGTCACAGGTGCTTGCACTTCTAAAAGACAGTCGTGGCATGCTGATCCGGCCCAGGGAATTTCCGGAGGAGAGATCAGTTGCGGGCGAGGAGCCTCGCATCGGCGTCTTCGTGTGTCACTGCGGGACGAACATTGCTGGCGTGGTCAACGTCCCTGCTGTGGTCGAGTATTCCAAGACGCTCCCCAATGTGATCTACGCGGAGAACAATCTTTACACCTGCTCGAATGATACGCAGGAACGCATCAAGCACATCATTACCGAGCACAATCTGAACCGGGTCGTGGTCGCCTCCTGCACGCCGCGCACTCACGAGCCGCTGTTCAGAAACACCCTGCGTGAAGTGGGACTGAACCCGTACCTTTTCGAAATGGCCAACATCCGTGATCAGTGCTCCTGGGTTCACATGCATGAGCCGGAAGCGGCCACCGAAAAATCGAAGGACCTGGTGCGAATGGCGGTCGCCAAGTCCCAGCTTCTGGAGCCACTCACCCGGCGGTCGGTCACGATCAACAAGTCTGCGTTGGTCATTGGCGGCGGTGTCGCCGGCATGACCGCAGCCCTGGCAATCGCCGACCAAGGCTTCGACGCATACATCGTGGAAAAAGAGAATGAACTCGGCGGCAACCTAAGGCACATTCACTACCTGCTAAACGGCGAGAAACCGCAGACAGAACTTGCCTTGCTGAAGGACAGGATTCGGCCGAACAGTCGAGTTCATGTATTCACCAACGCAATCATCGGCGGAATCGAAGGAACGATCGGCGATTTTAGGACAAAAATCTTGGCCAATGGCGATTCTGCGGAGATAGGTCACGGTGTCGTAATCGTCGCGACTGGCGCCAAGGAATATACGCCGCAGGAATACCTATACGGGCAGGACGAGAGAGTCCTGACCCAGCGAGAGCTTGAGCAACATCTGGTTTCGGAAAATGGTTTCCTTTCAGCCAACGAAAAGGGCTCTCCTAAGACTGTAGTGATGATCCAATGTGTCGGGTCGCGCGACACTGATCATCCCTATTGTTCACGGATCTGTTGCAGCGAAGCTATTAAGAACGCGCTTCGCATCAAGAGGATCTCCCCGCAAACCAATGTGTACATCCTGTACCGCGATATCCGGACCTATGGCTTCAGGGAGTCCTACTACACACAAGCAAGGCAACAAGGCGTTACGTTTATCCGCTACCAGGAAGACCGTAAGCCTGAGGTCAAGCGCAACAGCCGCGCTCTGGACGTGTTCGTAGTCGACCAGACTCTTGGTATGCAAATCATGATCCCGGCAGATGTTGTCGTGCTGTCTGCGGGGATTCAGCCGCACGCTGACAACCGCCAACTCGGTCAGGTCCTCAAGGTTCCGCTAAATGCCGAAGGCTTTTTCCTCGAAGCCCACCTGAAGCTGCGCCCCGTGGATTTTATGACCGACGGCGTCTTTCTCTGCGGTTTGGCGCATTCTCCCAAGACCATTGAGGAATCGATACTGCAAGCCCAGGCGGCCGCGGCACGTGCCGCTACGATCCTTGCTCAGGACAGCATCGAGATGGAGGCCAACATCTCTGAAGTCGTAGAAACGAACTGCGATGGTTGCGCGTACTGCGTGGACACGTGCCCGTACAAGGCAATCACGCTGTTCGAGTACATGTGGCAAGGATCGGTCAAGAAAGTCGTGGAGACCAACGAAACCATGTGCAAGGGTTGCGGCTGCTGCCAGGCCACCTGCCCGAAGAAAGGCGTACTGATTCACGGGTTCACCCTGGATCAGATCCAGGCGCAGATTCACGCCGCATTAGGAGTGGCGTAATGAGCGAGACCTTTGATCCCTTGATCATCGCGTTGTGCTGCAACTGGTGCTCGTACACGGGTGCGGACCTGGCTGGCGTGTCCCGGATCCAATATCCGCACAACATTCGCATCGTGCGTGTGATGTGTTCCGGCATGGTGCACCCCAATTTGGTCATCGATGCCTTCACCAGCGGCGCGGACGGCGTCCTAATGTGCGGCTGTCATCTCGGAGATTGCCACTATCAGGAGGGAAATTACAAAGCAGAAAAACGCGCAGAAGCGATCCGCCTGATGCTTGCTGATTTCGGTATTGAAGAAGAACGCTTCCGCCTGGAGTGGGTCTCCGCAGCTGAAGGGCCGAGGTTTGCGCAGGTGGTTCGGGAGTTCACAGAGCAGATACAGACGCTGGGAGCGAGTCCGTATCGGACTCACTAGAAGCAGCTAGTTCGACAGCAGACGGCAGGAGATGAGAACGAAGCAGCACTAATTCCACTTTGGTAGGGAGGTGCAGCATGGCAGCTCGACTTGCCGAAGAGTGGTTTGCAATATGCGGGGGCTGCGAGGTAACTATCCTCGATATCGGTGAACCACTCCTCGACGTGCTCAAACAAGTAGAAATCGTGCACATGCCGGTGATCATGGATCACAAGCTCTTTGGTCAGACTGGCGAAAATACAGAAATGGAAATCCCGGCGGCGGATGTCGGGCTGATATCTGGAGGAATCCGCAGCGAAGAGCACAAGAAACTGGCGCAAGAAATGCGCAAGAAGTGCAAGATTCTGATTTCCCTGGGTTCTTGCGCATGCTTCGGCGGCATCCCGGCGCTGGCCAACCAATACAACACCGAAGAATTGTTGGACAAGGTATATCGCGGCAGCAAGACCACCGAGACGAACGGGTTGCCGCATGAACAGATTCCCGCTCTGACGGACCGAGTCTATGCGGTCCACGAAGTAGTCAAGGTAGACGCGTATCTGCCTGGCTGTCCCACTACACCGGAGATGGTCGCCAAGGCTCTGATCTCCCTTCTGGAAGGCAAGCCTCTTCCTGCGCTCAGCAGCAAGAGCGTATGTGATGAATGTCCGACCAAACGCGAGAAGAAAGCGGTAACCACACTGAAGCGCCGGTTCGAAGCACCGGAGTTCAAACCCGGAGCGCCGCTTAGCGAAATGCGCTGCCTTATGGAGCAGGGCTTTCTGTGCCTCGGGCCAGCCACGCGCGGTGGTTGCGGCGGCAGTGATGGCGTACCGCGCTG
>Ga0335081_10022903_pt1 | contig 10106 bp, 12 predicted proteins | sample Lox_Sample_35_FD_206713 | JGI IMG/M metagenome (GOLD analysis project Ga0335081, IMG submission 206713) | Soil microbial communities from Loxahatchee National Wildlife Refuge, Florida, United States - Lox_Sample_3.5 | ecosystem: Environmental > Terrestrial > Soil > Wetlands | place: USA... | reverse complement strand
CCGCCGCAGGCATCGAACCGCTCTACCGCGACTCCGAGCCGCTGTTCTAGTCGGACGCAGGCGAGCTCCTCGTCGCGATCAAGCGCGCCCCGACCGCCGGCAGTAGCCCGGCCGCGATCAGGTCGACTTCGGCCTGGTACAGGCTGGGCCGCAGCTCCCACCGATGCAGATAGGGACCGCGAACGGGTTGCCCGACCTCGAAGTACGGTCGCAGGGCGGCGCACACGGCCTCGAGCGGGTGGATGTGCGCGCGCATGTGATCGAGGATTTCGAGGGGCCCATGATCGTGCTCGTCGGTGCCGAGCCCGAGGGCCTGCCGCTGCGAGTGCCACCACCGCATCGCTCGCTCGTCGTAGCGGTCGATGTCGAGCTCGTCGATCACCACCGGCGCCCCGGCCGGGAGCAGCGTCGCCAGATGAGCGCAGGACTCTTCCAACGGGTCGACGTGGTGGAGCGAGACGACCGCCACCGCGACGTCGAATGAGCCCTTCGTCTCGAGCAGCGAGCACGGCATGACGATGCCCCCGGGTTCGGCCGCCGGGTCGACCGCCGTCATCGCGTAGCCGGCATCGCCCAACGCCTGCGCGACCTCTCCCTTCCCAGCTCCGATCTCGAGCACGCGCGCCGGCGGCGCCGGCAACGCGCCCCTGACGAAGGCCATCAGCTCACGGGTGACCACTCAGGCAACCCTAAAGGTCGCGCCGCTCGAACCCGGCCGTGGCCAGCAGGGCCACCACGGCAAGGTAGAAAGCGGCCCAGACGTCGAACGCGATGCTGTTCGGATGCGAAGAGCCGAACGGGCCGAGGTTGACGAGGACCTGAGTGAGGCCGGTCTGGTTCGATCCGAGCGCGTGTAGCGCCGCCTGGTAGAGCCCCTCGAACGGCAGGGCGATCGCGATGTCGTGCGCGATCGTCTGCACGCTGTGGACGCCAAGCGCAGCGCCGATGCTCGCCAGCAGGCCCGCCACCAGGCCCGCGCCGTAGAGCATGAACATCGCGATTCCGTTCGCGGTCGCCGACATGAACACCGAGCCGAGCAGCGACAGCGCGACCAGGATCGTGATCGCCGCGGCCAGCGCCAATCCCGGGCCGAACACGTGGTCCGGCCAGACGCCCCCCGCCTGGTGGACGATCAGCACCACGACCGCGTACAGAACCACGATGTAGCCGATGCACACCGCGTCCGCGCCGACAAACCGCCCGAGGAGAAACTCGCGCCGCCCTAGGGGGCGTACGACGAGCGGTTGCAGCAGCCCGCGCTCGGCGTCACCGCGGACTGCGCCGAGCGTCAGGAACACGGCCAGCACGGTGGCCAGGAACAGCGCCGAGAACACGCCGAGACCGAACAGCGTCACGGCGGTGATCGAGAGGGGGTTAAACGTGCCGCCACCACCAAACGGCGACTGAGCGTTGAAAGCCTCGACGGTGGCCAGCGTGAACAGGCCGAGGAACAGCAGCGTCAGCACGAGCACGACGACGAACACGCGGCGGCGGACGCTTTCCTGGAGAACGTGGCGCGCGATGATCAGCGTGGGCGTCAACCGGGATCGACCGCCTCGAGATAGGCATCCTCGAGCGTGGAGCGGACCACCGTCACCTCGTAGATATCGACCCCGCTCGAGACGAGATCGGCAACGATGCTCGGGACGTCCTCTCGGCTCGCCTGCGGGAAGCGACGGACGCCATCGCCGGTCTGGATCTCCACGCCCCCGGCGTGCGTCAGCTCGTCCGGCCGGCCATCGGCGGCGACACGACCGCGCGCCAGGATCACGACGCGGTCGCACACGCGTTCCACCTCGCCCAGCAGGTGCGAGTTGAGCAGCACCGCGATGCCGCGGCCGCGGAGCTGCTGCAGCAGCCCTCGAATCGCCCGTCGGCCGGCCGGATCGAGCGCGCTCGTGGGCTCGTCGAGCAGCAATAGCCGCGGTTCGCCGACGAGCGCCTGCGCGATCCCCAGCCGCTGCTGCATCCCCTTCGACATTCCCTCGACGCGCCGATTCGCGACGTCGCTCAAGTCGACGAGCTCGAGCAACTCGTCGCGCTCGGCCGCTCCACCGGTCGATCCGGCCAGCCGCTGGTGGAGCGCGAGCACCTCCGACGCGGTGCACCACCCAGGGAAGCGAAACAGCTCGGCGAGATATCCGAGCCTCTGGCGGGCCTCGCGACTACCCGCCGGGTGACCGTAGATCGTGGCGGTGCCGCTGGTCGGCCGGACCAGCCCGCATGCGATCTTCACGAGCGTCGACTTGCCCGCGCCGTTTGCCCCCACCAACCCGACGAGCTCCCCCGGACCCACTCTCAGCCCGACTCCGTCAAGCGCGACTACCGGCCCGTAGCGCTTCCCTACCCCGATCGCCAGGAGCGCCGCGGGCTCACTCGGCTCGGGACGATCCAGCAGCCCTTGGCTTGCACCCTCAGCGCGATCGTCGGCCGCCACGCCTCGAAAGGCTAGGCGGCCGCGATCACGTTGGGGTCACAGAGGGCTGATTCACGCGCGGCGGAGCCTGAGCGTGCCAAGCGTGCCCAGCGGTTGGCGGCTGCGCTGCTGACGCTGTTCGATCCGGATCGCCGGGCGCGCGGCCTCTGGCTCACGGCGGGCACGCCGGCGCTCGTCGGCCTCCGAGCGCAGATCGTCGATCCGGGCGCGACTGACTTCGTAGGTGACGTGGCTATTGATCATCGCTATTCCTCCTCCTCGAAACAGGCGCTCAGGCCCCGTGCGGTGCTGTCGTGGTCGATGCGGGAGTACGCGAACGGGTGATGGAAGGCTTCGAGCGCGTCAGCCGGATCGACGTCCATCGTGATCCATTCGCCGTACCGTTCGTCTTCGATCGCGACGAATACGCGACCGGTCTCCGAGTCCCACAGAAGCCTCACATCGAACCCGTCGTTCACACGGCGATCCAGCTCGCGGACGTCAGTCTCGAACGTTGCGTACATGATCATCTCCTCTTGCTTGCTCATGGATCGTGTCCTCATCATTCGTCTATTCAGACCACCTACGGGCCCAGAACTCATCTGTCGAAGGTCACATTCCGGCGAGCTCTGGGGTCTATTCAGTTGACCCCGTTGCGAAGGAGGATGTGACAGTGGCCGAACAGGAATGGCTCGCGGAACAGTTCGAGGAGCAGCGCCCGCGCCTCCGCGCAGTGGCCTACCGGATGCTCGGCTCCCTCAGCGAGGCCGACGATGCGGTCCAGGATGCCTGGATCCGGCTCAGCCGCGCCGACACCAGCGAGGTCGAGAATCTCGGCGCGTGGCTCACGACCGTCGTTGCGCGGGTGGCGCTGAACATGCTCCGTTCGCGCAACACCCGGCGGGAGCAGCCTCTCGAGGTGCACGTCCCCGACCCGATCGTCGATCCCGCCGAGGGCACCGACCCCGAGCACGAGGCGATGCTCGCCGACTCGATCGGGCTCGCGCTGCTGGTCGTGCTCGAGACCCTCACCCCCCCCGAGCGCCTCGCGTTCGTCCTGCACGACATGTTCGCCGTGCCGTTCGAGTCGATCGGGGCGATCCTTGACCGCTCGCCCGAGGCCTCGCGCCAGCTCGCCAGCCGCGCCCGTCGCCGCGTCCGCGGCAGTGCTCCCGTTCCCGACGCCGATCTGAGCGCTCAGTGGGAGGTCGTAGAGGTGTTCCTCGCGGCCGCGCGCGACGGCGACTTCGAGGGCCTCGTCGCCGTGCTCGACCCCGATGTTGTGCTCAGAGCCGACGGCGGCGTCTCGGGGCTATCCCGCGTCGTCCAGGGGGCCGAGACCGTCGCCAGCCAGGCGATGATGTGGTCGCGCACGGACCTCAGCCTCCGCCGCGCTTTGATCAACGGGGCCGCCGGGATCGTCTCGCTCCGCGACGGCCGGCCGTTCTCGGTCGGCGCCCCGATCGTCCGGAACGGCAAGATCGTCGAGTTCGACATCCTCGCCGACCCGGACCGGCTCGCCCAGCTCGACCTCACGGTGCTCGTCGACTAGGCGGTTCGTCGAGTCAGGTCAGCCGGTCGGGCAGGCCGAAGCGCCCGAACGCGCCTGCGAGGCGCTGCTCATCGTATGGCTGGTCCGGGAAGCGCTGATATGACTCGGGGTCGGGCGACTCGGTCGAACGGACGATGAACGCGGTGACGTCGATGATCTCCGTCCCCCGGAAGCTCAGCACGTTGAGCGCAAACGGCAGGTACGCCCCGGCGTCCTCGTCCCACGCGTAGAACGCGAGCGCAGGCTGGCCGTTGGCGCGCGTGAGAACGCTTCGCCATCGCCACGCCCCGGACATCGGCGATAGGCGGGCCCAGATCGCGATCCCCTCGCGCGTCCGATACCACGTGGCAAGCGGCGGCATCGCGAACGTCGCGTCCTCGGCGAGCATCGCTGCGAACGCTTCAACATCGCAGCGATCCCACGCATTGACGTAGCGATCGACGAGCTCGCGCAGACCGTCATCCCCGAGGGAGCGAAGCGCCGCCTGCTGGCTCTGCTCGGGCACGCGGTCCTCGACGGCGGCCCTGGCGCGCTGGAGGGCGCTGTTGACCGACGCCACCGACGTCTCGAGCATGTCGGCCGTCTCCTTCGCCGAGAAGCCCATCACCTCACGCAGGATCAGCACCGCTCGCTGGTTGGCCGCCAGGTGCTGGAGCGCGGCGATGAAGGCGAGCTCGATGCCCTCACGCTGCTCGTAGCGAGCGTCGGGCGAGGCGAACTCGTCCTCGACGCCGAACGTCTCATCGGGATATGGCTCCACCCACACGGACTCGACGATCGGCTCGCCCGGCGGGGTGTGAGGATCGGCGGCCGGCCCATAGTCGACCGGCAGAACCCGCTTGGGCCGCCGCGAGATCAGCGTCAGGCAGCTGTTGGTCGCGATCGTGTACAGCCACGACCGCAGAGCGCTCCGCCCCTGGAAGCCCGAGAGCCCGCGCCAGGCGCGGAGCAGCGTGTCCTGCAGCGCGTCGTCGGCGTCATACACCGACCCGAGCATCCGGTAGCAGTGGGCATGGAGCTCGCGCCGATACGGCTCGACGAGGCGCGCAAACGCGCCCTCATCGCCGGCCGCGGCGGCAGCTACCGCCTCCGGCGTCTCCCCTGTTCGGCTGCTCGCCATCGCCATCTTGAGGTTAGACCGATCCAGCAGCGGAAATTCATCGTCGCCCCCGATTACTTTCGCAGCTAAGCCTGGTCTCACAGTCAGAGATGAAGCCTGCCGACTCGGGAAGGGTGGTCCATCTGGAGCTCCATACCCGCGACCTCCTCGAGGCCCGCTGCTTTTACCGGCGGCTGTGCGGGTGGCGTGAGGAGCGCGTTGAGACCTCGGCGGGGTCGTACCTCGCGATTGAGCTTGGGGACACGATCGGCGGTGGGATGGTCGAGTGCCCGGTCAGCCGCCCGCTGTGGCTCCCGTATGTCGAGGTCCGCGATATCCGCGAGACGACCGAGCGGGCCGCGGTCCTCGGCGCCACGGTCATGCTCGCGCCGCGCGAAGGCCCCGTCGGCTGGCGCAGCGTGGTCTCCACGCCGGCGGCCGGCGAGATCGCCCTCTGGCAGCCAAAGCGATGACTTTCCTCAGCCGAGGACGATGTCCGCAGCCTGGCGCAGCATCGACACGTCCCCGGCGATCAGGAGCGTGGTCACAAACGAGTCATTCCACGCCTCGAGGTCGTCGCGGATCTTGTCGGCCGGCCCCAGCAGCGACATCTTCTGGATCAGCTCGGAAGGGATCCGGGCGGCCGCCTCGTCCTTCTTGCCGCCGAGATAGAGATCCTGGATCTCGGTGATCTCGCGCTCGTAGCCCATGCGAATCGCGACATTGGCGTGGAAGTTCTGGCCGCCCTTCGCGCCCATCCCGCCGAAGTACAGGGCGTAGAACGGGCGCACCATGTCGACCGCGGCCTCGACCTCGTCGTGGACGATGAACGGCACCATCGCGGCGACCTCGAAGTCGTCGGCGCTGCGGCGGGCACCGGGTCGGCCGAAACCCTCCGCCAGCGCGTCGGCGTAGAACCGCTCATGCGGGCTCAGCAGCATCGCCATCCATCCATCGCACACCTCGGCGGCGAGTGCGACGTTCTTTGGGCCCTCCGCGGCGAGGAACACCGGGATGTCCTCGCGTAGGGGATGGATCGAGGCCTTCAGCGGCTTGCCCAACCCGACCACGCCCGGACGGTCGCGGACGGGCAGCGGGTAGTAGGGACCGTCGCTCGTGACCGGGGCCTGACGAGCCCAGATGTCGCGCAGGATTCCTATGTACTCGCGCGTGCGCGCGAGCGGCTTTTCGAACGGCATGCCGTACCAGCCCTCGACCACCTGCGGGCCGGAAGCCCCGAGACCGAGAATGAAGCGCCCGCCGGAGAGATGGTCGAGCGTCATCGCGGCCATCGCCGTGGCGGCCGGCTGCCGCGCGCTCATCTGCACGATCGCGGTCCCAAGCCGCACCCGCTCGGTCCGGCTGCCCCACCAGGCCAGTGGTGTCAGCGCGTCGGACCCGTACGCCTCAGAACACCACACCGAGTCGAACCCGAGCCGCTCCGCCTCGACGATCGATTCGGCCGCTCCCGCGGGCGGCCCGCCCGCCCAGTAGCCCGTGTTGAACGCCAGCTTGAGTTGCTTAGCCATGTGCGCAGCTCATGATGACGCGTAACCCTCCGATGAGTTTCCTCGCGCGCGACCGTTAGACGTGGTGAGAGCCATGAGAGACCAGACCAAGAACACCGACCGACGCCTTCTTCTTGCCGCCGCTCAGGCCGGAGACGAACGCGCGTTTCGTCAGCTGGTCGGCCCGTATCGCCACGCGCTCGAGGTCCACTGCTACCGCATGCTCGGCTCCGCCCACGAGGCCGAGGACCTGACGCAGGAGACGCTGCTTCGTGCCTGGCGCGCGCTCGATCGGTTCGAGCCTCGGGCGCAGATCCAGACGTGGCTGTACCGGATTGCGACGAACGCATGCCTGGACGAGCTCGAGCGCCGCCCGCGCCGGCCCGAGCCGGTGGACCCGTTCCCGGACGCCGGACTGGACGCGACATCCGCGCCCATATATGACCCGGCGGCTCGGTACGCGATCCGCGAGGGCATGGAGCTCGCGCTGCTGCGGGCGATCCAGGAACTGCCGGGCCGGCAGCGCGCGGTGCTGATCTTCCGGGACGTCCTCGGCTGGACGGCGCCCGAGGTGGCGGAGCTTCTGGAGTCCACCGTCACGTCCATCAACAGCGCGCTCCAGCGGGCTCGCGCCACGATCGACCAGCGACTGCCGGCGCCGGCGCCGTCCGCGGCGGCCCCGGACGAGCGCGAGCTTCTCGGGCGGTACGTCGACGCGTTCGAGCGCGACGACGTCGACGGGCTGGTGTCGCTGCTGCGCGAAGACGCGACGATCCGGATGCCGCCCCAGCGCTCGCTGACCGGCGCTACCGAGATCGCGCGCTTCCTCCGCGACGTGGCCGCCGGCGGCGACCTGCGGCGGATGAAGCTGACGCCGATCTGGGCGAACGGCCGGCCTGCCGTGGCGATCCACCGCATCTCCGAAGATCGTCAGCTGATCCCCCATGGGATCTCGGTGCTGCAGATGGACGGCGACCACATCGTCGGGATCGACTCGTTCATCGACGCAGCGCTCTTGCCGCGTTTCGGGTTCGCGCCCGATCCATCGCCGTAACCGTCCGACACACGCACCGAAGTTCCTCACCAGACCACTGGAGGCCCAATGCTGTCCGCACCCCCAAACATCGATCGCTGGCGCGCGTTCGCGCTGCTGGCGGTGGCGTACTTCATGACGATCATCGATCTGACGATCGTCAACGTCTCGCTTCCCACCATCGGCCGCGACCTGCACTTCTCGGAGATAAGCCTGCAATGGGTGGTGACCGCGTACGCGCTCACGTTCGGCGGCTTCCTGCTGCTCGGCGGGCGCGCCGCGGACCTGCTCGGCCGACGCCGGATCCTGATGGTCGGGCTCGCCTTGTTCACGGCGGCGTCGCTGGCGAGCGCGCTGGCGAGCAGCGATGCGTTCCTGATCGCCGCGAGGGCGGTTCAGGGCCTGGGCGGGGCGATCATGCTGCCCGCCGCCCTGTCGATCGTGATGAACATGTTCGACGAAGGCGCCGAGCGCAACAAGGCGCTCGGTATCTGGGGCGGCCTCGGCGCCGCCGGCGCAACCGTCGGCCTGATCGCCGGCGGGTTCCTGACCCGGTACGCCGGGTGGCAGTACATCTTCTATCTGAACGTCCCGATCGGGGCGGCGGCGTTCCTGCTGGCTCCTCGGATCGTGCCCGAAAGCCGGCTTGCCTCCACGCGCCGGCGGTTCGACGCGGCCGGCGCCGTCGCCGGCACCGGCGGGCTGGTGCTGCTGGTGGACGCGATCTCGCAGGCTCCGCAGTACGGGTGGGGCGCCACCAGGACGATCGCGCTGCTCGCGGCCTCCGCGGCCCTCCTCGCCGCCTTCCTGCTGATCGAGAGCCGGGCCAAGGATCCGATCCTGCCGCTGTCGATCTTCCGCCTGCGCACGCTCGCCGGCGCGAACGCCGCCGGCCTGCTGCTCGGCGGCAGCTTCTTCGCGTTCATCTTCGCGGGCACGCTCTACATGCAGGAGGTGCTGCACTACAGCGCGCTCCAGACCGGAGTCGCATGGCTCGCGGCCTCGCTGACCTCGATCGCGCTGGCAGGCCTGTCGCAGCTCGCGGTGACGCGCATCGGGCCGAAGGTCGTGATGGCGTTCGGAATGACGCTGATCGCCGCGGGCGTGACCTGGGCAACCCAGGTCCCCGTCGACGGCCACTTCGTCGGGAACCTCGCCGGACCGATGGTCGTCGCCGGCGCGGGCACCGCGTTCTCGTTCATTCCGATCTCGATCGCGGCGCTCGCTGGTGTCCGCGAACACCAGGCCGGCCTCGCCTCCGGGCTGTTGAACACCTCCCAGCAGCTCGGCGGGGCAATTGGGATCGCGATCGCCTCGAGCGTCGCCGCCAGCCATTCCCAGTCGCTGCTGCACGCCGGCGACGCCGCCCCCGCGGCCCTCACCGGCGGCTTCCAGCAAGCGTTCTGGGTACTCGGCGCGATCGCGCTGCTCGCCCTCCCGGCGATCTTCGTGCTCGTCCGCCGCGAGGAGCTGTCGGGCACGCCGCGCGCGGGCACCGTCGTCGACGCCGATCCCTGCCCCGTTCCGGCGAGCTGACCCCAGCTACACGGAAGAAGAGGAGACCCGACCATGAGCGAACTGTCCGGTAACACCGCGATCGTCGTCGGCGCGAGCCGCGGCCTCGGCCGCGGGATCGCCACCGCCGTCGCGCGGGCCGGCACCCCGGTGATCGCCGTCGCCCGCACCGGAGCCGCGCTCGCCGAACTGGCGGCCGCCGATGACGCGATCCAGCCCGAGGTTGCTGATGCCGCCGATCCCGCCGTCGCCGGCAGCCTGCTTGACCGTTACGAGCCGCGGACCGTCATCCTGGTGGCGGGCGCGACCCCGCTCCCGCGCCCGCTCCAGTTCCAGACCTGGGGGACGTTCACGCTCAACTGGCAGACCGACGTCCGGATCGCATTCCACTGGGTGCGCGAGGCGCTGCTCAAGCCACTCCGGCCCGGCAGCCGGCTGATTGTCATCAGCAGCGGCGCGGCGATCGCCGGCTCACCGCTCACCGGCGGCTACGCCGGCGCCAAGGCCACGCAGCGCTTCATCGCGGCCTACGCGCAAGATGAAGCGCAGCGGGGCGGTCTCGGAATCGCGTTCACCGCGGTGCTTCCCCGGATCACCCCGCACGGCGGCGTCGGGCGCCCGGCGGTCCGGGCGTACGCAAACCGCACGGGTCAGTCCGAGGAGGAATATGTGTCGAGATTCGGGGCGGCGTTGACGCCGGAGATCGCCGGCGCCGCGATCGTCGAGCTGGTCCAGAAGGACGCGGCGTCGCTCGCCCCCGGGTACATGCTGACCGGCGCCGGGCTTCAGGATCTGTCCTGAAGGCCGGGGGGACGAACAAGTCAACACTCGGCACACGTCTGTGGCCCGAGTGCGCCGAAACTCGTCCCAGAGCCGAGTGATCGACATTCACCGCCGGCGGGCGGGTCCGAGTGTCGGGTTTCTCGGCCTCTTTCCCGGGGGCGAGTGGGGCGCGTTCACCCGCCAGCGAGCGCTTCCCGGAA
>Ga0335081_10022902_pt1 | contig 10106 bp, 7 predicted proteins | sample Lox_Sample_35_FD_206713 | JGI IMG/M metagenome (GOLD analysis project Ga0335081, IMG submission 206713) | Soil microbial communities from Loxahatchee National Wildlife Refuge, Florida, United States - Lox_Sample_3.5 | ecosystem: Environmental > Terrestrial > Soil > Wetlands | place: USA: Florida... | reverse complement strand
TGGAAGAATTCCAGGAAGCGGGCTGCGTAGCGGTCCAGATTCTCCATCGATCCGCCGCCCATTAGCGGCGAACACATTTCGTAAGCCACGCTGCCCCGGAATCCTCCGGCGCTCAGCGCGCCTAGAAACTTGCGGTAATCGATAAAGCCTTCGTCGATGGGTACGGCCTGCACATACGGCGTGACGGCCGTGTAGTTCACCACGGCCGGATCGTAATGATACCGCGGCCGCTTCTGATAAGAAGCGATGGTCGTATGCGCGGTGACCGGCGCCAGCTTGCGCGCGGCGGCGTCGAGATCTTCGCCGTGGAGCGCCGGCGCCCAGGCGTCGAATAACGCTTTGCAGTTGGGCTCGCCGACCGCCTGGATCAAATCGTACTGGCTCTCATAACCCACGGCGATATCGTGGTGGTTCTGCACGCCGATGGTCACGCCGAACTCGCTGGCGCGCTTCGCGCACTCCTTGAGAGCGGTCACCACCAGGTTCCATTGCGCGCTGTAGCTTCCGGAACGGTTCTCGTAACCGGTGAAGATGCGCACCAGACTTCCGCCGAGGTCGTGCGTGAGGCGCGCCAGTTCGGTGATGTAGTGAACCTGAATTTCTCGCTGCGGGATATCCCCGTGCTCCAGATCTCCGGTGAAATTGTTGTAGCCGGCAATGCAAAGGTCGCGCAGTTTGCGCTTCTCCAGATGCTTACGCACCTGCGCGCGTTCGCTGGGGCCGTAATCCAGAAGCGAAAGGTGCGGGCGCTTGGCCATCAGCATCACACCCTCGTAGCCGAGATCGGCGGCCTTGTCGATGAACGGATCGAGCGCGAGCTGCGCCTGCCCCCACAGGCCGGCGTAGCTGACCGAATGCAATAACGCTGAAAAACTCACGAAGAACTCCCTCAGACACTCTACTCTCTGCTTCGCGCACGATCAACTTGCGCTGCACAGCCATGTAGAATGATGTGCGTTATGCGCAAGCTAGTTCTGTTGATCGCATCGGCTGCCGCTCTGGCTCAACAACCCAACACCTACAAGCTGACGGCCAGTCCGAAGACCGTGGTGTGGGGCTATTATTCCGCCAGTGCCGCGCCCGTGTTACGCGTGCACTCCGGCGATACGGTTGAGATGGAGACGCTGGTTACCAACAGCCCAGCGCGCCTTGAAGCTGCCGGCGTCTCACCCGCGGAAATTGAACCAGCCCTACGCGCCATCTACAACGAAGTGACCGATAAGGGGCCGGGCGGCCATATTCTCACTGGGCCCGTGTATATCGAAGGCGCCGAGCCCGGCGACACGCTGGAGGTGCGGATCAAAGAGATCCGGCTCGCCATTCCGTACGCGTACAACGGATTCCGTCCCGGCGCCGGGTTTCTGCCCGATGATTTTCCTTACTCGCGGATCAAGATCGTTCCGCTGGACCGCGAGCGCATGGTCGGCCGGTTCTCTGACCGCATCGAAATTCCTCTCCGTCCCTTTTTCGGCAGCATGGGCGTGGCCCCGCCGGAGGCCAATGGCCGCATCAGCAGCGCACCGCCGTGGATCCATGCGGGCAATCTCGACAACAAGGAACTGGTCGCGGGCGCCACGCTTTACATTCCCGTGCACGCAGCGGGCGCGCTATTCGAGGCCGGTGACGGCCACGCGGCGCAGGGAGATGGCGAAGTGGACATCACGGCGCTGGAGACTTCGCTGACCGGCGTATTTCAGTTCATCGTGCGCAAAGACCTGCACCTCCGCTGGCCGCGCGGCGAAACGCCCACGCACTACATCACCATGGGGCTTCACGAAGACCTGCGGGAAGCCACGCGAATGGCCGCTCTCGAGATGATTGACTTTCTGGTAACCGAAAAGCACTTGACCCGGGACGACGCCTATATGCTCGCGAGCTCCGCCGCGGATTTTTGCATTACGCAACTGGTGGATGGAAATAAAGGCGTGCACGCCATGATCGCGAAGTCCATCTTCCGGTAAGATTGCCCTATGGCTGCTGAACCCAGACTGCTGGTAACACTTGAAAACGGAATCAAACGCATCACCTTCAACGCACCGGAACGCCGCAACGCAGTGGACCGCGCGACCGCTGAGCGGCTGCTCGAAGCGGTTCAGGAAGCCGCGCGGGACGAAAGCAAAGTGGTGATCATCACCGGTGCGGGCGACTCGTTTTGCGCGGGCGCCGATCTGAGCACCGCGAAACCGGGTGGCGGCGATGTCACCGAATTTCTCCGCACCGTAGCGAATCCGACGGTTCTCGCCCTGCGGGAGATGTCCAAGCCGGTGATCGCGCGCGTGCACGGCCACGCGGTGGGTATCGGGTGCAACTACGCGCTGGCGGCCGACATCCGCATTGCATCCACCGACGCGAAGTTCGGCCAGGTGTTCAGCAAGATCGGATTGATTCCCGATGGCGGCAGCACGTATTTTCTGCCGCGCATGATCGGCTATCCCAAGGCATTCGAGTGGATGATTACGGGCGCGATTATCGACGCGCAGCAGGCCGCCGAGTGGGCGCTGGTGAATTGCGTAGTGCCGCTCAAAGACCTGGACGGTGTCGTGGATCAGTGGATCGCGCGGTTGAGCTCCGGCGCCTTGTTGGCATTTGCCGGCATCAAGCGCGCTCTCACGTACGGCGAGTCTCACCCGCTCGCCGAAGCCCTCGACTTCGAGGCCGTGACGCAGAAAGTTTGTTATGAGTCCGCGGATTTCCGCGAAGGCGTCAAGGCCTTTCAGGAGAAGAGAAAGCCGGTGTTTCGCGGGAGGTAGCCGCGGGCTCTCACTTCTCTCGCCCACATCCGGCCGCCCGTCCGGCACGAAGCCGTAATCCGGAGCGTGTGCGCTTTGGCGTGCGCTCAGGGGTGCTCGGTGGCGGTGAGGGCCTTGTGCTCCAGTTCCAGGAAGGGCAGCGCCGCCTGCATCAACTCGGCCTCCGCGGCGATGGCGTGGTTCCTGGCGCCGTCGCTTCCGGAGAGATTCCACAATTTGAAAACCGCGTGTTCAGGCACGTTCTCGGCTTCCTTGAAGAACGCCAAGGTGTTTGTCGCCGGTATGAAATCGATGCTGATCAGGTCACCGCCGCGCACCTGGCCGCTGGCGATTAGATTCGACAACGGATCCACCAGTTCGCGCTCCACGGCCCTTTTCAGGTGTCGCGCCCCATACTTCAGGTCGGTACCTTCGCGGAGCAGGAAGTCTTTTGCCGTCGCGGTGAGAGCGAAGAAGAAAGGATTGGGCGTGGACGAGCTGAAGATTCGCTGCTGCAGCAGGTTCAACTCCAGGTTCAGGATCTGGCGGAGTTCAGCATCCGCCAGCGGCCGGAACACCACGACTTTATCCAGGCGATTCATGAACTCCGGCGTGAAGCGTCTGCGGGCCGCTTCCACTCCGGCGCGCGAAAGCTTGTCCGTGGTGTCTTCGTCCAGCCGGCCCGCTTGCTGCTCTCGTTCCTTATCGCCCGCGCCGAAACCCAAGCTGGGCCGAAGGATGGTATTCATCTCCGACGCCCCCAGGTTGCTGGTCATAAAAATCATAGTCTGCGAAAAATCCACGCGGCGGGTATCGCCCAGCGTCAAGCTGGCTTTGTCCAGAACGCCCAGCAGCAAGTTCCACAGCGCGTCGCTGGCTTTTTCAATTTCGTCGAAGAGCAGGAAGCTCAACTTCACTTTTTCCGTGTGATGCTGATCCAGAGTCTCCTGGCAGAGGAGCGGATGCGTCTCGCGATGGCCCAGATAACCCGGAGGAGAGCCCACCAGCTTGGCGATCTCGTGGCTATGCTGAAACTCCGCGCAGTCAATCTTGACCATGGCCCGCGCATCGCCCACCAGGCTCTCGGCCATAGACTCCACCAGGCGCGTTTTTCCAGTGCCGGTGGGTCCCAGAAACAGAAAACTTCCCACAGGACGCGACGGACTGTGCATGCCGGCCACGTATGTCTGATAAACGCTGACGATTTGTTGGATGGCGTGGTTCTGGCCGATGATGCGCTTGTGAAGGCTGGCCCGAAGCTTCGAGGCATCTTCACCGGTCTGGCCAATATCCAGAGCCTGTCTTTGCCGCGTCACACTTTTCGCTTCGTTGGGAGCCGCTTTCACTGGCCCGATGATAAGCCTCCCAAATACTGATGTGAATGCTGAAAAAGGTTAATAACGCGCTAGTCCGCTTCGTTAGGTGAAAATCGCTTCGAGAGCGCGGTCGCCCGCGGCACAACGACGCAAGCCATCAGCTTTCTGATAGTGCGGTCGTCCAGCTTGGGACGGTTGATGCTGCGGCATGAGATTAGCTCTTTGCCGGGGTTTTCTCTCTGCGCTTTTGCGCCCAGTTTTCCTTGGTGACCTGCCGGGCACGGCCCAGGGCGAGCGCATCCGGCGGTACCGGATCGGTGATCACCGAACCAGCCGCAAGATATGCGCCGTCGCCGATCTCGACGGGCGCAACCAATGTCGCATTGCTGCCCACGAAAACGCCCTTGCCGATTTTAGTCTGATGTTTGGCGCGGCCGTCATAATTGCACGTGATGGTGCCCGCGCCGATGTTGACGTTCTCGCCGATGATCGTGTCGCCCAGATAGGCCAGGTGATTGGCCTTCGCGCCCGCCCCCATCCGGGTTTTCTTCAACTCCACAAAATTCCCGATGTGCGCGCCTGCAGCGACGTCGTTGTCCACTCGAAGCCGCGAGTACGGCCCGATCTGGGCGCCTGCTCCCGCGCGAGTGGCGTCAATCATGGTGAACGGGCCTACTTGAACGCCGTCAGCCAGTTCGGAGTCGCGGACAATCGAGCAAGCCCCGACACGGCAGGCTTCGCCAATCTTCGTGTTTCCGAGAATCTGCGCGAAGGGTTCAATCACCGTGTCGATGCCGATCGAAACCGAGTGATCCACGCTCACGGTCTCGGGCTTCTCCACCGTAACGCCGGCCAGCATCAACTCACGCACTTTGCGGTCGCGAAAAGTGCGGTCGGCGGCAGCCAATTCCACGCGATTGTTGATTCCTAGCAGTTCCATTGGATTGCCGGCGCGGTGAGCGTCAATCGTGTGGCCGGCCCGGACGAAGATCTCGATCATGTCGGTGAGGTAATATTCACGGGCCGGATTGTCGGGGCGCAGCTCGTCGATATGTTTCCAGAACGGTCCGGCCTCGAAGCAATAGATACCCACGTTCGCTTCGCGAACGGCCAGTTGTTCCGGTGTCGCAGCTTTCTGCTCCACGATGGCGCGCACCGTGCCTGAGGCATCGCGAATCACGCGGCCGTAGCCGGTCGGATCTTCGAGTTCGGCGGTGACGAGAGTCGCGGCAGCCTCCGAACGCTCTTGATGAGCCGCCAAGGAGGCAATCAGCGCCGGCGGAATCAGAGGGCAGTCGCCGTAGTACACCACCAGCAGACCGCCAAGATGCGCCAGGGAATCGCGGCCGGCCATCAGCGCATGACCCGTTCCCTTCTGTTCGGTCTGCTGGATAAAGCGGACGCCGCGCCCCTCCACCACGCTGCGCACCTGTTCAGCCTGGTGGCCGACCACGACAAACACGCGCTCCGGCGCAGCCAGCGAGAGCGCGGTGTCCACGGTGTGCTCGATCAGTGTCCGGCCACCCGCCTCGTGCAGCACCTTGGCGCGACGCGATTTCATCCGCGTGCCCAAACCAGCGGCCAGGATCACGACCGTTACAGGAGTATCCATGCCCACTATTATTCAATGCGGGGTGCAGCTACCGCGACATAAGCCGGCGCTCGCGGCCTTCCGCAGCCAGTTCCACCGCAATGGCGGCAATGGCCTCGGAATTATGCCGCACCAGGCCCGATTCCTGCACCAGGTCCCCGCAGACCACGTTCACGCCCATGGCGCCGATGGTGTCGAAGTCGTTCTCCACTTGTTCGGAATGCTGGCGGGCGTAGCGGCGGCGTAGCGTGGGCTGGATCTCACGCGTGTTGAGCACGGCGTAGTCCAGCAGCTTTCCTCCGGCATGGCGGTGGATGGCGGCGATGTGATCGGAGGCCGTGAAACTGGTGGTTTCACCGGGTTGCCACATCAGGTTCACAAAATAAGCCTTGACCGCCGGAGAACGCCGGATGGCATCGGCAATCCCGGTCACCAGGAGATTCGGAATGACGCTCGTGAACAGCGAACCCGGCCCCAGGGTGATGACGTCTGCATCGGCGATGGCGGCCAGCGTGTCGGGCAGCGGGCGGCACCGGCGTGGACGGAGGCGCACGGTCTCGATCCGTCGCCGGCTTCTGCTGATTCTGGTTTCCCCCTGCACGCGGCGGCCGTCCTCGAGGATGGCTTCGAGGGACACGCTCGAGGCCGTCGCGGGAAAGATTTTGCCCTTGATGGCGAGGACGTCGGAACATTCCTTTACCGCGTCGGGGAAATCTCCTGTGATGTGCGTGAGGGCGGTGAGGAAGAGGTTGCCGAAGCTGTGTCCCTTTAGACCCCGTCCCGACTCGAAGCGATACTGGAACAGACGGGAGAGCAGGGCCTCGTCCTCCGAAAGAGCCACCAGGCAATTCCGAATGTCGCCTGGAGGCAGGACGTCGAATTCCCGGCGCAGCCTGCCGGAGCTGCCGCCGTCATCGGAGACGGTGACCACCGCCACGATATCCACCGGGCAGGCCCGCCGCGCCTGGCTGTGCCCGCCCGTGTATAGTTTGAGCCCGTGCAGCAACGCGGAAAGCCCGGTGCCGCCGCCGATGGAAACCACGCGCAACGAATCCGTCGCCCCTCCCACGGATCCGGATGAAGCTGGAGACTTAGGCATGTCCGTGCGTCCCGCGCCACTGGACGGCGCCCGCCGGCTCAGCGCAGTGCTTAAACCGCGCCCGTCTTGTCGGGGAACAGTAATTGTTGAATCTGCGGATGGCTTGAGAATCCACCGAAGTCTGCATCCTGCCGTGCTGAGATCCGGTTCCGGGGCTCCAGGTCAATGGCACGCTTCAGGTTCTCACAGGCGCCATCCATGTCGCCGGAGAGTCCTTTGCAAAGAGCCAGCGCGTAATGCACGTGATCGGCGTCGGGCTGAAGTTTCAAAGCCGTCTCCAGATGCTGGCGAGCATCCGTCAAGTTGCGGGCATTGACCAATGCGACGCCGTAATTGTAGTGCTCCTCCGCAGTCTTCAGCTCCACAACCGGTTTCGCCAGACGCCGGTCACACATCCGGATGTGCAGTTCGGCGTTGTGCCCCATCTCACGGTTGGGGCCCCCCACGGCTTTTGCAAACTGTTCGCGAGCCTCGGCAAATTTCGCCGAGTGAAAAAGGCGAACCGCCTGCTCAAAAGCCTTCAACTGCGCCTGCGCCAGGATCCGCGCTTCGGCGGCGGCCGCATCCGCGGGACGACGCCGCGCCGATACGTCGAGCTTCACTGGAGATTCGGGTTCGGGTTTTCCTGTGTTCTTTGCCACGGCCGTCTTCTTGTTCAAAGGCATCTTATGCCAGTTCGAAAGCGACTTAGAGTACGCTAGCAGACCGCAAATCGGAAGTCAAAACACATGCCGCCGGCGGTTTGGCCCGCGCGTCAGCCGCTATGATGGGCTTATGAAGCACCTATTGTGCGGCATCCTGCTGGTCGCCAGCGCCTGCGGCGAGACTTTTTCCGGCGGGGTTGCGCTCGACGACGTTATCGCGCAGGCCATTCGGGACAATCGCATTCCCGGCGCCGTTCTGCTGGTGGGACACAACGGACAGGTTCTCTACCGCAAGGCGTACGGGAATCGTGCCCTGCTTCCTTCGCCCGAACCCATGACCGCCGACACGATATTCGACTGCGCCTCGCTTACCAAAGTCGTCGCCACCACGTCCGCTTTGATGAAGCTTTTCGAAGAGGGCAAACTGAGGCTCAACGACCGCGTGACACAGTATCTGCCGGAGTTTCAGGACGGCAAGAGCGAAATCACGATCCGGAATTTGATGACGCACTTTTCCGGTCTCCGCCCCGATCTGGATCTCGAACCCGAATGGTCCGGATACGAAACCGGAATTCACCGTGCTCTCGTGGACAAACCGGCTGGCCCGGCTGGCGTGCGTTTCGTTTACAGCGATATCAATTACATCCTGCTGGGCGAAATAGCTCGCCGGCTCAGCGGAACAACGCTTCCGGATTTTGCCGGCAAAACCGTTTTCCAACCGCTGGGCATGCACGACAGCATGTTCCAGCCGCCGGCTTCGCTACGGCCCCGCATCGCGCCCACCGAGATGCTGGAGAAGAGCCGCCAAATCCTACGGGGCGTGGTGCACGATCCCACCGCCCGCGACATGGGTGGCATAGCCGGGCATGCGGGCCTGTTCTCGACCGCCGACGACCTGGGGCGGTTCTGCCAGATGATGCTCGACAAGGGCTCATGGCAGGGCCAGCGGATCTTCAGCCCGCTCACCGTCGAAAAATTCACGACTCCCCAAAGCCCGCCCGATCAGCCCATTTTGCGCGGCCTGGGTTGGGACATCGACTCGCCCTATTCGGCCGAGCGGGGTGATCTATTTCCTATCGGCTCGTACGGGCATACCGGATTCACGGGAACGTCGCTGTGGCTCGATCCCGCGTCCCACACCTACGTGATCCTGCTGACCAACGCCGTCCACCCGCACTTGCGGCCCGCCATCACGTCGCTCCGCGGCAAGGTGGCCACCATCGTGGCGGCTTCCGTGGGCATCGTTACACAAGGAGTGAGCCTCACCGGATACAACGAGACACTGACCGGCGCGGGCCTGCATCGCGAGATCGCTCGCAACGGGCAGGTGCAAACCGGGCTCGATGTCTGGGCGGACGAAGGTTTTCGCGCCGTGAACGGAAAACGGGTGGGCCTGATCACCAATCCGACCGGCATCGACCGCCAGGGCCGCCGAAACGTGGACCGCATGCTCGCCGCCGGAATCCACGTGGCCGCGCTCTACTCGCCGGAGCACGGCATCCTGGGAAAGGAGGACCGCGAGGGCATCGGCAACACCACCGATCCTAAGACCGGCATCAAGGTCTGGAGCTTATTTGCTGACGAGAGCCGCAGACCCAGCAGAGAAATGCTGCAAGGCGTCGACGCGATGGTCTTCGACATTCAGGATATCGGCGCACGGTTCTACACTTACGTGTCCACCATGGCCTACGCCATGGAAGAATCGGCCAAAGCTCACATTCCGTTTTATGTGCTCGACCGCCCCAACCCAATCACGGGTGTGCATGTCGAGCCGCCCATGCTCGATCGCGACCTGTTGTCCTTTGTCGGTTACTTCCCTCTGCCTTTGCGCCACGGCATGACCATCGGCGAGTTGGCCCGGATGTTCAACGCCGAAAACCATATCGGCGCCGACCTCACCGTTGTGCATATGAAAGGCTGGGAACGCGGCGACTGGTTTGACTCTACCGGTCTGCCTTGGGTAAATCCTTCACCCAACATGCGCAACCTGACCGCCGCGCTGCTGTATCCGGGAGTCGCGATGCTCGAGTACTCGCCCGATTATTCGGTTGGGCGAGGGACGGACGCGCCTTTTGAAATGATCGGCGCAGCGTTCATTCGCGGGCCGGAACTGGCTGCTTACTTGAACCAGCGCTGGATTCCAGGTGTCCGCTTCTATCCGGTCCGGTTCCAGCCCTCAGCGTCGCACCTGGCCGCACAAGAGATACCGGGAGTGCGCATTACCGTGACCAGCCGGGAATCGTGCGATTCGGCACGGCTTGGCCTCGAGCTCGCCGCCGCTCTGCTGAAGCTCTATCCGGATAAACTGTCCTTGGAAACCAATCGCAAGCTCATCGGCAATGAACAAGTCATGCGGGCGCTTGCCGTGGGGGAGGATCCCGAAACCATTCGGGAGCAACAGCAAGACGCCTTGGAGGGATTTCTGCGATTGCGCGAGAAATACCTGCTGTATCGCTGAACGTGCTTTGCAGCCTGCTTAGACTACTCCCATTGCCTTCTGCACGGTGGGAGCCTTGTTCTTGCTCCCTGGCGGGCGCCCGCGCTTCTTGTCCATTGCTGCCATCCAGGCCGGAGGCCTTCCACGGCGCCGGCCGCGCCCTCTGGCCAAGCGCTCCAAACTCATGATCGCTTCTTCGATCTGTTCACGTTCCTGACGCAGGTCCGTCAGGATTTTGCTGACATCCATCTTGCCCCCCGCAAAAGAAAAAGTGGCCACGCCCGGCAAGC
>Ga0335081_10022901_pt1 | contig 10107 bp, 9 predicted proteins | sample Lox_Sample_35_FD_206713 | JGI IMG/M metagenome (GOLD analysis project Ga0335081, IMG submission 206713) | Soil microbial communities from Loxahatchee National Wildlife Refuge, Florida, United States - Lox_Sample_3.5 | ecosystem: Environmental > Terrestrial > Soil > Wetlands | place: USA: Florida... | reverse complement strand
GATGCCCGAATCGCCGATCGTCAGTTCGGCGTGGGAGATGTCTCCTTCGGGATCCCCGAAGCGCATCGATTCGCGCTCCACCGCTCCAAACGCCCGCTTGTAGAACTCGATGGCCCGCGGGCCATCGCTCACCGTGATCTGCGCGTTCGCGCTGTGAAATCCCGGGCGAACCGGGCTCGCCGGCTTCACGGAGTCGGCAGGGATGCGCTCGCTTCCTTCGCCCTGCCGATGAGAGGCATGCCGTTGCCGGTACTGCTCGAACGTCATGTCTTCGAGGTGGGTCGAGATCGCCCAGAGATGTCCGAAGGGATCCGTCAACACGGCCGAACGCTCGCCGTAATCGCGGTCGGCTGCCGGATTGGTGATGGTGGCGCCCGCCGCCGCGGCCTGCGCCGCCAGCGCGTCAACGTCTTCGACGTACAAATGAATTCTCACCGGCGAGCCGCCCACCGACTGCGGACCCAGATTCCCGTAATCGGGAAACTCGTCGGAGAGCATGATCACGGAGTCTCCGATTTTGATCTCGGCGTGGCCGAGCGTGCCGTCCGGCATGGTCAGGCGCATCACTTCGGCGGCTCCGAACGCCTTCTTGTAGAAATCGATCGCGGCCGCCGCGCCCTTGATGGTGAGATGGGGGGCGACGGTGAGATAACCCTCCGGCACGGGCCGTACGGGTGATTTCTCTGGGGCTGTCTTGGCAGTTGTCATCATGGGTGCGTTCCTTTCCAGTTCGTTTTTGAGATGAGTGCGAAACTCCTCGCGAGGCAGATCAGCCAGGTCCTCAATCAAGGCCAGCAGCGGCCGGATGCGTTCCGGCAGGGCCTCGGACTCCCTCGGCCGGGGAGGCGTGTAGAACCGCCGCGCCTCTGCGCTCTCTGCCATCTCCGGCGCGGGAGACTGCGCGCGCCGGTCGAGCACGGCCTGGACGGCGACGTCGAGTTGGCCGCTGAGAGAGGGCTTAGGCATGGGCGCCTCCCGCCGGGGCCGCCAGGCGGGCCCGCAGATTTTCGAGTGCGCGGAACTGAAGCTGCTTCACGGCTCCTTCACTTCGCCCCAATTCCCGGGCAATCTCCCGGATGCTTTTCTCCCCGGCGAAACGCATTTCGATCACGCGGCGCTGGTCGTGGGGCAGGCGCCGCACCAGGCGGAACAGCCGGGCGCGCCGCTCGCTATCCTCGAGACCGGCGGCCTGCGAGGGGGGATCGTCCGGCGGTGAAAGCGCTCGCTCGCGTAAGGCGCGGGCGGCGCGGTCCGCCAGCGCATTGGCCGCGATCCGGAAGAGCCAGGCGGCGAAGGGGACGCCCCGCCACTCGAAGCGCGGAAGGCCGGCGAGCGCCTTGTGGAACACTTCGGCCGTAACGTCCTGCGCTTCGTCGCGGTTGGCGACGCGCGCCGCCACGAAGGCGTAGACGCGCTCGAAGTGGGCCTCGTAGAGCCCGGCGAAGCGGCTGGGGTCGCGCTGCGCCGCTTCGATCAGAAGCTGCTCCTCAGCTTCCCTGGTGTCCAAAGCTGCTCCCTCGGGGCAATCTCTTAAGTGATATAAACCGGTGGCGCGCGGAAAGGTTACGGTGAAATTTTGCTGCCGCGCCCGGAGACGGCGGTGAGCGCCGTGGCGCTGCTGAGCGCGCCTGCAGTTCCGCGCCGCGGCCGCGAGCCCGGGCTTACATGTACCTTCCCAACAGGCTGAAGACGAGCACGCCCAGCACAATCACGGTGAAGACGGTGTACAGCGCATCGCGCCGGCGCGCGAACGCCACCAAGGAAAGACCCACGCGCGCCACCGGCGTCGCGATCAACAGGAGAAGGCCGAGCTGAATCAAGCCGCCTCCGCGCCCGCTGAGAGTCTCCCGGATAATTCCCCCCAGACTGCGCAGTTCGTGCGGCACACCCCGGAACCTCCTGTAATCGGCCGCTTCGATGCCATGCCGCAAGAGGAAGATCACGCCGCCGGCCAGCACCACCAACGCCGCGGCCACCACGCCCACAATCAGCAGGTTGCCCAAAACGTGGTCCAGCTTCTCGTCGCTCGGGGATTGGGTCTCCTCAGCCATCTCACAGTCTCCCAGTCAGGCCGTTGTAGAGCATCTCCACCGCGAGCGCGGCAATGACCACGCCGAACACCAGGCGCAGCCGGCGGGTGTCGGCCTTTACCAGTACCCGGACGCCCGCCAGCGACCCGAGCAGCACGCCCAGCATGACGGGCATGGCCAGGCCGGGATCGATGTATCCCCGGCTCAGGTAGACGCCGGCGCTGGCCGCCGCGGTCACGCCGATCATGAAATTGCTGGTGGTGGTGGAAACCTTGAAGGGGATGCCCATCGCCTGGTCCATGGCCACAACCTTGAAGGCGCCGGAGCCGATTCCGAGCAGGCCCGACAGCGTCCCGGCCACAAACATCAGGCCGAAGCCGAGCGGCACGCGGTGCACGTGGTAGGCCCGGGGGCCGTCCGGGGTGGGGAAGCTCGAATCCATGCTCAACCTGCGCGCCAGCAGACCGGCCTCGCGGACGGTGGGGTCCGGCTTGCGGGGCTGGCTGGAGAGATACGCCGACGCCAGCAGCACCACGCCGAAGATGACGCCGATGGCGGGTGTGGAGACCTTGGCCACGAGAAATGCGCCGAAGAGCGCTCCGAAGGTGGTGGCAATTTCCAGGAACATGCCGACCCGGATGTTGGAATAGCCCTCCTTCACGTAGGCGGCGGCGGCGCCGGACGAGGTGGCAATCACCGAGACGAGCGAGGCCCCCATGGCGTAGCGAATGTCAACGCCGAAGCCGAGCACGAGCAGCGGCACAATCACCACGCCGCCTCCAAGGCCGGTGAGCGCTCCGAGAAATCCCGCGACCACCGAGCCGAGCCCCACCAGCGCTGTGAATTCGACCACCTTCATCGAAGGATTTCTTCTCCGTCCAGTTTGGCGTTCCGGCCCGGAACAGCGCGCCCGCCGGCCTGGGGCTCTGCGGCGAGGCGCCGAACTCTGCTGGAGACCGGTCCGGCCCGGCTCACGCCCAGTAGTTCCGGTCGAGCGAGCGGTATTGAATGGCCTCGGAGATGTGGGTGTTGGTAATGGACTCCGCCCCCTCGAGGTCGGCGATGGTCCGGGCCACTTTCAGAATCCGGTCGTGGGCGCGGGCGGAGAGGCCGAGCCGGTTCACCGCGTTCTCCAGCAGCTTCTCGCACTCGGCGTTCAGCTCGCAATACTTGCGCACCTGGCGCGTGCTCATCTGGGCGTTGGCGTGGATCTTCTCGCCCTGGTAGCGGGCCAACTGGCGCTCGCGGGCCGTCACCACGCGCTTGCGCACCGTATCGGACGAGTCGCCGCCCGCCTCTTCGCGCAGTTCGCGGTACTTCACAGCCGGCATGTCGATGTGAATGTCGATGCGGTCGAGCAGCGGGCCCGAGATCTTAGAGACGTAGCGCTGGATGATGGGCGGCGTGCAGGTGCACTCGCGCGACGGGTCGTTGAAAAAGCCGCAAGGGCAGGGGTTCATGGCCGCCGCCAGCATGAAGCGCGCGGGAAAGGTAAGCGACATGGCGGCCCGCGCGATGGTGACGTGGCCGTCTTCGAGAGGCTGCCGCAGCACTTCGAGCACGTGGCGCTCGAACTCCGGCAGCTCGTCCAGAAAGAGCACGCCGAAGTGCGCCAGGCTCACCTCGCCGGGGCGCGGGATGGCGCCGCCGCCAATCAGACCCGCGTCGGAGATGGTGTGGTGTGGCGCGCGAAAGGGCCGCTCGCTCACCAGGCCCGTGCCCGGCTGCAGCACGCCCGCCACGCTGTGCACTTTGGTGGTCTCGAGCGCTTCCACAAAATTCAGGGGCGGCAGGATGGTGGGAATGCGCTTGGCGAGCATGGTCTTGCCCGCGCCCGGAGGCCCGATCATCAGGATATTGTGTCCGCCCGCGGCCGCCACCTCAATGGCGCGCTTGGCGTGCAATTGGCCTTTGACGTCGCGAAAGTCCACGGCGTACTCGTTGACGTGCGCCAGCAACTCGGCGCGGCTGGACTCCGTGGGTTTGAACTCGCGAGTGCCGTTGATGAGGTCGAGAACTTCGGGCAGGGAGTGCAGGCCGAACACGTGCACGCCCACCACCACCGCCGCCTCGCTGGCGTTTTCGGCCGGCAGCACGAGGCGCGGAATCTTCTTCTGCCGCGCCATGGAGGCGATGGAGAGAGCGCCCTTGATGGGCCGCAGGCCGCCGTCGAGCGAAAGCTCGCCGAGAAACAGCGAGCCGTTCAAGTCGCTCTTCAACAGCACGCCAGTGGTTCCGAGGATGCCGAGCGCGATGGCCAGATCAAACCCCGAGCCCTCTTTCTTAATGTCGGCCGGCGCCAGGTTCACAGTGATGTTCTGGAAGGGGAATTCGAGGCCGCAGTTCTTGATGGCGCTCCGGATGCGCTCCTTGCTTTCGCGCACCGCGGCGTCCGGCAGGCCGACCGTGTTGAAATAGGGCTGGCCGGCCGACACGTCCACCTCAACTTCCACCGGGTAAGCGTCAATGCCAAAAACGGCGGCGCTGAGAGTCTTGTAGAGCATGGCGGCGAAGCGCGCTCACGCCGGGAACGGCCCGGTCCGAACCTGGCGGGCGGCTCCGGGTATAGAGGGGATTATATCTCAGGACGCAGATTTTTCTGCGGGATAACGGCGGCGTCAGTCTGCGGTGCGTTCCGGGCGCCGCGCCAGGCTGAGTACAGGGCCAGGCTCGAGACGAGGACGTTCGACGCGATCACCGGAAACGAGCGGATCAGCGCGCCGTAAGCGATCCACACCACGGCGGCGCCGGCCTGCACGGCTCGCAGGCGTCCCGAGCCTTTGCAAAAATAGGAAGCGGCGAAGACGGCGGTGGCCGTCCAGCCGACCCCGTCAGGGATGAGCGACATCGGGCAACCCTCCGCTCGGCGGCGGCGCGGGCGGCTGGCTGGAAGCGATGGTGAGCCAGTCGGCCCGCACCCGGCCCCACTCTTGAATCAGCAAGCCCTGCGCCTCGAAGAAGGCGCGGATGCGCGCGCTGTCCCAGCCCGCAATGTCCTCCAGGATGGGGATGAGCACGCTCAAAGCGTCGTCGCTGAGCACGGTGCGCTTGGCCACCTGAGCGATGCGCTTCGATTCTGAGACGGCAAGGGTGAACCCGTCGCGGCGGTTCACGTGGAGCATCACGTGGATATCGGAAATGCCGTCGCCCACGTAGATGATGCGGTCGGGACCGACCTGCGCCAGGGTTTGGAGGTCGTCGAGCACGGCCACCTTGCCGTAACCCGCGTTGACGCGGACGATGGAATCGACGTGGCCGGAGGCGTCGTATAGGAATTGGGTGCCGTGGATGTGATCGGCCGGAACCACGCCTTCGAGCGCGGACTCCACCACCTCCTGGGGCGCCGCCGAAATCACGTGAAAATCGAAGCGGTAGCCGTCAATCGCGCTCGCCAGAAGCTCGGAGAGCTGCCGGATGTTTTTCTTCAGCCGGATTTTCTTGCCGGCTTCGGCAAAGTGCTCCCGCCGCACGCGCGCGCGGAAATCGGGGTCGTGCAGCAGCAGGTAGGCGAGCTCGCCGCCCTGTTGAACGAAATTCTGCACGGCCAACATGGCCGTCTTCCGGTCGAAGACTTCCGCGGGAATTCCGGCGAGCTCGCACAGGGCCTGGCCGGAGTCGTGAAAACTCAAGGTCTGGTCGAAATCGCTGGCGAACAGGTAATGCTTCACGGGCTGCGAAGTATCCTGCATAGAGTTCCTCCTTGGTACACCGCACCGCAGAATTAAATTTGCTACAGGTGGCCGGTGAGGGAAGGTTCGCTATCAGTATTTAGATGGGTCTCACGAAAAGCAAGACGATTAAATTTATGATCGCCATAACCCGAGCATCCCCCGCCTAAGTTGTTGCAGCACAGTCGCTTGTGTGTTTGTTTGGAACTCAGGCTTCCACTTTCGTGGCGCATCGTGGCTTTGATCGACACTTGTCTCCCGGCTTTCGACCAGCTCCGTCCTGACCAAGCCAGTGGGCGTCCACAGCGCCAACCCAAAGAGAGCGGCCAGGGTGATTGAAATAAGCGTTAAATATGCATACAGTAATCATTCGGGTCAAGGGAGAACTGCCGCCGGCTGGACACTAAGTCCGTCGCCCAGCATCCAAGGTTCGAAGCGGATTCGGTTGGCTGGCGACTTGGAGTTCTCGCAGCCGCTCGGAACCTGGCTGCGCCCGGCATCCAGGCGCCTGGCGCGGGCATCGAAGGGCTCATGGAAGCTGGCGCGCCATCATCGTTACTCGCCCGGCACCTCGGCCGTGTGCTCGACAAGAGTCTGCGGCACGCCTACACCCGCTTCGGGGTAAATCCCGCCCGCTACCTGCGAGAGCTCCGGCGGGCTCACGGCCTGCCGCTCGGGTCCTACCCCGATACCTACCGCCTGCACCCCGCCGCCCTCAACGTGGTGGCCGAGCGCACGATTGCCCGCACGCGCCGCATCGCCATAGCTCAGGGAGCGGGCTTCGGCCTGGCCGGTCCCATCACCCTTTTGCCCGACGTGAGCCTGCTCGGCGTGATCACCTTCCGGCTCATTCAGAAGCTCGGACTGATTTACGGTTTCGAGTATTCGACCGAAGAGGAGGCGGCCGAGCTTTGGCTGGCCACCGCCAGCGCCGCCGGCCTGGACGCCGGGCGCGACTGGATCAGGCGGCAGGTGATCGAGCGCCTGGCGGCGAGGATCGCCGAAAAGGCGGGCGGGGAACTGGCGGAAAAGCTCTCGGCTGGGATTGTGCCCGTGCTCGGGGCGGGCCTGGGCGGAATACTGAACGCCTACTTCATCAGCGGCTGGGGGCGCCGCGCGCACGGTTACTTTCGCGCTAAACACCTGGAGCGGCGCTGCGGATTGCAGATTGCCGATTGATGATTGCCGATTGGCGACTGCCGACCGCATCCTTGTGATTGCAGACTGCTACTCCCTCCGTCTCCTTGGCCGTGGCTGGCAGTGCGGGCAGAAGTGCGTGCTGCGTCCGCCCAGCACGATGCGCCGGATTTTGGCGCCGCAGCGCCGGCAGGGCTGGCCCGTCCTTTGATACACTTTCAGGCTGTTGCGAAAGCGTCCGGGCCGGCCTTCGATGTCGATGTAATCCCGCAGGCTGGTGCCTTGCATCGCGATGGCGCGCCGCAGCGTTCTTGCTACAGCCCGGCGGAGCGCGAGTGCCACAGGTCGCCGCAGCCGCGAGGCCTCGGTAAGGGGATGCACGCGGGCTTCAAACAGCGACTCGTCGGCGTAGATGTTACCGATGCCCGCCAGTCGCCCCTGGTTCAGCAGCCAATTCTTGATGGGCGTGCGCCGTCCGTCGAGCGCCGCGAGGAACTCGACGTCGGTCATGGCGGGGGCGTCCGGACCGAGCGTCGCGAGGACGGCCTCGAGCTCGGCTGGCGTGCAGCAGCGCAGCCGCCCGAAGCGCCGCACGTCGCGGTAGCGAATCTCCTCGCCGTTCTCGAGGGTCAGACGTACGTGGGTGTGCACCTCGAGGGGATGATCGCGCGGCACCACGGTGAGTTGGCCGGTCATGCCGAGGCGCACCAGCAGATAGCGCCGGGCGTTGCCGGAACCCGGGCCGGGACCCGTGCCAGCGGCGGGCTCAAGCTCGATGGCCATGGCTTTGCCCTTACGGCGGAGGCTGCGGATCACGCCCCGAACGTTCTGCTCGAAGTCCTCCACGGGCCCGGCGATGACCTGTGCGTGTCTCACCTCGACGCTCGTAATGTAACGGCCGAGGACCCTGGCCTCGAGGCCGCGGCGCACGGTTTCAACTTCGGGAAGTTCGGGCATAGGCAGGGGTCGGCAGTCAGACGGCGGCTTTCAGCGCTCAGCCGTCAGCGCTCGAAAGTAGGACAGAGCCGTCCGTTGAGTGCTGTTCGGGGAGTGCTGAAAGCCGACAGCTGACAGCTCGTATACGAGAAGGCCCAAGACAACACGAAGCTGCAGAGGTCTCGGCCAGGCCAGGGTCTGCGAAGGGTCATAACGCCACCTTAACGTCGTCACCGTCAACCTGGACCGCGTAGGTGGCCACCTTGACGGCCGAGTCGAACAGGTTTTCGCCGGTGCGCACGTTGTACTGCCAGGCGTGCCAGGGGCAGGTGACCACGTCGCCTTCCAGAGTGCCATCACCGAGCGGGCCTCCGCGATGAAGGCAGGTGTTGTCCAGACAATAGATCGCGCCATCGACGTTGAAGAGCGCCACCTGGCGGCCGGCCGCTTCCGCCACCCGGCAAGCACCCGGCGCCAAGTCCGAGAGATTCGCGCACTTGATAAAATTTGCCATCCGTTCCCCCCCCCGGAAGTCCGGCCGCCGCCCGGCCCACGTTTTCGCACGAGCCGGCAGGCACCGATTATAGAGGCCGGGCGTGCGCTCGGGCAATCGGGCGTGACGGTGACCGTTGCCGGCGTCAGCAGCGCCCGCTCGCCGCGCGTTGTCGGGAGATTATTTCACACGGTAATATCCGCGATGGATCTGTGCGCCCCCTTGACAGTGCCGGAGCGCCGTTGTAGCCTGTCAATTCTGACTTTTTCCAGCGACATCAGTTCGACATTTGAAGGAACCGTGACCACCAAGCCGCTGTAAACACCGTCGAAGGGGGGGATTATGCCCCCGGAGGACCGGCACTGAGGGAGAAAACTATGTCTTCAAAACCGATTTATATCATCGCGAAACTCGCCCTTCTACTCGCTCTGATCGTAAGTGGCGTGGATGGGGCCTCGGCCCAGGTCACAGTGAGTCCGAGCTCAATCAACTTCGGCAGCGTGGCGGTGAACGTTGTCGGTCTCGCCTCGCGCGTAACGCTAACCAACAACACCACCAGCCCCGCGATCTTGCAGAGTATCTCCTTCAGCAAGCCCCAGTTTCAGCTCAGCGTAGGCTTGGCGGACCAAACGGTGCCCGCGGGCATGGCCGTGCAGTTCGCATTTATATTCCTGGCAACGCAACCGGGAACCTACAATGGCACGATTTCATTCAACCTCAAGAATATGTCGCCCCTCGTCGTGCAAGCGAAGGCTACTGCGTTTGTTACCACCGCCGTCGCATCGCTCAGCGCCAACTCCGTCAGCTTCGGGACTGTGGCGGCGGGAACCACCGGCACTCAGACCGTGACGGTGACCAACACCGGAGGGCCCGACGCGGTCACCGTCGAGGCCGTCAATATTTACTACCAGCCTTTTTCGGCTCCCCGGATCCTGACGCCGGTTACCCTCCAACCCGGCCAGAGCTACATGATCCCCATCAGTTTCAGTCCCATGATCGCGGGTTCCACCACGGGCAGCGTGACGATTTGTTTCGATGTGCTCCCGTGTGAAGGCGTCGATCTCACCGGTTCCGGGAAAAAGGCGACGGGTTTGGCCGTCACGAGCTATCCTGCCTGGCCTTATATGACGCCGGGATTCAATTTTCGGACCACGTTGAAGGCCAACGGCGGGACGCAGCCTTACACCTGGGAGATATTGTCGGGAACCAAGATTGCAGGGCTCAAGCTCAATACCGCAACCGGACTGATCAGCGGCACGGTGAGTAAATCCGTCGCCCCCGGCGTTTACAGCACGGTGGTCCAAGTGCAGGATTCGAGCTCGCCCCCCCTCAAGGCCACCCAGACCGTCAGCATAACGGTGGGAAGTCCGACGGGCGCTAATTGCAACATCGTTGGCGTAAACGTGTCCGGCTCTCAGACGGCTATTGTCGATCTGATGGATCTCGCAACCAGGACTTACCTTAACTATGAGGGCGGCCTGTATCCCAACGGGTCCAACGTCGATCCAAATCCGCACCATTCGGACGGCGTGGCGATCGCCCAGGGTATCGTGCCGCTGGACAAGAATGGCAACCCCAATTCGGGCGGCTCAATTGTGATGCTCTCCCTGGGAGAGTCCGCCACGGAGCAACCTTTTTCGGAGTTCACGAGCGAGACGAATGCCGATCCGATGAAAAACCCTTCCCTGGTGCTCATTAATGGCGCGCAAGGCGGCGCGACCGCCAACCTTCTGGCGAGCACGTCGTCATTGTACTGGGTACAGATTATGGACTACCTGTTGCCACAGTCGAACGTGACCGCCGATCAGGTGGAGGTTGCTTTTATCGATGACGTCAACTCCAG
>Ga0335081_10022900_pt1 | contig 10107 bp, 9 predicted proteins | sample Lox_Sample_35_FD_206713 | JGI IMG/M metagenome (GOLD analysis project Ga0335081, IMG submission 206713) | Soil microbial communities from Loxahatchee National Wildlife Refuge, Florida, United States - Lox_Sample_3.5 | ecosystem: Environmental > Terrestrial > Soil > Wetlands | place: USA: Florida... | reverse complement strand
GGAGGCATCAATCTTGGTTACTCGCAAGGCGCGCTGGTGCTGATCCGCGACCACATCAACCTGCAGGGAACGAATCCACTGGTCGGACCAAACGATGACCGCTTCGGTGTTCGCTTTCCCGACATGACGCACGGTTATTCGCGAAGTTTTCGCAAGATTGCCCAGGAAGAAGCTGCGAAGATTAACATCACGCTTCACGAAGGCGTCTATGCCGCCATGCTCGGCCCAAGCTACGAAACGCCGGCGGAGATCGAATATCTGCGCCGCATCGGAGCCGACCTTGTTGGCATGTCTACCGTGGCGGAAGTCGTCGCCGCGAGGCACATGGGCCTGAACGTTCTCGCCATCTCCTGTGTGACGAACATGGCCGCAGGAATCCTCGACCAGCCACTTTCCCACGCCGAAGTCATGGAAACCGGCGAGCGGGTGAAAAGCACGTTCGAAGCCCTGTTGCGAGCAGTGCTCCCACGAATCGCAACCGTGCCTTAGAGACTCAGGTTATTACGTCTCGGTGCCCGCCGAGATCAATACTGGAGATCCTGCATCCACAATTCCAGGGGCGATAATTCTAAACGAAAGGGAAGCGAGCCACGTTGGCGATTCCGCATCCGCCAGCAGCTATAATGCTCGTCGAGTTCATTTTCCTGGAGGCACTCATGTCGCAAGCCGTCCCCGATAAATATAAAGATCTTTTTCAGAAGCGGGCTTTTGCCAGCCTGGGCACACTGATGCCGGACGGCCGTCCGCAGGTTACCCCCGTGTGGGTCGATTTTGATGGCGAGCACGTCATCTTCAACTCCGCCCGGGGACGTCAGAAGGACCGCAACGTCCGCCGCGATCCGCGTGTGTCGATGGCCATCATCGATCCGGAAAATCCCTACCGCTATCTCGAGATCCGCGGACGCGTCGTCGAGATCACCGAGGAAGGCGCCGGCGAACACATAAACAAGATGGCGAAAAAGTATCTCGGCGTCGATAAATATCCCTATGCGCAACCAAACGAAGTCCGCGTGATGTACAAGATCAAGCCCGAACACACAACCGTCATGGGATAAAGTAGCGCCGGCGTCCCCGCCGGCTGTCGCGCGGGTAGCTTGCCCGCGCGGGATGCAGTATGAGAGGAGGCACAGCCCCATCCGCTCCCACAACCTCTGCTTCCTCGGATTCGGCAACGTCAACCGCACGCTCGTTCGGCTCCTGGCAGATCGCGCACAGGAATTGCGGGACCTCAACGGAATCACTTTCCAAGTAACCGGCATCGGGTCGCGCCGCTTGGGATGGATCGCCAATCCAGGGGGGCTCGACCCGGCGTCCTTGCTCTCGGCCGACATACAAGATCTGAAAGCCCAGTCGGACGACCACATCGACGTCCGCCACTGGCTAGCCGCCGCGCATGCCGACGTTCTTTTCGAAGCCACTTCGCTCAATGTGGAAAACGGTCAGCCCGCCATTGACCACATCCGCGCCGCCCTCGCGCACGGAGCCCACGCCATCACCGCGAATAAAGGCCCGATCGTTCACGCCTACCGCGAACTGCGCGATCTCGCCGCGATCAAAGGCAAACGATTCCTCTTCGAATCGACTGTGATGGATGGCGTGCCGATCTTCTCCTTCTTCGACCAACTGCCTGCGATTCACCTGCAAAGCTTCTACGGAATTCTGAACTCCACGACAAACGTCATCCTGAGTCAGATGGAAGAAGGTCTGAGCTTTGATGAAGCTCTGAAGAAAGCACAAGAACTCGGCATCGCCGAAACCGATGCCACCCACGATATTGATGGCTGGGACGCCGCCGTGAAAACAGCCGCGCTGATCACGGTGCTGATGGATGTTCCAATCCGCCTGGATCAAATTGCCCGCGAAGGCATCCGCGATCTGACTCCGAGCGCAGTCCGCAACGCCAAGCGGGATGGCTGGCCGTTCAAGCTAGTCTGCCGCGCTCGTCGCACTGCCAAAGGAATTGAGGCCAGCGTAGGCCCGGAGAAAATCCGAAGCAGCGAGCCTATGGCGCGCATTAACGGCACGTCGTCCTATGTCTATTTCGAAACCGACATCTTCCCAGGCTTGGCGATCACGGAAGAAAATCCCGGCCTCTACGCGACAGCCTACGGCCTGCTTGCAGATTTCGTAAGGTGTGTGAAGTAATGTTGCCGCGGACGGATTCGTCCGGCCCGCGCACGTGATAAAAATAACGCCATGCCAACTGCCGAAAAAGTTACTCCCGCCCTCGATTTAACCCACATCCGCTCCCAGTTTCCCTCGCTCCACCAGACCGTCAACGGACATCCCCCCGCCTTCCTCGACGGCCCCGGAGGAACGCAGGTTCCGCAGCGCGTCATCGACGCTATCAGCGACTACCTGCGCCGCGATAACGCCAACACCGGCGGAGCCTACTTCACCAGCCGCCACACCGACGCGATGATTGCCGAAGCCCGTGTCGCCATGGCCGACTTCTTCCACTCCGGCGCCGACGAAGTCGTCTTCGGACCCAACATGACGACTCTGACCTTCGCCATTTCGCGCGCGATTGGACGCGAACTCAAGCCCGGAGACGAAATCGTCGTCACCCGCCTCGACCACGATGCCAACGTCTCACCCTGGATCGCAATGGCCGAAGATCGTGGCGTGACCGTCCGCTGGGCCGAGATTCACGACGCCGACTGCACAGTCGACATGGCCGACCTTGCCTCGAAGATTAATGCGAAGACAAAGCTGGTAGCGGCCGGGTACGCCTCCAACGCCGTCGGCACCATCAATCCCGTCAAAGAAATCGTGCAACTCGCGCACAAAGTAGGCGCCCTCGCCTACATCGATGCAGTCCACTACGGTCCGCATGGATTGATGGATGTCGCCGCGCTCGACTGCGACTTTCTCGCCTGCTCGACATATAAATTCTTTGGACCGCACATGGGCGTGCTCTACGGCAAGCGCGAGCATCTCAAGCGCTTTCGTCCGTACAAGGTTCGTCCGAACACGAATGCGATTCCCAACTGCTGGGAGTGGGGCACGCTCAATCACGAATGCATCGCGGGAATTACGGCCTGTGTGGAATACATCGCAGACCTCGGCCGCCGCGTTCATCCAGACGTGAAGACTCGACGCGCCGCCATCGAGGCCGCGTACGCCGCGATCCATGAGCACGAACGCGCTCTAACGGAACGTCTGATAGCAGGCATCAAGAATATTCGCGGAGCAAAAATCTACGGCATCACCGACCCCAACCGATTCGACGAACGCTGCGGCACCCTCGCCGTGAGAATCGACGGCCACATGCCGCTCGAGCTCTCGACGAAATTAGGTGAGCGCGGATTCTTTACTTGGGACGGTAACTACTACGCGCTGAACCTGACCGAACACCTCGACGTGGAAAAATCAGGCGGCTTCCTACGCATCGGCCTCGTCCACTACAACACAACAGAAGAAGTCGATCGCCTGCTGGCAGCGCTCAATGAGATTGTCGGCGCATAGCACGTTTCGCGAGTCGAGGCAGACGAACTTATATCAGGGCACGGTTTCAACCGTGCCGTTACGGGATCTCTTACATCAACACAGCAGGCTTTACCCCAGCAACGCAGCCACTACTCCGATTCCAATCCTACAATCTCGGCGCGATCGTTTTATAAATCGCAATGCCCCGGTTGTGCGCGTCCGGCACCCAAATTGTAGTCATCGAGATGAACCGGTTCCCCTTCAGAATGTAGAACGCGTGCCCAAAGGCTCCGAACATCGCGTGATCTCCCACGCCCGGAACTTCGACGAACCCAGGTACTGTCGACTCAATCAGCCGTTCCGCCGCCCATTTATCTTCGCCGCCATCCCGGCTCACCGTGAATGAGAAGACCTGCCCATCCTCCGGAGTCTGCGTCAACCCAAGTCCCTTGATCGCTCCCTCCAGCGAGTTGGCATTTTTCAACAGCTCCGGCAGATTGTCAGGCTTGGGTCCGGGACGCGAATTCACTTCGTCCGCCTGCTTTTTCGCTTCGACGAACGCCATCTGTCGCAGCTGCCCAAAAGCTGCAGCGTTTGTGTAATAGGCGCAACCGGGAACGTCGTTCTCGACGATTTCCGCGCTCTTCTCAACCGCGACTCCCAGGATCTGCTGAAGCTCGGCCGTCGAGAGCAGCTTGCAGCTGTCGCCGCTGCTCACAACTTTGACCTGGCTCGAATCGTTGCCGGTCACCGCCGATGCGTAGCTCGAAACTTTGTGTTTCACCCAATAGACACCGTACATCGCGGCCGCCGCTCCGGCGATGACGAGGAGGATGAAGATTCCTGCCACCCAAAGCAGTATTTTTCCGATTCCCGAGCTCTTGACCACCGCCGGTGCTGCCGCCTGGGGAATGGCTTGCGCTTGCACCGGTGCTGGCGGCGGCGCTGTCTGTGCCGGAGCGCTCGGCGGAACCGCGCGCGCTCCACACTTATTGCAAAATGCGCCCGTCATCGGCGCGCCACAACCTACGCAAAATCCCATGGGATCCTCCTTCTAAAGCGGCAGACCGATCACTTTACTTTGTAGTGGATGAGCGCTGACCCTCTCCCCAAAGCGGCGCAATTGTATCCCTATTTGCTGACTTCGGGAATCAGAACCTCGGCAAGCGGATTGTCCCAAAAACAAATCAGCCCGGGAACACGTCCCGGGCTGATCGAAATTCCTGAGATCGGATGTTTACGGCCAGCGCTTCGCCGTATCTTCCCATCCGGCGGCGCGCACCGGCTGCGGTGCAGGAATGCTCGGAGAAGAAGGAATCGTGATCCGCGAAGTGGGTTGCGGTCCATTGACCGCCGTCGCCAAAGCGGGTTTCGACATATCGGACGAACTCTCTTTTTCCTCGTTAAGCAGTGGGGCTACCAGCCGTAGCGCCTCCACTTCCTTTTCCAGACGTGTCAGCTCCATCTCTTTCTGCCGCAACACTTCGTAGACGTTTTTCATATTGAGGCCACCTGCCAGCAATTCGCTCTCCTAAACCTTCTCTGGCACTTTAGCAGAGTTGCCTGTGTTGTCAAGGGTTTCCGAGTGCGAACTGAGTCTGCAGGGCGAGTACCTGCCATCGCAAGCCTTTATAAAGACAGGGCCAAAGCCCGTTCAGCGGGTAAGGAAGACGGCAGCAATCAGGAAAGCCAAGGCAAGCAGGACGACGACCGTATATTTATGCGCAGCAAGCCAGGATTGCTGCGGCGGGAGCGTGGCGCTGAACACCAGTTCGGGAGCCTCGGCCTTGGCCGGTTGCACCGCATCTTTCGCCGATGTTGCAGGATTTTGCACACTTGATTCGGAAGCCACGGGCTCTTTCTTTAGTGTTTCGGCCTTGGTGACCGGCACGGGTGCGGAATTTACATTTTTTGCAATCAAAGGCGCACGCGTCGGAGCAGGTGTTACTGATCCAGCCGATACGGCCGCCGCAGCAAATGCTTGCGCCGGCGGCCTTGGCGGAGCGGTTTTGGCCGCGGCGTCAGTAGAGGCAACTGGCTGCGGTTTCCGAAGCTGGCCCCGCCATTTCTTCTCTTCGCATTCCACACACAGCACCCGCGACGCGGAAACAGGGAACCCGCAGGCTTCGCACTTCTTCAATCCGCGCAACCCAGGAGGAATGTGGCTCAACTCGTTTTCCGGAGGCTGGGCCGCATCAGTCCCTTCCTGTGCCGCCGACCAGAACAGCTTCTTCTGGGGCACCTTATTCTCCGGCTCGGGGACAACCGGAGCAGACGCCGGAGCCAGAACCGGTGGCGAAGGTTCGCTCGCCACAGGCGTGGAACTCGCTTTGGGCTCAATCTTTTCAACCGGCGCTTCAGTCGCGGCCGGCTGAGCATCAATCGTGAGAATGTCGAAAACTTCTACGTCGAGGATCTCTTCCTCAGAATTCGAATCGGCACCTTCTGCAGCCTCTTGCTGTTTGAGCTGTTCCGGCAGCCGTTCCGTGGCCTGCGCCATGCGCACGGCGGTCTCGACCATTCCGCTCAGACGCTGCACCGCCGTCAGGTCGCGTTCCCCGAACGCATGTGCCTTCGGCGAAAAGAGTTCGAAAACGCCTAGCACCTCGTCATCATTCACGACGGGCATCACGATCACGGACGCAATCCCGAGCTGCCGGCAGACTTCGCGGTTTACCCGGGCGTCCCGCTCGGCATCGTCGCAGCGCAGCGCCCGCTTCGTCCGGACGCTTTCGCCCGAAAGTCCAAACTCCGTCGAAAGCAGTGCCCCAAGCTCCGGAGCATTCGAGCCCGTGCTGGCGCGGCACAACATGTCAGCCATTCCATGTCGCCGCAACGCGATGGCCGCCCCGCTCGCTCCTGTAATGTATTGCGCGCGGTCCGCCAGCAATTGCAGCGCAGCGTCAAGATCGCGCTGCGCCATCTCAGCCAATGATCGCCCTCCGTCTTCTCCGGGGAAGCGTACCGAAGCAGCCGCCGCCCGTGCAGATGCAATCACGGCAGGTATGCTGTCTTCCGGATTCCGCGTTGAACTGTTTTGTTGCAGACTCTGCTCCCCCGGACGAAACTGCGCCCTACTCAATTCTGGATTGTCAGGGTTACCTGCTAGCAGTTTCCCGCGCAGCACTCACCGTGTCAACAATTTACCCAGTCGGAAGGTCGTGACGAAAGTAAGGGAGGCAGCTGTCAGCCGTCAGCATTCAGCCCGAGAGAGCCGACTGCCGAATGCACGAGTGTTTTCCTAGAGAGAGTTTGAATTGGCGATGGAAAACACATCACGGATGACTGACGACGAACGACTAAGGCCGAACGACCAACGACTAACGACCGTCTTTCCGCAACGCCGACTGCGCCAGCCGGTTCGCCTCGGCATTGAATTCACGCTTCACGTGCGAGATAGAAAACTTCAGCGATCGTGCCAGCTTTTGGCAGGTCCAGTGGAGAGAATAAAGCCTGGGGCTGCGGCAGGTATATTCGCCAGTCATCTGCCGCACAACGACTTGAGAGTCCGAATAGACGTGGAGTTTCTTTGCCTTGAGCGCTACCGCATACTGCAGAGCTTCCATCAGCGCAGCGTATTCGGCAACGTTGTTGTCCTGATGGCCAATCCACTTAGCGATGCGGACGGGACCATCCGCGACACCGCAGATCACTACCCCAATGCCAGACGGGCCCGGATTTCCCAGGCACCCGCCGTCCACATACGCCACCAGATCTGCCACTTCGAGTATTCTCGCTGTACTCTGCAATGTGCCCCGAAGCGTCCTGATCGTCAAGGCGATTATTTGGTTCCCTTTCATCGTGTTGCAGTTGCTTCCCGCACTGTGAAAGTTTCTGTGCAAAACAGGGCCCGCTCAAAATCGCCAGGAATTAACTTTTGCTATTACAACTATTTGCATTTTCGATTATGCACAGCTTGAAAACTTCGGATTGCACCAATAGTTTGCGTTGACTTTTATGAATGCTCTGTTAACTTTGCTTCGTCGACGGTCGAAAGGTTGGCACAATAAAACGAGCCAAGCCGAAGTAGACTGAGTGATCAGCCGGGCGGGGCGACCCGCAAGGTGACCGGACCTGAAAAAACCGACGGACCTGCGAGGGTTAGTTGGGGTTCGGAACTGCGAAAACAGTGATCGCATCAAGGGGTCGTGACGGTACATGCCTCCACGCCGTGAGCTCTCTCGCAGGAGCAAGCGGCTAGAGCATAACCAATGTCACGGCCCTTTCAATTTTTCCCGCCTTTTTCACACTCTAAATTTCTAATCAAAAAAGTTTTCGTCCCTTTTTGTTCTCTCTCACTCGGCGTGTCCGTGGTGGAATCTACGATTTCGCAGGACTCCCACAAGACACTCGACTCCCGCCGCAGCCCATCTGAAAATGACAGAATGACCGCGCTTACCGGATGGACGAACTTCTTCGTCATTGTGGGATCTTCAGCCGGAGCGTTGATCGGCCTTCAGTTCGTCGTCATCACGCTCGTCGCCGGCATGCCCCGCGTACAGAAACAGCCGCAGGCCGGGAGCGCCTACGCGACTCCCACCATCGTTCATTTCGCAACCGTGCTATTGCTCTCCGCCGCTCTGAGCGCACCCTGGCCACACATTAGGGGAGCCGCGATCCTCTGGGGATTGGTTGGCCTCGCTGGAATGGCATACTCCGCCATCACTGCCCGGCGTTTGCGGACCCACGTTTACAATCCCGTATTTGAAGACTGGATGTTTCACGCGATCCTGCCTTTCACGGCTTACACCACGTTGGCGGCATCGGCGTGGGAGGCTCTACCCCATGAGCATGAAGCGTTGTTTGCCGTCGCCGCTGGGCTGCTAGTCCTGCTCTTCATCGGTATCCACAACGCATGGGATGCTGTTACTTATCACGTCTTCGTCAAAGGCACGGGGCCGCAAGATGAGAGTTGACGACACGGTCGGATGCGACCGGCGGTCCGTGATCGCAACTCCAAAACTGAAGCCGGAAACGTGAAACTCGAAACTGAGTTTCTTCGCGCCGAATCAAATTGGGAAAGTTGAAGAGAATCGATTCAATGCCTAAGAAAAACGATTTAGCGTTCACCCGCCCGTTTGTGGGATAATTCCGAGCCGTAATCATTTCTCTCGCGCGTGCTTCGCTTATAACAACCGGCACGCCGGAAGGCGAAAAAATCCGATGGCTAAGAATCCCCTGTCCCGTCGTCAGTTTATTCAGCTCGGCACCGGCGCGATCGCCGCCACTACAGTCGCCAAGAATATCCTTCAACCTCATTTGCTCTCCGCATCGCCGCGCCCTGTTGCGCCCAGCGACACGATCCGCTTCGCCTCGATCGGCACCGGCATTCGCGGATGCGAGCATCTTCAAGCCTCGCTGAACGTGCCCGGAATTCAGTGCGTCGGCGTTTGCGATCTCTACGACAGCCGCCATACCGCCGCGCGGGAATCCGTACAGAATCCCAGCGTACCCGCCACTCGCGACTACCGCTCGATTCTCGACCGCAAAGATGTCGACAGCGTCCTCATCGCGACCATGGATCACCAGCATCGCCACATCTTCGAAGATGCCGTCGCCGCCGGCAAAGACGTCTATTGCGAAAAGCCCATGTCGCACACAGTCGAAGACGGATTCGCCATGATCGACGCCGCGCAAAAGCACGGACGCATGGTCGCCGTCGGCAGCCAGCGCGTCAGTTCGATCCTCTATGCAAAGGCAAAAGAGATTTACGACTCCGGCAAGCTCGGTGAAGTTTTTTCGATCAACGCTTACTGGGACCGCAACACGCCCAGCGGCGCCTGGGTCTATCCGATTCCGCCCGACGCGAGTGAAAAGACAATCGACTGGAATACATTCATTGGCAGCGCGCCGAAGCGGCCTTTCGATCCGGTTCGCTTCTTCCGTTGGCGCTGCTTCACTGACTACGGCGAGGGACTCGGCGGAGATCTCTTCGTCCACCTGCTCTCCGGCATTCACTTCATCACCAGCACGAATCAGCCGGCGCAGCGCGCTCAATCGAGCGGAGGCCTCTACCACTTCAAGGATGGCCGCGATTTCCCCGATCTGATCGAAACTCTTTACGACTATCCGAACTTCCGCGTCACTCTGCGCTGCAACCTCAACAACGCCGGCGGAGAGTTCATCGGCTTCTACGGAACCAAGGGCACGATGATCATCAAAGACTCGACCCTCAGCTACAAGCCCGAAGATACGCGCCCTGAACCCGAAGACTACTCGATCTACGGATGGCCGAAGGCGCTTCGCGACCAGTATCTGGAGAAGTGGCACGAGGATCATCCGGAACCGAAGGCGCTCAACTGGAACATCGACGAGATGTCGGAATCCTACACGGTGCCTGCGGGATACAGCGATACCGTCGATCATCAGGCCAACTTCTACAACGCCGTCCGCACCCGCAAACCGGTCGTCGAAAACGAAGTATTCGGCAACAACACAGCCATCGGATGCCACCTCGCGAACTTCTCCTACTTCAACAAGACAGTAGCCGTCTGGGATCCGTCAGGAAAGAAAATCGTGAAGGGATAGCAGTCGAAGTAAGAGAAGACGAGGATTAAGAAAAGGTGCCCCATTTCTGGCCGGTTCTATTAAGGGAGAAGTCAAGAAACAAATTTTTCCCACGGTTGGAAAGTTTCTTGCTTTCCAGCTCCGCTGAATGAGCAGAGTGTGTTTTGACCG
>Ga0335081_10022899_pt1 | contig 10107 bp, 8 predicted proteins | sample Lox_Sample_35_FD_206713 | JGI IMG/M metagenome (GOLD analysis project Ga0335081, IMG submission 206713) | Soil microbial communities from Loxahatchee National Wildlife Refuge, Florida, United States - Lox_Sample_3.5 | ecosystem: Environmental > Terrestrial > Soil > Wetlands | place: USA: Florida... | reverse complement strand
GCCATCTCGGCGCTAGCCGCCCAGCACCAGTCATCCGTCTGCTGCGGGATCCGATGGATGTCCAAGTGCATCTTATCCGGCGGACAGTCGGCTGGCGCCATGATGAGTAGGCACATGAGGATCAGGGCAATCGAACGAACGAGCGTCATGCTCATCTCGGCCACAGCCAGCCGAAAGTTCCGCCGCAGAGCAGCGCGTAGATGAGACCGTCAATTGATTCAAACACCACCATCCGCACCGAGCGGCCATACCAGATCGATTGCTGCCACAGGGCCGTCACGAAACCGATGAAGGTCGTGGCGCCCACGAGCTGGAACACCCGCGGGTAAGTTGCCCCGGTGGGCAGTGCCCGACTTGCAACATACGCCCCCAGGAATGCGATCAGCACCACATAGATGAACCACGTGACCAGGCTGCGGGCCATGGAGATACCGCCACCAGGGAACACCGTCATCAGCACGATTGGACCCTTTTTCATTCGTTCCTTGAATTCGGGCGTACGGGCTTCTGCCGTGTTGCCGGGTCGCGGCACCATGTAGTGCCCCGGCGCAATTGCCAGCGAGCGCAATGCATCCTGAACCTGAACGTCATTCGCGAGGATTGGGAAATCGTTGCGGTGCCAGAACGGGCCCATGTGCAGGATCGAGCTCACGAGGAATACGAAGATGCCCGAAAGGAGGATGGGCAACCACAGGGAAGCCAGGTCCGTCATGGTGATCCCCTTGTTGTTTGTGCCGGATTCTACGCCCGATACTGAATAATCAGCTAATCCCGGCGTATGGACGGCGCTGCGCGGGGCGCGTAGCCTCCAGCAACTCCCCTGCTTGCGAGAGACTCGACGTGAAGACTCACCGCAACATCCTGCGCTGCGCTGCACTCGTTCCCCTGGTGCTCGGCATCGCGAATTCTTCCCAGTCAGCGGCAGCAGGTTCGGCCTGCGACCGGACCTGCCTGTATGGATTCATGGATCAGTATCTGAAAGCGCTCGTGGCACATGATCCGGCGCCTCTGCCGCTCGCCTCGAATGCGCGATTCACCGAGAACACGAACACGATGAAGCTGGGAGATGGTCTGTGGCGCACCATCAACAGCCTGGGCAGCTATACGCTTTATGCGGCCGATCCCCAGCAGGGCAATGTCGTCTACTACGGCACGGCGAAGGAAAACGGCCAGCTCGCACTCTTCGCCGTACGCCTGAAGGTACACGATGGGAAACTGACCGAGATTGAGAACTTCGTGATCCGCAAGGCAAGCGGTATCCACGGTACCTTTGAGACCCTGACGCAGCCGGACCCGGTCTGGGCGCAGCCGCTGGCGCCGGCCGAGCGCGTCTCGCGCGCGGCGATGATTCATGCGGCGAACCAGTACTTCAACGGCATCGAACAGGGCAACGGCGATATCGTGCCCTTTGATGACGACTGTATCCGCATCGAGAATGGCAGGCAGACGGCGCCGTCGAGCGCGGCGGCCAGCGGAGCGATGGCGGGCCGACCGCCGATGACGGCGCGGCAGCAGTTCAACAGCAAGGCTTTCGCGTACATCACAGAGGTCACGCAGCGGCGCTTTCTCGTTGTAGATGAAGAGCACGGCGTCGTGTTCGGGACGTTCATGTTTGCCCATCCGGGCAATGTGCCGGCCCCCGACTGGGCCGCGACGGGCCTGCCGCCGAATCCCCAGTCTCTCTCGGCCTATCCCAATACCACAGAGATCATCGAAGCCTTCAAGATCCGAAACGGCAAGCTGTACCGGATCTTCGCCTATGTCTCCCTGTTGCCTTATCGGCAGAGTCCCGGCTGGTAATCGCGATCCGATGCTCGCTCAGTGCGCGGGCAGCTCGATCTGAAAGACCGAACCGAAGGGCTCGCGGCGGCGCGCCGTGATGTGGCCACCGTGGGCCTCGATGATCGATCGGCAAATCGCAAGCCCAAGCCCCGTGCCCTGTGCCTTCGTGGTGAAAAACGGGTCGAAGATCCGCTGTGCGTGCTCCGGATCGATACCCGCCCCGGAATCTTCAACCTGAATCGCGACATCGCTCGGGGCGGAGGAAAATGCGCGGATCCGCAGCAGGCGCGGCCGCCCGCTCACGGTGGCCATCGACTCGAGCGCGTTTGCGATCAGATTCACGAGCACTTGCATCAGTTGCCCTTTGTTGCCGCGCACCTGCAGCGCTTTCGGGGACACTTCCCGCTGTACCGTCACGGATTGCGACTGCAACTCGAGCCGAAGTAACGTCAGCGTTTCACTGACCAGCTGCTCGACGTCAATGAACGACTGTGGCAGAGCACGTCCGGCCAGTGTCGATCGCGTGGAGGTCAGGATCTGGCTCGCCCGATCACCCTCCGAGGTGATGTCCTGAAGCGCGGCGCGGGCCTCGTTCAAGTCCGGTGGCGTGTGTTCGAGAAGGCTGGCGGCCGCCTCGCTATTGGCGATGATCGCGCTCAGCGGCTGATGCAGCTCATGGGCGATGGATCCCACGATGACCTCGAGCGTGAGTCTCTGCCCATCGCGCTCGCGGTCCTCCTTGGCGACGGCGAGCGCCAGCCTCGCATACAGTAACGTGGATTCGGAGGCGAGCGCGAGCAGCACCACACTCGATGAGGCGAGGCCCAGGATGCGGCCCACGTACCACACCAGACTGAAACGGGATGACGTCAGGCTCAGGAGCAGTGTCTCGGTAAACCAGGCCCCGAGCACCACCAGCAACCATAAATCCAGCACCGAGCTGCGACGGCTCCAAAGGATTGCGATGGATGCAAAGCTGAGCGCCAGGAGGAGCGGCGCCATGTTCTCGCTCCACAAGTGCCCGGCGTGCGTGGTGTCGAGCATGATGTGGGGCAGCCAGTTCACACCGGCGGTGGCGAGCAGCGTCAGGCCGATGACCGCGCCCGCGATAATCGCGATACCTGTCACGATCGGCCGCGCCGCGGAACCGCCCCGGGCCGATTCCGGCGCACGACTATCCTTGAGCAGCGTGTAACAGATGGCGGCCGGCGGCAGCCCGAGATGCCAGAAGATGTACAGCCATACGGTCGTTTGCAGGCTGGCCCCCAGCAGGCCAATGGGAGCGAACACCGCTGGAAAGGTCAGCAGATGAGGAATAATAATGAGCGAGCAGAACAGATAACCGATCGCGAGTGCCAAAAGCCCGCGCGAGCGCACCACTGAGAATTGCGCAAACAGCAGGGACGCGGTGATGAGGTCATTAAGGAACAGGATCGTATCGACGACGGGGATGAAGGCATCCTCGCGCGCCAGTTGCCGGTCCCTGAAAGGAAGCGTCATGAGAGCACCGACCAGCAGCACCAGCGCAACCGCAAGCGCCAGGCGTTCCTGGCGTCGACGCGGCGGGAGCGCCGAGAGCAGAAATGCGCGTTCGCGGGACACGATCCTCCTGATCGCGTGAGCAAATGTCGTCGCCAGCCGACAGCTGAAAGTATAAGTGAGCGCGCCTCGCCGTGTGTGGGCCGGATGGCTCGCCTGGATTGCAGGACTGATCGCAGCATCGGCCGCACTGTGCGTGTCCGCGGCGGACAGCGCGGGCGTCAGCGCGGATGCCGACGAAACGCTGGCGAGCGTCGTGGTGACGGCACGCCGCCGCACCGAGAGCGCGCAAGACGTGCCCATACCAATCTCTGCCGTGAGCGGCCAGACATTGGATCGCACCGGACGCTTCCGTCTCGAGGATCTCAATCAGGCGCTCCCGAGCACCAATATTCAATTCAACGGGCCGCGCCAGACCAGCATCGCCCTGCGAGGCCTGGGAAACAATCCGGCCAACGATGCGCTCGAATCGAGCGTGGGCGTCTACCTGGACAACGTCTATCTCGGCCGGGCGAGCATGGCGAACATCGATCTGATGGACGTGAGCCAGGTCGCCCTCCTGCGAGGTACACAAGGAACGCTGTTCGGTAAGAACACGACTGCGGGCGTGCTCAGCATCACGACCACCGAACCCTCGTTCACGGAGGGCGCGAGTGTCGAGGGCTCCTATGGAACCGACGACTACTATCAGCTGCGCGCGGCCGCCAATCTGCCGCTCCTCGATGAAAAGCTCGCCGCGCGGCTCGCGGTGGCCCGCACGGTGCGGGACGGCTTCGTCATCGATGAGCCTGCGGACCGAAACCTCAATGGCTACGAGCGCACGGGCGGGCGTGGACAGCTCCTGTGGCTGCCCGACCCGGCTTTTCGATTGCGCCTGATCGGCGACTACAGCGAAGAGCACTCGGATGCCGGAGCCTTCGTGCTCGTCAGTCCCGGGCCTGATGGGGGTGCCCGGTACTATGCGGCGGTGGCCGCGGCCGGCGCCCATGTCGTCTACGACCCGGACTTCGAGCACGTCACGATCGAATCCCCGCAGCACTTCGACGTACGCCAGGGCGGTATCTCCGCCGAAGCCAACTGGCAACTGAATGACTACCAGCTCACCTCGGTCACAGCGTTCCGCTCCTGGTGGTTCAGCCCGACGAGCGACGGGGACTACACGGATCGCAATGCCATCACGGCCGCTGGCCAGGCCGTCGATGACAGTCAATGGACGCAGGAGCTGCGCCTGGCCTCGCCTGCCGATCGACCCCTGTCCTATGTTGTGGGCGCCTACTACTTCGATCAGCACCAGAGCAATCTCGCCTTCACACAGTACGGCGACGACGTACAGGCCATCACGGCCCTGCAAATCGGTACGGCGGCGTTCGCCGATGGAGCGGTACGGATCCGGCAGTTTCTCAACACGCACAGCGAGGCTTTGTTCGGACAGGCAAGCTGGAAGCTCGCATCCGGATGGGAGTTCTCGCTCGGGTTGCGCGAGACGCTCGAGCAGAAGAGCCTGTCCATGACACGAACCTCGAGCGGACTTGCCGGCTTCGTCGGCAATCCGAACTTCAACAGCTACCAGTCGGGCGAGCTCACGTTAGACGATGACGAGCTTTCGGCACTGGCGAGCGCCAGCTACAAATTCACGCCCGACATTCTGGGTTACGTCTCACTCGGCCGGGGAGCCAAGTCCGGTGGCATCAATCCGACGCCTCCCCTGCCCGGTCTCGCGACCGATTCGCTCTACGTCAGGCCCGAAGTCGCCCGGGATGCGGAACTCGGGATGAAGGCGAATGCGCTCTCAGGGCGGTTAACTTTCGATGCGGACTTGTTCTGGGTTCAGGTACACGACTATCAGGCAACGCTGCTATTGCAGCCCAACAGCGGCAATTCCTTCGTGCAGGTGCTAGCCAATGTGGGCAACGTACGCACACGCGGCATCGAGACGCAGCTGCAGGCAAGACCTGCGGATGCCATCGCCCTCACGCTCGCGGCCTCATACAACGACGCCGTCTATCTTTCCTACCCTGACGGGCCCTGTCCGGCAGAGCAGCTCGCGCCGAACCTGATTCCCGGGCAGAAGGTGTGCGACTTAAGCGGCCGGCCGCTGGTCGGGGCGCCGCGATGGATCGTGAATCCGGCGATCAGCTACCGCGAGAACTGGCGCGCGCAACTCTCAGGTGTGCTTCAGGCCGATTGGTCCTGGCGTTCGACGTATTACGGCTCACCCGACGATTCGGAGCTGGCGCGAGTGCGAAGCTTCGGGATCTTCAACCTGCGCTACGAGCTCAACGCGCAGCGCGCGCATGCGTCCTGGGCGATTTCGCTGTGGTCGCAGAATCTGTTCAACAAACGCTACGTGATCGGAGGCATTGCGACCGCCGGCAGGCTCTACAACTACATCGCCACCCCGGGGCTTCCAAGGCTGTCCGGGGTGACGATGCGAGTGGACTTCTGACGGATCAGCCGGCCTTGCCGCTCTTCAACTGCTGGACCGTCTCGAGAGACTTATTGACGTTATCGGCCGGCGCCATGCCGCCGATCGTCGCCACGATCTTGCCATCCGAGGTCACGACGAATGTCGTGCGCTCCGCAAAGCCGTGACCGATCTCATCGCCACGGGTGTTCTTCAGCCCCGGCGGTCCCTGAGCTACCTTGATCTCAAAGCTCTTGGCAATCGCGCCGCTCGCATCCGATGCGACCGGCAGCTTACCGGCACAGTACTGCGGATCGGCCGAGAACTGATTGAGAGTCGCGATCTTGTCCTCGGACACACCGATCACGGATGCGCCGGCAGCCTTGAACTTGTCCATATCCTCGGCAAAGGTGTGCGCCTGGATGTTGCAGCCGCCGGTAAATGCCGACGGATAGAAGTAGACGACCACGGGGCCTTTCTTCAGGGCGTCCTTCAGCGAATACGTGAACTCCTTGCCGGCAAGCGAGGCCTGCGCGGTGAAGGACGGTGCGGAGGCTCCGGGCGCCAGAGCCGCGAACGCCGGCAGGGCCACCACAGCTCCAAACAGAGCAGTCAACAGCGGACGCTTCATACAAATACCCCTCTCCAGACTTGGGTGATTCGGTGGTCATCTTCGCAAGCGGTATGGACCGCGGGCAAGTGCCGGCCTGCCAAGGAGACCCGCTGGCCTTACGGCCCATTACATTCACTCAGGCACGGCTGATGTGTGCTGCGGGCACAAGGGCTCACCGTCGCGTTAGCCCCTCCCTGATTCCGGTGCTTGCCAGCAGCCAAGCGCCCGACAATACTCGGGAAATTTTTTCGGGGGACCAGCCTATGAAGTCATTCATTGTCAGCGCCTTGGGCGCTCTTGCGGTCTGCGCGTTGGGCCCAGTTGCGCTCGCAGCGCCCGGTGGCCCGGCGGATTCGTCGCTGAACCTCCCAACAACCCCCGCCTCCGACTCGTCCGAGAGGCCCTTCGAGGTCGAGCGCAGGGAAAGCGACGGCTCGGTCACCATCGGGGGACGCAGGATCGACTATCAGGCGGTAGCGGGCACCCTTCTCGTGCACCCCAAGGGCTGGGATGACGTACAGATCGATCCCGACAAGACTGACAAAAAGCCCGATGCGCTCGCCAGCATGTTCTACGTCGCCTATCTGGCGAAGGGCGTGACCGGGCCGCGCCCGATCACCTTCTTATATAACGGCGGTCCGGGGTCGGCGACGGTGTGGCTGCACATGGGTGCGTTCGGCCCCCGTCGGATCGTCACGGCCGATGACACGCACACCGGGGCAGCCCCCTATCGGGTCGTCAACAACGATCTGTCCCTCCTCGATGCCAGCGACCTGGTATTCATCGATGCTCCCGGGACCGGCTTCAGCCGGGTGACAGGCAAGGACGTCGGCAAGGCGTTCTTCAATATCGATGGCGATGCGGAGGCCTTCGCCGATTTCATCACGCAGTTTCTCTCCCGCTTCCAGCGCTGGAACTCGCCCAAGTTCCTGTTCGGCGAGAGCTATGGCACGACGCGCGATGCCATCGTGGTCAACATCCTCGAGCAGCAGCGTGACCTGAACTTCAACGGCATCATCAATCTATCGCAGATCCTGCTGTGGGAAGCCTCGCCCGATGATGCCGACCGTAATCCCGGCGTCGATCTGCCCTATGAGCTCGCACTTCCCACCTACGCTGCAACCGCGTGGTATCACCATGCGCTGCCGAATGCGCCCAAGGAGCTGTCTGCGCTGATAACGGAGGTCGAGGAGTTCGCGACCCACGATTACGCACGCGCCCTGCATGCGGGGCGGCTGCTCGATGACGCGGAGAAACAGCGCATCGCACAGAAGCTCCACGACTACACGGGCCTGCCGCTCGAGTATGTGCTGCGCACCAACCTGCGCATCACCGGTGGCGAGTTCACCCAGTCGCTGGCGCTCGCGACGGACACGACCATTGGCAGGCTCGACACCCGCTTTTCAGGGCCGACGATGGACGCGCTGGCGAAGAGTGCGGCCTACGATCCGCAGGAGGCGGCGATCGCCTCCGCCTACGTATCAGCGTTCAATCAGTACGTGCGTACGGATCTCAAATATGGGGTCGATCGCACCTACAAGTCGGGCGTCGACTCGATCAACGACAACTGGGACTTCCGCCACAAGCCCGTGGGAGTGAAACACGAGCCGTGGATCACGCCGAATATCCTGCCTGACCTGGCAGCGGCCATGCTCTACAACCCGGGACTGAAAGTGATGCTGAATGCCGGCTACTTCGATCTCGCGACGCCTTTCTACGAGGGCATCTTCGAGTTCGATCACCTGCCGATTCCGCAATCGCTGCGCTCGAATCTCGAGGTGAAGCTGTACCCTTCAGGACACATGGTCTACGCCAATGCCGCAGCTCATAAGCAGCTGCACGACAACGTGGCCGACTTCATCCGCCGCGCGAGCAGCTCAAATCCAGCAGAACACTGAACGGAATGCCTGTTCGTCGAGCTCGGCGAGCGGCTGAGCCGATCGCAGTCCGGGTGGCGGCCGATAAGGCAGCTCGCGCCCCGTGAGATCGAGATACGGCTGATCGAGCAGAATCGACACGACCGGCATCGCCGCAATCGCGGTCTGTCGCGGTGTCGTGGGGCTCAAGCGGTAGCCGACAGGCGCTACAAGCGACAGCGCGAGGCCCGCACCGGTCTGCATCACGAACTCGCGACGCGTATTCACGTCAGCTCCTGCGCGGCCGCCCAGATGCCGTGGACCTGCGCACTCGTACGGAACGGCAGAATGACGCGCGCCACATCGCCCGCTTCAAGATCGCGCGCATCGGCGATGATGAGCTCGGAGCGCATATCGGCGTAGTTCTGTGCAACGCCCACAAGATAGCCATCCCCCTCCTCGCGGCTGCCGGTTCGCGGCACGAAGCTGCACTCCTGCAGGCTGTGGGTATCGCCGGCAAAATACGCACTGAACTTTCCCGTGGTGAAGTCGAAGCGGCCGTAACAATTGGTGATGCGGCCGCCGAGGTTACCGGCACGCGCCGCATCGAACGGTCGCTTCGGGTCGGAGAAGCCGGTATAGCCGTAGCGCTGCTCGAGCGAGACGTACCGCGGGTCGACCTTGCCCAGATCCACCACCGGGAACTGAAACAGGATCTCTTCGCTCCAGGTGTCGCTCTTTGATTTCAGGTCGAGCGTGATCTTGCGCACGAAGGCGCGGGCATTCTTCGGATTGAAAGGCGAACCGTCGGTGTTGGGAAAGAACGGGAAGAAGTTGCCGTCCCAGAACGGCGCATACAGCACCACTTTGTCCCCCGTGGTGTATGCATTGAAGGTGTGCATCATGCAGCGCTGCGGACCCTTGAACCAGCGGATGTCCTTGCCATCGCCCGCTCTCGAGACCACGCCGATATAGCCCGGCTTGCCGAAGTCCCACCACCAGTGAATCTTGCCCTGCTTGAGCAGATCGAGACTGGTAACGTAGCCGCACATTGGAATGATGAAGTGTTTCTGCGTGAGCGCGACGTCATGGATCATGCTGACGTAGGGGGTCTTGATCCGCATCTCGCGCGTGACCTTGCCGCCCTTATCGACGTGATAGATGAAGACGTCGTTGGTGGCGAGACCCGTGGCCTCATAGCCGAAGGCGACCATCTCGCCACTCACCGGATCGAGCTTGGGATGGGCCGTGAAGGTCTGACTCTTCCAGGCACCGTTGAAATCCCACACCCCGAGCGTTTGCAAACTGATGGGATCGATCCGGTGCGGCAGACCGTCCTCTTTCACCGTGAAAAGCTTGCCCCCGTGTACCACCGGCGCCGTATTCGACACCGTGCGCAGATTGGGCCGCTGCGGATCGCGGATGCTGGGATCATCGGTGTAGGGGTTGCGGTAGTAGCCGTAGAGCTGGCGGTTTGCAGCGCGATCGGCCTCGAAGCGCTTGGTGCGCACATAACGGCCCGCGTAATCGACGATGCCGTTATGGAAGCGAAATGCGCTGATATAGCCGTCCGAGTTCAGCACCGCATCGTCGGCAAACTTGGGCGGGTAGAGCCAGTCGCCACCCACCCGGAAGAAGGTGCCGTTCATGTCCTGCGGAATCTTGCCCTGCACCTCGCAGTCGAACACCTGCGCCTCGAAGCGCTCCGGAGCGAAATAGCCAACCTTGGTTGGGACCTGCGCAAAATCCACCATCGGTCGTCTCCTTTGCGGCGATACGAGCTTACCTGGGCGACAGCGCGCCCTTCGACCAGGGCGAGACCGAGTAATAGGGTGAGCCGATGAAGTCCGCCTCGACCGGCCCCAAGAGCCCATCGCGCACCTTGAAGGTCTCGATGAAGCTCCAGGTGTGCG
>Ga0335081_10022898_pt1 | contig 10108 bp, 8 predicted proteins | sample Lox_Sample_35_FD_206713 | JGI IMG/M metagenome (GOLD analysis project Ga0335081, IMG submission 206713) | Soil microbial communities from Loxahatchee National Wildlife Refuge, Florida, United States - Lox_Sample_3.5 | ecosystem: Environmental > Terrestrial > Soil > Wetlands | place: USA: Florida... | reverse complement strand
CGCCGTCAGGCATTGGCCCGCGCGACCTGACCTCGCCGACGCAAGACGCGCTCGGCGGCAGCATGTATTGGGGCGCCAGCGTCGAAGCGCAGACACCGCTATATTTCCTGCCAAAAGAAATCGGCATCAAGGTTGCCGCCTTCGCCGACGCCGGCTCGCTTTGGGATTATCGCGGGCCCACCTATTGGGGCGTGACCGGCGAAAGTCTGACGGTCGGCGATTCAGCGGCGGTGCGGTCCTCGATCGGTGCTGGCCTCATTTGGGATTCCCCGCTTGGTCCGCTGCGCTTCGATTTTGCTTATGCGCTGACCAAGGAGCCTTACGACAAGACGCAGTTCTTCCGCTTTAGTGGCGGAACGAAGTTCTAGACGACATTTCGATATTCGCCGCGCCCTGCGGCAGGACGGCAGCATGAGCGAGCCGATATCCGTGACACGCGAGCGCGCACTCACACTCGAACAGGTCGCAAAATTGACGGGCGCGGAGCTTTCCACCACGGCGCCCAAGCGCAGCATCAGCAATATCGCCTCGCTTGATGCTGCTGCACCTTCCGACCTCGCATTTTTCGACAAGGAGCAGTTTTCGGCGCAGGCGATGAAGACATATGCTGGCGCCTGTCTGACGACCAAGGCGCTCGCGGTACATTTGCCGGCGCGCGTCGCTGCGCTGATTGTGCGTGAGCCTTATCGTGCTTTTGTCACCGTCGGACGGGAGTTGTATCCGCTAGCCTTGCGCCCATCTTCGCTCTATGAGGCCGTCGGCGTCAAAGATGCGTATGTGCACACGCAGGCCCGGCTCGAGAATAGCGTCACGGTCGATCCGGGCGCGGTGATTGGGCCGCGCGCTGAAATCGGCAGCGGCAGCATCGTCGGCGCTAACGCTGTGATTGGTCCCGAGGTTCGTATCGGGCGCGACTGTTCGATTGGCGCCGGCGCGGTCATCAGCAACGCGCTGATCGGCGATCGAGTCATCGTCCACCCGGGCTGCAAGATCGGCCAAGATGGATTCGGTTACATTATGGACGGCAAGGGGCACATGAAGATTCCGCAGATCGGGCGGGTCATCATCCAGGACGATGTGGAAATTGGTGCCGGCACCACAATCGATCGTGGCGCTATCCGCGATACTGTGATCGGTGAGGGCACCAAAATCGACAATTTGGTTCAGGTTGGGCACAACGTGCAGGTCGGACGCCATTGCATCCTGGTGTCACAGACGGGAATTTCCGGCAGTGTGACAATTGGGGACTATGCAATGCTGGGCGGGCAGGTCGGTGTCGCCGATCACCTCGACATCGGTGAACGCGCGATGGTTGCGGCCAAAAGCGGTGTGATGTCAGATATCCCGGCGGGCCAGCGCTGGGCTGGCTATCCCGCGCGCCCGCGCATCGAGTGGCTGCGCAAGGAGGCCACGATGCATAGGTTGAGCAAGCAAAATGCCGGTGCCGGCAAGCCCGCGGCGAAACATGGGGACGCGGAATGACCGGCAAGACGATCGAAGCAGTCGGAATTCGTGAAATTCTTGCCGCGATTCCGCATCGTTATCCATTCCTGATGATTGATCGCGTCGTTGATATCCGCGGTGGGGAGTCCGGCGTCGGCATCAAGAACGTCAGCTTCAACGAGCCGATATTTCAGGGTCACTTTCCTGGCAATCCGGTTTTTCCGGGCGTCCTGCTCGTCGAGGGCATGGCGCAGACCGGTGGGGTGTTGTGCATCTTGGCAACTCGCTCGCTGGACGCGCCGCATCCCAAAGCGGTATTTTTCCTGACTATCGACAAGGCCAAGTTCCGCAAGCCGGTGATTCCGGGCGACACCGTTGAGTACCACATGCAAAAAATCGCCCAGCGCAAGACCATGTGGTGGTTTCGCGGGGAGGCCAAGGTCGCTGGCCATACTGTCGCCGAGGCGGAGGTTGGCGCGATGCTTTCGGACGCATGAGCGCGCGCATGATCGATCCCTCGGCGCGGATCGAAAGCACGGCCGCGATCGGGAGCGACGTTTTCATTGGTCCCTATTGCACAGTTGGCCCGCACGTCACGCTCAGCGACGGCTGCCGGCTGGTCGCTCATGTGCACGTGACCGGGCACACCACGATTGGGGCGCGCACCATCGTGCATCCCTTTGCCTCACTTGGCTCGCCACCACAGTCGGTGAAATACCGCGGCGGGCCGACCCGTCTCGTAATCGGCGCTGACTGTGACATCCGGGAAAACGTCACCATGAGCACCGGCACCGAGGATGATCGCGGTGTCACCGAGGTTGGCGACAAGTGTTTCATCATGGTCGGCAGCCATATAGGGCACGACTGCATAGTCGGCAGCAATGTCGTGATGGCCAATAACGTGCTGCTTGCTGGTCACACCATCGTCGGCGATTTCGTCGTGTTCGGCGGCGGAGTGGGCGTGCGCCAGTTTGTGCGCATCGGCGAGGGCGCAATGATCGCCGCGCTCAGCGGGGTCGGGGGCGATGTTATTCCATTTGGCTTGGTCGAGAGCCGCATCGGACGGCTGGTAGGGCTCAACGTGGTCGGCATGCGCCGGCGCGGGTTAAGCAAGATCGAAATCCATCGATATCGCAGCGCCTATCAATCCTTGTTTTTCGGCGAAGATGAGTTCCGCGCGCGTTTGGAACACGTGGCCGCAGAATACAGCGGTGATCCGCTGGTCACTAAAATGGTCGATTTTATCCGTGCCGGAAGACGGAAGCTGACCATGGCAGTCAAGCGCGGAGAAGCGGGAGAGGTGCCCGAAGACCAATGAACGTCACCGGAGCCAACGTGCGGGAGGGTCCGCTCGCGCTCATTTGCGGCGGGGGCACGTTGCCGCTAGCGGTTGCCGATTTGGTTGCTGCACGCGGGCGCCAAGTATTGCTGCTGCCGTTGCGCGGCTTCTCCGACCCGGCGATTTATCGCGACCGTCCTCATCACTGGATCTATTTTGGCCAAGCCGGCAGGGTGATGCGTCTCATGCGCGCTGCGAATTGCCGGGATATTGCCCTGATCGGATCGGTGGTGCGTCCTGCGTTATGGCAAATTCGTCCCGATTGGCTCGGCTTAACGCTGATGTGGCGCATCGCGCCAGCGTTTCGCGGTGGCGACGACCATCTGCTCTCGGCCATCAGTCGAATGATTGAAGCCCGCGGCTTCCATCTCTTGGGTGTGCACGAGATCGCACCGGAAATCCTGATGCCAAAAGGCGCGCTCGGCAGCGTGCTGCCTTCCGAGCGCGACCGTATCGATATTGCACTCGGTTTTCATTATCTGCGCGCCGCCGGCCCGTTCGACGTCGGCCAGGCAGTCGTGGTGGCGGACAGGCGCGTGTTGGCGGTCGAGGCGGCGGAAGGTACCGACCAGATGCTGGCGCGCGTTGCGCAACTCCGTGACGAAGGCCGGATCAGTCTCCCGAGTGGGCACGGCGTGCTAGTGAAAGCGGCAAAGCCGGCGCAGGACCGGCGCCTTGACCTACCCTCGATCGGGCCGACGACCATCGACGGTATCGCGCGCGCAGGTCTTGCCGGCGTAGCCGTGACAGCGGCCGAGACTGTGATCGCCGAAGCCGCGGAGGTGACCGCAAAAGCCGACCGCGCGAACATTTTTGTCATCGGCGCTGATGCAGGGGACTACGCTTGAGCGCGGCAGATCTTCACGTCGCTCTTGTCGCCGGCGAGGAGTCGGGCGACCGTCTTGGTGCCGCTCTGATGCGCGCGCTCAAGCAGCGCGTCGGATCGCACGTGCATTTTTCCGGGGTCGGTGGCGAGCAAATGGCAGGTCAAGGCTTGCCGAGCCTGTTCCCGCTTGGGGATCTCGCTATCGTCGGCTTCTCGATGATCCCGATGCAGTTGCCGAAGATCTTGAGGCGGATCCGCGAAGCTGCCGACGCCGTCATCGCCGCTCGCCCGGACGTGCTGGTGATCATTGACAGTCCGGAATTTACCCATCGCGTTGCGCGCAAGGTGCGTGCGCGTATGCCGGCGCTGCCCATCATCGATTATGTATGCCCATCAATATGGGCTTGGCGGCCCGGGCGGGCGCGGGCGATGCGCGACTATGTCGACCGTGTCTTGGCGTTGCTGCCGTTCGAGCCGAAGGCGTTGTGGCAGCTCGGCGGTCCGGCGGGCACCTATGTCGGCCACCCGCTCAGCGAACGCGTCGCCGTCCTGCGGCCCAATGGCGAGGAGGCACGGAGGCGACTTGCCGATCCGCCGCTGTTGCTGGTGTTGCCGGGCAGCCGCTCGGGCGAGCTGGCGCGCATGGGTCGTGTGCTCGGTGAAGCGGCGGCGCTGGTCGCCGATCGCATCGGCAATCTTGACGTTGTTGTCCCTGCGGTGCCGCGGCTTGCTGACGATGTGCGTGAGCTGGTGCAGAGCTGGAAGCTGCCAGTGCGCGTGGTGACCGACCCGGCAGAGAAGGATAGGGCTTTTCGTACCGCGCGCGCGGCGCTGACAAAATCCGGCACGTCGACTTTGGAGTTGGCGCTTGCCGGAGTGCCGATGGTTGCCGGCTATCGAATTTCGCTGCTGGAAGAACTGATTGCCCGCCCACTGATCAAGGTGCCGTCGATCGTTCTCGCCAATCTCGTCCTCGGTGAAAACATCGTGCCCGAATTGGTGCAACGAGCCTGCACCCCGGCCGAATTCGCCAAGCGGTTGTTGCCGTTGATGACGGATACCCCGGAGCGGCGGCGGCAGATTGAGGCCTTTACGCGGCTGGATGCACTTATGGAAATCGGGACCGCCGTGCCCAGCGATCGCGCGGCCATTGCGGTTTTGCAGTGTGCAGGGCGGGTTGTCCCAATCGAGCGGGAAACAGTAGCGGAACCGCCGCTAACAGCGTAGGTTGCGGCTGCCGGTCGTAAAACGAGATTCCCACCTTTGTCCCTCCCCGTTCTCGCCGCCATTACCGGAGTGCACGGCTATGTGCCGCCGGACGTGCTCACCAACGGCGACCTCGCGCGCATGGTGGACACCACCGATGCGTGGATCACCGAACGTACCGGCATCAAGGAGCGCCATATTCTGAAAGGCGAGGGGCTCGGCTCATCGCATATGGGCGCGCAGGCTGTGCTCGGGCTGCTCGCCAAGACGAAGACGGATGCCAAGGATGTCGAACTTCTGATCTGCGCCACCACGACGCCCGATTTTGTGCATCCCTGCACCGCCAATCTGATCTGTGACATGGTTGGCATCAACAATATCGGCAGCTTTGATATTCAGGCGGCGTGTTCGGGCTTTGTCTACGCGCTGACGGTTGCTCGGCAGTTCATAACCGCTGGAACCTATAAGAAGGTCGTTGTCGTCGGTGCCGATAAAATGTCCGCCATCGTCGACTATACCGACCGCGCCACTTGCGTTCTGTTCGGTGACGGCGCCGCGGCGGTGATGGTCGAGCCCAATACCGACTATGGCATCCTCGATACGATCCTGCATTCCGACGGTTCAGGCGCCAGACATCTGCACCAGAAAGCGGGCGGCAGCCGCATGCCGCCGACCGCGGAAACGGTCGCCAAGCGTCTCCACTACGTCTACCAGGAAGGCTCGCAGGTCTATAAATACGCCGTCGCCGGGATGTCGGAGGTGACGCGTGACGTCATGGCACGCAACAATCTGCGCCCCGACATGATCGACTGGGTGGTGCCCCACCAGGCGAACCGCCGCATTATCGAGACGACGGCTGAACGCCTCGGGCTGCCGCTTGAGAAGGTGATGTTCACCATCCACAAATACGGCAACACCACCACGGCATCGATCCCGCTCTGCCTGTGGGACTACGAAGAGAAGCTGAAGAAAGGTGACCGGCTGCTGCTAGCGGCCTTCGGTGGCGGCTTCACCTGGGGCGGCGCTTATCTGACCTGGGCCTACGACGGCGCGCGGGCGCCGAAGCTCAACGGCAACGCACCAAACGGCAAGCTCGTCAAAGCCGATTGGCTCTGAGGTTTATTTCCGTCGCGAGATCGGCAAATAATCGCGCTGCGTGGCGCCGGTATAGAGCTGGCGCGGGCGGCCGATCTTCTGCTTTGGATCTTCGATCATTTCCTTCCACTGCGCGATCCAGCCGACGGTGCGCGCAACCGCAAACAGCACCGTGAACATCGTGGTCGGGAAGCCCATCGCCTTGAGCGTGATGCCCGAATAGAAGTCGATGTTCGGATAGAGCTTCTTTTCGATGAAATAGTCGTCATGCAGCGCGATCTTTTCCAGCTCCATGGCGACGTCGAGCAGGGGGTCGTCCTTGATGCCGAGCTCGGCGAGGACTTCGTGGCAGGTCTTCTGCATGATCTTGGCGCGCGGGTCGTAATGCTTATAGACGCGGTGGCCGAAACCCATGAGGCGGAACGAGTCGTTCTTGTCTTTTGCGCGCTTGACGTACTCGGGGATGCGGTCGACGGTGCCGATCTCGCGCAGCATGTTGAGCGCGGCCTCGTTAGCGCCGCCATGTGCGGGACCCCATAGACAGGCGCAGCCAGCCGCGATGCAAGCGAACGGGTTGGCGCCCGAGGAGCCCGCGAGCCGCACGGTTGAGGTCGAGGCATTTTGCTCGTGATCGGCATGCAGGATGAAGATGCGGTCCATGGCGCGGGCCAGAACCGGATTGACCTTGTAGTCCTCGGCCGGCACCGCGTAGCACATGCGCAAGAAGTTCGAGGCGTAGTCGAGATCGTTCTTCGGATAAACGAAGGGTTGGCCGACCGAATATTTATAGGCCATGGCCGCAAGTGTCGGCATCTTCGCTATCATGCGGATGGATGCGATCATGCGCTGGTGCGGATCCGAAATGTCGGTTGAATCGTGATAGAAGGCCGACAGCGCGCCGACGCAGCCGGTCATCACGGCCATCGGATGGGCATCGCGCCTGAAGCCCTGAAAGAAGCGGCTCATCTGCTCATGCACCATGGTGTGGCGCGTGACGCGATAGTCGAAGTCGGCTTTCTGCGCCGCCGTCGGCAGTTCGCCGTAGAGCAGCAAGTAGCAGGTCTCGAGGAAGTCACCGTGTTCGGCGAGTTGCTCGATCGGATAGCCGCGATAGAGCAGGACACCTTCGTCGCCATCGATGTAGGTGATCTTGGACTCGCAGCTCGCGGTCGAAGTGAAACCCGGATCGTAGGTGAAAGCGCCGCTGACGCCGTAGAGCTTGGAAATATCCACAACGTCCGGACCGATCGTTCCGGAGTAGATCGGGAAGTCCCAGTTCTGGTTGCCAATGGTCAGGGTACCGATCTTGTCCTTGGCGTTCGTTTTAGCGTCCATGGTCGAACCCTCGAATTTGCAGCGAGCAGCGCGAGTGAAGCTCGTTCGGCCGGCCTAACGCGCGGTCAAGCGCGCGTGTTTTTCGGCCTTTTTGCGTAACTCATCCTGTTGTGCGCTGCAAGATAGGGCGATGGATCGCGACCCATCGGATGCACGCAAATGTGATCGTTAGCCGGCTTGGTCACGCAGCCGCGCCAGGCTTTCGTCGCGGCCAAGCACGGCCAGCACATCGAAAATCGGCGGTGAAGTTGTCCGCCCGGTCAATGCCGCGCGCAAGGGCTGCGCCACCGCGCCGAGCTTGAGGCCGGAACGGTCGGCGAAGGCGCGGACATCGGCCTCAATCGTCGCAGGCGTCCATTCGGCATTGGCCTCGAATTGCGGGAGCACGGCGGCGATAACGCTTTTTGCCTCCGGGGTGAGTATCGCCTTGGCCTTTTCGTCGAGATCGATGGGGCGGTTGGCCCATAGAAAGCGGGAGGCATCAAACAGTTCAACTAAAGTCTTGGCTCGCTCCTTGAGCCCCGGCATGGCGGCCAGAAACCGGTTGCGCAGCGCTGGCGTCATTTTGCTCGCAAGTTCCTGGCCGCGGGCGATGTGCGGCAAGAGCTTTTCCAGTTGCGCCATCAGGTCCGCGTCGGCGCTGGCGCGAATATAGTGGCCGTTGAGGTTTTCGAGCTTCGCGAAGTCAAAGCGGGCTGGCGAGCGGCCAATGGCCGGAAGATCGAAGGCGGCGATCATCGTCTCGGTGGAAAAAATCTCCTGGTCGCCATGGGCCCAGCCAAGGCGGACGAGGTAATTGCGCATTGCTGCCGGCAGATAGCCCATGGCCCGGTAGGCGTCGATGCCGAGCGCGCCGTGACGCTTCGATAGCTTCGAGCCGTCGGGCCCGTGGATCAGCGGAATGTGTGCGAAGATCGGCACGGTCCAGCCGAGCGCGTCATAGATGTGCTTCTGCCGCGCTGCGTTGGTGAGATGGTCGTCGCCGCGGATGACATGAGTAATATTCATGTCATGGTCGTCGACTACGACCGCGAGCATATAAGTCGGCGTGCCGTCCGAACGCAGCAGCACGAGATCATCGAGATCAGAATTCTGCCAGACCACGCGCCCTTGCACCTGATCCTCGATGACGGTTTCGCCAGTCTGTGGTGCCTTAAGGCGGATCACCGGCCTGACGCCGGGCGGGGCGTCGGCGGGATCGCGATCGCGCCAGCGCCCATCGTAGAGCTTGGAGCGGCCCTCACGCCGCGCGGCCTCGCGCATGGCCGCGAGTTCCTCGGCGCTGGCGTAGCAGCGGTAGGCCCTGCCGGCAGCGAGCAATTGCTCGGCGACCTGGCGATGACGCGCGGCGCGGGGGAATTGGAAGACGATGTCGCCGTCCCAAGCGATCTCGAGCCAGGTGAGTCCCTCGATGATGGCGGCAATCGCGGCCGCGGTTGAGCGCTCGCGGTCGGTATCCTCGATGCGCAAGAGCATCTTGCCGCCGTAATGGCGGGCATAAAGCCAATTGAACAGCGCCGTGCGCGCGCCGCCGATGTGCAGAAAGCCGGTAGGGGACGGCGCAAAGCGGGTCACAGGCGCATTCATCGCGCGGCCATGTACCACAGTTGCAGGCAAAGGCGAGAGTGCATTTGACATCAAGCGGCGCGCTACGCCATGAAGCCGCCGGCCGCGGCAAGCGCCTGCGGCCCGAGGAACCGTGACGCATGGCAGAGGTCAAGACCGCGCTTGAAGCGCCCGCCGAAGCAGGCCGCGACTTCATCCGCGACATCATCCAGGCCGACCTCGACGCTGGCCGCGTCAAGGAGGTGGTGACCCGCTTTCCGCCGGAGCCGAACGGTTACTTGCACATCGGCCACGCCAAGTCGATTGTGCTCAACTTTGGCATCGCGCAGGAATTCGGCGGACACTGCAACCTGCGCTTTGACGACACCAATCCGGCGAAAGAAGAGCAGGAATATATCGATGCCATCGAACGCGATGTGCGCTGGCTTGGCTTCGATTGGGGCAAGCACCTCTATCACGCCTCCGATTATTTCGAGCGACTCTATGGCTGGGCCGAAGACTTGATCCGTGCCGGCAAGGCTTATGTCGACGATCAAAGCCCGGAGGAGATGCGCAAGAACCGCGGTACGCTAACCGAGCCGGGCAAGAACTCGCCGTTCCGCGACCGCTCTGTCGAGGAGAACCTCGATCTCTTCCGCCGCATGCGCGCTGGCGAATTCCCGAATGGCGCGCGGGTGTTAAGGGCGAAGATCGACATGGCGAGCGGCAACATCAACATGCGCGACCCAGTGCTCTATCGGATTCTGCATGCCAGCCATCCGCGCACCGGCACGACCTGGAAGATTTATCCGAGCTACGATTTCGCGCACGGCCAGTCCGACGCCATCGAAGGCATCACGCACTCGATCTGTACGTTGGAATTTGAAGATCACCGGCCGCTCTACGACTGGTTCATCGCCAATCTCCCTGTGCCGTCGAAACCGCATCAGTACGAATTTGCGCGGCTCAATCTCACCTACACGTTGCTGTCGAAGCGCGTGCTCACGGTTCTGGTGCGCGACGGGCACGTGTCGGGCTGGGATGATCCACGCATGCCGACCATTGCCGGCTTGCGCCGCCGCGGCGTGCCGGCTGGGGCGATCCGCGATTTCGTCAAGCGCATCGGCGTGGCTAAGGCGAACAGTGTGGTCGACGCCGGCATGTTCGACTTCTCCGTGCGCGAGGTCCTGAACCGCACGGCGCTCAGGCGCATGGCGGTGCTGAAGCCGCTGAAAGTCGTCATCGAAAACTATCCGGAAGGGCAGGTGGAAGAGCTGGAGGCGGCCAACCATCCCGACGATGACGCCGCCGGCACGCGC
>Ga0335081_10022897_pt1 | contig 10108 bp, 10 predicted proteins | sample Lox_Sample_35_FD_206713 | JGI IMG/M metagenome (GOLD analysis project Ga0335081, IMG submission 206713) | Soil microbial communities from Loxahatchee National Wildlife Refuge, Florida, United States - Lox_Sample_3.5 | ecosystem: Environmental > Terrestrial > Soil > Wetlands | place: USA... | reverse complement strand
CTAATCACAAGGGTGTGACTAGAATGTTATTGAGAGCGCTGTTGCGCACGTCTAAGCTCGCGGCCCTTGCTTATCATCCGCTGAATTGGCGAAAGTACCATCAATCCTTTTCATGATTCGCTCGGCCCTCCTGTGGCACTCCTTCCCCCCAACGGTAGATGATGCCGAGAGCGTCCTGAGCCAGAGCGTTTCCTTGTCCGGCGGCTTTAAGGCACCAGCGTGCGCGATTTCACTCATCGACCCCGAAAAAGGCGAACAGAAGGCGCATGCTTGTGACATCGCCTGTTTTCGTCAGCCATCCGGTAAAATCATTCGTCTATGCTGCTGCGTCGCCATGCGATCTGTTCCAAACCTGTTTCGCACACTCGGTAACCGCCACGAGATTGAGCGGTACTACAGCGTGTATCTGGTTCAACTGCTCCGTACTAACCGGGCACGCCGCGCCATCGAAGCGTGCCGTTGCATTCGTCGATTTGCGAAGAATCAAGGGCGGCCGAAAACCGCACTATTCACTTTTCAATGGGAGATAGATGCCTACGAACGGGGCAGACTGAATGCTCCCGCTATGTGGCGGGTACTTCGATCTTGGGATCGAATGGCACTGGGCAAGCCAATTGACTTCGCTAATCACCGATGGAAGCCCGAGGATGCACACCGTCTGCTGTTCTTCTATGCTCCCATTCTTTACCTTCGCGAGCGTTATCAATTGGGGTGTGAACTCCTTGAAAGGGCGATCAAGATGCACGCTCGTAGGCAGGGCTGGGGTTTTGAGTTGCTGTGGCATATTTACAAGCCCGCTGTACGACCAGCAACCACCTATGATGTCACACTTACTCATTTCTATCGCGCCCTAGGACGCGACCTCCGTCAGTGGGAATTGTGGGGTGATTTTGTTGACGACTTCCCCGCGAAGCTTTTTCGTTTAAGCCGAGTGAACCGAAACTCTCTCCGAAATGATCCGAAGTTTCTCAAGCCGTTTTTCGAGTGGATTTGTGCAGAGCGGAAACGCCGTCTCTTCACGCACACGACGATGGGTGTGATTGACCTTTTGGACAGTCCGGCCAAGGTAAAGCAACGCCAAACAGCCACCGCAAAGAAAATTGCAAGGCTGGCAGATGATCCGCATAGGAAAGAACTGGAAGAAAAGATTACGAAGACTTTCCCAGAACTTGCTGAGATTTAGCTGATACCTTTCGTAGTTGTCGTAAAATCGCGATATCACTCATTGACCTTTGTGTTCGTCATTCCCTGTTGTGGTCTGTTGCTGCTTGTCCGTTGGAAGGCGCGTGAAGTCGTGAGAATTGGACCCGCGTCCGCGCCGCTCCACGTCCTCCGACACTCCTGTGTACCGATAGTATTCGCGTTGAGCGGCTGTGATCTTCATGCCGAATTTCTGGGTGGAGTTCGCAGCCATGAAAATAGTCTACTCTGGCTCACGGTTGGCGTTAAATCCCGTTAGCACTCATCTCACCCTTGACGAGTCATCCTGTGCTACGGGGCACAGCCACAAAGTGAGCCGTCTTCTGGAGCCGGAAATAACGCCTTGAGCTTCCAAGGTGCATTTGGTGGTGGACATGACGGGTCCCTCTCCCAGACCGCCAGATACGTACCTCGCAGTTCGTTTACGCACTGGCATTTATGGTCGGGAATCGTCCACTGGAAAGTACCCTTCGTATACCCCGTCCGGCCAGAAGGCAAAATCTCGGCGCTCTCAGGTTTGAGGCTGATGCTAAAGTCGGACATCGCAAACAGGCTTCCGTAGTAACTCCGAATTTCTTCTTTGCCCACAAAGTGTCCAGTAGACCCGGATGGCCCGAAGATGACCGTTGAGTCCATCATAAAATTCATCCATCTATCCAACCGCTTTTCGGAAGTCGCGAGCGCAAAATCTCTATCGAACTGAAGGAGTGCGGCTTCCGTCATCTGAGCCGCGGCGAAGTGTGAAAGCAAAAGGATCAACAGAACGACCTTCATTTCGACTCCTCAGAAGAGCTAACCTGCAGATCTGCGATGCGTACTGGTGGAAATCGGTTTGCCAATTGACGTAATATCGCGATAGCACTCATCAACCCCGGAAAAGGCGAACAGAAGGCGCAAGGTTGTGCAATCGCCTGGTTGCGTAAACTGACAAACTCTCTCCGTAATGTGTGCATCCAAACTATACTGACCAGAGGGATTCTCGCGTGAGTACCAACGGGGGAAGTCGGTGGTTAGCTCTGGGCTTGGCTTTGACATTGGTTGTTGGCCCACTGTCAAGTCCTGCTTATCCCTCGTCCGAAAAAAATCCAAGCCGGTGGAAATGCTGGCCGCATGTGACATTGGGGTGGTGACCTGCTGCCCGTCAGGGAAGTGCGAATGAGAATACATCGCTTCCGGCGGCAATCGCGAAATACTGCTTCCCGTTGATGGCATAGGCCATGGGAGAGGCGTGGATCAGCTGCCCGACATGGAAGTGCCACAACGGCCGGCCAGTGTGCGCATCCAAAACCACGAAATTGTCGGCGTCGTCTCCGTAGGCAATCAGCCCGGTCGCCGTTGACATCAGGCCGCCCCAGCCCTTGTTCCGGCCGATCTGGAGATCCCGCCACGAGAAATCGAGTGTGTTGAGATTGAAGGCATTGATGTACGCTTTGCCGGTCTCATCCGCCGCTCGCAAGCCAGTGGCGTAGTAGGCATGACCCTCTTCGAAAGGTTTTGGCTCCGACTGAATGGTGGCGCATGCTTCAAAAGAGCGGAAATAGAACATTTGAGTCGCCGGATCATAGCTTGGCGAATACCAGTTCGTGGCTCCGCCATTGGCGGGACAAACGCGAACGCCTTTCTCGGTGGGGATAAGGCCGGCGGAAATGGGGCGACCGTTCTCGTCAATCGCCTTAGCCCAATTCTGAGTGCTCAGGAACGCCTTGGCGAAAAGGAACTTCCCGTTCGTCCTGTCAAGAATGTATAAGAATCCGTTGCGATTCGCGGTCACGATCAATTTCCGTGGCTGACCTTTGAATTTTGCATCCACCACGATCGGTGTTTGCACTGCATCATAATCGTACAAATCGTGAGGGCTGAACTGGAAGTGCCACTTCAGCGTGCCGCTATCGGGATCCAGCGCGAGCAGGCAACTCGTATAGAGGTCGTCCCCCGGGCGGACGCTGCCGTTGTAGTCTGGAGCGGGGTTTCCCGTACCCCAATAGAGTGTGTTGAGTTCCGGGTCGTACGTGCCCGGCATCCACGTCGTGCCGCCGCCGTGCAGGTAGCTGTCCCCCGGCCAACTCTCGTTGCCCTTTTCGCCCGGCCCGGGGATCGTCCAGAACCGCCATTTCTCCTCGCCCGTTTCCGCATCAAAGGCGGCCAGGAAACCGCGCACGCCCGCATCGCCACCCGAGACGCCGACGACGACTTTGTCCTTCACAATGAGTGGCGCGCTGGTTGCACCGTAGTTCCTGTTGCCGGTCGCGAAGGGAGTTTCCCAGATCAGGTGGCCTGAACGCGCATCGAGACAGAGTAAGTGCGCGTTATCGGTTTCCATGTAAATGCGTGTTCCGAGAATCGCCACCCCGCGGTTGTGGTGCTGTCCAGCGTCTCCGACCAGGTCTGGCGATACGGCTCGCGTGTGATGCCACAGTACCTTGCCAGTCTTAGCGTCGAGCGCGTATGCATCATTTGCACTCGTGATGAACATGATGCCCGCAACGACTACGGGAGTAACTTCAAGAGGGCTGACGACTCGGGGATGAAACACCCACTGTGCTGTCAGACGACCGGCGTTAGCGGGCGAAATCTGAGTCAGGCGGCTGTGGCGGGTACCGCTATAGTCGCCGTTATAGGAGACCCAGTTTTCTGCAGCCTGTTTCTGAAGCAAATCGCTCTGCTGAACGTTTATGAGGCCGTTGCTGTCGTCTGCTGCCGTCGCATGCTGGACGGCTGAATGGGTTTGGCCCAAGGCTTGTCCGTGCCCAACCCCCGCGCCCATAGCAAGCAACAGGCACGCCGATGACATCCATCTGCGAACACTGCTCAATCGCCAGTCGATCGATTGCCTACTTGTCATCGCGAGCGCTGCCTCCACTAGGGCAAGTTATCGCCCTGCCGGCTCGGCGGGACGAGAACTCCTGCTTTCAACGATTAAGAAACTGACGATGTCGTTCAATTCGCTTGACGTAAGCCGCTGACTGTAGTCGCGGGGCATCAGCGAGCGCTCGGTATAGTGCACATCGGTGACGTCGGTCCTGGCTAACAAATGAAAACGTCCGTCTTCGGTCTGCAATGCGAGTGTAAAGGCATCTTCGTTTCGCAGCACACCCGTGATCTTATGCCCACGGTTGGTCGTCACGATTACTAGCTGCGACGAGGGTACCAGAGGATTATCCGGATTCGTGATGGCTTCGAGAATCACATCCGCCACGCGGCCCCGACCATAGTTCGTCAAATTCCTTGCGATGAATCCGCCTTGGCCGTGCATCAAGTGGCAGTTGGAGCACTGTGCCTTGCCAAAATACAGAGTTCGGCCGGCGTCGATGTCTCCGGTCACAGCTGCGTCTGCTGGAGCTCCGGTCTCCGGCGCGTTTCCCGCAAGTCGGCGCACATATTGCAACACGGCCGTGATGTTCGCTTCGCCAATCTGGGCAAAAGGTGGCATTCCACCCCTTGTCCCGTCATGCACAATGCGAAAGAGTTCCGAGTCAGAACGCCTGGCCGGGTTTGACGGCGCGACCAGGGATGGGGCCTTGTCGCCGCCCCGGCCATCGGCGCCATGACAGCCGGCACAATACTCCATAAACCTCTGGGCTCCCGGGCCCGTATCGCTCTTTTGCGCCAGAACGCTCATCGACGCAGACCCGGGGAAAAACAATGTGCCTACTAGCATTAGGAGTTCAGCCCGGCGAAGCCACATGGTTCACCCTCCCTCACAGCGGGCTCGCTACCGCGTTCGAGCCGTTGAACTTTCGAAGGAAACAAGGCCCGAAGGGTAACAAGTACATAGTAGCCAGAATCGGTGCAAAACGATGGGGAAGTTACAAATTTTTACAATGGGAGTCGCACTTTCCGAGCGAATGGCGACATCCAATGTGAATGTAGGTTGGTCGAAATGTCCGGCGGAGGGTGCGTATGCGTGCCTCTGTTCTGCTCGGTCTTTCCCTCGGTTTTGCTCTCGCTACTTTCCCCGCGATTTCTCAGGACTCTGATGCCGTGGGAGGCGTTCGCACCCATATCGTAGGGATTGATATCCCACCGATCGCGAATGCTCCGTTCACCGCGAAGGTTCTCGTCACCTGGAACCGGCCGTTGATGGGCGGCGGTATGGCATCGCGGAAATACTACACGCGAGTCGCACGCGACTCTCAGGGACGGGTGCGTCGTGAGACTCGCGAATTCATTCCTGCGGACTCCAACGCGGAGCCTCCTCTGCGCACCTTCACCGTCCTGGATCCCGTCTCCAGCACGCGCACCGTTTGCACCAGGTCGACGATGAATTGCGCGATCAGCCCTTTCCAGGCGCGTGTGAACCTGACCACGGATGGAGGCGCGCTTACTGGTGCTGGCTCGAATGTGATGCGTGAAAGCCTTGGCCAGCAGACGATGAACGATCTGCCGGTGGTGGGAACGCGCGAGACGGTAACCTCACAGGACAACACCCGGGTGGCACTCACTCACTCCGACGTGTGGTACTCCCCCGATCTGCAGATGGATCTGTCGGTCGACCGCAACAATCCGCAATTAGGGGAAGTGACCCTCAAGGTCATCGAACTCACTCGGGGAGAACCTGATCAATCGTGGTTTGCAATTCCTTCCGGCTACCAGGTCATCGGTTCCCGAAGCCAATAGCGGAGGGGGATTCGTGCGGAGAGATACAATGCGGCGCTTAACTTATCTCGCTTCTTTCAGCGTCCTGGGCGCTTTTCTCCTTTTCTTTCTAAGCGCTTGTGCGACACATTCCTCGGAGGCCGTGTTTGGCATCTCCGGAAGCGGCGGTGGCTCCGGCATATCGGGCGGGACGTCCGGCGGCACATCGGGTGGAACCTCAGGTGGAACCTCAGGTGGAACCTCGGGCGGTACATCGGGCGGAACTTCTGGAGGTGGCAGCACGTCCGGCGGGTCTGGTGGGTCCGGAGGTTCGGGCGGATCGGGAGCGATCGTGGGTCCTACTGACCAGAACTTGGTGACGTCTGATTTCGAGAACTCTTCTGCTACCGCATTCCCTCCCTCGCCCTATCAGGGTGTTGTCAACGGAGGCCAATCACGGGCCGTGGCAGGCGCCAAGATATATTTGCTTCAAGTTAACTCGGCTGAATATGGCAACTCGTCCGCTTCGCTGCTCACTTCGGCGACCGGCAACCCGGCCGACTCCATCGGCCACTATGTGCTTACCGGCGAGCGCGGCGGGTTTTCGATTGCGGGCAAGTACACCTGCACGGCGGGCCACCCGGTCTACGTGTATGCTCGCGGCGGCAACAGCGGCGATGACGGGCCCAACTCGGCGATTGGTCTGATGGCATCGCTTGGAGCCTGTCCCGAGGCCGGGTACTTCGACAATACTGTGCCTTTTATTTTCGTGAACGAAGTTACTACAGTAGCCGCGGCATATGGGATGGCCGGAATGGCCGCGGACGCGACGCACGTCGTCAGCTCTGCGAACTCCTCCGTCTCGAATCGGTTTTCCAGCGCCGCCGACCTTGCCAGCATTACTACGGGATTCGCCAACTCCGGGCCGGGCAGCAAGGTGCCGCCGGCCAAGATTCACACGCTCGCCAATATCCTGTCCGCCTGCATCAACTCGGATTCACCGACCTCCGCTGGCTGCGTCGCTCTGTTCGCCAACGCACGCAGCAGTGGCTCCTCAGGAATCGTGCCCGAAGATACGGCCACGGCTGCCATCAACATCGCACGCAACCCTCACGCGAACATCGCCGTCCTCTACAACCTTCAACCCCGGGTCTCCGCTCCGTTCCAGCCAGCCCTGGAATCCGCTCCATCGGATTTCGATCTCCCCGTGGCGCCGGAGGAGGCAAAGGCCTCTGTGCCCTCAGCGTCATTTCATCGCTAGCAGTCGAGATGGGCCGTTGCTTCGGACGCTATTCTCCGACATTCGTACCGCTTTCCTTGCTGGATGTCCCGACGCCAACATCAGCACTCGGGTTGTGCGTCTAACCTGTAGCGAAGACGTCAGACTTTGCGTCGTTCTTGGACCCGGCAGCGATAGGGGAGACATGGAGACCACTGAGCATCACCTTGCGAGCGATGGCAGAGATCGCACGAGTGTTCATGTGGAAGAAGTGGTGCGACACGTCCGCGAAGAGCTCCGCCAGCTGTATCAACAGCGAGCGGAGATGACGCGGAGGATCGGGACGGTGAAGAGAACCATGGTGGGACTGGCGTTCCTCTTTGGGGACAAGACAATGCGACGGGAGCTTACGGGCGTTCTCGGCGATGGCAGCGCCGAACGGAAACCCGGAGTGACCAAGGCCTGCCGGAGGATCCTGATGAAGGCCGACCACGCCATGAGCGCCCGCGAAGTCCATGACCTGCTGCAGGAAGCAACCCCCTCCCTTTTGTCTGCACACAAACACCCGCTGACTTCGGTGACGACAGTCCTGAACCGGCTCGCCGTCTATGGCGAAGTGCAGCGTGTCTTACTGGGCAACGGCAGGCGGGCGTGGCAGTGGATCGTCGACCCTCAGGGCCAGGGGGAGCGACGGGCTCCGCTCTAGCCGGAAGATTGGGCCGAATAAGATTCAGCCGAAAGTGGTTGCGATTTGTGCCGGCGCGAGCGCCGGCCATGCCAACCGGATTGCCAGCAGTAAACTGACTTCCAGGAAACGGGAAGGCGTCGCGACGCAAGATGTGGTTTCTGGCAACTATTCTCACATCGGCGGTCCTCCTTGATGGGGTGGTTTACTTCGGTAGTACGGATGGCAACGGCTATGTTCTTTACTGAAATCGTGTGCGCCTAGAGCTGCTAATGGATTGCTGCTTTGCCTCCAGCTTCTCCTTCGCCTTTCGAATTCCATCTTGCAGCCAGCCGTCCTCGACAACGTTTTCGCAATGCTCTCGCAAGTTCTCCAGAGCCTTAATCCTGGCGTTCAATGCAGCGGCATTGTTCGGATCGGACGCCAGAGCGACATCGGTCAAATGCAGCGCCTCAACCGCCTTCCCCGCCTGTACCTTTTCCACTGCCAGCCGAGCCACAGCGTCCGGCCCGCCGGCGAGTTTGACCAGATCCGGATACACGGCGGATGGCGGCACTTCGTACATGGATGACGGGTTGCCGTCGAACCAGCCTGCATATCCGTCGTAGATTCCGCGCACCGACCAGCTGACCTTACCGAATATTTCACTCAGGTTGTAGCTTGCGGGAAGCTTGATTTCCTGCATGAGAGTAAACACGTCTTTCCCGGCGTCCATTCCCTTGACGGTTTCGTCATGCACGTACTGAATCGCGTCGCGATACCGCGTCAGTCTTTTGGTGATCTCTGCTTGCCCGAAGATGGGGTCGCTGTGGCCGTTGAGCACGATCTGCGGCTTGAGGGCCAGAACCGTGTCGATCGATTTGATCCAGTCAAGCGCCCATCTCGGCTTGGTGCCGCGGATGGCATAAAGGTTGGGAAAGGACATCGGTTCCGGAATGCCGGCCCCGGCGTAGTTGTCGCCGATGAAAGCAGCCTTGTACGCGGGGATCCACACCGTAAGATGATCCGGCGTTTCCCCCGGTGTGCTGAACAATTCGAATTTGATCCCGCCGAGTGTGAACTCATATTTCTCGTCGAATAGAATCGTGGGGTCGATCGTCGCCGCAAAGTTCCCCGCCCAAGGCTTTGCATCATGAACCGGGCGGTTGAATGCAACGGCATTACGGGGTGCAAAGAAGCCCTCCAGCCGGACGACGTAGTTGACCAGTTCGACATAATTTCGTTGGGCGATGATCTGAGTCCCTGGCTGCCTCCACAGGCTGATTCCGCCAATGTGGTCAACGTGCCCGTGCGTCAAGATAATGTATTTGACTGGGGCGTGACTTACGGCAGTCAGCAGATCCTTGGCGGCCTGAGCGTCCCGCTCCGGCGCAGTGTCAATGACCACATTTCCATCTCGGGTCATCACCAGATATACGTTCGAGGTCATCGGTGCCATGTAGATGGAATCGCTGATCTTGACGACCTTCGCCTGGTCCTGCCCCGCCGCGCATACGGCGATCCCAATCCCGACTGCAACGACGAGCACGGCACGTTCGATTTGCAGCATCTGTTTCTCCTTGGTGTCCGGCGATTTGACGCAGACCATCTTCCTGGAATACGAGCTTCACCAATTGCGCCGCGGCCTCGTCAAAAGCCCGGCCCAAGTTCTTGCCTTGCCGCACTCTAGGGCGGTGCTTGGTTCAGATGCAAGGCTGACGGGACGAATGCCCCTGATTGAGGGATGTGTTATCCCGTCGGTTTGATATGGTAACGGCACGCGACGGGGCTTTTCGTTTGCTCGGATTTCAAAGGAGCATAGTGCGCAAAGCGGCAGAAGTTTTGCGGCGTGGCATGAAGAGGCTGGCGCTCGCCGTTGTGGTGGCCTTGGCGCTCTCGTCCTGGTGCACAGATCGCTCCGTGGTTCAAGAACTAAATCGAAAGATTCGCACTGCGGCCGGTCAGCGCGATTGGAGCGCGATGCGTGCAGCCCTGATTGAGTTGGGCCAGCAGTTGCCCGCTCCAACACCTGTTTACATGCTACGCATGGCTTCGGTCGAATCCCGTCTGGGAAATACTGACGCTGCCATTCAGTGGCTCGCGCGATACGCCGCAACCGGCTTGAAATACGAGGTTCGGAGTGACGAAGACTTAAAGGCGTTGGCCGATACTCCCCAATATAGACAGATCGAATCTGCGATGCACGATCGATCCGCCCCAATTTCAAGAACACAGGAAATATGCAAGCTTCCTATCGTCGATCTGATGCCGGAGGACATCACTTTCGACCCGCACTCGGAAGCGTTTATCACGTCGAGCGTTCAGCACCATTGCTTGTACCGGGTGAGATTGCCGAAGAACGGCATCGACACGTGTGCCGTGGACGAACTGCCTATGGAAGATTGGGCACGGGGCTGGCCGATCCTGGCAGTGTCGCTGGATTCAAAGCG
>Ga0335081_10022896_pt1 | contig 10108 bp, 14 predicted proteins | sample Lox_Sample_35_FD_206713 | JGI IMG/M metagenome (GOLD analysis project Ga0335081, IMG submission 206713) | Soil microbial communities from Loxahatchee National Wildlife Refuge, Florida, United States - Lox_Sample_3.5 | ecosystem: Environmental > Terrestrial > Soil > Wetlands | place: USA... | reverse complement strand
TCAACGGTTTGGCTATTGTCATTCTTGGACTGAAGTTTGGCATCAATCTCCCTTTCCTTCACCCCGTTTGACACGTGCAAGATCGGTTTGGGCAGTGCACCACGCAAAAGTTGCGCGCGAAATTTGCTCCCAACATGGACTGCTGCTTCCCGAAGTCTATTTCCACCGTCGCTGTTATGACTGCCCTCGCGCATTAGTACTGTCAAGCCAAAGCCACGGCACAATCAGGCCACGATGGTTTTCGACTAAAATTAACCAATTAAAGTTGGTGCCAATCTTAAGAGAAGCTTAAAAAGCCCCTGAAAGCGACATGGCACATTGGGAGGCAAATACTTCAGTGCCACAATTATTTCGCTCCATCCGATGGGGTGGCTAGCCTTGCAGTACTATTTGGGCCAATTATACATTCAGCCGCAATGTAATGACCTTGAATATCTTCACTCACCGCTTCTGGCTTAACTTTTGCTGCTTCTGGCTATCGCCGTTGATAAAATGAATGCACAGCCAATATTGAATTGATTCATAACCAATGCAAATCCTAAATTTAGACAGATTGATATTCCCGCTCCCTGAACCTTTCTACTCCAGAAACGGATTGAAAAGGATCCCCTATTTCTCGTCGAGAAAAACAGGAACGCCATAAATGACAGGCGCCGCGCCGTTCAAATACTTCAACGTACAATCATCTCTAGCTCTAGCCAATGCCTCCGTCAAGGAAATCCCCCTCTTATTCGTAGCGACGCACTTTTTCCCCTTCATGCTTGCGTGCAATTGTCTTTTTCGTTCTCCAACCGATGGACCAGTGAAGAAGTTGGGGCCGCCGCCGCCCATTGCTTGTTCGGGCTCAGCGGTGTCGCCGGAACCACCAGCGGAGTTGCGCCGGGAGTCGCACAGTCCCCACCGAGAGAATACGCCCGAACTGAGTTTGTCAATGTCTCGATCTGTGACGTCCCAGAGATTGGCCAGCACCGCCGGACTATTCATCCGTCAGATTTTGGGGAATACACGCGGGGATAGGACCTTCCGGCTAAAAGGTATGCGATGGGTGTTCCCCATGGTTCAAAGTCTCCAGCATCTCGTAATTTTCCGCTGCTACAGCCAAAGAGCATCGTAAGAGCGCAGTTCGGGAGATGCTTGACTTGAGATAATTTGACGTATTGTTCACCTGAACCATGTCCAAAGTACCTGCTCTCAGGCAAACGAAAGAAGAAAACATACATGAAAATCTCATTATTTCTGAGTGCAGACAGAATCTCCTGGTCCATTGGGGCACGCCCTACAATCCCATTCCATCCATCGAGACTGAATCAGTATATTGAATAGTGAATCGTGACATACCTGAGGAGATTGTTCTCAAATTGAGTCTGGGTATAAGATAAATCACCATCCGGATTCAAGATAAAAAATCCACGATTAGGCGCGACTCTTGGCCACATAACGCCATCAATTGGCGAATCGACAACTCTCTCCAAAAAACTCCCAAAGGAAGGCAACCGTGACACCGAACGCCCACGCAGACAAGGCAACGATTCCCAAGGAAATAAATGAAGTGCTTTATCAAGAACGAGAAGAACATGATCCTGTTTCGGTGCCCCAACAGCCTCGTGATAACACCGAATGGCTTCTTGCACATCGACAGTCATCTGCCGTTAGTCGATTACTGTAAGGGAGTGTACAGCATCCAAATCAATCTCGTCAATCGCGATTTGTTCACCATGGAATTTAAAGTTGTCCAAGACGAAGCAAATGAGATCCTCCACTTGATCCGCAAGGTCATGATCCAGCTCCGGATTCTCGGTCTTCAAGCTCAAAAACAAGTCCACGAGACGAGGATCCAGTTCAAGCGGAGCATCACTCTCCTTGCGACTCGGCAGGAACTTCACGAGAATGTTTCGAAACGCAAGACGGAATTTTCCGAATAAATCATCGTTGGAGAAAAACCCGCGAAACATCCCCGTAAACCCGCCAATCCAGCAGGTTTCCACGTTTCGCAAGAACAATTGAAGCCGCTCGTCTAATTCCTTTCGGGACGCCCACCACGCTTCCTTGGCCGCACGATCAGGTATATCCTTGGCCGCCTGAGTCGTCTGATTATTCAATGTGATAATCTCTGTTAATTCCCGCAGAGCATTTTCAAAAGTAAAGGGTTCCTCGTCCGCTTCTGGAGGGTGTTTGAGGAGCGGGAGACGGACGACAATGCATCCCTGAGGCTGGACTTTGGACAAAATGAAATGTTCTTTGCATTCGGAGAGATGGATATGTACGATAGTACAGTCAGGAGGGATAGAGCGGAGGAGGTTTTCGGCAGTTACGGCGGAGTTGCGCTTCTGTTGGGGAGAAATTTTAAGTTGCGAGAGGAGATCAGTTAAGTCTTCGTCATCGTCGGAAGAGTTGGATGGGTCGGGTTGATGTTCGGGCCATTTGACGTCTTTGATAGAGATGAAGGTTTGTTTTGATTCGTATTCCAGTGCGGCTTGCTGTCGGTGGTAAGTGACACTCTTCGAACGATCTAAGATCAGATACTCTGGAACGGAGAGAAATACCGAGGAGCATGATGGTCTTCAAGGCGAGGATATTCTGGTCCTCATCTGATTCATTGATGACCGAGGATAGTAACCTTGCTTCCCCCATAAGAAGACCGACCAGTCGAGATGTTGTAGCGGGACACAAGGCGCAGGCGTGTTCAAAGTTATTGTCAACCAATTCCTGAGCCTGACCAAGGAGAGTTTGGAATCTGCTGACCGAAGTCGACAATTTGGCCGACCTTGCCCTGCTCCTTTTGCCCGCCGTCTTTGCAATGGTAGCCTCTGTATTCTTCCCGTGCACGTTTGGAATGGAAATTGCTATAATTAGATCTGTTGACAATGGGACATACCAGATTCCGACAAGACACATAACAATGGGTCGGATTGTAGAAGTTGCTCCACTTCCATCAATAGCATCTTCGCCTTTGTAATGCGTGCAGCAAGAACTTCATGGCCCGCCCTCTCAGCCTCCAAAACCCCGTCCAGGGCCAAATACCCCTCTTCAAGCCGTCTCTGTCTCGCCAAGGAATACGCCTTTCCTTCTGCAACCGTAATCCCCATCCTGAAAAACGTAACACTCTCGTACTCTATTCGCGAAACTTCATAAGCCCTCATCTCATCCGGGGGGATACCATTTGCAGGAGCCCGACTTTTCCGTTTCGAAGCCTTGGGAGACTTGGTCGTCGAAGGACAAGCAGGAGACCCCATACTCAGTCTTAACGTCAGAAGCCTCTCACTTAAATCTTTTGTCGACCCCTTCTCAAGCCCATTCACAACCTCTGGCTCCAAAAGTCTCTTCAACCTGCCCTCGGCACGGATAATTGTTCGGAACGCATCACTCCACATGTCCTGATGCCCATGAAGACCAAAGAAAGACAAGTCCATGACTACGCTCTCCATTGTGTTTTCAATGCCTTCCGCTAATTCCGCTGCTTCGGAAAGGTATGCATGTGCGCTTTCGAGATTGCTCATTTTTGTGAACAGGTCGCTGAGATGCAGAGTGACGAATAAAACTGCCTTCGGCGCTTTGAGTTTCTTTGCTGCATCATGAGCCTGTCGAAGCCAAAATTCAGATTCTCTGCCTGAGCCACGGAATGCCAGGAGTGCACCATGCCGTATCAGGGCCGTCAAAAATGCCTTTTCTCCGTCAGCTCCTCTCCTGAAAGCAGCGGGGGAAGAACAGTCTTGAAGCTCCACAGTCGAGATCCAAATTTCATTCCCTTCCCCTCCTCTCCTTGAAATGGTCTTACATCTGAGGAAAACGGGTCATAATCCTGCGACGGTGAACGCTCGACCTTTTCCACCGCCGAAATCCCCGTTTTCAAAACTCGAATACCATAATCTATATACCCAATCGCCTTCTCCAACTCATTCTCCTCAAACGAAATAAGCGAAAGGACGTACCCCGCCCTTCCCACAGCCCAAATCCTCTCGCTCCGCTCCTTAGCATCGATACGCTTTCCTGAGAGGGCAAGGTTCCGTGCAAAGACCTGACCGGCCTGTGAGATGTGGTTCTTTGCCTTGGCGATTGACCCGATTGTGGCGTAGTATTCTGCGTAATTGAGATGCCAGGTTAATTGTGTTGATGTTGAGGGGGAAGAGTCTTTCATGATTTGCGTGGCTTGGGCGAAGAAGGTGCCGGCTTTTCCCGTGTAACCTAGGTGGAGATATTGCAAGGCTAGGTTTGCGTATACTGGGATTAGGGTGTCGAGGGAGTCAGTGAGAGCAGTATGCACTCTGAGGAGGAGGTGGAGTGTTTGAACGCGTAGTAACGACTGACGTTTGGCTTCGAAAAAGTCATTCATGACCCCTATAAATATCAGAAACGGGACCCGAGCGGGTTCAAGACCGAGAATCTTGGTGACTTCGAGCATCTCGTTTTTATCTTCTTCTTTGGGCTGCGGGAGAACTTTTTCGACCCACCGTGTCCAGATTGACAAGGCCTGTGAAAAGTACTCCACCTTTGGCTCGTCCGTAGAATCCGAGAGAAGCCCCATCCAAGCAAGAATGCGCGCAAGAAGCTGTTTCCGAGACCAGACCAAGCCCTCATCCTTCCCAAACGTCTACCGTAAGCCCCCCCAATCCACGTGTAAAAATGTACCTTCTTCGAAGTCAACGGGAGAACAGCCGTTAACGCCATCTCAATGTACTTTTCGGGATGATCACCCGCAACAACCGCAAGGTACAAATACCGCTCCATGACCCTGACACGTCTCAACGGGTACTCATCCCCGTAGTCCTGCAAAGCCTGTTCGCAAAGTCCCCTTGCCGTCATGATGCGCCCAGCATGCGTCATCCCACAAAGAAGATGAATCTGAACCTCGTATACAAGATCTCTAATTTCTGGGGACAGGGTCTCGGACAGTTGCAACGAAAACTCACGTGCTTCATCAAACCCGTCGTCAAAATCCCCCGGCGACGCCATCGAATGATCCTTTGTGAATTTTGTCAGAGCACCTATCAGACGAGCGAGATATTCTTCCCTTTTCATGATTTGAGGGATTGACATGGTGAAATCGAACGTGATTGCGGTGAGATGCATATTCAACGCCTCGCTAATCAATGCAAACGCGTCCTGCGCATTAGCCTTTAACCTTCGCGACAAGCGATAACGGAGGGGACGTCGGGCTTCAGACCTTCTCCTCGCCACGTTGGCAACATTCGCCCAGCATCTCCAACTTTCGACACCTTTGCAAAATCTTCTGTCCACGTTCGGCACTCCCATTTTCCCCTTCTGCAGCAGCAGCTGCCATCAATGGACAGAAATCCAATTCAACGCTCTTCTCAAACAAAACTTTGGCTTCCTTACGTCGTCCGGCTTTAAAGAGAGAATATCCGAGGTTGAAGTACTGATTCCCCGTGAAACGAAGGCACTGGACATCCTTGAGTGTGAGGGCTGCTTGTTGACAGAGGTCGAGAAGGAAGAGGGAATTTGTGGGGAGAGCGCCGCTGGTGTTGCGAAGGGAGTCGAGGATATCGTAGACGAGACTTCGCACAGAGATGAGGAGTTTCGAGGGCAACGTCTATTCTCAGCGTGATGAAAAAGGGGTGAGGAAGGGAACAGGGAGAGATACTGGTTCCGAATCGACGAGAACAACACATGCCTTTAGAATTATCTTTGGTAAAGCCAATCTCGCCTCCCGTAAAGCCTTATTCCCATCCAAGATCTCGTTTGAAGCACCCAAAACAATCCTCCTTAGAAAATCAACTTCGTCAGGGACCCCCCCTTCGCCCCCCATCCCCTCCAACTTCCCAAGACAATTCATCGCATAGCCCATTCGCGTCTCTACCTCCCCTTCCCTCTCTTTTAACTCTTCCTCTTTCAAACAGAATAACACAGCGGCATTACGAAGTGTAAACACTGCCATCGCGGCCCGATTGTCCTTGGGCGTCCTCCGCAGTCCGAGATCATTCCATTTCATGCATTCGGCGAAGGAACCTGCCTTTCGCGCAAGGAGACCCATGAAGTTGATGAGCGGGATACACTCGGGAGAGGGCAGAAGAGCATCAAGTATCGGGGCCAGAGTTTCGGCGCAGACTGTGTAGGATGTGCTGTCGGATTTTGTGGTGGCATAGAACATTCGGAGGGCATGAAATGTGGATTTTGCGATGGTATCGACAGAAGTCGAGGATTGCAAGAGCGCGAGTTTATGCCTGAGTGTACGGAGGGAAAGTTGGATTCCGGGCGATGAGGTCGTGTTTACAGCTATTTTTTGTAGGGCTTTGGAGAGGGAGTCTATTTGTACAGAGGATTTTTCGGGGGGGAGACGTTGGAGCCAGTATACAGAACCATGAGGAGCTTCCAATGCCGAGAGAAATGCCTTGCATGTTACCACGGGAATGGCGCAGAGAAGGGGGAAGGGAAAGAGGAAATACAGCATCAGCTTCGTAGGATTTTTTGAAACCTATTGCACGGAGGACGTGGGAGAAGTAAGCACAAATCAGCAAAATGGATTCTTCATCCTCGACGTTTTGAGCAGGAATACAGAGCATAGCAAGTGGATCAAACGATGAGTCCTTTGCCGGCGCCGCAGCAGGGATATTCCTCTTTGACGAAGCGCGTAAGTTCCCCCGTGCATTGACGCCCGGTTTCAGCACAGGATGGATATTCAATTGTCTCTCGATTTCTCTCTTTAAAATGGAAAGCTCCTGGATCGCTGTGTCCGCCTACAAGATTAGCCACTTGCTTCCGGTTCCACGGGTTATTTACCAATTCCAGAGCGACGAGTTTGGCAATGTATCCACAATAAGCTTTATTGACCCAGTTTGCGGTCACGTCCTGATGATCCTGCCATTGTCGAAGGGCTTCAAGGGCAAGTTTAGTGCATATGGCTACATTGCGAATCCCCTGACCCACCGGCAAACGCCCCTTTCCCTCTGCCTGCTGAGTCGTATCCGAAGCTCGCGAGTCAATTTCAGCAGCGAGTGCCATTACAGACTTCATGACAATAGTCTTCGTTGCGGAAACCCATTCCGCACTCGGAAACGTCTCCGTAGACGGTACGACATCCACAGTGGCGGCTGGACGAGTCTTCTTTCCCCTCGCTGCACCTGCTAAGGACGACGACGATTTCGGGGTTTTGGATATCGTGATTGAAGCAGGCGGCTTGAAGGTCAAAAGGCGTTTGAAGGTGGTGATTGTCTGGACGTCGACGAGGCCGGATTCGATTGCGCGCCGAATCCCGTCCATTTGCTGCGAAATACTCTTCCCCTCGACGGTCACGATGGCTTTAACAACAGATTTTCTGCTGGTCATCTTCTCTCCTCGTGCCTTTGTTGTCGGGCGTCAGAATTTCATGAATTTTCAAAGTTGCTGCAAGGATTGTTTATCGTCGTAGCCGTCGTAGTTGTGGATGGTGATCGTGCATAGATTGTTTTGGTTGCCTGGTCACCGTGGCAACGCCTTCGCACGCCTTCGGTAATTGGCTTCCGGGGGGGAATACCGTGTGTGACGGTGATCCAGCCCGTGGCTTGTTCATTGGAGCCCCTTTTTCTGCCGCGGATCCAAATCACAGGAAACAGAAGGTCCAGGGAACGGCATCCCAAGCGCAGTCCCCCCGACCCATCCTCCATGCATCGTCGGAAGTCGGGAAGCTGAGCTAGTACTTGATATAGTCCATAAAAAGCTGGGAGCTGTTTAAAGCGGACAGCGGCGTCCTGCGTTTGCGAGGGACGATGTCGACCGCACAGAACGAGGAAGAAGAGGAAGCGGGATACTTTCTCTCGGACCAGGCTCATGTCGATTACATCCTCACTGCGGACTTCGACGTCGATGCCGGGCCTATCATTTCACACCAATACCCTGAACCGCTGGGCGGCGATGTCAGGTACAAACAGTTCCCGAGTCCGCAGCGTAACAACGGACGAAGCGATGGCTGTCGCATTTACATTTGGAGAGGGGGACTAATATGCGTGAATTAGTCAAATGCTGGCGGAGTTGATGTTACCTGACCAAGTCCACAATCGCGAGGAGGATTGGACGATATTCTTTCTGCACAAGGGACCGGATGAGGGGGAGCCTGATGGCGAGGCTGGGTTGATGTACGTCCTCAGTCTCGTCAATAAGAAACTCGATCAGAGTGTCAAGCGGTACTCCCTCCCACTACAATACCATCAAACACGCAAACTAATCATGATTAAAGAGGCGCCGTAGTAAAGGCGATTGCGATTTGCACCCGCCATCCCTTCCTCCACATCTACAAAGTACACCGCTCCCCCGCAATCATCAGGTTCTGACTCGTGAGCCTCTCTTGGTCCTCGCTCTCGAAGAATACTTCATCGCCCCCACAGATCATACCCTAGCCCATCTCTTTACCTCCCTCAATGAAATGGACCTAACCCAACTCCCAACACTAACCTACCTCGAACGCACAATCCTCATCGCCTCTGACAGCAAAGACATGTTTCGTGAGAAGTTCGCCGCCCCGGTATCCCCTCTTCCCCCCACGTCCGTCGGAGGACGAGGAGGAGGGGATGAACAATCGTCGCCGCGGAGCACAAATTCCCCCGAGATGAGTCGGGATAGTTTGAAGAGACAGACTTTTATAAACTTGACGAGTGGAAATCGGTTTCAACTGTCCAATCAGGTTGGGCCCAAGGATTGTCATTTCTTTGAGACGAAGATTGTGTATACGGGGAGAAAGATTCCCGTTCAAATTCCTATTACAGCGACACCTGATATTGTCGGCGATGTATCCACCCTCCCTCACCCCCTTCCCCGCCACAATTTCCCATCAATGCCTCTTCCATGCAATTCGGGTGTTGTATGGACCAGCGGCTGACGGAGGCAGTTCTCGGTGATACGATTAGTAAATTGTTTTTCCAATCCTCATCTTTCGTCCCCTCAACCATTCCCGTTACACCCACATCTTACGACATCGGGACCCATGACACACCCGATCATCGTCCTTCTAAACGGTCTTTTAACAGGAAAACGGATTGTGTTTATCGGATATGGTCTTCCGTCTGGCGAAGTAGCCAATTTTGTCCTTGCGGCATGTGCGATTGGAAGCGGCGTCAACGGCATGCTCCGCGGCATCACCGAACGCGCATTCCCTTACACCGATCTCAGCAAAGTAGATAATCTCCTCAACGTGTACCACCCACAAAACCCCATCTCTTGCTAATCGTGTCTGACGTTGTGCACGGCAGTCCGGGATACATCGCCGGCGTGACAAACCCACTCTTTGAAAACCACCCCGAATGGTGGGACCTTCTCCTTAACGTCGACACAGGCCGCATCCGCATATCCCCGCAAATCCCCCCTCCACCTACCACCCCGATTCCCGAACTCTTCCCCGTCCCGCCCAGTACCGACCCCACAGGCGACGTTGCCTTTATGGAGGAAATCCAGTATATGATCTCCAACCGCATGTCTGAGGCAAATATACGCAACAGGTTCAAGGATTGGCTCTGGCGGTTTATTCGAAAGGCGGCGGCGTATGAGGAGCTCGCGTATGGGGAGACGGCGTTGGGATTTGGGGCTCTGGAGGAGGAAGGGTTTGTGGTGGGGGGCCATGGGTTGGTTTGGGGGGATGAGGGGAGCAAGTTGAAGGAGTTAAGCGCTTCGCAGATGAGGTTTGAAGGATGGCGCAATGGCGTCAGTTATCATTATTTATTGAAGGTACAATAACCCACTGTTCGCGGCTTGTTTCCTTTGTCCGCGGGACTTTGTTGGTGGATGGAGGGTGTTGATTGTGCCAGGATCGGACAAGGGTGTTTTCAACCGATATTGTGCATACGATGGATATTCACCATCAACTAGATCGACTACGAATTCTCAAATCTCTGACTCATGAGGACTCTGCTCGAATTTACTATGCTCTAACATCCGAATTCAAAACCTACGATCAGATCAACCTTGTATTCCCTGCCCACTCCATCCCCGCTAACGGTAGCTCTTGTCGGCAATGCCAATCGGACACGGTGGCCTAACATGTTTAGCCTTTGGCTTATTCCACCCGTACAAGAAAGTGCGCTACGCAGTCGCTGACCTCCTCGAAAGAATAGAAGTTCATCCTGTATTTCCCCCTCACGCCTGACCCTGACCCCGACCACCCCCCCCACACACACACCCCAAGGAA
>Ga0335081_10022893_pt1 | contig 10108 bp, 9 predicted proteins | sample Lox_Sample_35_FD_206713 | JGI IMG/M metagenome (GOLD analysis project Ga0335081, IMG submission 206713) | Soil microbial communities from Loxahatchee National Wildlife Refuge, Florida, United States - Lox_Sample_3.5 | ecosystem: Environmental > Terrestrial > Soil > Wetlands | place: USA: Florida... | reverse complement strand
TCGTCGCCGCGATCCTGCGCGGCGAAGGCGAGCGCGCCTATCAGGCGACGCGCATGCATCTGCTGAGCGTGCGCCGCTCCTTCATCAGCTATGCCGAGGCGGCGACGACGGCGCAACGCGAAGCGTTATCGCCGGCGGGCGTCAGCGGTTGCGCCAGCAACCGCGAGAGCCCGCACCGTGCCGGCTATTCTCGGGGCTAGCCCTGCCTTGCCGGTAGCGGCCGCCCGGTGGCGCCGAGCGGCAGGCCGAGGCGGCCCTCGAACGCGGCGCCGAGCGTGCACAGCGCGGCTTCCGCGAAAGCCGGCGCGATGCAGCTGACGCCGAAGGGCAACCCGTCGCGCCGGAAGCCTGCGGGGAGCGCGATCGCCGAAAGATCGAGCAAGTTGACGAAGTTGGTGTAGAGGCCGAGGTTCGCATTGAGCCGGACCGGATCTGCCTCGACCTCGGTGATGCGGTAGATCGTGCCGGCGGTCGGGAGCAGCAAGAGATCGGCTTCGCTCCAGAGCCGCTCCGTCGCGCGGCGCAGCTCCGCGAGGCGATAGCTTGCCGTGAAAGCGTCGACCGCGCTGTAGCGCGCCCCGCCACCGATGATGTCCCTGACCACCGGCAGCAGCGCCGCTGGGTCGCGCTTGAACAGCTCCCCGACCGCGGCGAGGCGCTCCGCCACCCAAGGCCCGTCATAGAGCAGCGCGGCGGCGGCGCGGAACGGCGTCAGATCGGCTTCGACGGCGATCCCGCCCAGCGCCTTGAGCGTCTCGGCAGCCTGTGCGTAAAGCCCGGGCGCCTCCGCGTCGCCGAGGAAATCGAGATCGGCGGCCCGCGGCAGGGCGAAGCGAAACGGCGTGCGGAAGGTCAGCGGCGGCGCCGCCGGCCGTGCAAAGGGATCGAGCGCGTCATAGCTGCCGCAGTGCACCAGGATTTCCGCCGCATCGGCACAGCTGGGGGCGAAGATCGAGACGCAATCGAGGGTGCGGCAGGCGGGGACGACGCCGCGCGCGCTGACCAGCCCACGCGTCGGCTTCAGCCCGACGATGTTGTTGAACGCCGCCGGCACACGGCCCGAGCCCGCCGTGTCGGTGCCGAGCGCGAAGCTGACAAGGCCGCTGGCAACGGCAACCGCCGAGCCGGAGCTCGACCCGCCCGGAATATAGCGGGCGTCGAAAGGGTTGCGCGGCACGCCGTAGGGCGAGCGGGTGCCGACGAGGCCGGTCGCGAACTGATCGAGATTGGTTTTGCCGACCAGCACAGCGCCGGCCTCGAGCAGCCGCCCCACCACAGGGGCCGTCTCTCGGCCCCGATAAGCAAAACCGGGGCAGCCGGCCGTCGTCGTCATCCCTTCGACATCGATGTTGTCTTTGACGGCGAAGGGCACGCCGAACAGCGGCAGATTCGTGCGCGCTGCGGGCTCGCGCGCGGCCAACGCATCGAGTGAAGCGGCACGGGCGCGGAGCGTCTCGGCAGGGACGCGCTCGATCCAGACCTTGTCATCGCCGGCCGCGGCGATGCGGCCCAGCACCGCCTCGGCCAAGGCCAGCGCGGAGAGTTCGCCGCCGCGGAACCGCCGCCTTAAGCTGGCGAGATCAAGGCTTTCCCGAAACACGGCGACCCTTCCCTCCTTCCTTGCGGCACAGGCACGGCACGGAACCCTGCAGGGCCTGTGCCACGGACGGGATCGGCGGCGACCCGATCCGCCTTCCGGCCGCTGAGGTGCGATTGCATACAATGGCTCCAAACTTGCCTATTTTTTGAGCGATGGCGAGAGGCAACCGAACGCCGTCCCGGCGCGCCAGGCATCGGCTCAGTGCCGTCTCGCGCCAATTTCCACCGTCGTATCGCCTGTCCACGGCCCTGCCCGCATCTGGCATAGGCTTTGCGACAGCCTGAGCGCGCCCGCCCAAAGCATCGAAGAACAGAGGGAGTCCTCGATGAGTCATTTCCGTCACTCGCGTCGCCATTTCTTGCAAGGCGCCGCGGCCACCGGCACGGCCGCTGCGCTGTCGGGCTTGCTCCCGGGCAGGCCGGCTTTCGCCGACGAGGTCGTGGTCGGCTTCATCTATGTCGGCTCGCGCGACGATTACGGCTACAACCAGGCCCATGCGCAAGGCGCCGCGGCGGTCAAAGCCATGGCCGGCGTCAAAGTGGATGAAGAGGAGAACGTCCCGGAGACCGAGGCCGTCGAAAAATCCATGGAGTCGATGATCAATCTCGACGGCGCGAGCCTGCTCTTCCCGACCTCGTTCGGCTACTACAACCCGCACGTCCTGAGGATGGCGGAGAAATACCCCAAGGTCCGGTTCGAGCACTGCGGCGGCCTCTGGACGCCGAAGGACCCAAAGAACGCCGCCAGCTATTTCGGCTATATCGACGAATGCCAATACCTCTCGGGCATCGTCGCGGGTCATACCAGCAAGACCGGCAAGCTCGGCTTCGTCGCGGCCAAACCTATTCCGCAGGTGCTGCGCAACATCAACGCCTTCACCCTTGGCGCGCGCAGCGCCAATCCGCAGGCACAGACCCAAGTGATCTTCACCGGCGACTGGTCGATGCCGGTCAAGGAGGCGGAAGCCACCAACAGCCTCGTCGACCAGGGCATCGATGTCGTGACCTGCCATGTCGACGGCCCGAAAACGGTGGTGGAGACCGCGGCGCGGCGCGGCATCTGGGTGACCGGCTATCACTGCAACCAATCGGCCCTTGCGCCCAAGGCCTATCTCACCGGCGCCGAATGGAACTGGGAACAGCTCTATCCCAAATTCGTCAAGATGTTCATGGCGGGCGAACCGATCCCCAATTTCTACCGCGGCGGATTGAAGGAGGGTGTGGTCAAGCCGTCGCCCTATGGACCCGCGGTGGGCGAAGCGGCGCGCAAGCAGGCCGATGACGCCAAGGCCAAGCTGATGGCCGGCGGCTTCGCTATCTTCAAGGGCCCGCTCACCGACAATCGCGGCAAGACGGTGATCGCCGCCGGCGCGCAGCAGGGTCAAACCGATCCGGCGCTGGAAAAGATGGACTATCTCGTCGAGGGCGTTCTCGGCTCGACCTCTTGAGCGCGGCCGGGCACGGCCATGGCCATCGCGATCGGTGTAAAGCTCGCACGGCGCGACGCCTGGGGCGACCGGCTGCGCCGCGCGGCGGAGAGCATCGTCATCCCGCTGCTGGCGCTCCTCGCGGCGATGATCCTCTTCGGAATCTTCGTGGCCGTTCAGCGCGTCAACCCGCTCACGCTCTACTGGCTCATGTATCGCGGGGCCTTCGGCACCTGGTTCTCCTGGCAGAACACCCTGACGCGCGCCGCGCCGCTCATCCTCACAGCGCTCTGCACGGCGCTCCCGGCGCAGCTCGGCATGGTCATCATCGGCGGCGAGGGCGCTTTCGTCATGGGCGGGCTCGCCGCCACGGCGACGGCGCTCGCGCTTCCCGGCGCTGCCCCCCTTGTCGTGCAGCTCGCCATGGCCGGAGCCAGCCTCGCCGCCGGCGGCCTCTGGATCGCGTTCAGCGGGGCGCTCCGGCACTATCGCGGTGTCAACGAAACCATCTCGAGCCTGCTCCTCGTCTATATCGCGATCGCGCTGTTGAACCAGCTCGTCGAAGGACCGATGCGCGATCCGGCCAGCCTGAACAAGCCCTCGACCCACGCGATCGGCGCCGCCAACATGATCGGCTCGATCCCCGGCAGCGAAATCCATTGGGGCCTCGCCTTCGGCGTGATCGCGGCGCTTCTCGCCTATACCCTCATCTATCGCACCAGCTTCGGCTTTGCCGCGCGCATCGTCGGCGGCAATTTGCGTGCCGCCCAGGCGGTGGGGCTTGCCGTCGGCAAACTGGTTTTGTCGTTGTGTTTTCTCGGCGGCGCCGCGGCGGGTCTTGCCGGGATGATCGAGATCGCCGCCGTGCAGGGCCGCGCCAACGCCAATCTCGCGGCGGGCTACGGCACGACCGGCATCCTCGTCGCCTTCCTCGCGCGCCACAATCCGCTCGCGATCATCCCGGTCGCCATCCTGCTCGGCGGGATCGGCGCGAGCGGCGGCCTCATTCAGCGCCGCCTCGGCCTGCCCGACGCCTCGGTGCTCGTGCTCGAAGGCATGATCTTCCTGATGGTGCTGGCGAGCGACACGCTTTATGGCCGCTTTGCGCTCTTTGCGCCGAAGGAGAGCTGACATGGCGGCGCCGGCGAGTGCGATGGCGGCGTTGGGATGGTGGGGCCTGCCCCTTGCCGTCCTCGCCGGCGCGATCCGCGTCAGCACCCCGTTCCTCTTCGTCAGCCTCGGCGAATGCTTGACCGAGCGCAGCGGCCGCATCAATCTCGGCCTTGAAGGCACGCTGGTCATGGGCGCGATGAGCGGCTATGGCGTCTCCTATCTCACCGGCTCGCCATGGCTCGGCGTGCTCGCCGCCGGGATCGTCGGCTCGCTGTTCGGCGCGTTGCACGCGGCTTTCTGCAGCCTCCCCCGGGTCAACGACATCGCCATCGGCATCGCGCTCATGCTGTTCGGCATCGGCCTTGCCTTCTATATCGGCAAGCCGCTGATCGAGCCGCAGGCGCCGATCCTGCCCTCGATCGAACTCGCCTGGTGGAGCAGCATCCCGCAGCTGCGTGAAGCCCTGCGCATCAACGCGCTCTTCCTCATCGGCATCGTGCTGGCGCCGTTCCTGCTCTGGGCGCTGAAGCACACGCGCTGGGGCCTCATTCTGCGCACCGCCGGGGAAAGCGCCGATGCTGCGCTGGCGCTGGGTTATTCGGTCAATTTCATCCGCTTGGCGGCGACCATGGCGGGCGGCCTCCTTGCCGGTATCGGCGGCTCTTTCCTGTCGCTCTATTACCCCGGCAATTGGAACGAGCGGCTGTCGAGCGGCCAGGGCATCACCGCGGTGGCGCTGGTGATCTTCGCGCGCTGGGATCCGATGCTGTGCTTCTGGGCCTCGATCCTCTTCGGCGGCGCCGGCGCGCTGGGACCCGCGCTGCAATCGCTCGGCTTCAGCGAGGGCTACTACCTCTTCAACGCCGCGCCTTACATCCTGACGCTGCTCATCATGATCATCACCTGCTCGCGGCGGCGCACGCTCATCGGCGCGCCGGCCGAACTGTCGATCACACGGTAGGAGGCATGAATGGCCGAGCGCCATACCCCGGCTGATCCCTATCCCTGGCCCTATGACGGCAGCCTCGCGCCCGACACGACGGCGCTCATCGTCATCGACATGCAGACCGATTTCTGCGGCATCGGCGGCTATGTCGACAAGATGGGCTACGATCTGTCGCTCACCCGCGCGCCGATCGAGCCGATCAAGCGCGTGCTGGCGGCGATGCGCGGCAAGGGCTTCACCATCCTGCATACGCGCGAGGGGCATCGCCCCGATCTCTCCGACCTTCCCGCCAACAAGCGCTGGCGCGCGCGCCGCATCGGCGCCGGCATCGGCGACCCCGGGCCGTGCGGCCGCATCCTGGTGCGCGGCGAGCCCGGCTGGGAGATCATCCCGGACCTCGCCCCGCTTCCCGGCGAGGTGATCATCGACAAGCCCGGCAAAGGCTCGTTCTGCGCGACGGATCTCGAGCTCATCCTCCGCCTCGCCGGCATCCGCAACATCGTCCTCACCGGCATCACCACCGATGTCTGCGTCCACACCACCATGCGCGAGGCGAATGACCGCGGCTTCGAATGCCTGCTGCTACAGGATTGCTGCGGCGCGACCGACCGCGGCAATCACGAGCACGCCATCAAGATGATCAAGATGCAAGGCGGCGTCTTCGGTGCGGTCTCCGACTCCCGGACCTTCCTCGAGGCCATCGCCTGATGCGTCGCGAAGGCGCCGCGCTCGGCGTCGAGGCCGTCGCCATGAGCAAGCGCTTCGGCGAGCTGCTGGCCCTCGACGAGGTCTCGCTGCGTGTGGTGCCGGGCAGCTTCCATGCACTGCTCGGCGAGAACGGCGCCGGCAAGAGCACCTTGGTCAAATGCATCATGGGCTATTACCGCCCCGACGAGGGCGCGGTCCTGGTCGATGACCGCGAGCGCGCCATCGACAATCCGCGCGCCGCCCATGCGCTCGGCCTCGGCATGGTCTATCAGCATTTCACGCTGGTTCCGGCGATGACGGTGGCGGAGAATCTGGTGCTTGCGCGCGCCGAGCTGCCGCGCGTCATCGACTGGCGCAAAGAGACCGCGGCGCTCGATGCGTTCCTGGCGGCCATGCCGTTCCGCGTGCCGCTCGACCGCAAGGTGTCGGCGCTCGCGGCGGGCGACCGGCAGAAATGCGAGATCTTGAAGCAACTTTATCTCCGGCGGCGCTTCCTGATCCTCGACGAGCCCACCTCGGTGCTGACACCGCAGGAAGCCGACGAGATGCTCGGCCGGTTGCGCGAGATGACCGACCGCAACGAGCTTACCGTGCTCATGATCACGCACAAATTCCGCGAGGTCATGGCCTTTGCCGGCGAGGTGACGGTGCTGCGCCGGGGCCGGCTGGCATCGCAGGGAAAGGTCGGAGAGCTCAGCGCAGACGATATGGCGCGCAGCATGATCGGCGCCGAGACGCTGGCCGCACCTCCGGCGCGCCGCAGCGAGCGCGGGGCCACGCGGCTCGACATCCGTAACCTCTCGGCGCTCGACGACAGTGGCCAGCCCGCGGTGCGCGATCTCTCACTCACCGTCCGGGCCGGCGAGATCGTCGGCGTCGCCGGGGTTTCCGGCAATGGCCAGCGCGAGCTCGTCGAGGTGCTGGCGGGCCAGCGCGGCGCCAGCGGCGGCGAGATCCGCATCCACGACGAGATCTATCGCGCCCGCCGCGACGAGATGCGCCGTCACAAATTCTCCTGCCTCCCCGAGGAGCCGCTGCGCAACGCCTGCGTCGCACGCATGAGCATTGCCGAGAACCTGGCGTTCCGCGATTTCGACCGGCAGCCCTTTGCCGCCGGCAATGTATGGCTGAAGAAGCCGGCGTTCCGCGCCGCCGCCGAAGCCAAGATCGAGCGCTACCGCATCCGCGCCCGCTCGCCCGATGCGCCGGTGGGGACGCTGTCGGGCGGCAATGTGCAGCGCACCGTGCTCGCGCGCGAGCTTGGCGAAGCGGTCGAGGTGATGGTCGCCTCCGACCCCTGCTTCGGTCTCGATTTCGCCGCCGTGGCGCAGATTCACGCCGAGCTTGTCGCCGCGCGCAACCGCGGCGCCGCGGTGCTGCTGGTGAGCAGCGATCTCGACGAGATCCTCGAGATTGCCGACCGCATCGTCGTCATGTTCAATGGTCGGCTCGTCCATGACGCGCCGGTCGGCGACGCCGATCTCGTCGAGATCGGCCGCCACATGGCCGGGCACTAGGGGCGGCGCAATGGAAGATGCACTGGTCCTGGCGAAGGCGCTCACCGCCGGTCCCGCCGGCCGATGCTGGGAGCGGTTCCGCGACGGCATCGAGGTGTGCTGGCTCTATCGCAACGGCGAGCACGGCCCGGCGGCCGCGTTCCTGCGTTACGCGCCGGGCGCGCGCGTGCCGCCGCACCTGCATGCCGGCTATGAGCATGTGCTGATCCTCGAGGGCTCGCAGACCGACCGCACCGGTCGTCAGGGCGCCGGTGCCGTCATCATCAACCCGCCGGGCACGCGCCATGAGGTGGTCAGCGAAGAAGGCTGCCTTGCTCTCCTCATCTGGGAACGGCCGGTGATCTTCGACTGACCGGCTCAGAGTCGGGCGAGCTTCGCGCTCTCGTCCCAGAGCCGCCGCGCCGCCGCATCGTCCTGCGCTTCGGCGCTCGGCAGCCGGACGCGGCACTTGTCGAAATAGCCGCCAGTGACGCCGGCGACCTCCGGCGAGGCGGCGAGATAGACCACGGTTTCCGCCCCCTGCTCCGGGGTCAGGGCGAAGAACCGCTTGGCAAGGCCGATGCCGAGGCGCGGCAGGCCCGGATTGTTGTCGCCGAAGCGCGAGGCGACGAAGCCTGGGTGAAGGCAGTTGGCGGTGATGCCGCTGCCTTCGAGCCGGCGCGCCAGCTCGCGGGTGAAGAGGATGTTGGCGAGCTTGCTGCGGCCATAGACGCGGAAGCCGCGATAGCCGCGCGCCGATTGCAGATCGGCAAAATCGAGCACATTGCCGCGATGCGCTTCCGAGGCGACATTGACGATGCGCGCCGGCGCCGCCGCTGCGAGCGCGGCGCGCAGCCGGTTGGCCAGCACGAAATAGCCCATGTGGTTCAGGGCGAAGGTGCGCTCGAGCCCGTCGTCGGTCACGCTGCGGCTGGAGAACATGGCGCCGGCATTGTTGATCAGCACGTCGATGCGCGGCTCGGCTGCGGTGATCTCCGCCGCCAGCCGGTTCATCTCGGCGAGGAGGGAGAGATCGGCATAGCGGAGAGCGAGCTCGGCACCGGGCGCGTGCCGCCGGATGCGCGCCACCGCCGCCTCGCCGCGCGCCTTGTCGCGCCCGACCAGGATGAGCCGCGCCCCCGCGGCGGCCAGCCGCTCGGCCGCGACGAGGCCGATGCCGGAGGTCGCGCCGGTGACGACGCACAGCTTGCCGGCCATCGCCGCTTTGCCGTTCATTCCGTCGCCTCCGCCGTTCTCGCCCGGCGCTGGAGACGCCGCTCGCGGTAAAAGATATAGAGACCGCTGCCGATGATGATGGCTGCGCCTGCCCAGGTCCAGCCATCCGGCCATTCGGCGAAGGCGAAATAGGCGATAATCACCGTGCCGATGAGCTGGCCGTAATTGAGCGGCGCCACCACCGCCGCCGGTCCCCATTCCAGCGCCTTGACGATGAAGTAGTGGCCGAAGCCGCCGAAGATGCCGAGGCTGACGAAGAGCAGCAGATCGAAAACGCTTTGCGGCGTCTGCCAGACGAAGGGCACGGCGAGGCTGCTGAGGATGAAGCCCACCACGGCGATATAGGTATTGGAGGTCTCGGCCGATTCGAGCGCGGCGAGGCTCCGCGTCAACAGCTGGTAGAGCGCGTTGCAAGCCGCGCTGATCAGCACCAGGAACGAGGCGAAATGCACCGCGCCCGAGCCCGGGCGCAGAATGAGCAGCGCACCGAGGAAACCCACCCCCACCGCCGCCCAGCGCCGCGGCCCGACCGTCTCGCCCAGCACCAGCGGAGAGAGCGCCGTGATCATGAAGGGCGCGGAGAAGCTGATCGCGGCGGCGGTCGGCAGATCGGTGTAGCGGAGCGCGGTGAAATAGATGCCGGTGCTGCTCACCAGCAGCGCCGAGCGCAACACCTGGGTCCAGATCCGGGTGGTGTAGAACAGGCGGATGCCGCGGCGCGGAAAGAAGGCGACGATCATATAGGCGAAATGCCCGGCATAGCGCGCCCAGACGATCTCCACGGTCGCATAGCTGTGCCCGAGATATTTCGCCGACGCGTTGAGGCATGGCAGCAGCGACATCGCCAGGGCCATGTAGAAGATCGCTCGACCGATATTCTGATTAGCCATCAGCTGTCAGCGATGAGCCCCTCTCCCCTTGCGGGAGAGGGAGGGGCCCGCCGCAAAGCGGCGGGAGGGTGAGGGCTGCGCGCCTCACACAAGCCGCCCCACCACCTCGCGCACCACATCCCACGCCGCGCGGCTCGCAGTGGCGAGCACCGGCCGGTCGGGGATGCGGGGATCATAGGCGGTGCCGTCGAGAAAATCGGCCAGCCCGCCCGCCTCGCGCACGATCAGAACCCCGGCTGCGTGGTCCCAGGGGAGCGAGCGCGAATGCAGCGTGAAATGCGCCCGCCCCTCAGCGACGGTGCTGTATTCAAGGGCGCTGCAGCCGAGATTCTTGACCGCAGCGATGCGGCCGCTATCGGCGAGCGCCTGGGCGGCGCGCGGGCCCGCGACGGTTCGGCCATAAGCGGCGCCGGTCATCTCTAGGGGTTCGGCCTCGGCAGCGACGGCGAGCCTTCGCCCCTCCGACCAGGCGCCGCCCCCCGCCTCGGCCATCACCATCGCCTCGCCGAGCGGATCATAGATCCAGCCGGCGCAGAGCTCGGCCCGCTCGACCAGGGCCACGATGACCGCGAAGCCTTCCTGGCCGCGGGCGAAATTGGCGGTGCCGTCGATCGGATCGATCACCCAGACCGGCGCCTCGCCCGCCAGCAGCCCGAAGCGCGATGCATCTGCCGCCGCCGCCTCCTCGCCCAG
>Ga0335081_10022891_pt1 | contig 10109 bp, 13 predicted proteins | sample Lox_Sample_35_FD_206713 | JGI IMG/M metagenome (GOLD analysis project Ga0335081, IMG submission 206713) | Soil microbial communities from Loxahatchee National Wildlife Refuge, Florida, United States - Lox_Sample_3.5 | ecosystem: Environmental > Terrestrial > Soil > Wetlands | place: USA... | reverse complement strand
GAAGGCCTCCCGGAACGCGGGCTTCTCCATCGCGGTCTCGCTGCGCGCGTTGATCATGCGGCTGCCGATCGAGGGGTCCTTCGCCCAGTACGGCACGAGTCCCCAGCGCAGCCATGCGAGCTCGCGCCCGCCGCCGTGGGCCGCGCGCACCACCGGCGCTTCCTGGCTCGGCGCGATGTTGTAGCGCTTGCGGACGCGGTCGTCGGCCGGCACCCTGAACGTGTAGGCGATGACGTTGCCGTCGGCGTCGAGGAAGTAGCGGCTACACATGGCGGGAATGATAAGCTGCGCCAAACAGGGAGGGGCGATGGAGATCCTCGCAGCAAGCCTCGCTTACGTCGCGCGCGTCGCCGCCGCGCCGGCCCGCGCCGGGACATGGTGAACGCCGCCGCCTCGCGCAACTGCCCCGGCTGCTCTTCGGCGATGCGGCGCGAGACCTTCGGGCGCCGGCCCGCCGGCACGCTCGACATCGACCTGTGCTTCGACTGCCAGGCGATCTGGTTCGATTCCTTCGAGAGCTCGCAGCTCGCGCCCGGCTCCGTGCTGCAGCTCTTCCGCGAGATCGAATCGCAGGAGCAGCGCGCGGCGAAGCCGCTGCCGGCGGTGCTGCGCTGCGTCACCTGCCGCGAGCGGCTCGCGTTCACCCACGACCTCGAGCGCACCAATCCCTTCGTGTACTACCGCTGCCCGGAGGGCCACGGGCGTTTCACCACCTTCCTTCAATTCCTGCGCGAGAAGGAATTCGTTCGCTCGCTCACGCCGCTGGAGGTGCAGAAGCTCGCCGCCACGGTCGCGCAGGTGCGCTGCTCGAGCTGCGGCGCGCCGGTCGACATCGCGCGCGATGCGCAATGCCCCTACTGCCACGCGCCGATCTCGATCCTCGACGCCGACGCGGTGAAGCACGCGGTCGAGTCGCTGGGCGAGCAGGAGAAGCGCGCGGCGCAGGTCAATCCGTCCGCGGTGCTCGATGCGCTGATCGCCGGCAAGGGTGCGAGCGCGGCGCCTGCGGAACCGGTGGACCTGGTGCGCGGCGCGATCTCGATGCTGCTCGGCACGCTCCAGGGAGGCCCATGAAAGCGTTCGCGATCGCCGGCGTGCTCGCCGGCTTCCTCCTCGCTTCCTGCGCGACGAAGCCGCCGGAGCCCCCGCCCAAGACCTTCACCGGGACGCGCTGGCTGGTCCAGCTGCAGAAGACGTTGCCGGGCGAGAAGCCCTGGGTGCGCTTCGGCGAGGGTCGGCTGGAGGGATTCGGCGGATGCAACCGCTTCGCCGCGCGCTATGTCCAAGACATGATGGGCGAGACGATCACGATCGGGCGCATCGACATCGGGCGCCATGCGTGCGACGCGGCGGCGCAACGCCTCGAGGAGGCGTGGCTCGACGCGCTGCATTCGGCGTCGGGCTATTCGATCACGGCCGACACGATGATCATGAGCGGGTCGGGCGGGATGCTGAGCTTCCGCGCCGCGCCCGAGGAGGGCAAGCATTGAGGCTCGCGCGGACGCCTGCCTGGGTCTGCGCGCTGGCGCTCGGCGCCTGCGCCGCCGCGCCGCCGTCGCCGGCTGCCGCGACGCCCGCCGCCTCGCAACCGGCGCCGATCGTCGGCACGCGCTGGGTCGGAGTCGTGGGCGAGCGCATCGACCCGCACCTTCTTCCGCGCCTCGACTTCGTGCGCGAGGGACGCCTTTCGGGCTATACCGGGTGCAACCTGTTTTCCGGCGCGTGGAAGATGCAGGGCGACGAGGTCCGCGTGAGCGGGCTCGCCATGACCAAGCGCCTGTGCCTGGGCGAGGAGGGCGAGGTCGAGAAGCGTTTCCTCACCGCGCTCGGGCCGGGAGCGAGCGGACGCCGCGCGGGCGAGCGCCTGGTCTTCACCGGGCCGAAGGGCGAGCGCTTCGAGTTCGAGCCGGCGGCGGGCTGAGCGCGGCGGGCGCTTCCTCGCGCACGATCGCTCCCGGGTCCTTGTCGCTGCGCAGCCCGCGGAAGGTGGGGTGGCGGATGCGGCCATCGCTCGTCCATTCGGTGAACGCCACCTCGCACACGAGGCGCGGCTTCACCCAATGGCCCTTCACGCCGCGCGGCGCTTCGCGGAACGGCGCCTTCTGCGTCGCCAGCGAGGCGAGCTTCGTCTTGAGCGTGCGCAGCTGCGCTTCGCCGAATCCCGCGCCGACGTTGCCCGCGTAGCGCAGGTGTCCCTCGCGGTCGTTCACGCCGAGGAGGAGCGATCCGAAGCCCGCGCGCGCGCCCTTCGGATCGGTGTAGCCGCAGATCACGAACTCCTGGCGCTTCGTGCATTTCAGCTTGATCCACGAGGTGGAGCGGGTCGACGTGTACGCGGCGTCGGCGCGCTTCGCCACGAGTCCCTCGAGGCCGCTCGCGCAGGCGCCCGCGAGGAGCTCGCGCCCGTCGCCCTCGAAGGACGCGCTGAAGCGCACGCGTTCCGACGGCCGCGCCGCGAGCATCTCGCGCAGCAGCTCGCGCCGGCGGACGAGCGGCACCCGGCGCAGGTCGTATCCGCCGTAGTACGGCAGGTCGAAGACGAAGTACACGATGTCGGCGCGCACCGACCGGTCGAACGCCTGCTGCAGCCTCTGGAAGTCGGGCGCGCCCTTGTCGTCCAGCACCGCGATCTCGCCGTCGAGCCATGCGGATCCGAGCGCCATCGAGCGGATCTCCTCGCGCAATCCCCCGAGCCGCGCGCTCCAGTCGTTGCCGTTGCGCGTGAAGAGGCGCACCTCGTCCTCCTCGACGCGCGCGACGATGCGATAGCCGTCGAACTTGAGCTCGTACACCCAGCCCGCGCCTTCGGGCGGCTCGTCGACGAGCGTGGCGAGCTGCGGAAAGAGGGTGAGCGGAAGCTCCGCCGCCTCGGCCGAATCGGGAATGTCGGGCTCGGCCTTGCGCGCCGTCCTCGGCGGCTTCGCGTTCACGCTGCCGGGAAGCGCTTCGGTGATGTCGTATTCGGATGCAGGACGCGCCTCCTCGTCGTTCTCCTTGATGAGGAGCCACGGCTCCTGGCGCTCGTCCTCGTGGCCGTGCATGCGCACCAGGGTCCAGCGCCCGTGGAGCTTCTCGCCTTGCAGCTCGAACTTGAGCTTGCCCTCGCGATAGGCCTTGCGCGGGTCACCCACCGGCAGCCATTCGCCGCGATCCCACACGATCACCGTCCCCGCGCCGTACTGGCCGGCCGGGATCACGCCCTCGAAGCTCGCGTAGGAAAGCGGATGGTCCTCGACATGCACCGCCATGCGCCGCACGTGGGGGTCGAGGCTCGGGCCCTTGGGCACCGCCCAGCTCTTGAGCGTGCCGTCGAGCTCCAGCCGGAAGTCGTAGTGCAGCCGCCGCGCGGCGTGCTTCTGGATCACGAACGAGAGCGCCTCGCCCGCGCGCGCGACCTCGCCCTCCGGCTCCGGCGTCGCGCCGAAGTCGCGCTTCTTCCAATAGGGCGAGAGCGAGGAACGCATGAGGATCTAGACCCGGCGCGCCCCCTGACGTTCCGAAAACCGGGGACAGACCCCGTTTCCCGCTGGCCGCGCGAGCGGACTCGCGGCTCGGAAAATGGGGTCTGTCCCCGGTTTCCGTCAGATCTCGATGTGCGTCCCGAGCTCCACCACCCGGTTGGCCGGGATGTTGAAGAAGTCCGTGGCGCGCGTCGCGTTGCGCGACATCCAGGCGAACAGGTGGTCGCGCCACAGCGCCATGCCCGGCGTGTCGCCCGCCGGGATCACCGTCTCGCGCGACAGGAAGAAGGACGTGTCCATCACGTCGAAGGTGAAGCCGTAGCGCAGGCGGCACGCGGCGAGGATCTCGTCGATGTCGGGCTGCTCCTTGAAGCCGTACCAGGCCTCGAGCTTGTAGAAGCCGTTCACCAGGCGCTCGAACTGCACGCGGTCCTCGGCCGGCACGTACGGCACGTCGTGCGGCACGATGGTGAGGAACACCGTCTTCTCGTGCAGCACCTTGTTGTGCTTCAGGTTGTGCAGCAGCGCGTGCGGCACCTGGTCGGCGTTGCTGGTCATGAAGATCGCGGTTCCCGAGACCTTCTGCGGCGGGTGGGCGTCGAGGCTCTCGAGGAAGGGCTTCAACGGGATGCCCTGCTCCGAGAGCCGGCGGAACATGAGGAGCCGTCCGCGCTTCCAGGTCATGAGCAGCGCGAACACGGTCGTGCCGATGAGCAGCGGGAACCATCCGCCCGACATGAACTTCGCCGCGTTCGCCGCGAGGAACACCGAATCGACGCCGAGGAAGAGCCCCATCACGACGACCACCATCGCGAGCGGCCATTTCCAGATGAGCCGCGCGACCACCATCGCGAGCAGGCACTCGATCACCATCGTCGCCGATACCGCGATGCCGTAGGCGTTGGCGAGGTGGTCCGAGCTCTGGAAGCCGAGCACCAGCAGCACCACGGCGATGAAGAGGATCCAGTTCACGAACGGCAGGTAGATCTGGCCCATCGAGCGCTCGGAGGTGTACTGGATCTCCAGCCGCGGCACGTATCCGAGCTGGATCGCCTGGCGCGTCACCGAGAACGCGCCCGAGATCACCGCCTGCGAGGCGATCACCGTCGCGCAGGTCGCGAGGCCCACCATCGGAAGCAGGGACCAGTCGGGCAGCATGCGGTAGAACGGATTGCTGATCGCCTGCGGATGCGCGAGCACGTTCGCCGCCTGGCCGAAGTAATTGAGCAGCAGCGCGGGGAAGACCAGCGCGAGCCAACCGATCCGGATCGGCCTGCGGCCGAAGTGCCCCATGTCGGCATAGAGCGCCTCGCCGCCGGTGAGCGCGAGGAACACCGCCCCCAGCACGAGGAAGCCGAGCAGCGGGTACTGGACGAGGAAGTCGACCGCGTAGACCGGGAGCAGCGCGCGCAGGACGGCGGGATTGTCCACGATGCGCGCCGCCCCCGCCGCTCCGATCGCGAGGAACCACGCCACCATCACCGGGCCGAAGAACGCGCCGACCTTCCCGGTGCCGTGGCTCTGGATGAGGAAGAGCGCCGCGAGCACCCCGAGGGTGAGCGGGATTACGAAGTGGCTGAAGGCCGGCGTGGCGACTTCCAGGCCCTCCACCGCCGAGAGCACCGAGATCGCCGGCGTGATCATGCTGTCGCCGTAGAACATCGCCGCGCCGAAGATGCCGATGCCGATGATGGTCCAGCGCAGCCGCGGATAGCGCCGCGTCTCGCGCAGCGCGAGCGCGAGGAGCGCGAGGATTCCGCCCTCGCCGTTGTTGTCGGCGCGCATCATCACGAACAGGTACTTGAGCGTGATGACCCACGTCATCGACCACACGATGAGCGAGAGCAGGCCCAGCACGTTGGCGTGGGTGAGCGGGATGCGGTGCTCGGGGCTGAAGGCGGTCTTGAGCGCGTAGAGCGGGCTCGTGCCGATGTCGCCGAAGACGACGCCGATCGCGCCCGCGACGAGCGCGACGGTCGCGGCGCGGTGCGGCGAGGCGGAACGGGAGATCGGACGGACCGAAGGGGCGGTCGTATCGCTCATGTTTTGCAAGCCGGCCATCGCGCGAGCGCTCGCCGCGGCCGTATAGCGCGCGGACTATACGCCGCTCTGTTGCGCCGCACAATGACGCGTGCGGAATTCCTTCCCGTTCAGCGCGCCGGCGGATCCTTGGCGCGGGTGCGCACCGCCGCGCTGAAGATGCCGATCCCGAGCAGGATCACCGCGCCGATCATGACGCAGGTCTGCGGGACGCCCAGCGTGGTCGCGAGCCATGCGAGCCCCGCGGTGAACACGATGAAGCCCACCAGGTAGAGCAGGAACGACACGAGAGCCTCCCAGGTCCGGAATGCCGGCGAGCCGCCCGGCCCCCGTTGGTCGCACCTGCGCGGGCGTTGGTTCCGGGCGCTCGGGCGACGCGCGGTATGGGACCTTTCCTACAGGCCGCGGAAATCGGGCTCGCGCTTGCCGAGGAAGGCGGCGAACGCTTCGCGCGCCGCGGGCTCGGAGAGCATGCGGCGGAAATCGGCGCCCTCGGCCGCGAGCTGCGCTTGCACCGCGGCACGGTGCGCGCGCTTGAGCAGCGCCTTGGTGCCGCGCACCGAGGCCGCGGGGAGCGATGCGAGCTTGCGCGCGGCCTCGAGCGCGGTGTCGAAGGCCTGCGCCGCGGGCACCACGCGCGTCACGAATCCCGCCTCGAGCGCGCGCGCGCAGTCGAACGGCTCGCCGAGGAGGAGCAGCTCGGCGGCCCTCTGGTAGCCGGCGACGAGCGGCAGCAGGTAGGTCGAGGCGAACTCGGGCACCAGGCCGAGGCGCGTGAAGGGAAGCTGGAAGCGCGCGTCCTCGCCGGCGTACACGAGGTCGCAATGCAGGAGCAGCGTCGTGCCGATGCCGATCGCCGGCCCGTTCACCGCGGCGACGAGCGGGTTCGCGGCGCCGGCGACCGCGCGCAGGAACCGGTACACCGGCGCCTCGTCCCCGGAAGGGGGCCGGGCGAGGAAGTCGTTGAGGTCGTTGCCGGCGGTGAAGGCCTCGGGCGTGCCGTGGAAGAGGATCGCGCGCACCTCGGGATCGGCCTCCGCAGCGCCGAGCGCATCGGCGAGCGCCTCGTACATCGCCGCCGTGAGCGCGTTCTTCTTCTGCGGCCGTTGGAAGCCGATGGTTGCGACGGCGCCGCGCCGCCCGACCGCGATCTCCTCGCTCATTCGCGCCGCCGCGGTCCGCGGTTCTTGTCGATGATCGCGGCGAGGATCAGTCCGTAGGCGACGAGGCGGATCGTGTAGTAGATCGGCGCGTCCTCGGAGAGGCCGACGGTCTTGAAGAGGACCACGCGGTTCACGCCTTCGATCAGGAAGGACAGCGCGAAGAGCAGGAAGAAGCGGTCGCGCGTGCTGCGCCAGAAACGGAAGAAGAAGAGCGACACCGCGAGGCAGCCCAGCGCGATCCCGCCCACCATGATCTCGTTCATGCCCTCATTCCCCTTCCCAGATCAGCCCGAAGAGCAGCAGCACGACCGCGAGGAGCGCGGTGGAAAGGCGCGCCGGCGCGAGATCGATGCTCGGGAACACGAAGCGGTCGAAGATGTTGAGCACGTTGCTCGCCGTGAGCATCAGGAAGCACAGGCCGCTCCAGAAGAGCAGCCGGTGGCGGCTCCTGCCGTACGCGCGCAGCAGCAGGCCCGCGCAGGCGAGGCTGGTGAGCGAGCAGAGCGTGTAGATGAGCGCGGACATGGCGGCGGCTCAGTTCCGTTCCCAGATGAGCCCGAAGAGGATCAGGACGACCGCGGCAAGCGCGGTCACGAGGCGCGCGGGAATCAGGTTGATCTGCGTCGGCGTGAGGCGGTCCACCACGTTCAGCGCGTTGCTCAGCGTGAGCGTCACGAAGCACAGCCCGCTCCAGAAGAGCAGGCGGAATCGCGTGTGCGCGTAGCCGCGCAGCAGGAGCGCCGCGGCGACGAGGCAGGTGAGCGCGCACAGGCTGTAGATGACGATCGCCATGTCAGCCATCCCTGCGGATCTTGAACGCGTCGGCGAACTGCTGCGCCATGCGGTCGGTGCGCGAGTGGATGAGCCGCGTCACGCCGATCAGGTTGTGCACGTACGCGTGCGTCACCTTGTCGAGCATCGCGGCGAGCTCCGCGGACGGCGCGAAGCGGTGCGCGCTGGAAGATCCTTCCACCGCGGCGATGATGCGCGCGGCCTCGAGCTGCTCGACCAGCGCGGTCGCCTGCTTCTCGCCCACGTACAGGCGCTCGCCGACGCTGCGGGTCTCGACGGCCTGTCCCGGAAGCGCCTTGAACAAGAGGATCGCTTCCATGAAGGGCACGGAAGGAATGCTCGTGAGGATGAAGCGGCGAACGTCGTCCGCGATCGCTTCGTCGCGCGAATCGGAAGTCACGATCGGTGTTGCTGGGGGAGTGGCCCATGATAACAAGGGTCATGGCGCGCGTGAACCCTAACGGCCCCCCGAAACGTCGACGATCGCGCCGGTGCAATAGGTAGATTCTTCCGACAGCAGCCAGAGGATCGCGCGCGCCACCTCCTCCGGCTCGCCGCCGCGCTGCATGGGCACCGCCGATTTCACGCGATCCACGCGCCCGGGCTCCCCGCCGCTCGCGTGGATCTCGGTGTAGATCACGCCGGGCCGCACCGCATTCACGCGGATCCCCTCGGTCGCGACCTCGCGCGCGAGGCCGATGGTGAGCGTGTCGATCGCGGCCTTCGACGCCGCGTAGTCGACGTACTCGTTGGGCGATCCGAGGACCGCGGCGACGGACGAGACGTTCACGATGCCGCCGCCCTTGCCGCCGTGGCGCGTGGACATGCGTCGCACCGCTTCGCGCGCGCAGAGGAAGGATCCGACGACGTTGGTCGCGAAGATGCGCTCGAGGCGTTCGGCGCCCATCTCGTCGACGCGCATGTGCCGCTCGAGAATGCCGGCGTTGTTGACCAGCGCCGCGAGCGGGCCGAGCTCGGCCTCGCACGATTCGAAGAGACGCAGCACGTCGGCCTCCCGCGCGACGTTGCCGGCGATCGCCACCGCGCGTGCGCCGCCCGCGCGGATCGCGGCGACCACGGCGTCGGCGGCCTCGCGGTTCGAGCGATAGTTCACGCACACTGCGTAGCCGCGCTCGGCCGCGAGGCGGGCGGTGGCGGCGCCGATGCCGCGGCTCGCGCCCGTGACGAGGAGCGCTCCGCGCTCGCCGCTCACGCGACCGCCCTCGCGCGCGGCGGCCTGCGATCGAGGAAGCGCCATGCCACGCGCGGCAGGCGCGCGCTGGGGGATATGATGGCCACGCCGCATCATAGCGAAACCGACCTCCATGGATCTCTACGTCGTCACGGGTACCACCCAGGGACTGGGCAAGGCGCTCGCCGAAGCGATCGCGCGCGACGCCGCGAACGAGCTGGTCGCCCTCTCGCGCGCGCCCGACGCGCCGATTCCCGGCGGCGTCCGCATCGAGGTCGACCTCGCCGACGCCGCCGCGCTCGAGCGCGCCTGCGACCGCGTCGAGCAGCGCATCCGCGGCAAGCGCTACGGCAAGGCGGTGCTCATCAACAACGCGGGCGTCGTCGCGCCGGTGGGTCCGCTCGAGTCGGTCGATGCCGAGGCGCTCGAGAGGAACCTCGCCGTGAACCTCGTCGCGCCGATGCGCCTCATGCGCCGTTTCCTGCGCATGACGGACGGGGCGGCCCCGGTGCGGCGCGTCATCAACATCTCCTCGGGCGCGGGACGCCGGCCGATCGCGGGCTGGAGCGCTTACTGCGCAGCGAAGGCCGGGCTCGACATGGCCTCCCGCGTGGCCGCGCTCGAGGCGCAGGCGCGCGGCGGCTCGGTCGAAGTGGTGAGCCTCGCGCCCGGGGTGATCGACACCGGCATGCAGGGAACGGTGCGCGGAGCCGCGGCCGACGACTTCCCGGACGTGGAGCGCTTCCGTCGCATGAAGGAGGAAGGCGCGCTGCGCCCGCCCGGGGACGTGGCGGCGGATATCCTGCGGCTCGAGGGGGAAGGACGCCTCGCCGGCGAGCCGCTCGCCGACCTGCGCCAGCTCGCGCCCGGGCCCTGAGCGCGTCGCGGCGCGACGATCGGGACTGCCCTCACGCCTGCGTGCCGGGCCGACCGTCCTCCACGGCGTATCGCGCGCGGGTCGCGATCGGCGATTCGCGCTCCTTCACGGTTTCCACGACGCGCAGGCGCGCCTCGGCGCGATCGCGCCCGAATTCGAGCAGCACGTAGCCGCGCAGGGTCGATTCGGCGAAGTGGATGTGCGGATTCGCCGCGCGGATCCGGTCGATCACCGCGGGCGCGATGCCCTGCGAGGTGATCGAGGTGCCGCAAAACTCGGTCGCGACGATCGGCGTGCCGGGATCCTCCGGGCGCCGGTGGAGGTCGGCGACGTAGTTCGCATGCACGTCGCCCCCGAGCACCACGGGGTTGCGCGCACCGGACGATGCGAGCGCTTCGAGGAGGCGTTCGCGCGCTGCCGGGTAGCCGTCCCAGCCGTCGGTCCAGTAGCGGCGGCCGTCGGGGTAGGACCGGCCTGCCGGCGCCATGAGCGTCTGCTGCACGACCAGGTTCCACGCCGCGCGCGATTCCGAAAGCCCGCGCGCGAGCCAGCGCTCCTGCTCGAAGCCGAGGATCGTGCGGCGC
>Ga0335081_10022889_pt1 | contig 10110 bp, 6 predicted proteins | sample Lox_Sample_35_FD_206713 | JGI IMG/M metagenome (GOLD analysis project Ga0335081, IMG submission 206713) | Soil microbial communities from Loxahatchee National Wildlife Refuge, Florida, United States - Lox_Sample_3.5 | ecosystem: Environmental > Terrestrial > Soil > Wetlands | place: USA: Florida... | reverse complement strand
GAATCGCCGCGATCCGCAGCGGCTGCACGTAGGTTTGCTGCGACCGCTGCTTCAGCTCCTCCAGCACCTTCCGGGCGTCGCCTTCCCGATGTGCCGCCGCGAAAGCATACCCCTGCGCCGCGAGATCGTTCGTATCTCCGCCCGAAGCATCCAGCGCCTTCTGAAACTCCGCCAGGGCCTGCGCCTGCGAGCCCTGCTGCAAGTAGGCGCGCGCCAACAACGAATTCGCGGGCACAAAATCCTGGTCGAGCGCCAGCGTCTTCTGGCACTGCTCAATCGCCTGCGGATATTGGCGCGCGTAATACCACCGCTCGGCGAGCGCGAGATTCACTACCGGCAGCATCGGGCTGGTGTCGAACGCCGCCTTCATCTCGGTGGCAGCCTGGTCGAAACGGCTCAACGCCGTAAGATATTCTCCGTACCAGACGTGCGCCGTCGGATACCCGGAATTCAGCTCGATCGCGCGCTTGAATTCGTTCTCCGCCCCGCTCCAGTCCCATTCGTGGAATTTCAGCCACGCGAGCGATGTGTGCGCTTCCGCCAACCGGTCGTCCAGCTCGAGCGCCCTGGCCGCGGCCTCCCGCAGCTTGGGAAACACTTCGCGCGCCGGCAGGATATTGAAATCGGCAAGCTGCGCGTAGGCATCCGCCTGCCCGGCATAGGCGAGTGCATAGCGCGGATCCTTCTGGATCGCCTGCTGAAAAAGGTCGATCGCAAGCTGCAGCCCTTCCAGCGTGCGCTGGTTCCACTCGTGCCGTCCCTGCAGGTAGAGCTGGTAGGCCTCTGAATCCTGCGTGGTGTGGCGGGTGACCTGCGCCATTTCCGCGCCCGTCAGCTCGATGCGCAGCTTCTCCGTGATCTGCCGCGAGATCTGCTCCTGCGTCGCGAGCAGGTCCGCGGCCTTCACCGTGTATTTGTTGCCCCAGATCTGCCGGTCGCCGCGCACCTCGATCAGCTCGGCGCTGATGTCGTAGGCATCGCCGTGGCGCACTACGCGCCCGGTGAGAATCGCGCGCACCTTGAGCTTGTTTCCCGCCTCCTCCGGGCTGATGTCCTTGTTCTTGAGATACACCACCGAGGCGAAGGAGCGGACCGCCAGCTTCGGAATCTGCGAAAGGCTGTTGATAATGCTCTCGGTCAATCCGTCGCTGAGATATTCGTTGCCGGGGTCGCCGCCGGCGTTGGTGAACGGAAGCACCGCGATCGAATCCAGCGCCGGCTCGCGCAGCGCGAAATAGAGCACCGCCAGGATTCCCATCAGCAGCACCGCGGCCCCTACCAGCACCCTCCGCCGGTACCGCGTGACCGCCGTCACGAGATATTCCGCGCTGGAGACGCCGCTGGATGGCGGGGTGGTCGCCGCCGGACTGGCCACCGGACGCGCCCCCGTCGGCGGCGGTGGCAACGCCACCGTCGACGCGCTGCGCCGTGAGTCGGAGTCCCGCTGCAGGCGCTTCAGATCGCTGCGCATCTCCGATGCCGTCTGATAGCGCATTTCGCGATTCTTTTCCAGCGCCTTCAGGATGATTCGCTCCAGCTCCGGAGAAAGCTCCAGCCGGTGGCGCGAGGGCGGCACCGGATCGCGCTCCAGAATCGAGACGAACGTCAACGCAATGCTGTCACCGCGAAACGGCATCACCTGCGTGGCCATCTCGTACAGCACCACCCCGAACGAGAAGAGATCGGTGCGCGAATCGATGTCCTCTCCCCGCGCCTGTTCGGGCGACATGAAGGCCACCGTCCCGACCGTCGATCCCGGACTGGTGATCAGGTCTTCCATCGCCGCGGTCGCCATGAGCGACTGGCCCGTGGAAGCCTGCCCACTCAGCCGCGAGACTTTCGCCAGCCCGAAATCCATGATCTTCACCTGGCCGCGAGTGGTCACGAAGACGTTGGCCGGCTTGATATCGCGGTGCACGATGCCGGCCGAGTGGGCCGCGTCCAGCCCATCGGCGATCTGGATCGCCAGGTCGAGCACTTCGTCCATCGAAAGCGGCCCGCTGCCGAGACGGTCATGGAGCGTCGCGCCTTCCAGGTGCTCCATCACCAGGAACGGCTGGCCCTCGGCTTCGCCGATGTCGAACAGCGTGCAGATATTGGGATGATTCAAGGCGCTGGCCGCGCGCGCTTCCCGCTGAAAGCGCTCCACCGACGTGCGGTCGGCAGCCAGCGACGGAGGCACAAACTTGACCGCGACGATCCGCCCCAGCCGGCTGTCCTCGGCCTTATACACCACACCCATTCCGCCCTTGCCCAGGGTATCGAGAATGCGGTAATGCGAAACCGTCTTGCCGATCAACGCAGCGGATATCCTTTTTCGCCCGGCAGGTGCCCGTCGATCCGGAGCACCTTCAGGCCCTTGGGAACCTGGCTGGCGTCCACCACCGCGATCGCACCCGGCATCGCAGCGACCAGTTCGGCGCTCATCTCGTTCGAGTATACGATGCGCGGTCCCGCCGCCGCCTCCGCGCGGAATACCTTGGCGATCCAGTACTGGCGGAACTGCGCTTCGGACATCTCGTAAATCGTCTTCAACACGATATCCCGCTCGCGAGCTACCGGCGCGCGCACCAGCAGCGTCACGCGGAGGTTGGAGGTCCAGAACTGGCGGTCCCCGCGCATCACGCGGCGGAGTTCCGCAAAGGTCAGATTGTCGATAGGCAGGTCGGGGCGGACGACGATGGCTACGTCCACCTGCTCGGCGGCGATGAGTGGCGCGGCCACGGCCGCGGCCAGAGCTGCGATCAGAAACCGGCGATTGAAGGAAAGGATTCGCATCTCCGCTACCTAAAACGTGAAGCTCGTCTGCGTGAAGATCCCGTGGAACGATGGCAGGTCGCGGCGCCAGTAGTTCCGGTACTCGATCTTGAACGCCGCGAAGCTCGTGATGTCGTAGCGGATTCCGCCCGTCGCCGCCGAAAACACCGGAACCACCGTCCGGAAAATCGCGTCCGACCGCGGCACATGAATCTGCTCCCAGCGGAAGTACGGTTTCCAGGCCTTGGCCACGCCCGGCAGCCGGTACGCGGATTGAATATAGAAAGCCTGGCTGTTGGATACCACGCCGCCATTGCTGGGCTGGTGGTGCACATTCGCGAATTCGGCCAGGAACTCGGGCGATTCCTTCTGCCAGATGAGATGCGCGGATTCGATCCACTCCCGCGCCGCCAGCCCCGCCGTGTTGTTGATGGCGTCCCGATACACCGAGCCGCCGATCTGTAGCCCGTACAGCGCGTCCGGCTTGATGAAGCCGTTGATCAGCCACGCCCGGTTGTTGTTGATGTCGCCCGCGTCGCCCGCGCGGCTGATCGCCTGTCCGCGGCCATTTCCGATTCCCACGTTGTAATTGAGATTGAGGTGTCCCGCCGGCACCGCGCCCTCGAACAGCCCTCCCACGAAATGCACGGGGAGGAAGCTGCCGCCGAACTGAATCATCTCCGGCCGGCTGATCGTGGTCTGCAGCCACTGGCCGTGATGAAATGCCGTGTTCCAGTAATTGATAGGTGTATGGTAGCGGCCGAAGGAGAACTTGGCGTAGTCGTTCCAGTCGTAGCGGATGATCACGCGTTCGACTTCGGTGTTGAATCCGGGCGCGGCAGGCGAGCCGGTGCCGGCATCGGCGCGGGCCGTGAGGCTCAGCTCACCGAACGCGGTCACCTTCTGCGAGAGGGCGGAGCTGAAGTGCAGCACGAACTGGCCCTCCTGGAAACCGCTGTGCGTGGTCAGCAGGGTCTGCGCGCCGAACGGGCCCGCTGGCGCGCCGTGCAGGTTCACCGCGGAAAAGTCGAAGTCGCTGAAGCCTGAGATTTTCAGCAGCGGATACGTAGGCTGGGCGGCTTCGGCCGCCGCGACCGTCGGTGTCGGAGCCTGGTCGTGGGCGTGCGCCTGCGTCGCCGGCAGGGCAACCATAGCGGCAGGCGCCGGTGTCGTGGCCGCGCGCGCCGATGGATTGGCCTGCTCCAGTTGATTGACGCGCTTCTCCAGGCTGTCGATACGCGCCAACAGTTTCTCGATCAGTTCTTTGGTGGCAGGGTCGTTAGCCTGCGCCAGACCCGAAACCGGTACGGCAGCCAGGAGCACCAGCCCCAGCATCCCAGTCCTCATAGATTCTCCCTCTGCAAGAGCGCACAGCCGATTCCCGTCGGGGCGGTTGTGAGCAATTTAACAAGGCTATCACGCGCCATGCGAGCCGGGCTAGAATCGAGGGACTGGCCATGAGAAGCAATTTTTCCTTCAAGAAGCTCGTTTTCGTGCTCGCGGCGGCCTCCGCTGCCGTGGCGTTCCAGGCAAAGAAGGACCCGGAATCCGCGCGCTGGGAACAGCACGCGAAGGATGTCACCATCGTCCGCGACGACTGGGGCATCGCCCACGTCTACGGTAATTCCGACGCCGACGCCGTCTTCGGCATGATTTACGCCCAGGCCGAGGACGACTTCAACCGCGTGGAGACCAACTACGTCAACGCCATGGGCCGCCTGGCCGAGGCCGAGGGCGAAGGCCGGATCTACCAGGACCTCCGCATGAAGCTCTTCATCGACCCCGCCGGGTTGAAAAAGCTCTACGCATCCAGCCCCGCCTGGCTTCAGACGCTCATGACCGCCTGGGCCGATGGCTTGAACTACTACCTCTCCAAGCACCCCGACGTGACGCCGCGCGTGATCAGGCACTTCGAGCCATGGATGGCCTTGAGTTTCACCGAAGGCAGCATCGGCGGCGATATCGAGAAGATCAACCTGGCCCAGCTTCAGGCCTTTTACAGCCGGACCCCCATTGCCGAAGAGCCTTTCCGAGAGGAGGATGAGCCCATCGAGCCCGGCGGCTCCAACGGCGCGGCCGTCGCGCCGTCGAACACTTCGTCGCACCACGCGCTGCTGCTGATCAATCCGCATACCTCTTTCTTCTTCCGCAGCGAGCTTCAGATGGTCAGCGAGCAGGGCCTGAATGCTTACGGCGCCGCCACGTGGGGCCAGTTCTTCATCTACCAGGGCTTCAACGACCGCGCCGGGTGGATGCACACTTCCAGCGGCGTGGATGCCGTGGACGAGTACCTGGAGACCGTCGAAAAGCAGGGCAACCGCTACTCCTATAAGTACGGAAACGAGCAGCGCCCCGTCACAGTCTCCGAGATCGTGGTCCCGTACAAGACCGACCGGGGCATGGCCGAAAAAAAGTTCACCGTCTACCGCACACACCACGGCCCGATCGTCCGCGACCTCAACGGCAAGTGGGTGGCGATCCGCCTGATGCAGGAGCCCATCAAAGCGCTCACGCAATCCTACACGCGCACCAAGGCGAGAGATTACAAGTCGTACCGCGAGACCATGGAGCTCAAGGCCAACTCCTCGAACAACACCATCTTCGCCGACGCCGATGGGGACATCGCCTACTTCCACGGCAATTTCATCCCCCGCCGCGACACGAAGTTCGATTGGACCAGGCCCGTCGACGGCAGCAATCCCGACACCGAATGGAAGGGCCTGCTCGAAGTGGATGAGACGCCGCACCTGTTGAACCCCAAGAGCGGTTGGCTCTACAACACCAACAACTGGCCCTGGTCGGCCGCCGGCCCGAGCAGTCCGAAGAAGGAAGACTACCCGCCATACGTCGAGAACGGCGGCGAATCGGCGCGCGGCCTGCACGCCGTCCGGGTGCTCGAAAACAGGAAGGATTTCACCCTCGATTCGCTCATCGCTGCCGCGTTCGACAGCTACCTGACCTGGTTCGAGAAGCCGATGCCTGCCCTGATCAAAGCCTGGGACCAGGTGCCTGACTCTGACCCGCTGAAGAACAAAGTGGCCCCGCAAATCGCATTGCTCCGCAAGTGGGACTTGCGCTGGGGCGTGAATTCGGTGCCCACGTCGCTGGCCGTCTTCTGGGCCGACGAAGTCCGGCGGCGCCTGAGCGGCGGAGGCCGCGGCGCAGGACGCGGCGCCGCCAACGAAGAGGCCATCGCCAATGCATCGCCCCAGGTGCTTCTGGAGGCCTTGGCCGCCGCCTCGGACAAGCTCCGCACCGACTTCGGCAAATGGGATACGCCGTGGGGCGAGATCAACCGCTTCCAGCGCCTCACCGGAGACATCGTGCAGCCCTTCAACGACGCCGGCCCCAGCATTCCGGTCGCCTTCACCGCGTCGCAATGGGGATCGCTCGCGGCTTTCGCGGCGCGCGCCTACCCCGGCACCAAAAAGTGGTACGGCGCCAGCGGCAACAGCTTCGTCGCGGTAGTCGAGTTTGGTCCGCGAGTGCATGCCCGCGCGGTCACCGCCGGCGGCGAGAGCGGCCATCCCGGAAATGCGCATTTCAACGACGAAGCTAAACGCTACGCGACGGGAGACCTGCGCGAAGTCTACTTCTACCGCGATCAGCTAAAAGGCCACACCGAGCGCGAATATCACCCGTGAAGTGGATACGATGACGCCTGCCCGTAGCCCGGCCCACACGAGCTTTCTCATAGCTGTACCTGCGTGCCGCCGCCGGCTGCCTTAGTCCGTCGATACGCCAGACCCGCGGAGACGACATCCTCAATGGCCAGGCCGAGGGATTTGAAGACCGTGATCTCGCCGGGGCAGGCCAAAGCGTGTCCTACAACTTCGCCCAGCTCTGCATGAATGTGGTCGGCAGTGATGTGCCCCTCTGCGATGGCCAGCAGAATGTCGCCCGCTTCCACCATCGCCGCTGCGCGCGAATCGACAACCACCGCGGCTCGGGCCATCAGCGAGCCATCCATCTCGCGGTGGGTCGGGCGGCACGCGCCGACCGCGATCACCAACGTTCCCGCAGCGACCCACTCGCTGCGGATCACGGGCGTCGTGCTTGCCGTCGCGAGCACCACCACGTCGGCGCCGCGCATCGCTTCCTCGGCACTCCCCGCGGCTCGGACTTCGCGCGGTGCCTCTTCCACGAAAGCCCGCACATGAGCGGCGGTCGGGCTCCATACCCGGATCTCGCGGAAGTGGCGCACCAGCGGGAGAGCCTCCAGGTGACTCCGCGCCTGAACACCGGTGCCGAGGATCGCGAGAACCCCGGCATCGCGCCGCGCCAGCAGGCGCGCCGCCACCGCGGATACAGCCGCCGTGCGAGCCTCCGTGATATACCGGCCATCCGTCACCGCAAGCAGTTCCGCGGTAGTTCCGTCGAACAGCGTGATCAAAGCCTGGTGCGAAGGAAGGTCGCGTGACGAATTGTCCGGCGCCACGGTGACCAGTTTGGCGCCGAACAGGTTGCCCTCGGGATCGCAGGCCGGCATCAGGCCGAAGAAACAGCCCGCGCGGAACTCGACCACGGAGCGCACCGGCTGGATCACCTTACCGCCGGAAAAGGCCGCCAGCGCGCTCTGCATGGCGTCGATCAGTTCGCCCATCGTCAGGGCACGGTGCACGTCGGCTTCCGAAAGCCAAAGGGGCATCCTAGTAGGATAGGACCCGGCGCCTCTCCAGTCGAGCGGATTACTCCCCGCAGAAGCCGATCCGGGCCGCACCCGCGAATGCGGCCGGCCGCTTCTTCGTATAGTTCCGATGGTTGGAGTGGACCTCGCGGATCGCGTCCAGAAAATACTCCTCCACGGGACGCACCGGTGTCCCGGTTGATACATCGTGGGCAAAAAGCAACTTCGCGTCCTCCACGACCGCCTTGAGATCGGCGCCAGTCAGGCCTTGCGCGGCGCCAGCCAGCCGGGCGGTGTCGGCCGTAGCAAGCGGAGCGGGCAGACCGGCCAGCCTCTCGCGCAGGATCTCCTCTCGCGCCGGTGTGTCCGGCAGGCGCGTCTCCAGCCACAACTCGACCCGGCCCGACCGCAGCATCGCCGCGGGCAGGCTGCCGGGATTCATCGCCGTCATCATCACGCAGACCTGCTGGTTTGCGGCGCTCTCCAGCCCGTCCAGCACCGTGAGCAGGTAGCGGTAGAGGCCCTGTCCGCCTCCGTTTTCGAAGATCACGTCGGTGTCGTCGATGAAAACCACGCTGGGTGCGTTGCGCCGCGCCGCTTCGAAAATCTCCTCCACCTTCTCGAAAAATTCATCGCTGCCGGCGATCATGGTGCCGTCCAACAGGAAGAACTTACTCTTCAAGCGGTGAGCCAGCGCGCGGCCGATCGTGGTCTTTCCCGTTCCGGGCGGTCCGGCCAGCAGGACGCCGCGCTTGGGCCTGAGGTGCAGCTCCGCGGCAAGGGCGTCGTTTTCGAGCGGCAGCGCGATCTTGGCTTCCAGCGCGCGGATCACGTCGTCGACACCCTTGAGGTCGGTCCAGTCCACGGGCGCCACTTGCGAGATCTCCACGTTGCTCGAGAGGTTGTGCTCCCTCAAATACTCCGTGAAGGCCTCGGTCGTGGCACCCTGGTTGCGATCGAGCCAGAGACCCGCGTTCCGGAGCTGGTGCCCGTTCAGCCCTGGCGCGAAGCGGTGGACACGTGCATAGTCCGGCTGAGAAGTCGGCGCGTATGCGCGCACCAGGCACTCATAGTCCTCTGGCTCGAAGTCGCCGATCTCCCAGACGCTTGCGCGCCGCTGAATGGGAAAGGGGGCCTCATCCTCAACGGCGAAGACAAACGTCTTTTTCCGGACTCCGGCCTCTGCCAGGATGGCGGTGAGGGCGGCATCCAGAAGGTGGGAGCGCGGGTACCAATAGCGCTGCACGACATTAGCCACTAAGTGGAGGTCATCCACCAGGACTAACTCGTGCTGCTCCATCGATTCCTCGATCATCCGCAGGACACTGCTGTCCAAGACAGGACGGTCCGGTAGCGAGAGCTGCGGAAAACAAGCAACTTGGAGGCGCGGGATTGGCCTGCTGGGGTGGAGGTCTCGGGTTTGAGATGCAGCAGCCTGTCCAAGTCACGTTAGCGCCAGGGTAAGTTGCTCCGCGTCTGGCACCAGGGGCGGTGTTTCCATGGGATCGTGAAGCCACTTGGTCAACTCGCGGTAGGTGAACAGGTTCAGCCGCAGCATGGAGGCAAGATTGGACAGGGACCAGTTGGCTCGGGAGAGGTGGTGCAGCCACTTCAGCAGGAGCAAGGCGATCAAGGCTGTCCAAATCTGGATGCGGAGTGCGTTCTCGCTGGTGCCGACGAACGTCTTCACGGTCAGGTTTTGTTTGAGCGCTTTGAAGAACAGCTCGATTTTCCAGCGATCCTTGTAGATGGCGGCGATGGTGGTGGAGCCGAATTCCAGCAGATTTGTGAGCAGGACGATCTCGCGCTCATTGTCGGCGTCCCAGACCACGATGCGGCGCAACAACTCCGGGTAGTCGACTTGGGCTCGGGCGCCGGTGAGACGGATGAGTTGATCGGCGCGAATGTTGCGGTTCGCCGGAATCTCGCAATCCTCGGCCACCTCGAAGGCGGCGTTGTCTTTCAGGCGGGTGACGAAGAAGACACCGGCCATGCTCCAACGGGCGAACAAGGCGTAGTCGATATAGCCGCGGTCGATGGCCACGATCGAACCGGGGTTCAGGCGGAAGGAGTCGGCCAGTTTGACGTCGCTGCGTTTGGCTTCGGTGAGCAGCACGTAGGCTGGCAGGTAATCGTCATGGTCGAGCAGGACGTGGGCCTTGACGCCGCCCTTGGCGCGGCGGAATTTGGCCCACGGGAACATCGCCAGGCACAACGAGATAGTGGTCGAGTCCAGCGACAGGAGTTTGTTCTTGAAGCGGAACTTGTGCTTTCTGGCGCCGAGCGCCTGTTGTTCACGGAAGCGCGCCGAGGCAGTCCAAAACAGTTCCTCAAACAGCGCGGCGGGGCGGTGCTCGTTCGCATACGACAGCGTCGAGCGGCAGGGCGCTTTGGCGATCCCGATATGCACCAGTCGCCCGAGGCAGCAGCCCAGACCGTTGCAGATCTCACGCAGGGAGTCGGCGCGTCCCAGTTGACAGAACAGCATGGAGACGAACTGTGTCCAGCAGGTGAAGCCCTTGGCGTCACGCTCGGCGGCGTGCTTCTTCACCAGGGCGGCAAACTCCGTCCGCGGGAAGTGCTGGAGGAGTTGATTGAACAGGCTCGCGACTTGTACGATTGGATTGCCCTCCTGTGGGCAGCGTCTGGCGAGGTCCCGCCAAGGAGTTGTTCGCCAAACGTCCATTATAGGAGGGCACTTCTCCCTATTTCAGAGTGCAAGAACG
>Ga0335081_10022888_pt1 | contig 10110 bp, 12 predicted proteins | sample Lox_Sample_35_FD_206713 | JGI IMG/M metagenome (GOLD analysis project Ga0335081, IMG submission 206713) | Soil microbial communities from Loxahatchee National Wildlife Refuge, Florida, United States - Lox_Sample_3.5 | ecosystem: Environmental > Terrestrial > Soil > Wetlands | place: USA... | reverse complement strand
TGTCGCAGAACGCGGCGTTCATGTTCGAGGTGCTCATGACCTGCACCTCGGTAGGCACCGCCGGGACCCTGAACGTGATCGGGCGGCTGTTCACCGGCCAGTCCGGGAACACGGCGACGGCTGCGACCGGGGTGACGGTGCTGATGAACTCTGCCGGCGGGAGCCAGCCGACGTTCAACAACGCGACGGCGTACTACCTGGACTTGTACGCGAACTTCGGCGCGACCACCACCACCCAGACGATCACCCTGACAAACCTCCTCGTCTGGGGCCTCAACTGACCTAGGGTTGCGCGCCTGGCCGTCTCGGGGGGCCGGAAGGGGAAAGCTATGGCGGCCACCCTGACCCGGTAGGCAGCCCGGCATGATCGCGTCCGATCCCGGAGGTGGCCGCCGGTGACCACCACCCTTTTCGGCGTCAACGGGAACGGCGCGACCGGGCCAGCGTCCTCGACATCGTTCGGCGGGACAATTGTCGAGGGAATCCTCTTCAAGGTCACCTCCAGCGGTTACAACCTGACCGGTTACGGGTTCTGGCGGGCCGACTCGGCCCAGTCCGGGTCCGCCAGCTTCGCGTTGTGGCAGACGACAGGCGCTGCCGCGGGAACGCTGGTCGCTAATTCCTCGGTGTCGATCAGCGGCATGACCGCCGGGGCGTGGAACTACGTCTCGCTGCCGACGCCGATCGCGCTGACCAGCGGGCAGATTTACAAGGCCCAGGTCGGGTTTACCGGGAACTTCCCGGACACGAACGGCCAGTTCGCGACCGGTGGCCCATATTCCGCTGGGATCACCGAAGGTGTCCTGTTCGCCTATTCCGAGTCCGGCGGGACCGCGCCGGACCCGTACAACGACGCGCAATGCTCCTTCACCACGTCGACATCCGATCCCACCGCCGCCTACGCCACCTCCTCGAACTCTGCATATAACGCGTGGCTCGACGTTCAGGTCGCGCCCGCGGCGGCGCCTGCCGGGCCGGTGGCCCAGAACGCCCTCCCCGGCCAGACGTGGCAGCGGGCCTACCAGCACCGGCAGCAGCCGCTCCCGGTCTCCGCGCCGTCCGCCGCAGCACCTGCGGCTGTCTCCGGTACCGGCAGCCTGAACGACACTGGTGTCAAGAACGCGACCGGGCCGGCCACGGTCACCGGGACCGGGGCGCTGGCCGGCGCCAGCGCGAAAGCCGCGACGGGCTCTTCCGCGATCTCAGCGACCGGGGCGCTGGCCCCGGCGGGCAGCGGCGGCGACACACCCGTGCTGCCGCTGGCCGCGCAGGCCGGGCAGACGTGGCGGCGACAGTTCCAGCACCAGCAGCAGGTCCTCCCGCAGGTACCGAACGCCGCCGCCGCCGCGACTGCCACCGGCACAGGAGCGCTGGAGTCGTCCGGCACCAAGAACGCCACAGGGTCCTCGGCAATCAGCGGAACAGGGGCCCTCGCCTCCACAGGCATCAAGGGTGTCGCCAGCAGCCCAGTCCTCACCGGCAGCAGCGCCGCCACCGGCACAGGTTCCGGCGGCGACACCCCAGTCCTGCCGCTGACCGCACAGCCTGGGCAGACGTGGCAGCGCGCGTTCCAGCACCGGCAGCAGCCCACGCCGCCCGCGATCCCTCCCGCGCCAGCGTTCACCGGATCCTCCGTAGTCACCGGGACCGGCGTTCTCGCCGACACCGGCGTCAAAGCCGCCACTGGCAGTTCGGCGGTCGCAGGGACCGGCCTCCTGGCCGATACGAGTGTCAAGAACGCCACCGGATCCTCTGCGATCACCGGGACCGGCGCCGCAGCCCCGGTAGGCAGCGGCGCAGACACGCCCGTACTGCCGCTCACAGCGCAGCCCGGCCGGACGTGGCGGCACCAGTTCCAGCACCCGCAGCAGATCCTCACCTACCTGCCGAACACGGCCGGATCGTCGGCGATCACCGGGACCGGCGTCATCACCGGCGGGACACCCCCGGCACCTCCACCGTTCATTCCCCCCGGCACCGTCACCATCACCCCCGCCGGCCCGAACGCCGGCACCGTCACCATCACCCCCGCCGGCCCGAACGCGGCCACCGTCACCGTTACCCAGAACTAGCCCGCAGGGAGGTGGCCCGCATGACCGTGAAGGTCAATCTGCAACCGGGTTGCTCCGGATTCAATATGCAGGACGGCACCTCCTACACTGCGGCCCGGCCCGGCGGGCACGTCACCGTCTCCGATGAGCACGCGAAGGCGATCCGGTGGAACGTCGGCGGCGACGCCGGGCTGACCGGGCACGCCGGGTTCCGCGAGTTCATCGGCACCAAGGCAGGCCGCTGGTGCCATGCGTGCCGGTTTCTCGCCCAAGCCTGGTCACGCGAGTGCCCGCGCTGCGGCAGGCCCACCGACCCCGAATAGTCACCCATCAACCCAGAAAGGACGTGAGTCCGACGACCATCTATGCTCGCAGCGACCTCGCGAGCGTCAGTGTTTCCGCTGCTCATGGCGGGTGTGGCCAAGTCCACACGCGACCGGCGCCCGGCGGGAATCCAGTCGCCATGTGGGCCCTCACCTGCGCCCAGTGCGAAGACCACCTCCGCTCGGACGACAAATGGTCCACCACCGTCTCCGAGATCCCCGAAACCCACGATGAGACGACCGCCCGCGAGGACTACGAGACCCGCGGCGCGAAAGACCGGGACTACATCCAGGCCCTCGCCCTAGCCAAGATCGCCGGGGTGGCGATCCCCGAATCCCTCCAGCGCGTCCTGTCGGGTGCGATGGCGCACGTCCCCGGGCAGCTGCTGTGCCCGGACGGGCACGCGAACCCGGCGGGGAAGAAGTTCTGCGGCGACTGCGGACAGCCCATGCACGGCGAGCCACCTGCTGCTGCCGCGATCGAAGGCCCCGAGGTCACGTTTCCGCTGAACCTGACACCGCGCGATGAGCTCGGCGACATGCAGCAGGACCTGGCGTCCCTGAACATCCGCCAGTTGCGCGCGGCCGCGGCCGCCCAGGGGCTGCCGCAAAGAGGCAGCAAAGCGGAACTGCTTGAGCGGCTCCAGGCTGCGGGGCAGAAGGCCGCAGCGTAGGGGATGCGGCACCGGGGCGGCTTCGGGGAGTGCGCCCGCTGCGGCACCCGTAAACGCGGCAGCCGCCCCGCCTCATCGGCGCCGGTCGCCGACTGCGCCGAATGCCAGCAGCCGGTGTGTAAACGCCACGCAGTGTGGGACTCGGCCCGCGAAAGCTACGTGTGCAGCAAATGTGACAGGAACAGCACGCGGCGAGATGGGTCATGACGAACGGCCCCAAGCCGTAACTTGGGGCCGTTCTTCCCCTGCCGTGCCGGGCCCCGCGCTGCCACGCCCCGCCTAGCCGTGCCACGCCCCGCCGAGCGTGGGCGTCAGGGACTTGAACCCTGATGTCTGCCAGTCGCCCGCCATTCCCTGCCTCGCCGCGCCAGGCCGGGCCCGGCCCCGCCACGCCCGGCCTCGCCAAGCCATGCATGGCCGGGCCGGACCTCGCCTGGCCACGCCATGCCTCGCCCAGCCGAGCCTTGCCGAGCGTGGGTGCCGGGGGCTCGAACCCCGGTGCCTGCCAGCCACCCGACCTTCCCTGCCACGCCCTGCCACGCCCGGCCACGCCCCGCCGAGCCGGGCCTTGCCCAGCCCTGCCGTGCCTCGCCGAGCCGGGCCATGCCGGATCTTGTCAGCGGTCCTCGCGTTCCGCTTCAAGCCTGTCTAGCCTCTTGCGGAGTTCGGTCATCTCCTCCGAGGTGTGCTCCTGAGCCGACACCGCAGCCTGCACCTGACGCTCCAGCCTCTCCTGCCGGATATCGAGCCGCTGGTTGAAGTCGGCCTGCATCTTGAACGCCATGCCGACGACCTCGAATAGCCGCCGAGTCTCAGGGGGGACTCCGGAGAGGTCAACGTGATCCACCTTCGACTTGCCACGAGCTAGCGAACGGCCTGCCTTCTTCTGGTGACGCTGCGCCAGTGTCAGGTGCTCGGGTGCCTTCACGATCCGGTAGCCCACATTCGGTACCGCATCGAGTGCACGATTGTCTGCGGACTCGTGCTCGCGGGCGGCGCGGCGTACGGCCATCTGGATCAGATGCCGGTCGGCGACCGGGTCTAGGCCGAGTGCATAGCCCATGTCCTCGTAGGTCACTGTGTCGTCTGTCTCGGCCTTCACCAGCAGGTCGTAGATGATCCGCCAGCGTGCCCGGTCTCCGGTTGGCTCGAACGGTGACATTAGGCGGCCTGGAGCAGGTCGTACTCGCCGCAATCAATGACTTCAGCCCGGAACCGGCCGTAGCCGCCGCCCTTCTCGGGACGCCAGTCACCGAGGCCGATCAACTGGCCGGCGATATTCGCGACAGTTTCCAGATCGGCGAAGTCGAGGATCTCGGTGTCGAGCGTCCCCTCCGCCTCAAAACGCCAGGATTTGAAGATGGGCCGGGTGCGCTGCACCTTGGCAGCACCGACCCTGGCGGATTTCATGAACCGGTAGTTCTCGTTCTTCCACAGTTCTTCGGCGCTGCGCGGTGCCGGGCCTGCGCCGATCCCCGCGTAACTGAGCGGGTTGTCTGGCGGGCCCCACATGATGGCTGCCGCCACGGGGTTCTTGAGTGTTGCCCTGCCGCGTTTCACCTTCGCGCCGGCTTTCTTGAGCGCGGTGAACAGGTTGTCGGTCGGCCAGACGGGGCCGATGACGTCGCCGTCGTGTTCTACGTAGTACAGGCCGCCCATGAACTCGGCTCGCGCGACTGCGTAGAAGTTCTCATCGGTTTTGTTCTTCTGGTACGCCTTGTACGCTTCGCCGAGTTCCTTGGTGGCTCGGTCCATGGGGTTGGACAGCCGGCCATTGTGCATGATCAGATCGCTTATACCGATCACCTTGATCTCAAACTTCCGCATGATGTCTCCATTCGCCGTAATTCCCCTGCCCCGCCCCGCCTAGCCCAGCCAGGCCTAGCCGTGCCCGGCCCAGCCGCGCCAGGCCGTGCCTCGCCCGGCCCCGCCATGGCCACGCGATAGACACCATAGCGCACGGTATATAGCCCGGCATACGCGACACACCTAGATGCTCGCCGAGGAGGTGATGTCGCGTGTCAACACCGCTACCCGTCGGCCCTTTGACACCCTATTTAAATAACACCCGAATTGCTGGTTTCGGCTCCGACCGGAATTAGCTGGAGTACCATCCCACCAGGTCAGGGCATCACGCCGGCGCAGCGGTACGCGGAACAGTTGAACATCTGCATGCGCGCCACCACCCAGGCCGACGAGTACTGCAACCAGCCGCTGCGGGCCACCGCAGATGTGGAAACGCTCCACGGCCCCGACTACCGGGCCACCGTGCAGGTCGGGTCCGGGCTCGGCAGGCTCCTGCTGCAACGCTGGCCCGTTCTCGACGTGCTGTCGGTGAAGGTGTCCCCGAACACGTTCCCCCGGTCGTGGACGACGCTGCCGGCCGGCTACTACGAGCCCGAGGTGCCCGTCATCGGCCTCTACGGCTCGGTGGCGCCGTCTGCGGCAGGTGAGGGCGGCCAGGCGATCCTGATTCAGCAGGGCTACCTGAACTGGTCTCTCGGCCGGAACGGGTATGTCCTCCAGATCCAGTATGTCAACGGCTGGCCGCACTGCTCTCTCACCGCGAACGCCTCAGCCGGGGCCGGGACGGTCACGGTGGACGACTGCACCGGGTGGGCGCTCACCGGCGCTGCGGCCAGCCAGGTGGGGGCGACGGGAACCGTCTACGACACCGGCGGCTTGCAGGAGACGGTGCAGGTCACGGCCGCGTCGGTGACGTCTGGGCCGGGGACGCTGACGTTGGCGTCGGATCTGCAGTACGCGCATGAGGCGGGGACTTTGGTGTCGACGCTGCCGGCGTCGGTGCTGTGGGCGGTGATCCTGTTCGGGACGGCGCAGGCGCTGACGAGGGGTGCGACAAGTACGACAATTCATACGATTCCGGGCGGTTCCGGTGGCGCGGGCGGTGCCAAGGGCCCGGAGGACATAACGGGTGAAGGGGAGCTTCTCTTGCACCCGTACCGTAGAACTATTTGATCTTGGTCGGCACGGGTGCAAGAGCTTTGCTTCGCTCCGCTGGGCCATGCTTGGCTTGGCCATGCTGTGCTGTGCTGAACTGTGCTGCGCTCCGCTCGGCTGTGCTAGGCCGCGCTTTGCTACATCCCTTCGCCGTCCTCAACGTGGCCAGGGATGACTTTCTGAGGTGGCCCGAACACTGCCGCCTCAAGATCTGCTAGCCGCTGTTCGGCTGATGTCAGGCGCCCGTGCAGGTTGCGAATCACGATCCCGACGGCACGGTGCCGTTGTAGTTCCTGGGGGCTCATCGCCGCTTCGTCGGCGTGTTCGATCACGGCTAGGGCCTTGCCCATCTGGCGGGTGGCGCGGTCGCGGTGGTCGCTGGCGATGCCGGCGAACTCGCCGGGGAGCGCTACCCGGTAGCCCTTTCCCCGGTCGGCTACGAGTGCCCGCTTGTAGTCCTTCAAGAGCAGCGGCCTTGCCGCGCTGACGGCCTGCCGGACGCGTGCGCGCCCGGCATCGTCGTCGTCCACGCCGATCCTCTCGGCGAGGATCTTGAATGAGAGCAGTTCGCCTAGTTCCACTGAGGATGCGAACTCGGTGATGATGACCCGTATGGCGCGGGAGCCTTTCGGGATGAACGGGGACATCGGGCTCCTTCCTGTGCTGTGCTCTGCTTCGCTGCGCTCCGCTCCGCTCCGCTCGGCTGTGCTTGGCTCGGCTCCGCTCGGCTGGGCTGCGCTTAGAGTTCGGTGATCTTAGCGTTGAACCGGCCGTAACCGAGCTTGCGGGCGTTGCCGATGCCCTGCACCCCGGCCGCATCCACGATGTTCTTGAACTTGTCCCAGCCGAGGATGTCGGCGAAGACAACGACGGTCAGTGACATGCCCCATGCGGGCAGCACAGGGCGCATGGAGACGACCTTGCCGCCTTTCGGTCCCTTGGTGGGGTTGCCGTTGACGACGGTGCGGAACCGGAAACGCGAATCGTCGTACATGCGTTTGCGGTCAACGGGGCCGTGGCGCAGGCCGGTTACCTTGTCGGTCAGTTCCGCTGGCCCGTCGTGGAGGATAGCAAGCTCCGTCTCGGTGATCATCACGCCGCCACGGTCGATATCGGCACCGGCCTTGAAGGTCGGCGCGACATCGCGGAATGCGCGGATGAAGTTCCGCCCAGGGAAGACGAGGCTCCCATCTGCGCTCAGATAGAGACTGCCGGTCCACTGGAGCGCTTCCTTCTGCTCGCGCTCCTCGGGGGTCATCTTCACGCCCTTGTCGGTGATGGCCTTGATCTTGAGCGTGTACTCGCTAGTCGGGTCGGCTAGCTGGGCATTGTTGAGGACGAGGCCGGTGATCCCGGTTAGGTCAAGACGCGCTTTAGTTTCGGTACGCATGCGTGAATCTCCCGTCGCTGGACTTTGCTTTGCTTTGCTGCGCTCCGCTTGGCTCCGCTGAGCTGGGCTTCGCTCCGCTGAGCTGGGCTGCGCTCGGCTGCGCTCCGCTAAGCTTGGCTCCGCTGCGCTAGGCTGCGCCGTGCTTAGCTGTGCTGCGTGACTCACACTGTATCAGTGCTTCGCATGCATACGAAGCGACACGCCCAGACTCAGGATGAGCCACGTGGAGGCATGCCGTGTCGTGTGGCGCCACGATCACCAAACGGGCCGCGAAAGCCGCCACCAAAAACGTCCACGTCACCAAACTCGCGGTCCACGTCGCCACCCGCAAAGGCAGCACCACCACAAACTCGTCCACGCGCCGGGTGAAAGCAGCGCCCCCGAAGAAGGCGAAACCGCCGTCGAAGAAACGCGTCCCCGCCAAGACGGCGAAGTCGAAGGGGACGCAGCACTGGTCGGCGGCGGCGAAAGCCAAAGCACACGCCAAAGCGCACGCCACCGCCTCGGCGACCGCCAGGGCGACCGCGTCCGCGCACGCCCACGCCACCGCGTCCGCCACAGCACGGAAAACCGCGTCCGCGCACGCCAAGGCCACCGCGTCCGCGACCGCGAAAGCCACAGCGAAAGCCACCGCCAAGGCCACCGCCGCGGCGACCGCCAGGAAAACCGCCGCCGCGCACGCTGCGGCCACAGCCAGCCACACCGCGAAGATGCGGGCCCGCAACACCCACGCCAAAAGAGTCCATTGCCAGGTCGAAACACGCCGCCAGACGGTCAGGTCGATAGCGATCACCAAGCCGCCGGCGAAACCGGGACCGAAAACCCGCGCCGCGCCAGCGGGCAGGGCGCCGCGGAAAAACCGCGGCCGGCCAGCGGCGCGGGCGTCGCTGTGGGTGCGGTTCTGACACTGCAGGCGAGGCGGGTGACATCCCATGCCCATAGCGTCGACGCAGGCGTACATCAAGTCGCTGCTTGACGGGCTCCCCATGCCCGGCAACGCCCAGGACATGGTCGCCTTTATAACTCCACCAGATCCGAACGTCGATGCCGGGCCGCCGACCGCCTACGTCTGGCCCATCGACGGGAACGAGTCCCGCAACCCCGCCTCGGGCGGCGCGATCCCCCGCAACACCGGCCCGGACACGGCAGCAGGCCGCAAACCGTTCCAGCACATGATCGACATTTATGTGGTGTGGTTCGCCCCCGACGACGACCCCGACGCCGACGCCCAGTTCCCCGGCATCATCGACGCCGCCATGGACGCCCTCCGAACCTCTGCCGACCCTGTTGTCGTGACCGACCCCTACACCGGCGCCGAAACCCAGCTGATCGACGTCGGCGAAAGAATGTCATACAGAATTACTGTAAATGCTTTGGCGGATCAAGCCTATAATCGTTACGATGGCCTGATTTCCGCGCCGGTTCTTGAGCTATTGCAAGCCTGACTTTGCCTGGATTCTCTTTTTATAGTTCCTTTTGTGCTGCGCCGAGCATGTCCGGCAAACACGCCCTCCGCGCGGTGGCCGGTAGGTGTTCATCGGCGTGTACTCATGACCTGCGGGGCAGTGGGTCTTGCGGACCTGCTGGTGGGTGCCATGTCCTACGGCGTCGAACACGTTGTCGCTGCGTGTGCCGTAGGCGAGGTTGATTCGCCTGCTGTTCGCTGGGTTGCCGTCCAGGTGCCTTACCTCTGCGCCCTTGGGGCGTGGGCCGATGAAGACCTCTGCGACAAGGTGATGGACGTAGCGGGTGACCGTCGCGCCATTGGCACCGAAGGCGACCATGCGATAGCCCGCCCTGCTCAGCCAGCCTCCAAGAATGTGAATGTCGTTGTTGTAGCCTCCGTGTCCGTTCCAGACGCGCAGGCTGCGTACGCGCCCGAGGTCGCTGACCTCGTAGAGGTCCTCATAGCCGGGTACCGGTAGCCATGTTTCGGGCGTAGCGTCAGACATGTCGATCTCCTCTGCAGATCGGCCGTGCCCGGGAGCGTGTCCAGCGCTCGCCGGGCTTTCGCATGTTCGTTCCAATTCTAGCGGCTAACCGCGCCTTTTACCGTAAATGCCGTTCTCCATTCCTCCTGAACGGAGCTGTGTGCCTGACGCTGACCTTCTCTTCACCTACGTGGGACATCAGCCCTACATGTATCCCGCCTACGTCGACGCGGGCACCGGGAAGATGCTGATCCCCGAACCTGGCGGCAGTTACTGGATCCGCGCTGTCGACGGCGGACCTGTCCCGCCGCCGGACGGCCGGTGGACAGCCGTGACGGCCAGGCCTGCGGCAGCACCGGCGCCTGCGGTGCCCGCGCCGCCGCCGTGGGCACCGCCGCAGGTGAGAACGCAGGCCGCCAAAGAGCCAGCACCAGCCACCCCGACGCAGGAAGGCGCATAAGCCATGTCCAACACCCCGACCGGTGTCGCCCCCTCCTCCAGGTCCTGGCTCGGGCTGGCCCGCGAGCTCACCGCAGGCACCCCGACCGCGCCGACCAACACGATCCCGCTGGACGCCAAGTCCTACAAGCCGGAAGACACCCCGAAGTTCCTGCCCGACGAGGCGATCCGCGGCAGCATGGCGATGCTGTACAACGAGATCATCGGCGTGGAGGACGCCACCTTCAGTTTCGGCGGCCCGAACTTCCTCGACGTGCACGGGTTCATGCTGGACAACGCCTTCGGTGACCTGTCCACCACCGGGTCGTCCCCCACCAGCGC
>Ga0335081_10022887_pt1 | contig 10110 bp, 5 predicted proteins | sample Lox_Sample_35_FD_206713 | JGI IMG/M metagenome (GOLD analysis project Ga0335081, IMG submission 206713) | Soil microbial communities from Loxahatchee National Wildlife Refuge, Florida, United States - Lox_Sample_3.5 | ecosystem: Environmental > Terrestrial > Soil > Wetlands | place: USA: Florida... | reverse complement strand
ACAGATCTTTTGCCGGCTTGACCGCCGCCCAGTTCACATCCTTCGGTTATGCCGCCGACAAGAACAACCTGCCACAAATGAAGTTCGGCATGACCGTGAGCGCGAATTTCTTCGATGTTCTCGCGCTCAAACCGGCACAGGGCCGCTTTTTCCGGGCGGACGAAGACAAGGTGCCCGGCCGTGACCCCGTCGCCGTGATTAGTTACGACCTCTGGAAGACCGAGTTCGCCGCCAGCCCTGACGCGATCGGGAAAACCATCTACTTGAACGGCATTTCCTTCACCATTATTGGAGTGTCTCCGGAATCGTTCACCGGCCCGCACCCGCTGGTGTTGTCGAACGTCTACGTTCCCTTCGCCATGTGCCGCCGTCTGATTGGCGACGGACAGCCCAATCCGCTGGACCAACGCGGCAATCGTATGGTCTTCGTCTTCGGCCGGTTGAAACCGGGTGTTACTGTCACGCAAGCCGCGGCCGAGGGCCGGGTCATCAGCCAGCAGCTCGCGCAAGCCTACCCGGACACCAACCGAACCTGCACGTTCATCGTTAACACGGATCTCAAGTCCCGTCTCTCCGATGACCCCCTGGACACCGAGTTAATCGTCTTCATGCTGGTCCTGGCGGGCGTGGTGCTCCTGATCGCCTGCGCCAACGTCATGAACCTCATGCTCAGCAGAGGACGCGCCCGCTCGCGTGAGATCGCCGTCCGCCTGGCCATCGGCGCCGGCCGGGGCCGCTTGGTACGCCAGATGTTGACCGAGAGCCTCGTGGTCGCCGTGCTCGGCGGAGTCTTTGGCTTGATCGTCGCCCAGGCTGGCGCCGATTTGTTCTCTCAGATTCGCATCCCCGGTGACATCCCCATCATCCTCCGGTTCGAGCTCAACCCGCGCGTGCTTCTTTATACGCTGGCGGCAGCCGTTGCCAGCGCAGTTTTGTTCGGGCTGCTCCCCGCGCTACGCAGCACCAAGAACGACCTCACGCCAGCGCTGAAGCCCGGCGGTCTCGATGCCGGCAAGCGCCGCCAGTTCCGCGGAAGAAACAGCCTGGTCGTGGTCCAGGTGACTGGTTCGCTCCTGCTCCTTATCCTCGCCTCCCAGGCGTACCGGGGTGTCTCCATTCTGCTCTCCTCACCCATAGGCTTCCGCACTGATCATATCCTCAGCGCCACCTTCGATCCCGCACTGGCCCGCTATTCGCCCGCTCAAACCCAGGAGTTCTACAAGCGCCTCCTCGATCGCGCCCGCATGCTTCCCCAGGTGCAGTCTGCCGCTCTCACCGAGGTCGTTCCGCTGCTCGACGGAGGAAGCCCGATGCGCGCGGTGCCGGAGGGTTACCAGTTGCCGGCGGGCACCGAAGCCGTCAGCGCCGTCTCCGATGCCGTTAGCGAAGATTACTTCGCCGCGCTCGATATTCCTATCGTGGAGGGCCGGCCGTTTGCGGTTACAGATCGCACCGATTCGCCTCAGGTGGCCATCGTCAATCAACTCTTCGCGCGGAAGTATTATCCTCGCGGCGCCGTCGGCAGACGTTTCCGGCTCGACAACGCCAACGGCAAGGTCGTCGAGATCGTCGGTGTTGCCCACCAGAGCAAGTACTTTTTCCCGGTCGAACCGCCCATCGACTACGTGTACCTTCCCATGACTCAGCACACCGATCGCACCGGCATGGCGCTGGTCCTGCACACCGCGGTCCCGCCGGGCGACCTGGCTGCGCCCCTACGCAACCTGGTACGCTCCCTCGATCCCGGCCAACCCGTCATCGGCATGCGCACCATGGATGAAGTCTTTGAACAGCGAGCGCGCAGAACCCTGAACATCCTGATCCAGACCATCGCGGCAATGGGCACCCTCGGTTTCGCTCTGGCGCTCATCGGCCTCTATGGCCTGATGACCTACTCGGTCGGATTGCGCCAACGGGAGATCGGTATCCGGATGGCCGTCGGCGCCGACCGGGCCGGCGTGGTGACCATGGTTCTGAAGCAGGGGCTGACGCTCGCTGCGGTCGGAGTAGCGGTTGGCCTGCTGCTCTGGGTGCTGGCCAGCAAGCCGGTAATGGGCCTGGTCGGAGCGAGGTCGTTCAGTTGGAGTCTGCTGGGATTGGTTGCGGCTGGTCTTCTGGGTGCGGCGGCCGTAGGAGCGTACATCCCCGCGCGCCGGGCCTCCTTGGTCGACCCGAATCTGGTGCTGCGTCAGGAGTAAGTGGCCAGCATCCACACTAACCAAGGTTAATTTCAGACCGCATTCGCGCGTTCTCCCCTTTCATGTGGTGTAACGTTTCGCGGGCACCCATCGCCTTAGTAATTGCGCGCCAACAGAAACAGCAGCGGGCCTCAGACTGCGCCCGGAACGTCATCCTGGCTCGCGATTTTTTCAGACTCTACAAGGAGAACCCACAGCCATGAAATTCAACTCTTTATTGTTCGCCGGCGTACTGGCCATCTTTACCCTGTCGATCGCAAGCGCCAAGACGTATGAAATCACGCTTTCCTCGCCCACCAAGGTGGGCAGCGTCCAGCTCAAGCCTGGCGAGTATCGCCTAACCGTGTCCGGCAGCAAAGCTACGTTCTTCGAGGTGCAAAGCGCCAAGTCTTTCACTACCGAAGTGAAAGTCGAAACCACCAACACGAAGTTCGACAGCACTAAGATCGACTCAGCCAAACAGGGCGACACCAGCGTAATCAAAGACATCCAACTCGGCGGCTCCAAGACACAGATCGACTTTTAGTTTCCTTTCCACTCTGATCACCCGGCCCGGCTTCCCCGGGCCGGCTTGCCCTTTCGTTCCGCCCTTGCTTTGCGCCGTGCCATACAATAGCTACCATGCGCACGACGGACGACTCCACAAAAGGGCGCCGCGGCTTTCTGCGCCGCGTCCTTGCCGCCGGTGGCCTGGCCGCCGCCGCGGCGCCGGCTGCCCAGCCGCAGAGCCGCGGCGCCGGCGAACCCGGTCTCCCCTTTTTGCCCGCCTACACCCGCGCCCAGCGCTACAAGTCGCTGAAGCAATCGAGCTTCGATCGCAGCGGCGGCAACCGCGATTCCTGGCGCATTCCCGCCGGCGGCACGCAGGAACTCTTCCGCGCGGACGGCCCGGGCGCCATCAGCCACATCTGGTTCACCATCGCGGCGCAGGGCGACATGCACCTGAAGGAACTGGTGCTGCGCGCCTGGTGGGACGGCGAATCCAAGCCCAGCATCGAAACCCCGATAGGCGATTTCTTCGGCCTGAACCTGGGCTCCTACTTCATCTATCAATCCGAATACCTGGCATGCTCGCCCGGCAAGTCGCTCAACTGTTATTTCGCCATGCCTTATCGCCGCTCGGCACGGCTGAACGTCACCAACGAGGGCAAGCGCGACGTCGGCGCATTCTATTCCAACATCGACTATATGACGGTTTCGAGCCTGCCCGATGATGCGCTCTACTTTCACGCCCAGTATCGCCAGGCTGCGCCGTGCATCGCGGTGACTGGAGAAGCCGCACGGTTTAACCTGGACGGCCGCAACAACTACGTCTACATGGAAACGCGCGGCCGCGGTCATCTGATGGGTGTGACGCTGGGCGTGCTGCAGAACGCCGACGGCTGGTGGGGCGAAGGCGACGACATGATTTTCGTCGACGACGAATCCAAGCCCGCCATCAACGGCACCGGTTCGGAAGACTACTTTCTCGGGAGCTGGGATTTCGGTGGGCGCGACGGCGCACAGCCCTTCAGCCACGCCATGTACGGCGCGCCCCTGATCGTCAACGCCGAACGCACCGGCGGCCGTTACTGCTGCTACCGCTGGCACGGCGACAACCCCGTAACCTTCGAGCGCTACCTGAAACACACCGTGGAGCACGGCCACGGCAACGACCGCGCCGACAATTTCTTTTCGTGCGCCTACTGGTATCAATCGGCGCCCTTCACGGATTTCCCGGCGTTGCCGCCCGTGGAAGCGCGTACGCCGGTGGTGAAAGCCGCATGAGACGGATGGACACAGCCGCGCCGAAGCTCACTCGCCGCGAAGCCGCCGCGGCTTTCACCGGCGCCCTGGGCGTGGCCCAAGTGGTAGCCCAGCCGCAGCCCAGCAAACCGCGCGAGGTCCATGCAGTATGGGCCGGCGCCGGCGACGCGGGAACTACGCTCGACTCCGTCCGCGCATTCGTCGCCCAACTCAAACGCGCCAACATCCACAAACTGGTGATGGGCTGCAAAGAAGGCGGCGGCAACGTGGTGTGGCACAGCCGGCGCTTTCCTGACCTCGTCTCTCCCCGTTACAGAGACTTCGACCTGGTTGAGAACCTGGTACGCGAATCACATGACCAGGGAATCGAGGTTCACGCCTGGCTGATCGATTTCTACGAAGGCGAGAACGGCGTGGCCTACCGGCGCCATCCGGAATGGGCGCAACTGAACGCCGAGGGCAAACCCACCAACAGCGAAACGCTCCTCAACAACGCCAAGCTCCCCATCGCTCCCTACCCGAACATCTGGATGTGCCCCGCCCGGCGTCCCGGTTATACCGACCAGTGGCTGTTGCCGCTGATCGAAGAACTGGTTTCTAACTACGCAATCGATGGCATCCACCACGACTACGTCCGTTACTGCGGCGACGTGGCGCCTGACAGTTACTGTTTTTGCGACTACTGCCTGCAGGATCTGCCGCGCCATGCCCTGCTGCACTGGGAAACCGGTCCCAGGGAGCGCGCGCGCGTGGAGATCGTGAGGCCGCGCCTCGAAGCCAACTGGGAAGCCACGCCCGACATGCTTCCCGCTGGCTGGGACCAGATGGACCGCCGCGAGAAGGCCGACTTCATCCTTGACGGCCGGACCATCGCCGGCGGCCCGCCCGACATGCGTTACTTCTTCTACGAGTACCGCACCGCCCAGATCAGCCGCTTCGTTCGCGAGGCCCACGGCATTTCCAAGCGCATCAACCCCAAGATCCAGATGACCGCTGCTGTCTTCAAGAATCCCATTCAAAGCGGCCGCTATCTCGGCCAGAAATGGTCCGACTGGAATCCCTGGATCGATAGTTACATGCCTATGAGTTACCGCAGCCATTTTCTGGGCAGCTTCGACACTTACTGCAGCCACCTGACTGAAATCACCGCCCGCCAGTTGGAGTGGACGCGTCACGAGCGGCCGCTCTATGCGGGGATCTATACGACGGACTTATACAAAGAAGAAGCGGCCAGCCGCACTTACCCGCCGGAGAAGCTGACCCGCGCCATTGAAGCGGCCCGCGCCGCCAAGCCGGACGGCATCGTCATATTCTCGGCCGGCGCATTGAGAAGCCAGAACCTGTGGCCGCAACTCGAGACCATCTTCAAGGAGTGATGAGACAATGCGTAAGTGGATAGCCTTCGCGCTGATGGCCGCCGCCCCCTGCCTGGCCCAGGCGCCTGCGGACGGCTCGCTACCGGCCTCGTCCAACATCCTGGGTTCGCAGTACCCACGGATCAATCCCGACGGCAGCGTGTCTTTCCGTGTTCAAGCGCGGGATGCGCAGAAAGTCCAATTGATGACGGGAAGTGTCGGCGACTCCGACAGCGGCCTTGGGCGCGGGCCCATCGACATGGCAAAGGACGACCGCGGCAACTGGATGGTCACCACCAAGCCCGCCGTGCCCGGCTTCCACTATTACTGGTTTCTGATCGACGGTGTTGCCGCCAATGACAACGGCAGCGAGGCCTACTACGGATGGGGCAAGCAGTGCAGCGGCGTCGAGATCCCCGAAAAGGGCGTCGACTTCTATGACCTCATGCCGGTCCCGCATGGCGATGTCCGCATTCGCTGGTATCTCTCCAAGATCACGGGCGAGTGGCGCCAGGCCTACGTCTACACCCCGCCCGGCTATGATACGGGACGGGACCGCTACCCGGTTCTATATCTACAACACGGTGCGAGCGAGAACGTAACTACCTGGAGCAAGCAAGGCCGCGCCGGCGTGATTCTGGATAACCTGATTGCGGAAGGCAAGGCGAAGCCCATGATCGTCGCGATGGACACGGGCTATGCCACCAGGATCGGCGCCACGCCGGTTCCCTCCCCCACCGGCGGCCAGCCACAGATTCCCAATGCCTTTGAGGACGTACTCATCGGCGAGATCATCCCCATGATCGACTCGGGCTTTCGCACTATCGCCGATCGCGAACACCGGGCCATGGCGGGCCTCTCGATGGGTGGCCGGCAGACGTTGCAGATCACCCTGACTCACCTCGACCAATTCGCCTGGATCGGCTCCTTCAGCGCGCCGCCTATCACTGGATTCGATGTCAAAACGTCATACAATGGCGCCCTGGCCGACTCCGCGGCTTTCAACAAGAAGGTCCGCTTGCTTTGGATCGGCGCCGGAACCGCAGAGCCGCGTATTCACGATGGCGCCGTGAGCATGCACGAAGCGCTGGACAAGGCCGGAATTAAGAACGCCTTCTTCTCCTCGCCTGGGACCGGCCATGAGTTTCAAACGTGGCGCCGTTCTCTCCATGATTTCGCTCCGAGACTTTTCTGGTAAGCCTATGAAACGTACACTTGCTGCAATCCTGCTTGCATTTCCGCTTCTCGCGCAGATCCCTTACACCGAGAAGCCCTCTTACGGCCGCAGCCACGATTTCGACCTCCAACATTTGAAGCTGGAACTGTCTTTCGATCTCGACGCTCGCAAGCTTCTGGGCGCCGCGACCCTCCGGGTAGCGCCGCTGACGGGTGATGTGCGCGAGCTGGAGCTGGACAGCGCGGCCCTGGATATCGAGAGCGTGACCGTGGGCGGTCACGCCCTGACCTTTCGAACCGCCGGCGACAAGTTGTATATCGTCCTCGACCGCCAGTATGCCGCTGGAACACCGGTCGATTTCGTGATCAAGTATCACGCCGTGCCGCACCGTGGGCTGTTCTTCGTCTTCCCCGATAAGTACCACCCCAACCGTCCCAAGCAGATCTGGGCGAACGGCGACACAGCCGGCGGCAACAACCGCTACTGGTTTCCCGACTACGATTTCCCCAACGACAAGACCACCACCGAAATGCTGGTCACCGTGCCCGCCGGTTGGGAAGCAGTCTCAAACGGCAAGCTGGCCGACACGAAAGAAGACAAGCGAGCCGGCACCACTACGTTCCATTGGCTGCAGGACAAGCCCATGTCCACTTACCTCGTTTCTTTGGTGGCCGGCGAATTCGACAAGCGCGAGGAGAAATGGAAGGCCCCGGTGGTGTACTACGTCCCGCGCGGCAAAGGCGACGATGCGCAGCGCACTTTCGGGCGGACCACTCAGATGCTGGACTTTTTCTCCGCCAACATCGCGCCATATCCCTGGGCCAAGTATGCGCAGGTGGCGGTCGACACGTTCGGCGGCGGCATGGAGAACACCAGCAACACCACTATGGGCGCCAGCGCGATCCTTAGCGAACGTGACTTCGACGACCGGCGCCGCGGCACGGACAGCCTCATCGCCCACGAGATGGCGCATCAATGGTTCGGCGACCTGGTCACGTGCGCCGACTGGCGCCACACCTGGCTGAACGAAGGCTTCGCCACGTACTTCGAAGCGCTCTGGGAAGAGCACGCCGACGGCCGCGACGTCTTCGACTGGAACCAACTGCGCGCAGGCCGCGGCATCGCTTCTTTTCCCAATGCCGCTGCGGTGGTGCCGCAAAACGGCCAAAGCGAAAACACTGCCTACGCCATGATCTACAACAAGGGCGGCTGGACCCTTCACATGGTGCGCGGCCAACTGGGCGACGCGCGCTTCTGGAAGGCCATTCAGTACTACGCGAAAAAGTTCAGCTACCAGACGGCCACCACCAGCGACTTTGTGGAAGCCATCTCTGAATCCACCGGCCAGGATCTCGAGTGGCTCTTCGATCAATATGTCTACAAGCCCGGCAACCCCGCCTTCGAAGTCTCCTGGGACTACGACCCCGAGTCGCGCTCGCTGCATCTCACCGTGAAACAGAATCAGAAGGTGAACGACAAACCGGCGCCTTTCCACCTCCCTGTTGAGATCGAGGCCCTGGGCGACAATGGACCGGAGATGTTTCGCTTCTGGGTCAGCAATGAGTCGGAAGACCTCCACTTCGCCCTGGCTGCGCGGCCGCACACCGTGCTCTTCGATCCGCGCGACATTCTGCTGAAATCCATCAACTTCAAAAAGCCGGCGGAAGAGTGGATCTGGCAGCTCGAACATGCCTCACGCGCTTTGAACCGGTCCGAGGCCGCTTTTGCGCTGGGTTCCATGGGCGCTCCCGGTGTGGCGGCCGCGCTCGAACACGCCGCGACGTCCGACACATTTTACGGCGTCCGGCTGGATGCGATTCAATCGCTGGGCCGCCTCAAACCCGAGGAGTCGCGTGCGGTTCTGCTCAAACTCCTCGCCGACAAGAACGCGGAAGTACGCTCGGCTGCCGCAGGCGCATTGGGCGGCTTTGATCGCAACCCGGATACCATCAACCGCCTCTTCGAAGTTGCCCGCACGGATTCCAGTTTCATGGTTCGCCAGTCGTCCCTTCTGGCCGCTGCCCGTCTGAAACCGGATAAGGCTGTCGAACTGCTCACACCCTTCCTCACGATGGATTCGCCAAACAATTCCATGCGCGCGACGGCCGCCAACGCGCTGGCTCAGATCGCCGACGATTCCATGCTTCCGACGTTTCTTGAGCTGGCAAAAGACTCGAACGACTTCATTCGCCAGAATGCCATTCGGACGCTGGGAACTCTGGGCAGGGCCAAGCCGGAAGTGACCGACCGGCTGATGGAGGCGCTCAACGATCCCACGGCCGGCGACCGCGCAGCCGGCGCGGTCGCTCTGCAGCGGCGGCGCGAGACGGCCGCTGTACCGGCTCTGGAAAAACTGGCTGCCTCCGAGTCCGTGCCCAACGTAGCTCGCGCAGCGCACGCGGCTGCAGAATCGCTGCGCACGCCAGCCCCGGCGGCAACGGCGCCATCCGGCAGCGATGAGTTGCGCAACCGCATCACCGCCCTGGAGAAGGAGAACCAGGAGCTGAAGGCCCGCCTCGACAAGCTGGAAAAAAAGTAGCCGTTTGTGGGGCCAGGCTTTTTAGCCTGCCGCCGGCATTCCTGGCGGCGCCACGCGCCTCACGCACGTCAGCACGCTTCCGCGGCTCCCCGCCCGGACATGTTACGCTGAAAACTTCCCATGAATAACATCGAAATTACTCTGCCCGACGGCAGCAAACAGTCTGTTGCTGCAGGAACCCGTCCCATTGACGTCGCCAAGACACTGAGCACCAACCTTGCTGACGCGGCGATCGTCGCCAAAGTCAACGGGGAGCTCTATGACCTCACGCGTCCGATCGAACAGAACGCCACCCTGCAGATTCTGACTGCGAAAGATCCCGAGTCGCTCGACGTCTACCGCCATTCCACGGCGCATCTGCTGGCCGCGGCGGTGCTGGAGTTGTATCCCGAGACCAAGCTGGGCATCGGGCCGCCCATCGAGAACGGCTTCTACTACGATTTCGACCGCGCCACGCCGTTCACACCTGAAGACCTCGAGAAGATCGAAAAGAAGATGTGGGAGATTCAGAAGCGCCATCTCCCCTACGAGCGCTTGTACACCCGAAAAGCGGACGGGCTGAAGAAGTACCAGGATGCCTGGATGAAGTGCGAGCTGATTACCGAGCGCGGCGGCGACGTATTCAGCGAGTACACGCTCGGCCCGCATTTCATCGACTTCTGCCGCGGGCCGCACATCCCCGATACTTCCAAGATCAAGGCGTTCAAGTTGCTCTCTATTGCCGGCGCCTACTGGAAGGGCGATGAGCACAACAAGCAACTGCAGCGAATCTACGGCACCGCTTTCTTCTCCGCCCCGGAGTTGGAGGACTACCTGAACCGGCTGGAAGAGTCCAAGCGGCGCGACCACCGGCGCTTGGGCAAGGAACTCGAGCTCTTCACCGTCAACGAGACCGTTGGCGCCGGTTTACCCCTGTGGCTGCCGAAGGGCGCAACCATCCGCCGGCTGCTGGAAGAATACATCCTGGGGCGGGAACGTGCCCTGGGATATCTGCACGTTCATACGCCCGACCTGGCCAAGGTCGACCTCTACGAGCGCTCCGGTCATTGGGAACATTATCAGGACAGCATGTTTCCACCCATGCAGCTCGAAAAC
>Ga0335081_10022886_pt1 | contig 10110 bp, 9 predicted proteins | sample Lox_Sample_35_FD_206713 | JGI IMG/M metagenome (GOLD analysis project Ga0335081, IMG submission 206713) | Soil microbial communities from Loxahatchee National Wildlife Refuge, Florida, United States - Lox_Sample_3.5 | ecosystem: Environmental > Terrestrial > Soil > Wetlands | place: USA: Florida... | reverse complement strand
TCGAAATCTTGAGTTTTGACACCGATGCCGGCATCTTGAACGCTGAGACGCACGTGATCATTTCCTTCCCGCCGGGTTGTGATCACCAGTTGCCGGGGGCGGTCTTCAACACTAAGCATCGCGTCGGAGGCATTGCGAAGCAGATTGAGGGTGACCTGCTGCAGCTGGATACGGTCTCCGAAGACGGGGGAGAGATCCTCGGCGAGTTCCGAACGCAGAACTACCCGATTCCTCTGAAGATCGCCCAACGACAACGCAATCACCTCTCGGGTGGCCTCGTTCAGATCCAGCACCTCCAGGGTGAATTCCTTCTTGCTAAACAGGGCACGCAACCGCGTGATCACATCCGAGGCGCGGTTGCCGTCGCGAAGGGTCCGCCGCACAGTTTCGCGCGCGCCATCGATGTTCGGTGGATCGCCGTTCAGCATCCTAAGACATGTGCTGGTGTTGGTAATGATGCCCGAGAGTGGCTGGTTGATCTCGTGGGCAATCGAAGCGGTTAACGCATTCAGCGTCGTGATGCGCGCCACGTGGGCAAGCTCAGAACGGGCCCTGTCCAGCGCCTCCTCGGCGACCTTGTTTTCCGTTACGTCCTGAAGAGCGCCGATGAACAAGGGGTGCCCCCCGACTTGTGTCATCACACGGGCCATTCCTCGAATGTGCTTCACGGCGCCTCGAGGGAGCACAATGCGGAATACAAAATCGACATCCGTACCCGTCATTCCGCGCGCGATCACAGCGTCGAACGTCGGCAGGTCTTCCGGGTGGATGACATTTCGAATCATCTGCACCGTGACCTTGGCCGAGGGGTCGAACTCGAAGACTCGGAAGGCTTCCTCGGACCAGTCGTGTTCGTCCGCCAGCAAATCCGTTATGAAGCTGCCGGTCTTGCTCAGCTGCTGGGCCTCGGCGAGACGAAGATAGGCCTGCTCGACCCGCGCCTCCGCCTGTTTTCTGTCCTCGATGTCGAACGCGGCGACGTACCACCGATCGATCCGTCCTTGCTCATCGAGCAGAGGATTGTAGCGGACCAGGAACCATCGATACCTGCCGTCTCTACCCAACGCTCGTTGCTCGTATTCGAACTGAAGCGGGCGATTGAGGGCCTCATCGCGCACTTCGCGCAGCCTCTCCGCATCGTCCGGGTGGTAAAACCGCGAGCGAAAGTCCTCCTTCAGCACATCCTGCTGGCCGATACCGTGGTAATCCAGCACCGCTTGATTCACCGATAGGACAGTTCCATCAGGTCGCGACACTTGTATGAAGGTAGGAATAGCGTTGATCATCAGGCTCAGATTGCGCTCATTCGATCGCAGCGCCTCTTCAGCCTTTTTGCGATCCTCGATGTCGATACAGGTTCCGTACCATTTGAGGATCTTGCCCAATTTATCTTTCAGTGGATTGGCGCGAATCAGAAACCATCGATAGGAACTGTCGAAACGGCGAATGCGCGCCTCTGTGTCCACCTCTTTGCCCGACGCCAGACACGATTGCCAGTCCTCGACAAGCTGCTTACGGTCTTCCGGATGAATCGCTTCCGCCCATCCCCAGCCCTGTGCCTTTTCCGCAGTCATGCCTACGTAGTCGAGCCACACCTGATTAAGGAAGTCGCAGTAGCCATCCGGACGAGTAGTCCATACTGTCGTGGGGATCGTATTGATGATGGCTGCAAGATCGCGCTCTGTCGCTGGCTGGGTCTCCTCCGCATGCTTGCGATCCTCGATGTTCTTGCGGTCGGCACCGTCTTTTTTTTGGCTCTTCATTGGTTGCGGCAAGCCCTTCAGTCCGCTCCGCTACCTGTCTCTCGGGTTGACTGGAGGGCCATTTTTGCTCAGTGTGGAGTTGCGCTTCATTCTTTCCGGTCGATGCTTCTTTCGCACGTTCGTGCGCCATCGGCGGCGTCTCAGCCCGCTTTTGACGCCTGATATTTTTGGTGGCCGTCTTCTTCATCGTCTAGTCGTCAGCCAGGAAATTGGCGGCAGAAGGGTCCCACCTTACCGCGGTCCGAAGGACTGTCCAAATTGTTTACAAATTATCCTCTATCACAAGGACTTGAGCCACTTCCAACGCTAATGGCCAATGCCTTGCTATCGATCGTCAGGTGCTCGTGTGGGAGCTTGCAGAGTGCTGCCTGCCTTGGGAGGGCGCTGCCAGATTGGAAGAGAAAACTAAATGTCTTATAGAAAAATCACGCTCGGATTCGAAGGCTGCCTTCCACCTCTCGCACCTCGTACACATTGAGTGCCTTAGTCGCCGGGCCGCTAATCGCGGCTCCGGTGGCGATGTCGAAGCGGGAGCCGTGGCATTGACACAAAATCGTTGTTCCCGCGAGCAAGCCCCCGGAAAGCGGGCACGCCTCACGGGTGCAGGTACAGAGATCGTCGAAAGCATAGGGACGATCGTTGACAGGCGCAATCGAGATCCGCAGCTTGCGATCGTCCAAATAGTAGGGAACGACGAAATCATTGGGGATGGCCTCGCTTCGCCCGATCTGGCGGAAGGCAGTAGAGGCAAGCTCACGCATAGGTTTCTCCTTATCGTGAACGCGGCGCCCGCGAAATCAATCGTCGATCCCCCAATTCCCGAACAGTTGGCCTTGGGACGCGTCTTTATCCAATACAGGACCGAAACCCTGGCATTCTTCTGGTGTTCGGCAAAGCGGCGCTGGAGGTATCGCCACGGGTTGGGCACCTGCACTATGCCTAGATCAACCCGTGAAAAAAACGCACGCTCTTTCCCTGGACAAGATTTACCTGCATTATCTGCCAAACAACTCAATCATCTTGTCTCGGGAGGAGTCGATGTGCGCTTCCATGGCGTGACGGGCGCTCGCGGGATCGCGCCTCTCGATCGCGAAAAGAATATCCTCGTGGCCGATCCACCCTGGAACCGTCTGGGTGCAGAGCGTATCGAGCCGCGAGACATAGGCGAGAGTGAGGCTTAGCTGGTTGGTAACCCTGTGGTTGCCGGCCATTTCGGAAAGCCGGCGGTGGAATGTTGTATTGGCCTTAAGGATTTCCGGCAGGCTGGCGCCGGGACTGCTTTCCACCGCTACCAGGGCGCGCAAGTCAGCGACCTGTTCGGGAGCAGCCGTGGCTGCGACGGCCTCGGCGGCAAAGCATTCCAGTAACTTTCGATAGTCGTACATATCAATGATGTCACGGGGCGAAATGGGCGCGACCATAAAGCCCTTGCGGGGAATCCGCGAGAGCCATTTGTCCTGCATCAGGCGAGTGCAGGCCTCGCGCACGGGCGTGCGACTGGTGTGGCATCGGATGGCCAGATCCTGCTCCGAAAGAAACTCGCCCGGCGCCAGCTTGGCGGAAATCAACCACTCCCGCAGGATCTGGTAAACCCGCTCGACTTCGCCGAGTTTATGGGCCCTTGCTTTGACAACGCTGATCAATCGAAACTTCCTAACTTTGTTCTGAGTTCCAGCGCGACGCGGGAGGCCACCACGCCCCCAACGAACGATTCATCAACAGAATTCCACAATTCAAAAGAATTAATCATGGGCTCCTATAATACTTTCAGTATACTGTAAGTATACAAAAGTGGCTCATGTGCGGAATCGTCGGTTTTTTCGATAAAACCCGTTCCAACGACACCACGGCCGGAGAGATCCTGCTGCATATGCTGGAGGCGCTGGCCTGCCGCGGACCCGATTCTGCCGGCGTGGCCCTGTTTGGCGCGCTCCGCCCCAAGCATTTCGTTGCCCAGGTAAAACTGGGAGATGACGGAAACCTCAGTCAGCGGGCGAGCCAGATTACAGCCCTGGCCAAAGACTTCGGGGGCGAGGAATTCTCTCAGACCGACGCCTACCTGCGCTTTGTTTTTCGCGAAGTGGACGACCTCAGGCCCTTTCTAACCAGCATAGAATCCGTTGCCCCGGACGTTGAAGTGGTGAGTGCGGGGCGCCGCTTGGAGATCGTGAAAGAGGTGGGCTCCCCGGCGCGCCTGGAGCGGGCCTTCCACATCTCGAAATTCCACGGCAAATATGGCATCGGCCACACCCGCCTTTCCACCGAGTCGGTAGTGGACTTGAGTCATTCCCAGCCCTTTTGGGGACACGGATATCCGGACCTGGCGATCGTTCATAACGGCCACATCACCAACTACCACCAGCTTCGCCGCCGCTACGAGCAGCGGGGAGTGCGCTTCTACACCGAGAATGATTCGGAGATCGTTGCGACCTTCCTGGCGGACAAACTGCGCCAGGGAAATGACCTTCATGCGGCGATGAAGTCCATGATTACCGAGTTGGACGGTTCCTTCAGCTGTCTGGTGGCAACAGACAAGGGATTTGGATTCGTGAAAGACCCGTTCTCTTTCAAGCCGCTGCTGTTCGCGGAAACGGATCAGTTTGTCGCCGTAGCGACGGAAGAAGTGGCCATCCGCGGGGCCATTCCCGGGAATTATGAAGCACGCGAGGCGCAGGGGAGGGAAATCCGAGTATGGCAGACATAGACGCGACTGGAAAAAGCGCTCGCGAGATCAACCAGGAGATCCGGCGGGAGGTTGCCGCGAAGTCCGCCGATATCACGGTGCAGAACCCCGGGGCGCGTCACAACCTTGCGGTGGCCATACTGGAGCCGGCGCACATTCGCATCGGCGGCAGTGTGGGCTACTACTGCGGCGGACTGGGCGACGGGGCTTCCATTGAAATTGACGGCAGCGCAGGCTGGGGACTGGCCGAGTCCATGTTGAGCGGAACAGTTCGGGTGCATGGCAATGCCGGCAGCGGTGCGGCAGCAGCGGTACGCGGTGGCACGATTGTGATTCACGGTGATGCAGCGGCAAGGCTCGGCGTTTCCCTGAAAGGCGGGCTGGTGATTGTCGGCGGAAGCTGCGGTTATATGGCTGGATTCATGGCGCAGAAAGGGACCCTCATCGTATGCGGCGACGCCGGCGAAGCATTTGCTGATTCCATGTATGCGACGGTCTGCTATGTCGGCGGCAAGGTCGAGAACCTGGGAACTGACGCCGTTCTCGGCACTATGGACCCGGGAGATGTTGACTATCTCGAAGAAACACTGACCACATATCTTCCCTCGGCACTGCGCAAAACCAAGCCCCGCGCGTCGGAGTTCAAGAAGGTCGTTTCGGGCCGCAAGCTGTGGAACTTCGACAAGAGAGACTGGAAGATCTGGCAGGAGGCGCTTTAGGTGGCGGAACTGCAAAGCAGCGGAATTTTCGCGGCGAGAGTGATCGAGGACATTCAGTCCAAAGCGGAGACCGGCCTCTACGCCATCCGCGGCTTCGGCACCTTACGTGAGCGCCGCTGGGCCACCTTCGACGATCTCACTTTCCTGCCTTGTTCATTGACCCGCATTCCGCTCGAGGGCTATCGCGAGAAGTGCTCAACCAGGACGATTCTGGGCAAGCGCTTCGCAAAGAAACCTATCGAACTCGATATTCCCGTCATGATTACTGGGATGAGCTGGGGCGCGCTCTCCTACAACGCGAAAGTCGCGCTGGCAAAAGGAGCCGCCGCTGCCGGTTCTTCCAACACCACCGGCGACGGCGGCATGTTGAAGGCGGAGCGCGAGAACAGCCGAACCCTGATTTACGAGGTTCTCCCCTCGCGGTACGGAATCAATATTCACGACATGCGCGTGGCCGACGCGATTGAATTGACCATCGGGCAGGGGGCCAAGCCGGGCACGGGCGGACTGCTCCTAGGATCGAAGGTTTCTGATCGCATTGCCGAGCAGCGCGATCTGCCAATCGGAGTGGATCAGCGCAGCGCCGCCCGCCATCCTGATTTTCTCGGACCGGACGACATGATCATCAAGGTCGAGGAGTTGCGAGAAGCTACCGATTGGCAGGTTCCTATCTTTATTAAGATGGGCGCGAGCCGGGTTTACGACGATGTGAAGCTGGCGGTGAAAGCCGGCGCGGACGTCGTGGTTGTGGACGGCATGGAAGGCGGCACCGGCGCCTCCCCGGCAATTTTTCAGGAGCACACCGGCATTCCCACGCTGGCTGCGGTTTGCGAGGCGCGGGCCGCCTTGCAGGATAGCGGCGTGTATGGCGAGGTGCAGTTGATCATCGCGGGTGGGATCAGGGATGGCGTAGACGCCGCCAAGGCGATGGCTCTGGGCGCCGACGCCTGCTATATCGGCACTGCCTCTCTCATCGCTCTGAATTGCAACAAGCCTATTTACGAGGAGGATTATCTCGCGCTCGGCGCTGCCCCGCATGCCTGCCATCACTGCCACACCGGGCGCTGCCCGGTTGGCATCACCACCCAGGATCCGGAGTTGATGAAGCGCCTGGATATCGAAGAGGGCGCGGAACGGGTGCGAAACTTTCTCCACGCCATGACCCTGGAAATCCAGATGCTGGCGCGGTCCTGCGGAAAGTCGGATGTGCACCACCTCGAACCGGAGGACATGGCTGCCCTCACTCTGGAAGCCTCGGCCATCTGCAATCTTCCCCTGGTGGGGACGAGAAAGGTGTTTGGGCGATAGATGTCCTTCTTGCTGCCTTGCCCCAATTGCGGCAAACGCTCGGTGTACGAATTCAGGTTCGGCGGAGAAGTGAAACCGTCGCCGGCAGCGGACGCTTCCCAAGCCGCCTGGATGGACTACCGCTTTAACCGCGCAAACATCGCCGGCGTGCAAACGGAATGGTGGTTTCACCGGTCCGGTTGCGGAGAATGGTTTCTGGCCGCGCGCAATACAGTGACGAACGAAGTGCTGGAGTCATTCCTGCCCGACGAGAGAGGCCGTGAAGTTCTTCCTGCAAAATAAGGCAGTTGAGGCCAGGGCCGGAGATACCATCGCCGCCGCGCTTTACCGTGGCGGGCGGCGTATTTTCAGCCGCAGCTTCAAGTATCACCGGCCTCGCGGATTGCTGTGCGTCGCGGGCAATTGCCCCAATTGCCTGATGAACGTGGATGGCGTGCCCAACGTCCGCACCTGCATCACTCCAGTTCGTGAAGGGGCGAAGGTCAAACCGCAGAATGCCTTCCCTTCCCTGGAGACCGATTTCCTCTCGGTCACGCAGCATTTCGACCGGTTCATGCCGGTCGGCTGGTATTACAAGACCATGACGCATCCGGCGATGTGGCATGCGGCCGAACCGTTCGTCCGCAGGGTAGCTGGCCTGGGCGAAGTCCTGCCGACTCAGCCGACCAATTATGAGCATTCGTGGATGCATGCCGAGAACGCCATCATCGGCGGTGGCTGGTCAGGCATCCACGCCGCGGTGGCGGCGGCGCGACGCGGAGAGCAGGTGGCGGTGATCGACGATCAGCCGGCGCTTGGCGGGCAATCGCGCTATCGCAAAGGGGCAGGCGATCTGCCCGCCGCGGCAATCTCCGAGTTGCAGAATTCGACGAACGTTAAGATTTTGCAGGACAGTTCCTGCTTTGGCATGTACGAGGGCAATCTTCTCGGCATCCTGCAACGCAACCCTTATTCGGAGACGGCGGAGCGTCTGATTCATTTGCGCGCCCGAAACGTCGTCGTCGCGACGGGCGCCTACGAAACTCCTATTCTTTTTCCCAACAACGACCTCGTCGGCGTGATGCTTTCCAGCGGCGTGCAACGGCTTCTTCATTTGTATGGAGTAGCGCCCGGCAAGCGCGCGGTAGTGGTGGGAAGTGCCGAGGCTGCTGCGGAAGTATCTCGGGACTTGCGTACCGCGGGAGTAGAGGTTGTGGGCGTAGTCGAGTCGGAAGAGGTCATCACCGCGTCCGGAGCTGGAAGGGTCGAGAGTATTCGGACTACAACCAGGGCTTTTTCCTGCGACCTGATTGTGGTATGTGGTCCGCGCGTGCCCAACGCCGGGCTGGTGGCACAAGCGGGTGGAAAGCTCGAGTGGAACGCTCAATGCGGAGCGTTCTTGCCGGCAAACCTCCCCGCGAATGTTTCGGTTGTCGGCGATGCGGCAGGCGAGATGCAGCCCAATCCGGCCGCCCCTCTCTCCACAGACAAACGAGCCTTTGTCTGCCTGTGCAGCGATGTCTCCTGCAAAGATTTGTGTGACGGCGTTGCCGAAGGGTTCGATCAGATCGAAACTCTGAAGCGCTATACCACGGCGACGATGGGGCCATGTCAGGGACGAATGTGCCAGCTGCCCGCCATCAGAGTCTGCGCGCATCACACCGGCAGATCAGTTTCCGAGACCGGCGTGACTACGTCCAGGCCGCCGAATCCGTCGGTTACTCTGGGCGCGCTTGCCGGCCCGCGCCATCATCCAATTCGCCGCACCCCAATGCATTACGCGCATGCCGACCTGGGCGCGGTCTGGATGGACATGGGCGGCTGGAAACGCCCTCGCTATTACAAGGCGCATGCCGGGGCAAGCGAGAACGAGTCGATCCTTTTTGAATACAAGGCGGTGCGCGAAGGAGTCGGCATTATCGATGTAAGTACGCTGGGCAAGCTGGATGTCCGCGGACCGGATGCAGGCAAACTGCTCGATCTCGTATACACCCATCGCTTCTCGGAACTGCGGGTCAACCAGGTCCGCTATGCGCTGATGTGCGACCAGGGCGGCGTCATTCTTGACGACGGCACAATTTCCCGCCTGGCTGAAGAGCGATACTTCGTAACCACCACCAGCGGGAATCTTGATTTTGTCCATCAGTGGCTGCAGTGGCAACTCATTGGCACGAATTGGGACGTGCAGATTTGCAACGTCACTGCGGGTTACGGGGCGATGAATCTCGCCGGGCCCAGCAGCCGGAATGTGCTTCAGAACCTCACCGATTGCGATTTAAGTGCCGCCGCTTTTCGCTACATGGCGTGTCGCGAAGCCCGGGTCGCGCAGATTCCTGCGCTTCTGTTGCGCATTGGATTCGTCGGAGAGACGGGATGGGAAATCCACTGCCCGGCCGAGTCTGCCGAAGAATTGTGGCGCGCGCTGCTGGAAGCGGGTAAAGAGTTCGCCATAAAACCCTTCGGAGTGGAGGCGCAACGCCTGCTGCGCCTGGAAAAGCGCCACGTGATTGTCGGGGTTGATACCGATGCACTCACCAATCCTTATGAAGCAGGTCTGGGCTGGGCGGTCAAACTGGATAAAGAGGACTTCGTAGGCAAAGCCCTGCTTTCCCACGCTGCGGAAAATCAGACTCGCGAACGATTGGTGGGTTTCATTCTGCAAGACGCGGGCCTTCCAAAGGATGGCGCCGCTATCGTGCTCGACGGTCAGCCTGCGGGTCGTGTTACCAGTTCCCGCTACTCGCCGCTGCAGAAAGCGGCAATCGGTTTGGCCTGGGTGAAAGTATCGGAAGCCCGTGAAGGAGCTTCCATCTACATCCGGGTGGATGGAAAGCTGTCCCCGGCCAGCGTGACGATGCGTCCGTTTTATGATCCGGAGGGCGTGCGGTTGCGGCAGTGAGTCATTCGCATGAAAAGGTCAGCGCTCTACTCTCTTCATCGCCGGGCCGGCGCCAGCTTCGCCGAATACTCTGGCTGGGAGCTGCCTGCTTTTTTCACTTCACCCGAGCGGGACGCCGCCCTGGTTCGCGAGAGTGCTGGCCTAGCGGATGCGAGTCATTCCCCAAAGTTCGATCTGCAATCGGAAACCGTCCTTGAATCAGGGCCCCGGCGAAAGTCATGGCGGCTGGGCAGGAATCATTACCTTGTCGTGGGGAAACAGGGCGATCCTCCCCCGGGAGGAATCGATGTAACCAGCGTCTACGCCGCTTTGCGTCTGGTGGGGCCCAAAAGCCGGGAAGTACTGAGCAAGCTGACGTCTCTTAATTCCAGTGACGCTGGGTTGCCCAACTTGGGGTGCGCGCAGGCGAGTCTCGCCCATGTTCCTGCAATTTTCCTTCGCCAGGATATCGGCGAGATGCCGGGATTTTATTTGCTGATTACGCGCGATTACGCCGAATCCGTGTGGGAGGCGATTTTGCAGGCTGGACACGAATTTCATCTCGCCCCGATAGGCATGGAAGCGCTGCTCTCATTGCAGGGTTGAGCCGTAGGCACGAACATGCAGCTATTCGACAAAGAACGAATGTGGCGCAGCCACGAATTGCAGTCGAGCTACGATGTGGTCATCGTGGGCGCGGGAGCGCACGGATTGGCCGCCGCCTATTACTTGGGCAAAGAGCATGGCGTGCGCAAAATCGCGCTGCTTGACAAGAGCTAC
>Ga0335081_10022885_pt1 | contig 10111 bp, 7 predicted proteins | sample Lox_Sample_35_FD_206713 | JGI IMG/M metagenome (GOLD analysis project Ga0335081, IMG submission 206713) | Soil microbial communities from Loxahatchee National Wildlife Refuge, Florida, United States - Lox_Sample_3.5 | ecosystem: Environmental > Terrestrial > Soil > Wetlands | place: USA: Florida... | reverse complement strand
GCGCCGGTTGCCCGATGACGCCCTCTCCGGGTCCGGTCTTGCGTTTCGTTGGCACCGTCGCGGCAATTGCGATGCTTTTCGGCGCGTCCGCCCGTGCCGAAATCGTCAAGATCGGCGGTGCCAAGACGGCAAGCGGCGGGGCCGCCTATATCGCGATCGAGCGCGGCTATTTCGCGGCCGAAGGGATCGAAGCGGAGATGCGCTTCTTCGATTCCGCCGTGCCGATCGCCGTCGCCGTGGTTTCGGGCGATATCGATATCGGCACCACCGGCTTAAGCGCGGGGCTTTACAATCTCGCGGGCCAGGGCGGGCTGCGCATCGTCGCGGCGCAAGGGCGCGAGATGCCGGGCTTCCATACGATCGGCTATTTCGTGTCGCGCCGCGCCTATGAGCAGGGGTTCAAGAGCCTGAACGACCTGGCCGGACGAAAGATCGGCCTGGCGCAAATCGGCACGCCGGGCCATTACGTGCTGGGGGCGACCGCGGCGAAATACGGCATTGATCTCGCGAGCCTGCATTTGAGCCCGCTCCAATCCAATCTCAATGTGATCTCGGCGATGACCGGGGGCCAGGTCGATGGCACGGTCACCGTGTTGTCGACGCCGTTTCTGCCGCTGATAGAGCGTGGCGACATCGTGACCCTCTCCTGGGCCGGAGACGAGATCGTCTTCCAGGATCGCGCGATCTTTGTTGCGACCAAAACCGCCGATGAGCGGCGCGATATGCTCCAGCATTTCCTCGCCGCCTATCGCAAAGGCGCGCGCGACTATCACGATGCCTTCACCGGCCCCGACGAGCGCCCGAAGAACGGGCCCAAAGCGGCGGAGACGATCGCCCTCATCGCCAAATATGTCGAGCAATCGCCCGACTCCATCCGCACCGGCATCGCCTATATCGACCCGGAGCTCCGGGTGAACGTGACCGACATCAAGCGTCAGATTGCCTGGTACAAAGCGCAGGGCATGCTGAAGCCCGACATCGACGGCGAGAAGATCATCGATCGGCGCTATGTCGTGGAGCTGCCGGAGAAATAACGGCGCTTCCGACCGGATCGCCGCGCCGACGCGCTTGCTTTCGGGTCGCGCTCGCGCAAAAGCTCCGCGCCATGACCCAAAGTGCCCCGCCGCCTGGCCGGCCCAGCCTTCGCGCCCGGCAGGTGAGCGACCATTGCAACGGCGCGCGCTTCTTCAGTCCCGGGGCGCCTTCCGGCCGGAGCTTCGGCGATTTCCTGCGCTGGCAATGGACGCGCCGGCCGGCGCGCTGGCCGGATTCGATTGTCGATGACGATCCGCCGTGGCCGGACACGATCGGGCCGGGCGAGGTCGCGGTCACCCATATCGGCCACGCCACCTTGTTGTTGCGCTTTCGCGGCAAGGCGGTTTTGACCGACCCGATCTTCTCCGCGCGCGCAAGCCCCTTCCGCTGGACCGGGCCCAAACGCGTGCGCCCGCCCGCCGTCGCGCTCGAGGATCTGCCGCTGCTCGATGCGGTGCTGGTGAGCCACAATCACTACGACCATATGGATGTGCCGAGCCTCAAGCGCATCCGCGAGCGCGGCGACCCGCCGATCATCACGGGCATCGGCAATGGCGCTTACCTTGCCGCAAAGGGTCTGTCCCATGTGATCGAGCTCGATTGGTGGGACCGGGTCGAGCCGGTGCCCGGGCTCGGCATTGTCTACGTGCCGGCGCAGCATTGGTCGCGGCGCCGGGCTTGGGATACCAATCGCATGCTGTGGGGCGGGTTTGTCGTCGAGGCGGAAGGCGCGCGCGCCTACTTCGCGGGCGACACCGGCTATCCGGCGCAATTCGCCGAGATCCGGCGCCGGCTCGGCGCGCCCGATGTGGCGCTCTTGCCGATCGGCGCTTATGAGCCGCGCTGGTTCATGGCGCCGCAGCACATGAACCCGGAAGAGGCGGTGCGCGCCCATCTCGATCTCGGCGCGGCGCTCAGCATCGCCATGCATTTCGCGACCTTCCAACTGACCGACGAAGCGATCGACGCGCCGATGACGGCGCTCGAAGCGGCGCGGGCGATGCATGGCGTCGCCGCCGCCGATTTTCGCATCCCGGCTTTCGGCGAAACCATCGTCGCGCCGACGCGACGCTGAACCTCCTGCACGGAGCCGGCTTTCGAGGCCTGTGCAGGAGTGCTAGTCTTTTGCCTGAGGAAGGCGTGGCCGACACGATGGGCGGCGTCACTCGGGGGAAACATGAGAATCGCGTGGCGCTGCGCCATCCTGGCCTTGCTCGCTGCGTCGTCCCTCGCCATCGGCCATGCGCGCGCCGAAGAGGTAACGCTCCTCTTCGGCACCTCGACGCCGCCCAACACCCATATCAGCTTGCGCGTCTTTCACCCCTGGGCCGAGCGCATCAATGCGGCGGGCAAAGGCGTCATCAAGATCGACATTCGCGACGGCATGGCGATCGCCAACCCGTCGAATTTCTACACGCGCGTCCTCGAAGACGTGATCCAGATCGGCTGGGGCAGCCATAACAGCGTCGCCGGCCGCTTCCCGCTGTCGGGCTTTTCGAACATGCCGTTCGAGACCGAGCGCTCCGAGGATTCCTCGGTTGCGTTCTGGCGCCTCTACCAGCGCGGGCTCTTCGACGCCGAATACAAGGACATTGTGCCGCTGTTCATGCAGGTCTATCCGCAATCGCAGATTCATCTGGCAAAGCCGCCGAAGGCGCTCGACGACATTGCCGGGCTGCGGCTGATGGTCGTCGCCAAGACCGCGGGCGAAGTGGCGACGAAGCTTGGCGCCGCCCCGATCTCGCTGCCTCTCCCGGATCTTTATGAGGGGCTGCAACGCAACACGGTCGATGGCACGGTGATCTCTTGGACCGCGTTCCAGCCTTTCAAGCTCGCCGAGGTCACGACCTATCACATCGATACCCGCCTCGGCACGGCGCCGGCGATGGTGTTCATGGCGCGAAAGCGCTACCAGGCGCTGCCGGCGGAGGCGCGCAAGATTCTCGACGCAAATTCCGGCGAGGCGCAGAGCCGCGCCCTCGGCAAGGCCTGGGACGAGGTCGAGACCGAGGCGCGGAACGCGGCGAAAGCCGATTCGAAGCACATCGTGGTCGACCCGCCGGCGGAGCTCACGGCGAAATGGCAAAAGGCGGTGACGCCGATCACCGCCAATTGGGCCGAAACCACGCCGGGCGGCAAAGCGTTGCTCGAGAATTTCCGCGCCGTGCTTACCGAGGTGAAAGCGGGGAAGTGACGGGACGACGGTCGGCCGCTTCCGCGCGAGGCTTCGCTTTGCGCCAAGGCACCAGCATCGCCACCCGGGCGCGATAGCGTAGATAATCCTCGCCGAAATCGCCGACCAGGTCGCGCTCTTCCAAGAGAATGCCGATGAAGATGTAGGCGGTGTTCGCGGCCGCGAACAAGACATGCCCGAGGGTCATGGTCGGCGCCGCCCAGAACGCGATGATCAAGCCGAGATAAAGCGGATGCCGCACGAATTGGTAATAGAGCGGCGTACGGAAGCGCGGCGTCGGCATCGTGCGGCGAGCCAATTGGTTCGCGACCTGGTGCAGTCCGAACAGCTCGAAATGATTGATCAAAAAGGTGCTGCTCAGAACAATCAGCCAGCCGATGAAAGCGAGGCCGGTGACGCCAGCCGCGATGCTGGGTTCCTGGATGTGCCAGATTACGGCCGGGATCGGCCGCCACTGCCACAGAAGAAGATCGAGTGCCAAGCTCGCGAACAGCACATAGGTGCTGCGCTCGATCGCTTTCGGCACGAATTGCGTCCACCACCGCTTGAAGGATTTGCGCGCCATGATGCTGTGCTGGAGCGCGAAGATCGCCATCAGCAGCAGGTCGATCACGAGGGCTTCGCCCGCCGGCACGAGCGGTCCCGTGTCGATGGTCTTGGGCACGATCTGCCCGAGCACGAAATTGATGGCGTAGAGGAAGCTCACCAGAAAGAGAACATAGGAAAATATGCCATAGAGAAAGGCGAGAAAGCGGCTCATGGGAATCTCCGTTCGCGGCGATGTTTCGTGAAGCTGCCAAATTGGATCGTCGCCTCAGTGCTTGCTGACGACGACCTCGAAATATTCGCTGGGCACGACCATCGTGCCGTCATGGGCCCGGTTCATGCGCGCGACGAGCGCGAGGAGATCGGCCGTCAGCTCGGTCTGCTTCGATGCTTCGAGCGCCGCGAAGGCTTTGTGCATGGGCCCGTAGAAGGTCTTGAACACCTCGACGAAGTGCTCGGGCGAGCGATAGCGGAAATTGAAGTAGCGCGCCTCGATGCGGATCCCGGCGGAGCCGAACAGGTCGGCGAGGCCGCCGCGCGTGCCCCAGCGCATCGGCGAATTCGCGCCGGCGGGCGGCGGCAAATACTTGCCGAGAACCTTGAACATTTGGCCGACGAAGCCGTCAGGCGTCCAGTTCGCGAGGCCGACCTGGCCGGTGAGCTTGCAGACGCGCAAGAGTTCGGCGGCGGCGCGTTCCTGGTTGGGCGTGAACATCACGCCGAAGGTCGAGATCACCGCGTCGAACGCGCCATCGCCGAAAGGCAGCGCTTCCGCATCGGCTACCTTGAATTCGACGGCGAGGTCCTCCGCCGCCGCGCGGGCGCTGCCGCGCTCCAGAAGGCGCGGGACATAATCGGTCGACGTAACCTCGCACCAGCGGCGCGCCGCGGCGAGGCTGGCCATGCCGTTGCCAGCGGCGACATCGAGCACCTTCGTGCCGGAGCGGAGGTCGAGCGACTCGCACAGCTCCTCGCCGACGATCTGCAAGGTCGTGCCGATGACGGCGTAGTTGCCCGCCGACCAGGCGGCTTGCTGCTTGGTCTTCAACGCCGCAAGATCGGGCATCGCGGTGAGCGAGCTTTCCGGCAAAGTCTTGGCGGTGGGGAGTGGGGCGGCGGTCATGGCGGTCTCGCTTTCGCTGTCGGTGCCGGTCGCGGCAATCGCGGCCGTTGCCATCAAAGAGTGCCAAAAGCGCACGCCAAATGCTTTGATTGGCGCTTGATTTGTCTTGAGACGGGCTTGATTATTGCTTGAGAGCGGCTTGGTCGCTCCGGTTCGGGCGCGGCACGTGCAATTTCATTTCGACAGTCACACGCTGGACAAGGACCGCCGCGAGCTGCGCCGCGGCGCGGAAGCGATCGCGGTCGAGCCGCAAGTCTTCGATCTGCTGATCTATCTGGTCGAGAACCGCGACCGGGTCGTCACCAAGGACGATCTCATCGCGTCGATCTGGGGCGGCCGGATCGTGTCCGAATCGACCCTGACCAGCCGGGTCAACGCGGCGCGCCGGGCGGTCGGCGACAGCGGCGAGGAGCAGCGCCTGATCCGCACCATCACGCGCAAGGGCCTGCGCTTCGTGGGCGACGTGCGGATCCAATCGCCGACCGATGAACCGGCTCCTGCGATGGCGGCGGCCCCGGCCGAGATCATCGAGCGCTCACGCGTGACCGCTTATACGCCCGACCGTCCGGCGATTGCGGTGCTGCCCTTCACCAATATGAGCGGCGATCCGGAGCAGGACTATTTCTCCGACGGGATCAGCGAGGACATCATTACGGCGCTCTCGAAGCTGCGCTGGTTCTTCGTCATCGCGCGCAATTCCTCCTTCGTCTACAAGGGCAAGCCGGTCCATATCCGGCAAGTCGGCGAGGAATTGGGCGTCGGGTACGTGGTCGAGGGCAGCGTCCGCAAGGGTGGCGACCGCGTCCGCATCACGGTGCAGTTGAACGACGTCGCGACCGGCAGCCACATCTGGGCCGAGCGCTACGACCGCGAGCTCGCCGACGTGTTCGCGGTTCAGGACGAGATCACCGAGGCGATCGTCGCCGCGGTCGAGCCGCAGCTTTACGCTGCGGAGAATTTCCACGCGCAGCGCAAAGCCCCCGACAGCATGGATGCGTGGGATCTCGTGATGCGCGCGCTCTCTTATTATTGGCGCGTGACGCGGCCGGATAATCTCGCGGCGCAAGCGCTCCTCGAAAAGGCGATCGCCATCGACCCGAATTACGGCCAGGCGCTCGGCGTGCTCGCCACAAGTCACACCTTCGGCGCCCATATGGGCTGGGCGGATATGGGGACGGCGCTGCCGCTCGCCGAGCGCGCGGCGCTGGCCGCCATACGGGCCGACAGCGAGGATCCATGGGCGCATTTCGCGCTCGCCATGGCCTATCTCTACTCGCGGCGCTTCGACGATTGCTTGGCCGAATTCGAATTGGCGCTGCGTCTCAATCCAAATTTCTCGCTGGCCCAAGGCTTCTGCGGCTTGGCGTTTGCCTATTGCGGACGCTGGGAAGAGGCCGACGCGGCCGCGCGCCGTGCGCTCCGGCTCAGCCCGCGCGATCCCTTCGCCGCGGTCTATTTCGGCATCGCGTCTTATGCCCAATTCGTCGGACGGAACTATGCCGCGGCGATGCAATTGGCGCGCGAGTCGCTGCGCCAACGCGCGGATTTCGTCGGCGGCCACCGCGTGCTGACGGCCGCCGCGGCGATGGCCGGGGAAGACGAGATCGCACGCGCCGCCTTGCAGGAGCTGCGCCGCGTGCAGCCCAATATCTCGCTCGCCTGGCTCGCGGGCGAGATGCCGATCCTGCACGATGCCGAGCGTGAGCACTATCTCGAAGGCTTTCGCCGCGCCGGCTTGACCTGATCAGTTATTGGGGAGTGTGAAGTCCAGTGCCGCGCACAAGAAGAAAACAGCTTCGCGTCCTCGCCCGTGTCGTCGTTCTCTTCCTGCTCGCGCCGGGTTTGGCCCGGGCCGAGGCGCTGAAGATCGGCGGCTTCCGCACGACCGCCGCGGGCGCGCTCTATATCGCCGATGCGAAGGGCTATTTCGCGGCCGCGGGCATCGAGCCGCAATTCGTCGATTTCGACGCGCCCGGCCCGGTTCCGGTCGCCGTGGTCTCGGGCGCGATCGATATCGGATCGGCGGGCGTGTCGGCGCCGCTTTATGCGCTCGCGGCGCAAGGCGGCATCAAGATCATCGCCGGGCAGGCGCATGAGACGCCGGGCTACCAGGTCAATGCCTTCATACTTTCGAATGCGGCGGAAGGCGCCGGGTTGAAAAGCCTCGCTCAGCTCGACGGGCATTCGATCGCGATCTCGCAAATCGGCTCGCCGGTCCATTACGCGGCGGCGCAGGTCGCGCTGAAGCACGGCGTTGCGCTCGACCGCCTGCGCTTTCTGCCGCTGCAATCCAATCCCAACATCCTTTCGGCAGTGATCGGCGGCACCGCCGATACCGGGGTCATTCCGGCGAATGCAATGACGGCCGCATTGGCGCGCGGCGAGGTCAAGCTCCTCGGCTGGATCGGCGACGAGGCGCCGTGGCAATCGAGCGCGGTCGTCGCGGCGCCGCGCCTGCTCGATGACAAGACCGATCTGGTGCAGCGATTTCTCGCCGCCTTGAAACGCGGCTTGCGCGACTTTCACGACGCCTTCAGCGCGCCCGACGGCAAGCGGCGCGACGGGCCGAGCGCGCCCGAGATCCTCGCCATCCTCGCCAAGTATATGGGGCAGCCAGCGGAGCAGCTGCGCATCGGCATCCCTTACGTCGATCCCGAGGCGCGGCTCGATTTCGCCGATATGACACGTCAGCTCGCCTGGTTCACCGCACAAGGCATGCTGAAAGGCAATGTCACGCTCGACCAGGTGATCGACCGGCGCTTTGCGGTCGAAGCGAAGTAGGAAGCTGCTGGCTAAGGCTTCTTCTTTTTCTTGCCGATCGGCCCATCGAGATCGCGGATCTCGGTGTTCATCGCGACATCCTTGCGGCGGCGCTTGGCGATCATCTCGCCGGTCACGAAATAATCGCCTTTGACCGCGCGCTCGGCGGCCTCGTCGAGCTCGTCCGACCATTCGCCGAGCGAATAGCCGAACCACGGCGCTTCGGGCTTCAGTGCTGGCAAGCCAAGCTCTTCCCAGATTTTCCTGGCGCGCTCCATATAGGGGCGCTTCGGCAAAGAGACCGGCGGGAAATCCTCTTTCAGGCTCGCATCGATCAGCACCGAGCCGTCCTGGCCGTCATTGCGCTTGCTCCGGGGCCCATGGCCCTGGTCGCGATGCGGCATAATGTGGAGATCGAGCAGCGGATTGGCGCGATAGGACATGGCCCAAAGAATCGCGTTCGCGTCATCCGGGTCGATATCGTCATTGACGGCGATGATGTACTTCCCCGCCGCGCGATGAAGCGCCGAGGCGCCGTAAAGCGCGCGCCAGATCTCGGTGGTCGGCATTTTGCGGTCGACCACCAGCACCACCACTTTGCGCAAATTGGTCAAAGGCTCGTGCATCGAGACCCGCTTGATGCCCTTGATGCCGAGCGTGTCGCGCAAATGGGCGAGGAACATGGGCTCCAAAGCGACGCGCTTGATGAGCGAGGATTCGGACGGCGTCACCTGGCTGATGATCGAGGTCAGGATCGCATCGCGCCGCCGCGTGATTGCGGTCACCTCCATGAAGGCGTTGTATTCCTGCAAATTCACATGGCCGTGCGATTCGCCGAACGGCGCCTCGGGCTCGAGCTCGTCGGTGTGGATCAGCCCTTCGATCACGATCTCGGCTTCGGCCGGGACAAGGAGATCGACGGTCTTCGCCTTCACCACATTGATCGGCGAGCCGACCAGCCCGCCCGCGACATAAAGCTCGTCCATGGTCTCGGGCAGCTTCTGCGCCGAGGTGTAGGCGATGCAAGGCGGGCAGCCGAGAATGACGGCGGCGGGAAGCTTCTGCCCTTTGGCGCGCGCCTTTTCCCAATGGGTGTAGATGCCGGGCCGCAATTCGAGCGACGGATTCATGCCGAGGCGCAGCGGCGCTTTCACCTGGCCGCGATAGATGCCCATGTTCTGGATCTGAGTCTCGGGGTCCTTGGTGATGTATTGCGACAGGGTGGTGTAAGGCGAAATGTCCCAGCCCGGGGTCGAGATCGGGATCGGCAGGCCGTCGAGCCCGTTGCCCGCTTTCTTCAGCGCTTTGCCGGTGATGACGATCTCCTGGCAGGGCGCTTCGGTCACGATCTTGGGCGGGATCGGCTTGGCGACCGCGCGATTCCAGGTCTCGTCGATCTTGTCGAGATCGCAGGCCATGCCGATCGAATAGATCTGGCGATTGGTCGCGAGCACGCCGACCGCGACCGGGATGTCGTAAGGCTTGCCCTTGGCGTCGCGGACATTGCGGAACAGAAAGGCTTTGCGGTCCTTCTCGGCGATGCCGCCGCGGAATTGCCAGCGCACCAGCGGATGCATCTCCGTGTCTTTGTCGATGACGCGATCGACGGTGACGAGAAGCCCTGCTTTCTCGAGCGCCTTCAGATGATCATGAAGATCGGGGTAATTCCGCGCCGGCGCCGCGCCCAAGCGCGGCTTGCCCTTCGCCTTGGTGGTCATGTCCATCGGCGTCTCTCCCTTTCCTAGCGCCCGCGGCGGATCAGCGTGCCGGCGCCCTCGGCGAACAATTCCAGCAGGATGGCATGCGGCACGCGGCCATCGATGATGACCGCCGCCTCGACCCCGCCTTTGATCGCCTCGAGGCAGGTCTCGATCTTGGGGATCATCCCGCCCGAGATCGTGCCGTCGGCGATCAGATCGCGCGCCGCTTCGACGGTGAGCTGCGAGACCAGCTTCTTTTCCTTGTCGAGCACGCCCGCGACATCGGTCAAAAGCAGGAAGCGCTTCGCCTTCAGGGCGGCGGCAACGGCGCCCGCGACCGTGTCGGCATTGATATTGTAGGTCTCGCCCTTGCTGCCGACCCCGATCGGCGCGATCACCGGGATGATGTCCGACTTCTCGAGCAGGTCGAGCATTTTGGTGTTGATCGTCGTCGGCTCGCCGACGAAGCCCAGATCGAGCACCTTCTCGATATTGCTGTCGGGGTCGCGGCGCGACGGGTGATCGAGCTTCTTCGCGCGGATGAGATCGGCATCCTTGCCCGAAAGCCCGACGGCGAGACCGCCCGCCTTGTTGATGAGCGCGACCAGCTCTTTGTTGATCGAGCCCGACAACACCATCTCGACGATCTCGACGGTCTCGCGATCGGTGACGCGCAGACCGTCGACGAAGGAGCTTTTGATCTTCAAGCGCTCGAGCATGCTGCCGATCTGCGGGCCGCCGCCATGGACCACG
>Ga0335081_10022884_pt1 | contig 10111 bp, 5 predicted proteins | sample Lox_Sample_35_FD_206713 | JGI IMG/M metagenome (GOLD analysis project Ga0335081, IMG submission 206713) | Soil microbial communities from Loxahatchee National Wildlife Refuge, Florida, United States - Lox_Sample_3.5 | ecosystem: Environmental > Terrestrial > Soil > Wetlands | place: USA: Florida... | reverse complement strand
AACCGGCTGCATGTGCTGCAGCAGCGCCAGGCCGAGCGGGACGGGACCGCGCCGGCCAGCCTGACCCCGGTGCCGGGCCCGCCCGCGCCCGGTGACGGCGACGGCGAGCTGAAGCACCTCGAAGTGGCGGCCGCGGCCGCCGCCCCGGCCGACGAGAAGCCCAGACCGCTGCCCGGCGCGGGCGGGTACGACCGGCCCATACCGCCGCCGGGCGTCACCCCGATCGGCGCGCTGCACCAGCCGGGCAAGGCGACCGTCCAGGGCCGCGTCCGGGTGGTCGAAATCCGCTCGGTGGAGCGGAACTCGGTGCTGGCCTGCGAGATCTCCGATTCCACCGGCGACCTCACCGCGCTGTTCTACGGCCGCTCGAAGATCGCAGGCCTGATATGCGGCGCGCGGGTCCGGTTCAAGGGCCCAGTCGGCATCAAGCATGGCGCGCCGGTCATGGTCAACCCGGCGTACGAGCTCATTGTCCCGGGCACGGCCGGCCAGCTGGGTGCGGACGGGGACAATTAACCAGCCGAACGAGCCCGGGTTCCCGCCCTGGCCCTCTGCTTGATCAGGCCGCGGGTCCGGTCAGACCGCGGGGAAGATCAGCTCGTAGGCGGGATTGATCATGACGGGGTGGCCGTTCTTGATGCCGACCGTGCCCTTGAACCGGACCCGCGCGCTGCACACGATGCCCGGGATGTGGGACCGGCCGTAGAACAGCGCGGTGAGCTCGCCGGTCCCGTCGCTGATCTCGCAGGCCAGCACGGAGTTGCGCTCCACCGGCTTGATCTCGACCACCCGGATCCGGCCCTCGACGGTGGCCCGGCCCGGCTTGGTCAGCGACCCGATCGGGGTGACGCCGGCGGCCGCGGCCTGGGCCTCGCCCGCCTGCGCCGCGCGCTGGCCGTTGGCCTCACCGGGGTCCCGCTTCCTGAGCAGGCCACGCGCCCTGGCGGCGGACTCTGGCAGCGGCGCCCCGGCCTGCGTCCCGGCCTGCGCCGGGGCCCCGTCCGGCGGCGCGGCGTGCTCGGCCGCCACCTGCGCCTCTGCGGACCTGACCTGCTGGCCGGCGCTGTCCGCACTGGCTGCCTCGATCTTCGCCGCCTGGCGTTCCTGCAGGACCCGGACCCGGCTCTCCACGTCGTAGGGCACGATGGTCGCGGCCGAGCGCGGGATGCCGCTCACCACCGCGGCGATCTTGTCCGCGGTGCGGTCGTGCAGCAGCCGGCCGAGCAGCGCGGAGTAGCTGCGCCGCGGCAGCACCACGGTCACGTGCGTGCCCGGGTCGCTGACCTCCCGCTCGACCAGTTCGGCCGCGGCCCGGGCCAGCCTGCGGTCGGCCACGTCGATGAAGTCCAGCGCCACGCCGCGGTCGGCGCGGGTCCACTTCTCCCGCAGCTTGTCGGCCCGGACGCTGTCGATGACGAAGTGCACCGCACGGATGCTGGTGGGGCGCAGGCTCCGCGCGTACCGCAGCGCGGCCAGCGTGGCCAGGTCGAAGCCGTCCACGAAAACGAACACGGTGCGCCGGCTGTAGTGCGGCGGGGGCGGCGGCTGGTTCTCGCTGAGCGTCTCGAGCACCGCGCCCTCCGCGGCGTACTCGCGGTTCATCCTGATCAGCGCCGGGACCAGGACGGCGAACAGCACGACGACCACCCAGGCGCCCTCGGTGAACTTGACGACCGCGAAGACGGCCACCACGATGGCGGTCATCACGCCGGCCGAGGAGTTGATGACCAGCCGGCGGCGCCAGCCCGGCCCCCGGTGCTTGCTGTGGTACCTGGCCATGCCGAAGCCGGCCATCGAGAACGCGGTGAACACGCCGATGGCGTACAGCGGGACCAGGCTGTTGACGTCCGCGTCCTTGATGATGATCAGCGACACGGACACGATCGTCAGCAGGATGATCGCGTTGGAGAACACCAGCCGGTGGCCGCGCTTGAGCAGCCACCGCGGCAGGAACGAGTCGCCTGCCACGTAGCTGGTCAGGAACGGGAAGCCGTTGAAGCTGGTGTTGCCGCCGGTGTACAGGATCAGCATGGTCGCGGCCTGGAGCAGCAGGAACAAGGCGTGCCCGATGAACGTGCTCCCGAAGACGAGCTGGGCCTCCTGCGCCAGCACGGTGGGGTAGCCGGCGACGCGCGGCGTCGCGTGCGTCCGGTAGGCCAGCCAGGAGATGCCGGCGATCAAGATGCCGAGGATCGCGCCTTCGGCCATGAGCACCCGGCGGGCGTTGATGCCCTCTGGCCGCCGGAACGCGCCGACGGCGTCAGAGACCGCCTCGATGCCGGTCAGCGACGCGCCGCCGTTGGCGAACGCCCGCAGCAGGATGAAGATCATGGCCCCGCTGAGCAGGCCCTCGCTACTCGAGCCGAGCGTATAGGCACCGTGCAGGGTGTGCGGGTCGAGCGGCGTGAGGTTCCCCATCAGGTCGCGGATCAGCCCGACGACGATCATCAAGATGACCGCGCCCGCGAACAGGTAGGTCGGCACCGCGAAGGCCCGGCCCGCCTCCTTCAGCCCGCGCAGGTTCCCGAAGCACATGAGCAGGACCACGCCGACGGTGACCTCGACCTTGTACGGGCCGACGGCCGGGAAGGCGGATGCGACGGCGGCCGTGCCCGCCGAGGCCTGCACCGCCACCGTCACCACGTAGTCGATGAGCAGCGCCACCGCGCACACCTGGGCGATGCGCGGGCCGAAGTTCTCCCGGGCCACCACGTACGAGCCGCCCGGCCTGATGTAGACCATGACGATCTCGCGGTAGGAGAGCAGCACCAGCACCATGACGAACAAGATGACCAGCGTCATCGGCAGCAGCAGGGAGAACGCGGCCAGCCCGACCGCGGGCACCAGCACGATCAGGATCTCCTCGGTGCCGTAGGCGGAGGAGGAGATCCCGTCCGGCGACAGCACGCCGAGCGCCAGCGGGTTAGACAGCCGCTGTTCCCCGAGGTCCTGGTTGACCAGCGGCGGCCCGAGCAGCCGGCGCTTGGCCGTGTACCAGAATGTGTCAGGCAGGCCCCCGCTCCTGTCGAGCAGGGCCGTCGCCTTACGCGTGGCCACTGATCTGCGCCTTTCGTCCGGTCTATACGCTCTTGTGGCGCCAGAGACTTCTTACCACCACAACCGGTGTGGCGTGACCGGCGGCCCGCCGATGGCGTGGTCCCCACGTGGTCGTCGTGGCCCGTCTGGGGAAGGGATTACCCCGTATACCTCGCGTTCACCCGCGTCTGCCAGGGTTGCCGCACAGGCATGACCCTAGGCTGGGCGGGCAGACCACAGTGCCCGAGCTGGAAGAGGCCTTCCCATGACCGCAACACCGGCCGCCGGGCCGAGCGCCCCGGCGGACAACAAGTCCACGTTGCGCCTGTCGCGGCTGCTCAAGCGGCCGGTGGCGGACAGCAGCGGCGAGATCATCGGCAAGCTGGCCGACGTCATCGTCCGGCTGCGCGGAGCCGATTACCCGCTCGTCACCGGCGTGGTGGTCACGGTCGGGGGACGTGAGATCTTCGTGCCCATCGACCAGGTGATCAGCTTCCGCGACGACCCCATCCGGCTGAACAGCGCGCGGCTGTCGCTGCGGCACTTCGAGCGGCGGGAGGGGGAGGTCCTGCTCCGCGCCGACGTGCTCGGCCACCGGCTCATCGACGTGCAGAACGCCCGCCTGGTCCGCGCGGCCGACCTCGAGCTGGCCCGGGACGAACAGGAGCGGGTGGTGGCCGGGGTGGACACCCGGCGCCGCCCGCGCCGGCTGTTCGGGCTGCTCGGACCGAAGGACCCGGACGACGCCGGCGTCTTCCGCGACTGGCACGACTTCGAGTGGCTCATCGGGCATCAGGGCAGCGCGCTGCTGCGCGGCCCGTTCGGCCGCATCCGCCGGCTGAAGCCCGCCCAGATCGCCGACCTGCTCGAGGAGGCCTCCAAGGAGGAGGAGACCGAGATCCTCGGCAGCGTGCACGCGGACCCCGAGCTGGAGGCCGACGTCTTCGAGGAACTCGACGAGGACCTGGCCACCCGGCTGCTCGGCGCGCGGACCGACGAGGAGATCGCCGCCGTGCTGGCCCGGATGCGCGCCGACGACGCCGCCGACGCGATCGCCGAACTGCCGCAGCGGCGCAGGCAGCCGGTGCTCGACCTGCTGCCGCCGGCCCAGCGGACCAAGGTGCTGACCCTGATGGGCTTCAACCCCACCAGCGCCGGCGGCCTGATGAGCATGGACTTCGTCTCGCTACCCACCATGGCGAGCGTCGCCGACGCGCTGGCCAGGGTCCATGATTCTGTATCGCTCCAGCCGGAGGCGCTGACCAGCGTGCACGCCGTCGACGACGGCGGCGGCCTGCGCGGCGTGGCGCGGCTGGTCACCCTCATCCAGGCCGATCGGGCCACCACCCTGATCGACGTGTGCGACACCGATCCGGTCCGGGTCGGGCCCGACACCGACGTACCTGACGTGGCCGTGCTGATGACCGACTACAACCTCATCACCATCCCCGTCGTCGACGACGAGCGCCGCATGCTCGGCGTGATCACCGTCGACGACGTGCTCGAGGTCACCCTGCCCGAGGACTGGCGGCGCCGGGAGGCCGCGGAGCCGCCGGACGCCCGCCACGGGGACGCCCCGTGACCACGCGCGACGACCGCGCCCAGCCTGGTGAGCCCGCCCAGCCTGGTGAGCCCGCCCAGCCTGGTGAGCCCGCCCAGCCTGGCGAGCCCGCCCAGCCTGGTGAGCCCGCCCAGCCTGGCGAGCCCGCCCAACCTGGCGAGCCCCAGCGTCCTGCCTCCGCCACGGCATCCCCTCAACCCCGGGCCTCCCCCCAGCCTCGGCCGGCCCGTGCCCAGCTCCGTGCTCCCGCGCCCGGAGCGCCGCCCGCCGCGGTCCTGGACGAGGCCCACCTGGGTGACATCGAGGGCGCGCTCGGCCGGATCCGGCTCGGCGACGAGGAGCAGGCACGCCACGGCTTCAAGCGCAAGCTGGTCACGTTCCTGGCCATCGTCGGGCCCGGGCTGATCGTGATGGTCGGCGACAACGACGCCGGCGGCGTGTCCACCTACGCGCAGGCCGGCCAGGACTACGGCTACAGCCTGCTGTGGACGCTGCTGCTGCTGATCCCGGTGCTGATCGTCAACCAGGAGATGGTGGTCAGGCTCGGCGCGGTCACCGGCGTCGGCCACGCCCGGCTGATCATCGAGCGGTTCGGCAGGTTCTGGGGGTGGTTCAGCGTCGGGGACCTGTTCATCCTCAATTTCCTGACCATCACCACCGAATTCATCGGCGTCTCGCTCGCGCTGCAGTACTTCCACGTCAGCCCCTACATCTCGGTACCGGTCGCCGGGGCCGTCCTGATCGGGATCACCGCGAGCGGCAGCTTCGCCCGCTGGGAGCGGGCGATGTTCATCTTCATCGCGGTGAGCCTGATCCTGTTCCCGCTGGCGCTGACGTCGGACCCGAACTGGGGGCAGATCGGCTACCACTTCGTCGTGCCCGGCGTCCAGGGCGGAGTCACCTCGACCGCGGTGCTGCTAATCATCGCGATCGTCGGCACCACCGTCGCGCCCTGGCAGCTGTTCTTCCAGCAGTCCAACGTCATCGACAAGCGGATCACGCCGCGGTTCATCGGCTACGAGCGCGCCGACACCACGCTGGGCGCGTTCGTCGTGGTGATCGGGGCGGCCGCGGTCCTCATCACCGCCGTCTTCGCGGTGCGGGGCACCCACCTGGCCGGGCACTTCACCGACGCGCTCGGGGTGGCCCACGCGCTCGAGAGGCACGGCCAGTGGTACGGCGCGGCGTTCTCCATCGTCCTGCTCGACGCGTCCATCATCGGCGCGTCCGCGGTCACCCTGTCCACCAGCTACGCGTTCGGCGACGTATTCGGCATCAAGCACTCGCTGCACCGCACGTTCAGGGAGGCCAAGCCGTTCTACGCCAGCTACACCGCCATCGTCGTGGCCGCGGCGGTCATCGTGCTGATCCCCGGCGCCCCGCTCGGCCTGATCACCACGGCGGTGCAGGCGCTGGCCGGGATCCTGCTGCCGAGCGCGAGCGTGTTCCTGCTGCTGCTGTGCAACGACCGCGAGGTGCTCGGCCCGTGGATGAACCCGCGCTGGCTGAACATCTTGTCGTCTTTCATCATCGGGGTGCTGCTCGTGCTCTCCGGCACGCTGGTCGTCAGCACGCTGTTCACCCACCTTGACGCGGCGAAGGTCGCCATCTGGATCGCCGTCGGGCTGGTGGCGGGAGCCGCCCTGGCTGGAGCGTGGTCCTGGCTGACCAGGAACCGCCGGCCCCCGCCGGAGCCGCGCCCGCGGGCCACGATGTCCGAGGCCGAGCGGATGAACTGGCGCATGCCGCCGCTCGCGCTGCTCAAGCCGGCCGAGTGGTCCGCCGTGCGGAAGGCCACCCTGCTGGCCATGTACGGCTATCTCGTTATTTCCGTCCTGCTGCTGATCGTCAAGGCGGTCCAGCTGGCCCACGGCTGACGAGGCCGGCGGCGGCATACCCGCCCCGGTCACTAATCTCACGTTTCGAATTCAGATGAATCCATAGCGTAAGTTTGCCTGCCGGTGCCAGACTGGTGGCATGACTGACGCGTCACCACGTTGTTTCCGCTCGGTCCTCGACGGCTTTCCCGCGTACAAGCCGGGCCGGACTCCGGTCAGCGCGACCGGCCGGACGCACAAGCTCTCATCCAACGAATCTCCGCATCAGCCGCTGCCCTCGGTGGTCGACGCCATCGCGGGGGCGGCGCGTTCGGTCAACCGGTACCCCGATAACGGCGCGGAGGCCCTGATCGGGGCCATCGCGGCCAAGTACGGCGTCCCGCCGCAACACGTCGCGGTCGGGTGCGGTTCGGTGGGAGTCGCCCAGCAGCTCCTCGAGGCGGTCGGCGAGCCCGGCGCCGAGGTGGTCTACGCGTGGCGCTCGTTCGAGGCGTACCCGACGCTGTCCGACCTGGCCGCGGTGGACTGGGTCCGGGTCCCGCTGCGCGGCGAGACCCACGACCTGCCCGCGATGGCGGCCGCGGTCACCCCGCGTACCAGGCTGATTTTCGTCTGCAACCCGAACAACCCGACCGGCACCGTGGTGCACGCGGCCGAGCTCGAGGCGTTCCTTGACCAGGTGCCCGCCGACTGCCTGGTCGTGCTGGACGAGGCGTACCACGAGTACATCAGGGACGAGGCCGTGCCTGACGGCCTGGACTACTACCGTGACCGGCCGAACGTCGCGGTCCTGCGCACCTTCTCCAAGGCGTACGGCCTGGCCGGGCTGCGGACCGGGTTCCTGATCGCGCACGAGCCGGTGGCGGCCGCGGTCCGGATGACCATGCTGCCGTTCAGCGTGAACAGCATCGCCCAGGTCGCCGCGGTGGCGTCGCTGGCCGCCGAGGACGAGCTGCTCCAGCGCGTCGAGCTCACCGTCAAGGAGCGGACCAGGGTCCGCGAGGCGCTGGTCGCCGACGGCTGGACCGTGCCCCCCACCGAGGCCAACTTCGTCTGGCTGCGGCTGGGCGAGCACACCACGGACTTCGCCGCGGCGTGCGAGGCGCAAGGCATCGCGGTGCGCCCGTTCGCCGGCGAGGGCGCCCGGGTCAGCATCGGCGACCCCGAGGCCAACGACGCCTTTCTCGCCGTAGCCGCCGCCTTCCCCACCGCAACATCTAGCCCCACCGCACTGAAACACCTAGCCCCACCGCAACATCTAGCCCCACCCGCCCCGCCGCGGCGCCTCGGACCCGCGCCGGACCCGCCGGGAAACAGCATCGGTGGACCATCGATGCTGCCCCAGCGACATCGATGGTCCACCGATGTCGTTTGATTCGCGCCTGCGGGATGGGCGCTGTGACAGCAGAGGCGCGTGATACCGCATCAGCCCGGAAACCCAGCGCGCTATCGGCTGTGGGCAGCCTTATGGCTTCTGTGTTCCTGAAGATGCTGTTGTTACCTGATCGCCGCGGCACCGGCAGCGCGGCGCCGGGCCGTTCACCCGTCGGCAGCGGCCAGGGCGCGGTCGTCGGCGGAGAAACCCTGGTCGGCGTCGAGCGGTGGGTGAGCGAGATGCCAGCGGACCGACACCGGGATGGTCTCGGCCGGGTCGCTGGGCTGCCAGCCCAGGACAGCCACCGCCTTGGAAGCGGACACCAGGAAGTGCTGGGCCATGCTCTTGGTCGATTCCATGTCCTCGGGCACCAGGTCCTCGGGCACGGTGACCAGCGAGGCTTCGTGCCCGGCCGCGGCCAGGATACGCCGGGCGTAATCGAGCACGGTGTCGGTGGCCAGATCGCCCACGTTGAACACCTGGCCGGCCGCGGCGGCCGGGCGGTCCAGCGCGGCCAGCACGGCCGACGCCACGTCGCCCACGTAGCAGCGGGTATCCAAAGAAGTGCCCGGACCGCAAGGTATCCGCCGCCGTCCGGCCCGGACCCTCCGCAGCACGAACTCCTCCCGGCGCTGCCCGTCGTGCTCGCCGTAGATCATCGACAACCGCAGCACGGTGCCGTCGCGGGCCAGGTACGAGGGCTCCACGTCGAGCTTGTCGTAGTGCTCGCCCAGACCGGGCAGCAGGTCGCGCAGCGGGTACCGGCCCGAACGCACCGGCGAGGACTCGGTGAGCGGCACCGGCTCGCCGCCCTGGCCGGCCAGCAGCAGTTCGTAGGCCCGGTAGACGTCGATGCTGGACAGCAGCACCAGGGGCACGTCGGGCAGGTGAGGCAGCACCGCGGAAGCGTCAGAGCGCGTCATCGCCCGGGTGTCCACCACCGCGTCCGGCCGCAGCGCACGCACCTGATCAGCAACCGAGGCAAAGGCCGCGCGCGAAGCGTGCACGTGCCCGCACGCCGAAAGCTCCGCGGGCTCGCTCTCGCCCCGGTGCACGACCACCACGTCGTCGCCGCGCGCGAGCAGGTCGAGGGAGATCCGGCGGCCGATGAACCGCGTCCCGCCCAGGATGAGAACTCTCATGCCGTCACCGTACGGGCAGCAGGCCAGCGCCGGCCGCCGGATCTGCCGACAGCGGAGAAACTCAGGCCAGCGCCGGCCGCCGGATCTGCCGACAGCGGAGAAACTCAGGCGGCGATCAGGTCCTGACGGCGGTGAGGGCGGTGACGTCCGCGCCTAGGGCGTTGAAGCGCTGGGCGATGGCCGCGTGCCCGCGGTCGATGGGGTAGCCGGGCGTGACCAGGGTCTCGCCCTCGGCGGCCAGCCCCGCCAGCACCAGCGCGATGCCGGTCCGCAGGTCGTGCGCTACCACCTCGGCGCCGCGGAACGAGCAGGGGCCGTGCACCACGACCCGGGTCCCGTCGAACTCGACGCAAGCGCCCATCTTGTTCAGCTCGCGGACCAGGGTGTAGCGCCCGTCGAAGATGGTCTCGCGGATGTACGAGGCACCCTCGGCCAGGCAAGCCAGCGCCATGACCGGCGACTGCAGATCGGTGGCGAAACCCGGGTACGGGCCGGTGATCACGTTGATCGGGCGCAGGTCGCGGTCCATCCGGACGGAGACCACCGCGCCGTTGGTGGCGAACTCCACCCCCATCTGCTCCAGCTTCCAGCGGACCACGCCGAAGTGGTCCAGCGAGGCGCCGACCAGGTTGATCTCCCCGCCGGTGATGGCCGCGGCCATGGCGAACACCCCGGCGTCGATCCGGTCCGCCATCACCGTGTGCTCGACCGCGGTCAGCTCGTCCACGCCGTGCACGGTGATGAAGCCGGTGCCGCCGCCGGTGATCCGCGCGCCCATCTTGGTCAGGAACGCGATGACGTCGAGCACCTCGGGCTCTTGCGCGGTGTTGTCGATGACGGTCCGGCCCGGGGCCAGCGAGGCCGCCATGATCAGGTTCTCGGTGCCGGTGTGCGAAGGCGTGTCCAGGTAGAGGTGGGCGCCCTGCAGCTTGCTGGCCTTGATGCGGATGACCGTCTCGCCCTCGTCGACGACGGCGCCGAGCCGGGCGAAGCCGCGGTAGTGGAAGTCCAGGTTCCTGTTCCCCAGGTTGCAGCCGCCCACGCCCTCGATGACAGCCTCGCCGAACCGGTGCAGCAGGGCCGGCACGAACAGCACCGAGCTGCGGAACCGGCGGGCGATCTCGGCCGGCAGCACCGGGCTGGTCAGGTTGGACGCGTC
>Ga0335081_10022882_pt1 | contig 10112 bp, 7 predicted proteins | sample Lox_Sample_35_FD_206713 | JGI IMG/M metagenome (GOLD analysis project Ga0335081, IMG submission 206713) | Soil microbial communities from Loxahatchee National Wildlife Refuge, Florida, United States - Lox_Sample_3.5 | ecosystem: Environmental > Terrestrial > Soil > Wetlands | place: USA: Florida... | reverse complement strand
CTGGCCGTGGGCCAGCACGTGTGCGCGAATGTCTACCGCCGCTGGTGACCCCATTACGTAAGTTTATCAGTGTCTCGTACTTCCAACCTTGCTTTCGTTGAGTCGTAGGGGTACGAAGAGCCCATGGAAATGAGTGCCACCCTCGGAATTGCGAAGACACGTTTGCATTTGATCTCTTATCCCTGAACGGATTCTCCCACCAACCCACTTGGCAAGATTCCTGCGGTGCGCTCCACGCCTGAGGCCCGTCGCAGCGATTTGCCGCCGACGTTCAGGTGCCGGGCGACCGCATGAGCAATGTTGCGCCGGACAAGGGGAATTTAGCTCTGCTCCGCGGCACGGATGGGCAACTCAAGCGTGCTGTAACCCTGGACGTCGCCCGGCGGTTTGGTGGCGTCACCAGGCGTGCGATCAATGATGCTGCTAGGAATGGCAAGCTCGTAACCGAAGGCACGCGCCTGCAGCGAAAAGTGTTGGTTGATTCCCTGCTCAGATACTTCCCCTCAGAAAGATAACGCGAAGCTATGGGAAGCTACGCGAAGCAATGCGAACTCGCATGCCTGGATCGCGTGAAGATCCCGTGTTTTGATGAAGACACGAGGTCGTGTCGATGACGCTGAGATATGCCAAGGTAAGCGAAATTGCCGACAGATTCAGGGTTTCCGCCGATGCCGTGTACCTCTGGATCAGGCAGGGTAAGATCCCATCCGATTGTGTGGTCCGCATCGCGGGTACCGTGCGCGTAGATGAGGAGCAGTTTGAGCAGCGCCTTCGCTCGGGTGCGCTGTGCCAGCCTCGAGGGCGGAAGCGGTCCCTCGCTGGTGAGCCCCAGGGACCCAGAACCAAGGCCTCCCCGATGGCCGACGACAACTTCACGACAGTGGGAGTCGGACCCAACTCGGAACATCGATGGACCAGCGAGACTGGCGCCGTCCAACAGGAGCACCCATTCAGCCCGGCAATGGTGACTGCTGAGAGGTAGACCCTGAGCACAACTCTGATTGCTATGTCCGCCACCCTCAAAACCTCGGACCCCCCACAGCCGCATGCGTCGGAATCCGGCCGCGGAGGCAGCCGCATTTCCGTGGAGGAGATCGCACGGCAGTTGGACATAGGCCGCCTGGCCGTCTACACCATGCTGGAGCAGGGGATTCTTCCCGGAGTTCGGGTGGGCCGGCGGTGGATCATCACGAGGCACGCCTTCGAATCGTTTGAGCGTACCTGCGGCATGCGGGAGCGCGCTGGACTTGTGGCGCCACCAGAGGTAAGGGTGTTGAACTGATGTCAGCCCACAAACGCAAATACGACTCAGGGCAGGTGGTCTGGTTCTATCAGTTCGACCTGCCTGGCTCCACACGCGCACAGCGCGGACGAATAACAGAATCCGGCTTCGCGACCAAAGGTGAAGCTGAGGACGCCGAGGCGGTCCGGCGAGTTGAAGAGAAGCAGAAACGGGACTTGGCCAAAGCAGGCGCGAGCATCGCAGCCGCACCGCCGAAGACCCTCGGAATGCTCCTTGGCGAGTTCATCCGGCACTCGGAAGAGAAGCTTGCCCCCAAAACGATCGAACGCTATCGCGAACAGTCGGCGTACCTCGATCCGGAACTCCTAAAGATGTCCATCGTGGAGATTGCCTCGTTCCCTCTCCACCTCAGCCGGGAGTGGGAACGGCTGCTAAAGAGCGGCGGGCACCACCGGAAGACCAAGGAACCACGTCCCCTCTCGAAAAAGACTGTCCGAAACATAGCTGGCATAGTTTCGAGCGCCTTCTCGCGTGCGATCAAGTGGGGGCTCGTTACTGTCAACCCAGTGCCGGCAAGCGAACCTCCGGTACCGAAGAAGCGCCAGGGGATCGCTCTCACGCCGGCCCAGCAGGATCTCCTGATCAAAGCCGCGAGCGGCCCCTGGTGCCTGGGCGCCTTCCTGGAATTATCGGCCGCGACGGGTGCTCGCCGTGGGGAGGTGCTGGTACTCCGTTGGTCGGATTTCCAGGACGGCCGGGTCGAGATCGCGCGATCCCTGACACAGACGGAAATCTTGCAATTCAAGGGAACAAAGACGGAGAAACCGCGATGGGTAAGCCTGCCACCTTCGGCTCAGGTGGCTCTTGAGGTGCACCGGAAGCGCCAGGACGAATTTCGCCGGCAGTTCGGCCCAGACTATCGGGCCGACCTCGATCTGATCTTCGCGAACCCTGACGGGACGCCGCTGAAGCCCGATTCGGTCTCGGCGACTGTGTCCGCGCTCTTCCGGCGGCTCAAACTTCCGAAGGGCGCCAGCCTCCACACCCTGCGCCATACGCATGGATCGCATCTCTTGGCCAACGGCGTGCCGCTGCCGGTGGTATCGGAGCGCCTAGGCCACTCCTCGGTTCGTGTGACCGCCGAGGTGTACTCGCACGCGATCCACGGCCAGGATGATGAGGCCGCGCTGCGCTGGGACGAGTTCCAGCGCCAGAATCTACCAGAGAAGCAGGTTGGGGGTGTTCAGTGAATCTTGCTGGGGCATTGCGCGTGGCAGCGCGTGGCAGCGCGTTGCCTGTAAGTGATAGAAAACATGGTAGCGCTAACGGGAATCGAACCCGTATTTGAGCCTTGAGAGGGCTCCGTCCTAACCGTTAGACGATAGCGCCGCGGGCCGAGCCTTCATTTTACCAGAACCCGCGCCATCAGCCATTCGCCTCTCCGGGCGGAAGCGCAATGAAGCCGCCCCCGCCGCGCCCCCTGCTTCCCGCCGCGGGATAATAGGGATGAAATGCGGCGCCTGTTCCTGATGGCCCTCGTCCCCGCGCTCCTCTCCGCGGACACCTGGGTGAAATACACCTCCGGGCCCTTCGAAGTCCTCACCAACGCCGGCTCGCACGCCGGGCGCGAAACCCTGCTCCGCTTCGAAGAGTTCCGCAACGCCGTGGGCCAGATCGTCGGCGAGGCCGATCTCACCACCGCCGAACCAGTGCGCATCCTCGTGTTCAAGAACGCGCAGGGCTGGACCACGCCGGCCCCCATCGTGGAAGGGCGCGGCTGCCACGCGATCGTGCTCGCGGAAAAGAGCGCCATCACTCCCGCCCTCTACCGCGACCTCACCCGCCTGTTCCTCACCGATAACACGGCGCGCATGCCTGAAGCCTTCGAGCGCGGCCTGGAGGCGTTCTTCTCCACCTTCGAGGTCAAGGGCATCCACAATACCGTCGGCACGCCGCCCGCCCAGCCCGATCTCGACTGGGCCCGCGTGCACCTGCTGGTGGTCGATCCGCAATACTACGGCCGGCTGCGCGTGCTGCTCTTTAACCTGCGCAAAGGCGTCGAGCCCGATCCCGCTTACCGCAACGCGTTCGGCAAGTCCGCGGCCGAAATCGAAACGCAGGCCCGCCAGCATTTCGCCGCCGGACATTTCGAGACCACTTCGCTGGACAGCCGGCCCCTGGCAGAGGGCGATTTTCACGAGAAGCCGGTCTCCGACGCCGACGCCCGCCTGGCGCGCGCCGACCTGCTCGCCGGCGCCCAGTCCGCCGCCGAATACCAGGGCCTCATCCGCGACCAGGCCAAGCTCGCCGAGGCGCACGAGGGGCTCGGACTGCTGGCTCTCCGCGAGCATCGCAACGACGAGGCGCGCACCCAGTTCAAGGCCGCCATGGATGCCTCGAGCGGCAGCGCGCGCTGCTACATCGAATACGCCAGGCTCGAGCCCGATAACGCCAAGGCCACCCAGGCGCTGCTGCGCGCCGCCGGAATCAACCCCAAACTGGATGAGCCGTTTGCACTCATGGCCCGGCGCGACACCGATCCGCAAAAGCGCCTGGCCCACTGGAAGGCCGCCGCCGAGCGCAACCCGCGCAACGCCGCCTACTGGCAGGCGCTGGCCGATTGCTACCTCGCCGATCACAATTACGCCGAGGCCGCCAAGGCCTGGACCCAGGGCGAACAGGCCGCCACCGACCCCGCCGAGCGCGAGCGCATGCGGCAGGCCCGCGCGGCCATCGAGCAGCAGCGCCTCGACTACGAGGAGGCCGTAAAGCGGCGCCAGGCGGAAGAGGATGCCCGCGAGCTCGCCAGGCTGAAAGCGCAGGCCCTGGCCGAGGTGCATTCCCTGGAAGCCAAGTACAACGATGGCACGGCTCCGAAACCCGACAGCAAGGCGGTGCCCTGGTGGGACGGCCCGCAGGCGCCCGGCCACGTGCGCGGCACCCTCACCCAGGTGGATTGCCTGGGCAAGCAGGCGCGGCTCATCATCGTCACCGAAGACCACAAAACCGTGAGGCTGCTGGTAACCGACTCCGACAAGGTCTCCATCAGCGGCGCCGGCGAGCTGACGCTGGGCTGCGGACAGCAGAAGCCGCGGCGCCTCTCCGTCGATTACTTCCCCAAGTCCAATGCGCGGCTGGCAACCGCGGGTGAAGTGGCCATCATCGAGTTCCAGTGACGCCGCGCGCCGATGCCTCCCGCCTCCGCTGGCTGGTGCTGGCGGTCTTCGTGCTGTCGTCCGCCATCAACTACCTCGACCGCCAGGCGCTGGCCATGCTGGCGCCGGTGGTGCGCGGCGAGTTCCGCCTTTCGCACGCCGATTACGGGCTGATCCTGACGGCCTTCTCCATCACCTACGCGGCCGGCGCCCCGTTCGCCGGCATGCTCATCGATCGCATCGGGCTCAACCGCGCCATCAGCCTGGCGGTGGGGCTGTGGTCCTGCGCGGGAATCGCCACCGGCTTCACGCGCGGGCTGGTGGGGCTGGTCTGCTGGCGCGCGGTGCTGGGGATCGCCGAAGCGGCCGGCATTCCGGCGGCGGGCAAGGCCATCCATCAATACGTGCAGCCCGCTGAGCGCGCCCTCGGGAACGCCGTCAACCAGGCAGGTGTCAGCCTGGGCCTGATCCTCGCGCCCCCGTTGGCCACCTGGCTGGCGGTGCGCAGCGGCTGGCGCGAAGCGTTCATCGTCACCGGCGCGCTGGGCCTCGCCTGGATTCCCCTGTGGAACTGGACCGCGCGCCGCATTCCCGCCGCGCCGCCGTCCAAGGCCGAAGCCGGCAGCGCCGCCGGGATGTTGCGCGACCGCCGCCTGTGGGCCTTCGTCCTGGCCAATGCGCTGAGCATGGTCGGCTACTCGCTGTGGACCAACTGGACCACGCAGTACCTCGTGGACGCGCATCACCTGACGCTGGTCCAGGCGGCGTGGTACGCGTGGATACCGCCCCTGTTCGCCCTGCTCGGCGGCGCGGCCGGCGGATGGCTCTCGCTCCGCCTGGTGGATCGCGGCCTGGGCGCCATCGCGGCGCGGGCGCGCGTGTGTCTGATGGCGTCGCTCGCGGCGCTGGTCACCGCCGCCATTCCCGCGGCGCCCACGGCGGCCTGGGCCTCCGCGGGGATCTCGCTCAGCATCTTCGCCGTGGCCGCGTTCAGCGTCAACATGTACACCCTGCCGCTCGATGCCTTTGGCGGCCCGCGCGCGGCCTTCGCCGTTTCCATCCTGGTCTCTTCCTACGGCGCGGTCCAGGCCGTGGTCTCGCCCGCTTTCGGCAAGGCCATCGACCTCTGGGGATACACGCCCGTCACCACCGTGGCGGCGGTGATGCCGCTGGCCGCCTGCGCGGTGCTGTGGGGCACGAGGTCCGTGCGGTGAAGCAGCGACTCAAGCGCTGGATCTTCGGGCTTTTGGGCAAGGACCCCGAAGCTGTCGTCGTGAGCTTCGCCACCGGTGAGCCGGAGCTGTGCAAGCGCATGACGGAGGAGGTGTGTCGCCTGGTTCCCGACCGCCGTCACTTCCTCGTGACGCCGGACAACTGGGCCGAGATGCGCCGCGAGTTGAAACGCTACCGCATCGGGCTGGCCCCCGTGATGCTCACGCGCCAGCCCAGCGCCCTACGCCGCGCCGCGTATCGCATGGCCCCGCGCAAAGTCCTGGCCTACAATTCGCGCCTCGAGCGCCACCACCTGCGGCTCGACCTGCCTTCCCTGCTCTTCTGGCGCGGCGTGCCGCTCGACCGCATCTACCTGCGCCCCTGGTGGTGGCCCTGGCCCAAGCGTGAGCGTTCCGTGGTTCCGCGCGGTTACCGCGTACTCGAGGGCCGCCCCTGCTCTCCCGGCCGGCGGCGCGTGGCCGTGCTCTCTCCGTATTTTCCGTATCCTCTGTCGCACGGCGGCGCGGTGCGCATCTACCACCTGCTGCGCGAAATCGCCCGCGAGTTCGACGTGGAGCTGCTGGCCTTCACCGATGACGAGCCCGACGCTGTGCCCATCCTGGAGCTGTGCGCGCGCGTAGCCCTGGTGGAGAGGCCGCGCTACCGCGAGCCGCGCTGGTCCACTCTGCTGCCGCCCGAAGTGCACGAGTTCCGATCGCCGGCCATGCGGCGCGCCCTCGCCGAAGAGCGCCGGGTATTCGGCTTCGAACGCTTGCAGGTGGAGTACACCCAACTGGCCGAGTACGCCGGCGACATCCTGGTGGAACACGACGTAACCTTCGATCTGTTCCGTCAGATCGCGCGCCGCGAGCGCACCCTCACTGCGTGGTGGGATTTCTACCGCTGGCGCCGCTTCGAAACCCGCGCCGTGCGCCGCTACCCGCGTGTGGTGGCGATGTCGAAGAAGGATACCGAGCTGCTCGGCGAGGCTGCGGTCATCGAAAACGGCGTCGATTTCGAGCGTTTTCGCGCCGAGCCCGAGCTGTCCGGCGAGCGTCTGCTGTTCATCGGCTCCTTCCGCCACTTCCCCAACGTGGTGGCCTACCGCTTTTTCGCCGAGCAGGTCTGGCCTCTGCTGCGCGACAAGTTCCCCGCCATGACCCTGACGGTGGTGTGCGGCGCGGACCATCTCGCCTACTGGCGCGCCTTCACCGACCGGCCCGAGCCCGCTCATGACGACCGTATCCGCCTGTCGGGCTTCATCGCCGATGTCCGCCCGCTATACGTAGAAGCCAACCTGGTGCTGGTGCCGACCCCGGTCTCCGCCGGGACCAATGTGAAGGTGCTGGAGGCCATGGCGATGCAGCGCGCCGTGGTTTCGACCACCTTGGGCTGCGCCGGCTTAGGACTGCTGCACGGCCATAGTGCCTGGATCGCCGATGCCCCTGAAGCCTTCGCCGCCGGCGTGGCGACGCTCATCGCGGACCCCGAGCGCCGCGCCCAGATCGCGCTCGCGGCTTACGGACATGCGAAGCGTAACTTCGACTGGCAGGCCATCGGAGAGAAGCAGCGGGCGCTGCTACAGTGAGGGAGGCCGTGGCGTACGCACTCGTGTTCATGTTCAGGCGAACGCCGACTACGGTCTCGCAGCCGGCTTCCACGACCCCGGAGCCGACAAAGAGCCCTTGGGCACGGAACGCTGGGTAGCGCATGCGCTCGGCATTGCGCTCGAAGTAGTCGGCTTCGTGGATGGAGCCGGGGAAGTGCTGATCAGGAGACTCCAGATCCAGACCGCGCCGTCGCCGGGCACCGCTTTTTTCCGAGCCCGGCACCAACCGCGACGCCAGGCCTCAGTGCAGAGCCGCAGTCCGAACTCCTCGGCCGTTTCGATAGCGGCGGTGTAAGTGGTGGAGCACTCATCGCGGACGGGCCGGCCCTCCGGGTCAGTTCGCGGGCGGCGATATCACCACCCAGGGCCTCCGCATGATGCTCCGCCGGTACGCTGGGGGCACCGGGCAGAGGCACGGCGCTGCACGCCGCGGTTCCGAGTCGGATCCAGCGACCCCTGTTCCACTCGCAGTGAGATACTCAGTAAAGTACAGGAGTCGCGCGATGACCCCAGCAGATTTTCGGAGGATTGCGCTGAGCTTGGAGGGCGTAGAAGAGGTCTCCCACGCTGGGTTGCCCGCCTTTCGTGTGGGGGGTAGGAGATTTGCCTCCCTCGCCTCTCAAGCGGAGGGCTACGGGAACCTCACGCTTACGCTTGAGCATCAAGCGGCGTTCGTGGAGGAAGCGCCCGAGATTTTTCTTCCCATACCGGGCGGGTTTGGAAGGATGGGACATACGCATATTCGCTTGGCCGCGGCGAACGAGGACGTACTAACCGGCGCACTACGGACCGCGTGGAAACTGCGGATCGAGAAGAACGCAAAAAAGAGCAGGAGAGGCGCGCCCTGACTGCGCGGGGCGCACGGCTGGTCACGAGTTTTTTCGCATAACCCACGTGGTCATCGAGCGTGTGTTTTGGACGATGGTGGTCTTTAGCGGGTCCAGCAACTGCCCGCCGAGTTCGTTCGTGAGCTGTAGCAGAAGGTCCTCGCTGACGAGATAGCGTTCGGAGTGGTCCGGCAGGATGAAACGCTGTCCGGCAATACGCATCGCCTGATCTTCCATCCCAATGGTGGATGCCAGGCGGCAAAAGAACAGTCCGCCAGCTTTCAAGACCCGCCATGTGCCCCGCAACATGGCAGCAAAGTGGGTGTCGTCGCGCGCGAAATGCAACACGGCGCTGCTGATGACCACATCCGCGAAGGCATCGGCAAAGGAGGTGGCCTCGATGGGTTCCACTCGAAAGTTGCTGGCCCGGAGAGCCGGCGCGAGGGAAGAGCTGAGGGCGCGGGTGGCGGCAATCGCCTGGGGATCTGAGTCTACGCCGAAGACCTCGTAGCCCTCGCGAAGCAGATAAACGAGGTTGCGGCCGGAGCCACAGCCGGCGTCGAAGATGCGCATGCCGGGGACAATGCGGCCACGGAGCAGTTGATCGAAAAGGTAAATGTCGATTTGGCCGAAATGAGATTGCAGCGGGGACATGGGAATCCTTCGTCGTGGAGGCGACGAGCGCGGGGCTTGCGCAGCCCATCACGACCACTGCAAAGTATGCACAGAATCGGCCGGTAAATCCACCTCCAGAGAGTAGGTTCCCATAAGCAGCTGAACGCGTCTTTCCGGACCGCGATTGGAGAGCACCACCACGTAGGTCCCGTCCGGATTACGGAAGCCGGCATGCGAGATGGGATCGGTGCCGGCTGGCGCTGTAGCCTCACCCATTCCATCGGTGGCGAAGACCCTGGCTCCGCGCTTCACGTGTTTCGAGTAATGCGCCAGCGCCCAAAACCGTGCGCCGCGGGTCACCTTGTGTGTCGCATTCTCGATCGTGACTACGCCTGCTCCCACCCGAGGCACCCGTCTTTGCTGTTCTGCCGGGGCTGCCACTCCTCCCGGCCCTTCCCGCTGCCCGATGTACGGAGTTCCATACTCGTCGAGGGCGATATTCCACATGGTAATCGACCGGCACCAGTTCCTGACGACTTCGTTGGCCCATGCCGCCCACGGAGCCCAGGCCGTCAAGGGGTCGCTGGATTGCCCCGGACGGCGCCGCGGGCCGCCCTCGGTAAAGTAGGCGTGCTTTTCGGGAAAGGCGTTGTGCACCGGCGTCATCGCCGAGGGCTCGCCCGCATACCCGTGCCAGGCGACACCGTCGATGTACTGGTAGGCCGTCGGATCGCTCAGTTCGGCGACCGCGCGGCCCCACAAAGTGAAATTGTGGTCCAGAACCCAGATCTTGGTAGCGCAGTTAGCCTTGCGGAACAGAGGCCCCAGGTACTTTCCCACGTACAGGATCTCATCTTCCTGCGACCACAGGCAGGAGGCATACCGGCCATCCACGGTGGTATCGACCTCGTTCTGCACCGTGATGGCATCGATCGGTATGCCTTCGGCCCGATATGCCTCAAGGAACTTCAGCGTGTAGCGCGAATACGGCTCCAAGGCGCTCTTCTTGATCGTCCCGCCCAGCATAGAACGGTTGAACTTCATCCATGCGGGGGGACTCCATGGCGATGAGAACAGGAACAGATCCGGGTTCTGCTTGCGGGCTTCCCTTAGCAAGGGAAGAACGTAAGCTTTGTCGTGATCGACCGAGAACTTCGTCAACTCCGGATCGTCCTGATGGCTGTCGTCGTAGCTGAACAGCTCCTTCGAATAGTCGCTCGACCCGATGCACGTACGGCAGACATTCATGGCCATCTGATCGGGGGCGAAAAGTTCGTGCATTAGGGCCGTCCGCTCCTCGTCGGGAATCTGGCTCAGCACCCAGCACGACGCATCGGTCATCGCCGCGCCAAAGCCCAGCATCTCCTGCCGGGTCGTCGCCGGGTCGAGCGTGATCGCATCGGAGGCCACCTCAGTTACGGGTTTCCACACGACCGCCGCGCCCGGCGCAT